>MTLE01001780.1_pt1 | contig 10481 bp, 7 predicted proteins | sample 1982461 | NCBI WGS metagenome assembly MTLE01 (sample SAMN05712605, study PRJNA340218) | biofilm metagenome | isolation source: sample SPL anode biofilm adapted to -200 mV | place: USA | collected 2012-02-03 | reverse complement strand
TCTCTTAAGATCCTGTCTATGCGGAGTAACTAAGTTGTGAGTTAGCAGTTGACGCATCCATAACAGACTCCGTTAGCTGGTTTTATTCAGCAGTTTGTTGATGGCTGCTTTATCCAGATCTACCTGAAAAAACAACTTGTAAAACTCTTTCGTTTCTTTTTCTAAATCAAATGGATAAACCGACGGATAGAGTCTATTTGCCAGCCATTGCGCACCCATCACACGCATAAATGACGGCGGGCGATCGAACCAGTTAAACGGCAGGGAAGGGATTGGATAAACATTATGTGCCTTGACCGCTTTCAGTTTGGCCCAGCGCGGATCGTTATTGATCAAATCGGTGGTTGCCGGGGAACGAGTAACAATGACATCAGGATTAATTTTCAGCAGGGTTTCCATGCCCGCCGTGACATTGCTGGACTCAATGTCTGCTGGAACAGCCGTTGCGGATGGTAAATCACTACAGGCCAGCGCGTTAACGGCCCCGGCCAGACGAATGACTTCCGCTCGATCAGCTTCGCCGCACTGTGATGTCAGACCATCCATCGACTCTGCGTAATAAACACGAACCTTGTCTTTGGCTGGAATCATTGAAACTGCTTTTGTCAGTTTGGCACTGGTGGTTTCAATATAACCTGCCAGTTTTTCCCCGCGTTCAGCTTTGCCCAATACTTTTCCCAGAAAACGGAAGGTAGCGGGGTAGTCGCTAAGCTTATCAACACTCACTAATACAGCGGGAACATCGACCCGACCGAGTTGTTTTAATTGTTCCCGTTGAAAAGCCGCGGTATTCCACCCCACGGCTAAATCAATTTTTGCTGCTTTAACCTGTTCCAGATTCATATCTTGCCCCACCGACATTTGAGGCAGTTTTCGAACTGGCGTTGGTAAATAAGCCATATATTCTGGTTTTAGTTTGAATGGGTGCGGTAAACCCACTAATTTCTCGGGCGCCAATGCAGTAACAATGGCAAATGAGTGTGAAAAGGTATAGACCCGATCAATTTGGGCTGGAATTGTCACTTCCCGACCAGCAAGATCTGAGATCTTTTTTGCCTGTGCTGAAATGCTAATTGCACCGAACACACCAATAACAGCAAGCATTTGATATAACGATTTTATTTTAGACATACACATATTCCTTTCGTGAGCTGGCTTAAATCAGAAATCAAGCTGCAATGAGGTTTTGAAAGTACGAGGCTCGCCTAAATACGCACTGGATGCCGCAACTGTGTTTCCTTCGGTATTTCCTGGCATCAATGAAGCCCAATATTGCTTGTCGGTGACATTGTTGACGCCCAAACGCCAGGTCAGAGTTTTGTTATTGCCAATTTTTTTGGTAAACCGGGTGCCAATATCCGCAGTGGTGTAGCCATCAGCCCAAGCGGTATTGGTGTTATTCGCGGCACGTTTACCGGTGTAATGCAGGTTGCCAGTGAGTGTTAATCCATTCACCTGAGGAAGGTCGTATTCAGCCAGCATATTGGCCTGCCACTTTGGTACACCAATCACCTGTTTATCATCGGTGGATGCCAATAAGGTGTCTTTGAGTTTCGGATCAAGCCAGGTCACACCACCCATGACAGTGGTGCTCTCGGTTGCCCGGCCTCGACTATAGAATTCAAGACCATGGTTAACCTGCTGGCCTTGTTCCCGATAGATATTATCCGCACCGGTATAAGCTAAAGGACGTTCAATACGGAAGGCGGCAGTAGTGAATTCCATGCTTGCGATGTTCGCTTTATACCCAGCTTCAATTTGTTTGGTGTGGTATGGATCTAATGTTGCGTTGGCATTATTGGCGGTTGTTGGTGCTGTTCCACCTGGCTGCACACTATCAGCGTAATTAATATAGGTGGTCATGTTTTTGCGGGGTTTATATACCAAAGCCGTGGTATAACTCGGCGCGTAATTCACTGTATGAGATGGGCCGCCACTTTCGCTGCTACCGCTAGACGAAGAGCTATTTACATCAATCCAGCCATTGCTGACGACTCCCATTACTGACCAGCGATCATTGATGGCCATAGTGTCACCAAGGATCAAGGTCTGATATGTGGTATCGCCAGTCTTTTCAAAACTGCCATAGCCATTCCAAGCTGGTTCGTTACTGATAAAACACGGGTTATCAATTGATCCCTTACAGGTGGAAGCAGTAACAGCCGCATTTTTTGCCTGATAACTTGGGTTACGATAGCCATTGGTGCCGATTACTAGATCATGTTTGAATTGACCGGTTTTTGCTTTTCCATTCAGATAGAGCTGATTACTCAGCAACTCTTGTTTGGTATAACTTTCACTGGTGGTAACAGTAAACGAACCATCACTGCCAAAATTTTTGTTACTTGCACCGTGGATGGATCTCAGCACATCCTGCTCTTGTAGCCCGCCACTTATTTTCCAGTCATCATTCAGCTGATGTGTCACCCGAGCCCCATAAATATCACTGGTGACTTCTGAGGTCGCAAATGATTGCCCGTAGCCAGCTTTTTTTGCATCTGCTGCACTTGGTAACGATGTGGCTGTAGTGCTAAGGCCAAAACTACCCGGATATCCTGTTTGATCATAAACATAGTGACTAACATTGGCTTCAATTAACGTCTTATCACTAACTTTCGAGTCAACAGCTAAGCCGACCAGTTCACGACGCAGATTGCTATTTTCAACATAACGTTCGCCATTACCATGCATGACGTTTAAACGATAGCCATATTTGTCGTTATCACCTGCGCGACCACCGAAGTCACCACGACTAACATATTGGCTATGGCCTTCATAAGATTGGCTTACACGTCGCAAAGGCGTGTCTGTTGGGCGTTTTAAGGTTGAGTTAAAAATTCCAGCCGCATTAGATGGGCCATAAAATGCGCCTGCTAAGCCATATAGCACATCTTGGCGTTCATAAAGTTCAACGGGCTGCGGAAAATGAGAACCGACACTGTAACCATCAATCCGCGTGTTTTGCAGCAGATCAGCTTGAAAACCACGAGTCTGGGGACGACCAATTTCACCACCACCACGATATTCAACTTGTGCGGATGGCGTGTATTTAAGCAAATCAGGCGTGCTATCAACTTGCTGATTTTGAATCAGATCACTGGAAACAGATTGAACAGAATAGGGGAGGTCTAAAACCTTTTTATTTCCTAATGGTCCAACATTTGTGTTGGTGACACGATATCCCTGCGAGGCTTTTCCACTATTAGCTAACTTTTTAGCTTGACCGGTTACTTGTACTGTAGGCAAAGCTTTCATGGCCGTATTGTCCGCGGCTGTTGCTGGCAGCCCCACAGTAATAAGCGATGTACACAGTACGGATAAACAAAATTCACGGGGCATTGATTTCATGTGACAGTCCTTTGTTTTCTCAAATTAATGTGATGAAGCTCACATGAGATATACCAAGAGATGTGCCACAAAAATGAACAGTTAATTTTTAATTTAAGTAATTGTTTTATAAGGATAAAAAAGATATCTATTTAATAGTGTTCAAAATGGTAAGAAATGTGTAATTTTTGGTTATACATTAATGAACAAAAAAAACATAAAAGTACGCGATTGAACAATAGTAATTTATTCTATAACTTGCTGTTTAATATGAAAAAAGGCGCCATATGCTGGCGCCTTTTTGGTATCGATATTTCCAACCTGAATAAGTGTCAACGTCATTCAGCAAGAAATATTATTTTATGCTTCTGCTAATTCAGCGGCTGTTTTACCGACAATGGTTTCGTCTTCCACATCCATCAGGCCGAACTCCATCAACAGTTCTTCCAACTCTTCCATCTCTAATGGCGTTGGAACAACAAACATTTTGTTGTTGATGATTTTCTGCGCCAGTGTGCGGTATTCATCTGCTTGTTTACATTTCGGATCGTATTCAATAACGGTCATACGACGAATTTCAGCATGCTGAACGGTGTTATCACGTGGCACAAAGTGAATCATCTGCGTGCCCAATTTTTCAGCCAGCGCCATGATTAATTCATCTTCACGGTCGGTTTTACGTGAATTACAAATCAGACCTGCTAAACGAACAGAACCTGATTTCGCGTATTTCACGATACCTTTCGAGATGTTGTTCGCGGCATACATCGCCATCATTTCACCGGAGCAAACGATGTAGATCTCCTGCGCTTTGTTTTCACGAATAGGCATCGCGAAACCACCGCAAACAACGTCACCTAATACGTCATAAAAGACAAAGTCGAGATCATCACTGTAAGCGCCTTCTTCTTCTAAGAAGTTAATCGCAGTGATAACGCCACGACCTGCACAACCAACTCCTGGCTCTGGACCACCTGACTCAACGCATTTCACATCGCCGAAGCCAACCTGTAACACGTCTTCCAATTCCAGATCATCTACTGAACCTTGTTCTGCTGCCAAATGCATAACAGTTGTCTGCATTTTAGAGTGCAAAATAAGACGAGTAGAGTCGGCTTTTGGGTCGCAACCAATGATCATGACCTTTTTACCAGCTTCAGCTAATGCTGCTACCAGATTTTGTGTGGTAGTGGATTTGCCGATACCACCTTTGCCGTAAATGGCACATTGACGAATTGCCACGATGAACCTCCAGTTGGTTTTATTAGTTTACATATTATATAGAGCAACTGGCATGCCAAATATTTAAGATATTGATTTATAAGTGTATTTAAATTTATATCGTGATATAGGACTCTATATCACGTTCATCGGAGTACAAATCAAGGAAAATAGTTCATAAAAGTAAAAATATTCTGATATATCCTTTAAAAAGATGTTTTTTATTATAAATCGAGAAATTAAACTATAAAAAAAGACGCACAAGGCGTCTTTAAAGTTAAATGTTTTTTCTTAATCAGGAATATCTGTCATTAAATTATGCTGTGTCAGATTATTTCCCCAAGATTTATTTTCTAATGAGGCAAATCTATCGGGAGATTTATTTTTTGCCTTGGCTCGATCAACCCAAGATAAACCACCATGAACTAATGCAAAACTAACTTCATTGAGTAAATCAACTACCTCGTGGCCATAATCGACAATGACAGGTTGAATGCCTGCATTCATCAAGCGACGTATAGAAGATGTGCCTATCGATGCCGCATAAACCGCCGCACATTCCCCCACAAAGCCGATTTTAGCGATGACTTTATCTTCCGTCAGTAAAGCAGGCTGATCTTCTAAGTCGGGTTCAGCTTCAACCGTAAGTGGTTCACCATCTTCATTGCCCGGCACTTTATCTTTGTGCTCACCCTTCATTGTGGCTTGTTCAAAATGACCCACACCCAACAAGTCAGCCATACCAGGCTGAATTTCAAAAATCATCAATTGTTCACTAGCACCAAAGTGCTGGTCGACGTGCTCACCATCTGAGCTGGCAAAGGCGACTTTTAACATATCAGTTCCCTCTAAATGGACATTATGGTCGGTACAGAATGAGTGAGATCGCGTTGAGGCCAAAAACTGGAACGATAAGGCGTCACAGTTTGCTGGCCTGACGCTAACAAGTTATCAATGCGGTAAAGCGTTTGGCGAACACCTGCGTAGCCAATCCACTGAGTGGTATGAGCGCCAGCATGTTTGTGCAGCGGGTATCCGGCTGGTAGCAGGGGGATACCCACCCGTTCCGATATTTCCAAACCATGTGAATTAGTGATCAGCAATTCCGCATGTTGCTGGCATGCCAGATGTTCCAATACACCCAGATCACCAACGGTAATGACATCGGTAGGAAAATTTTTCACTCTGGTTTTGATCACAGAAGAATTCGCATCTAGCGGCAAAGTCGGGATCACTGCTGCCACCAATTCACAGCCTGTTTCGCTGAGCCCTGATTCTAATGCGAATAACAGATCGCTCTCGCAGCCTAATGCAAGACGAGAAACACCTAAGCGAAATTGTGTATCAACCATGGCATCAAGCAGTTGTCGGCGCTGACGTTCTTGACGGACAGTGACAGGTTTTCCTGAAAGATCAGACAAAAACAGATTTAGCTGATCACACTCTTTCAAACTGTGTAAGCCAACTAATCTCAATTGTGGCACTGCACGGTATGCTTGCAGCCAATCGGCAACGTGGTTGAGGCTTTGACCCAGCGTGATCACGGCATCGCATTCAGCGATTTCGGAAATTTGTGACAGTGATGTGCCGCCTTGTGTGAGGGTCGTAAAGCCATCATCCAGTAAATTACCATCCAGAGATAATGAGATATCTGGCAGACAAATCACGTTAAAACCATATGACTCAATCCATTCTTTCACTGCCTCAACATCTGCTGGTGTCAGCATGGGCGAGGGTAACAAAGTAATCTTATTTGATTTGTATTTAGGAACAGATGCGTATGGCTTAGCCGGTAGCAGGGTTTTCAATATGGCCATCAGTGCCAGCGAGAAACCAGCTTCCAAACCACCTTGGCTATCGCAAGTTTCCACTGGGATAACGGCAACATGGGCATATTGTGGACATTGTTCCCGAAATGCTTTTAGGGAATGTTGCAGACAAACACCCTGTGTTGCACTCAACCCAGTAGTCGTTAAACCAATCACTGCGGGGTTATTACGTTCACAAATAGTCTGCAATGCTTCGATTACATTGGCATCAGCGCCCATCACAACCGTCGTTAGCTCCATGGCAGTGGTCTGTAATGGAATTGGCTCACGAAAATGACGCATAAAAAATAGTTTATTGAAAGACGTGCAGCCACGAGCACCATGCTGCAAAGGCATGCTGCGTTCAAGCCCAAGAAAAGCAAGTGAAGCCCCAATCGATTGACCTACTTTAAGCGGGTTAAGCACCAAGGGTTCTTGTGTTAATTGAAATCTAGCCATCGCTCGTTCCTCACGCCACTTTACTGATTTTTAAATCTGGTGCTTCGGGTTGTTCCACCGCCCACGGCGCCGTACGAGAAACATTTTCCCAAACCGGATTTTTCAACGCGCGAGTGAGTTGACGGGCCAGTTCGTGCACACCGGCATAACCGGTATAAGCAATGTGACGCACATGATCGACATCTAAAAAAGGAATTCGAGATTTAAGACTTGGGTAGATATAACGATCACCGGCAATCAGAATGTCGGCTTTCAACTCATGGAATGCGCGGATCAGCGCTTGCTGATCGTTATCATCAATCGTCTTGACCTGATCACCCATCAGTTTGGTAATACGCTCTTTATCTTCTTCCGTCGACTTTTCTGTGCCCGTGGCAACGACATGCATGCCTAACTCTTGCATTGCCGCCACTAGCGACCACGATTTAAAACCGCCACTGAAAATCAACACCCGTTTTCCCGCCAAAAATGGTTTATAAGGTGCTAAATGTTCAATTAATGCATTCTCTTCACGAGAGATAAGCGCATGAACCCGCGTTGTTAAATCGGCATCATCGAGCATGGCCGCCAATTTTCTTAACGCCGCAGAGGTGTTATTCATGCCGTAAAAACTGCACTCCGTGTAGGGTGTGCCGTATTTTTCCTGTAAGCCACGCGCTACATTGAGAAAGGCTTTACTACATACCAACAAGTTAGCTTCAGCGCGGTGCAATGTTTGAACTTCAGCAAAGCGTGAATCGCCAGTTAGTGTTGAAAGCACCCGAACACCTAACTCATCAAGCAGCGGCAAAATTTGCCAAAATTCACCGCCTACATTCCATTCGCCAATAATGCCAATGTCGTGTGTTTTTCTTACACCATTAGGTTTCCATTCTGCTGGCTCAGGCTCACGAGTACCAATCACCTGATTCAGTAAAATTTCACCAGAGAGACGGTTGCCTAAATTTTTACTGCCGTAATAACCGGCACAATCCACCGCGGTGACGGGAATATTCCAACGCGCTGTCGCTGCACGAGCAACAGCGGTAACATCATCACCATGCAGTGCTGGCACACAGGTGGTATAGATAAAGATGGCCGCGGGGGAGAATTTTTCGACAATTTGTTGAATGGCGAAGTAGAGACGTTCTTCGCCACGCCCCATAATGATGTCGATATCACTCAAGTCGGTAGTAAAACCTTTGCGATAAAGATCAGCACCAGAAGAGCGAGATCCACGATTATCCCATGAAGTGCCAGCGCAACTGATTGGGCCATGCACAATATGGGCGGCATCAGCGATGGGGAGAAGGGCATTTCTGGCGCCATCAAAAAAACAGCCACCTTGTGTTGCCCCCGGTTTGGCTCTCGCACAGCCACCTTTTCCTGATTTGTTGTGCTGACATGCGGGTTCTTGCTGCAATTTTTCCAGATCTTTACTATCCATATGTCTTCTCCTGCCACCCGTTGCATGGTGAGCCTTCTTAAAATTAGATATTCATTCCCGAATATTTTTTCGCATTGCATGGCTATTAATCAGGGCTAAATGGGCCATCGCCTTGTCGATAGTCTTTATAATTCAGCTGATATTTCGCCATTCTGAGCCCCAAAATCCGTCGGGAAAGACCAAGATGAACCGCCGCCTCACTGACATTGCCTTGATGCATGGTCAACGCCTCGATGATCATTTCGTATTCAATTTGTGAAAGACGAGCTTCCAAACCACCCTGTGCACTGATTTCTCCCAGTGCAGGCGGTTGTAGATAAGTGGGCAGGTTATAACTATGAATAACGCCATCTTCGGCAAGTAACACCGCGCGTTCCATGGTGTTCTCCAGCTCACGCACGTTTCCTGGCCAGTTATAACTGAGCAGTAAATTCAGCGCTGGCGTTGCAATACGGGGCACATCAACCTCTTGCTCTTTCGCAAAACGAGCAACGAAGTGATCGGCTAATGTCACAATGTCATTACCACGATCTTTCAGTGGTGGAATGGTAATCGGGAATACATTCAGACGATAATAAAGATCTTCACGAAAGGTGCCTTTTGCCACCATATCGGGTAAGTCACGGTTGGTGGCCGCCAGAATGCGCACATCAACTTTGATGGTAGTGTTACTGCCCACTCGCTCAAAACTGCGTTCTTGCAACACACGCAGCAGTTTGGCTTGCATCGTGAGTGATAATTCACCTACTTCATCAAGGAAGATAGTGCCGCCATTGGCTTCTTCAAATCGACCGGTACGACGCGAAGTTGCACCAGTAAAAGCCCCTTTTTCATGACCAAATAATTCACTCTCAATGACGCTTTCAGGCAAAGATGCACAGTTGAATTTAACAAATGAGCCGCTGGCACAGTTGCTGTGATAATGGATAGCGCTGGCAACCCGCTCTTTCCCGACACCGCTTTCACCTAAAATAAGTACAGTGGTCTTTGCGTGGCTGACTTTTTCGATCATGCGGTAAACAGACTGCATGGCTTTGGAGTTACCGATGATATTGGTCGGTTTAAATTTCTCTTTTAATTCACTTTTTAACTTTATTGACTGATCGCGCAATACTTTTTGATGCGCGTGTTCCAAGAGATGAAGCTCGACCGCCTGTGCAATGGTGGTTGCAATGATGGCCAACAATTCCAAATCGAGATGCAGTAATGCAGGGTTGTCATAACGACGTTCCACACTGATCGACCCCATCACTTTTTGACCACGAATGATGGGCACGCAAATAAAGGAATGTTTCAGATCGTGTTCCTCATCCCAACTACCGGTTCTGTTTAAGAACGACGGCTCATCAGCGATGACCGGAACGATGATCGGTTTACCGCTTTCTACTACCTTGCCAGTAATGCCTTCACCGGGGTAATAGACACCTTTTGCGATTTCATCTTCAGTCAGACCGAGGCTTTCATGAATGAATATTTGATCACAGCTGGCGTCATAGAGCGAAATCATGGCGCGCACAACTTGTAGATGTTTTTGCAGCAGATCCAGCACCACCTTTAAGGTCTTGGACAAAGAACCATCAGAACTCACCACTTTACTGACTTCAGAAAGTAAGGGTAATGACTCAGATCGGCATTCGCCTAAGTCACAGGCGCATGAAGACACCACAGGTATTCTCCGATGTGATCGCTCTCTGTGCTCAGTGGGTTCAGAAGTTATTGTTGCCAGATTACCCATATTGCCTCCCATTACGTTTATCGTTCCCTGACTGCTGGCGACTATTAGTTTGTCGGGTTTAACACATTGGTTGTCGGTTTTTTGTAGGATCGCTATATATAAACAAGCATAACGAACCATTTTTCACGCCAACAAATGAGATGCAGATCACAATGCAAAAGGAAAGCCACCTTCCTTGTCGATGTGTATCTTTTTATATAGCGAAGCTTATAAAGAAGAGGCTGGTGTAATCAGAACAGACGATAAATGGGTTAGTGACATTGATAATTTGAGATCTGAACCGCTGAGAACATTTAGCTATTTTCTGTACATTTGTGAACTGAATCACGCACATATAACCATGCATCTACGATTCATCAAATCTTCATCGCAAAAATTAACGGCTTATAAATCATGTAGTTGCAAAAAATAACCATCCGTTATGCATAATTTGGCACAACGGATGCTCTGTTGAATTCGGCAATTAAATTTACCGAGCAAGTTAGGCCAGTTACCAGACCGGCCA
>MTLE01007791.1_pt1 | contig 10482 bp, 12 predicted proteins | sample 1982461 | NCBI WGS metagenome assembly MTLE01 (sample SAMN05712605, study PRJNA340218) | biofilm metagenome | isolation source: sample SPL anode biofilm adapted to -200 mV | place: USA | collected 2012-02-03 | reverse complement strand
CAAGACCATTGGCTACTGAGATACACTCGTCGGTACCTGTATATTTTGCATAATCAGACTCGAATCGCTTGTTCTCTTTGCCCTGAAGGAACCAACCAGACTCGATAACACGATTGACTGCTGCTTTGTACTCGTCACCATGCTGCATGGTAATTGCTTGAAGATCTAATAACTTGACCATCTCTTTTTAATTTTCTTTTATCATTTGTTTGTACTCTTCGTAAGTGATTTTGTCTCCGGCCTTATTGACATAGCCCTTTAGAGATGCAGGACAACCATACCACAAAGTGTAGGGGGGTACGTCACGAGTGACAACACTACCGGCTCCAATCATTGCGTACTCGCCAATAGTACGATTCGCAACAATTGTTGAGTTAGCACCGATTGACGAGCCTTTGCCAATAATTGTCTTTGGATGAACAGCAAGATGAGCTTTTGATCGAGGATAGAGATCGTTTGAGAATGTCACATTGGGTCCTATGAAAACATCGTCTTCAACAATTACACCATCCCAAAGTTGAACTCCTGACTTTACTGTTACATTATCACCTACAACAACACCATTCTCCATGAGTACATGGGCACAGATGTTACAATTCTTGCCTATCTTGACATCGCTTAAGATAACACAATATTGCCACACATTGGTTCCTTCACCAATATCTGTGGTTTTTACGTCAGCGTACTCGTGTATCATATTACTTCTTTATATATTCTAAGTATTCATCATATTCACGGATATAGTCGGCAGTATCGTAGCCATGCGATGCAAGAACAAGGCAAATTGAGCCAGAGGAGAATGCTTGTTCGGAAGCCCAGATTCCTGGAGGTACATGAAGACCAAAAAATGGTCTATTAAGAAGAACAGTTCTTTTATTAACTCCATCCTCAAGAACTACTTCGTAGGCACCACTTGCTGCTATTAAAAACTGATGGCACTCCTTGTGAGCGTGAGCGCCACGAGCTTCACCACCAGGAATGTCGTATGAGTAGAAAACTCGCCTAACATCAAATGGAACATTCACATTATTATGAATAGGTGTGATATTACCTCCTACAGTTTCAATTTTAGGAAGCTCTATGATTGAGCAATCATATACTGTTGGCCTTTTCATAGATTCATTGTTTTGAAATATTCATAATCATAGATATAGTCCTCCGTATTATATGGTGTTGATGCAAGCACCAATGCAAGTGAGTTTGTAGAAAAATTCTCCATCTGTCGCCACCATCCTTTAGGAACAAGAAGTCCATAGTAAGAGCGGTTGAGAGAGAACACCTTTTTCTCTTTGCCATCATCAAGAACTACATCAAAACTACCTGAGAGTGCAATAATAAACTCACAATTCTCATAGTAAGCATGACCACCGCGTTTCTCACCACCAGGAACATCATAAATCCAGTATGTTCGCTCTATTTTGAAAGGAATATGCTTGAATTCCTCAACCAACGAAAGATTACCACGTTTGTCTGCAATCTTTGGCAATTCAATAATTCTTGGCTGTTCCATATTTTATTCCATTATATCTTCGTCCGATAATGATGCATAAGGACCTTCTTTGACTTCGAATATCATTGTACTTGATTCAAGAACTTCAACAGAATGCCACACTCCTGCAGGAATATGAATACCACAGTTCTTTGTCTCGTAGGAAAGAATAGACACCTCTATGATATTCTTATTATCTTCAAGAAGGATTACTTTAATGCCACCCCTCACCAACATAATTGTTTCTGCAGTATTCTGATGGCGTTGGATAGAAATAGCAGTTCCTAGTTCATTGCGTTGAACTTTTGAGTCAAGAGACTCATGTAAATTGAAGTTCTTACGCAAGCGTGGAGATTGCTTTGCTTCTTCAGTTATTGAATCAAGTAATTTTTCGGAGATAATCATATCTGCTGTTATTTGAACTGGCTGGTAGTATCGAACTTCTTTATGAATGAATACCTGCACAACCAGCTATCCATTATTTGCTATACAGTCATACAGTCTTGTCTTTATACATGTCTTGATAATAACGCTCGTAGTCACCTGAGGTGATATTATTCACCCACTCTTCATTTTCCAAGTACCATTTAACGGTCTTTTCGATACCTTCCTCGAACTGGAGTGATGGCTCCCAATCAAGTTCCTTTTGGAGCTTTGAAGAGTCAATAGCATAACGAACATCGTGACCAAGACGGTCGGTTACGTACGTAATCAAATCAAGGTCAGCTCCCTCGGGACGTCCAAGGAGACGATCCACAGTTTTGATCACAGCATGAATTATATCAATATTTTTCCATTCATTAAAACCACCAATATTGTATGTCTCAGCAATAGTACCGTTATGGAAAATTGTATCTATAGCACGAGCATGATCTTCTACATAGAGCCAGTCGCGTACATTCTCACCCTTACCGTAAACAGGAAGTGGCTTACGATGACGGATATTGTTAATAAAGAGTGGGACTAACTTCTCAGGAAACTGGTAAGGGCCATAATTGTTTGAGCAATTAGTCACAATAGTAGGCAAGCCGTATGTATCGTGGAAAGCTCTTACAAAATGGTCGCTTGATGCCTTAGATGCTGAATATGGTGAATGTGGATTGTACTTGGTTGTCTCGTAAAAAAAATCAGTACCATAAGCCAAGTGGTGTTCATGGCTAGATGCGGTAGTAGTGAATGGTGGCTCGACGCCTTCAGGCTTATCCATCTGAAGAGCACCATAAACCTCATCTGTAGAGATGTGATAAAAACGCTTACCCTCATACTTTTCAGGCAATGATTCCCAATGAAGTTTAGCAGCTTGAAGGAGTGATAAAGTGCCCATCACATTGGTACGTGCAAATGTAAATGGATCCTTGATGGAACGATCAACATGTGACTCTGCTGCCAAGTGGATGATACCGTCAATCTTCTCATCCTGCATCAACTTATAGAACGCATCAAAGTCACAGATATCCATCTTGACAAACTTATAGTTGGGCTTGTCTTCAACATCCTTTAGATTCGCCAAGTTACCTGCATATGTAAGTTTGTCTAGGTTAATGATGTTATACTCAGGATACTTATTAACAAAAAGGCGTACCACATGACTACCTATAAAGCCTGCTCCACCAGTAATTACTATATTTCTCATTAGTAGTATATTTTATTTAAACTCTGGATAGAGATCCATATCAATAGTGAAAGGCGAATCAAAGTCCTTCAAGCAAGCATGTAACATATCCTTCTCTGATAGCAATATTTTGTCTGCAGGGATTTTCCAATCAATACCAAGACTTTCATCCGCAATAGAGATACCGCCATCTGCCTGTGGAGCATAGAAGTTATCACACTTGTATTGAAAAATAGCGGTTTCACTGAGTACAGCAAAACCATGGGCAAAGCCACGAGGCACAAAGAATTGACGATGATTGTTCTCTGTAATCTCTACTGCAACATGCTGACCGTATGTTGGTGATCCCTTGCGGATATCTACAGCCACATCTAGTACAGCCCCTTTCACACAACGAACCAATTTACTCTGAGTAAATGGAGGTCGTTGAAAGTGCAAACCTCTCATCACACCATAGGTAGACATGGATTCGTTATCTTGCACAAAATTTATTTTACGAACCTTCTCGTCAAATTCACGTTGAGAAAAACTCTCGAAGAAATATCCCCGAGCATCACCCAATATTTTGGGTTCTATGATGACAACACCCTCAAGGATTGTTTTAATTATATCCATTTATAAATCAAAATTAAGGTTACCGGTTTCTTTCACATCTTCAATCACCTTTAATAAGTACTGACCGTATTGGTTCTTAAGCATGGGTTTTGCCAATTCACGCATACGTTCTTCAGTAATCCATCCTTGACGGTAGGCAATATCTTCTAAACAAGCAACTTTAAGACCTTGTCTTTTCTCTAAAACCTCAATATAAGAAGATGCTTCAGAGAGTGAATCATGTGTACCGGTATCAAGCCATGCAAATCCTCTTCCGAGCGTTTGAACCTTGAGCTCACCTTCTGCAAGGAATTGTTGATTCACTGTGGTAATCTCATATTCGCCACGGGCAGAAGGTTGAATATTTGCAGCTACATCAACCACTTTATTGGGATAGAAGTAGAGTCCTACAACTGCATAATTTGACTTTGGCTTAGCGGGTTTCTCCTCTATAGAAAGACAATTCCTCTCTTTATCAAATTCAGCCACCCCATAGCGTTCCGGATCATTTACCCAATAGCCAAAGACAGTAGCTTTCTTCTCTTCGTCAGCAGTACGAACTGCCTCTTTCAACATCTTAGTAAACCCTGAACCGTGAAAAATATTATCACCTAGTACCAAACAAACAGAATCATCACCAATAAAATCTTTACCGATAGTAAAAGCCTGTGCTAGTCCGTCCGGTGAAGGCTGCTCGGCATAACTAAAGTTCACGCCATAATCAGAGCCATCGCCAAACAAACGTTTAAATCCTGGAAGGTCATACGGAGTACTGATAATGAGAATATCACGAATACCGGCAAGCATAAGCACACTGACGGGGTAATAAACCATTGGCTTGTCATAAATGGGCATCAACTGTTTAGAGATACCTTTTGTTATTGGATAAAGGCGTGTGCCTGAACCGCCTGCTAATACAATTCCTTTCATATAAATTTTAAATTGTTAAAGTCTTCAATTAATATCAAATCGCCTCACCACCTGAATCAACGAATGCAAAAAAGCCGACTTCGGTTGATACTTCTTCTCATACTCCTTCGCAGCATCCCGGTAAACCGGATTCTTGGTGGCTATATACATGGCCACCTGAAGACAAGCCCACGAATCAGTAGCTCGTTTACTGGGAGAATCTTGTGCTATCTCCTTCAATTCCTTTTCCACCAAAGCCTGCATTTTCTTGCTGCCTTCCTTGTCTTTGAGCAGTTGGGCACAGATCAACATCATAGCTCTGAAATGACGGCGACCGGTGGGGGATGAAACGGTGGAGAATCTATATTCCCACACTTTATTCAAAATCTTACGGTCTTCCTCTTTTTGAGCACCACTATAGCATGCATCGGTGTGGTGATCAATAACGGTTTTGATGTGGGTTTTCACCCATTCCACAAATTTGTATTCCTGCTTCTTTCGGTCGGGCGAAGTCGTTCGTTCTATATCTTCCTCCTTCAGGTCTTTGATGCGAAGCAGCATAGTGCCGCCAACCACATCCAGCCCCACTGTGAAGCGGATGCCGTTCTTGGTACGCTTGCGCTCTAGGATGCGGGCCTCCCAACCTTTGAAAGCAGTCGTTTTGAGTATCACTTTCTCGTTTAGCTCCAAATCATCTACGGTAGACCAAACCTCACAATCAATGCGGCTATCTGCGCACATAGCCATAAATGCCTGCATTTCATTGTCTCTTATCGTAATGGGATGCTTGGCGTGATTCACGTAATACCAGAGTTTAGCCAGAGACCATTTATTTCGTTCCTTCAGCAAATCCATTTGTCTTTTGTCTAACTTCACAAATAGAAATTTCCGAAGCGACGAATACTTCTGAAGGATTTCCTTGTCGCTTATATTATAGTTTTTGAATGTGACGTAGGGTACGAAAAACTGAATAGTATTCCCATCAGTCAAAGCTTCGTTTATTTTTATAAGTTCATCGTGCATCTGTTGAGGTTCCGAAGACGTCATGACAATCCAGGATTCCTCTATCGGGTAACTCTCATCGGGCATATTAAACACAGTATTTGGCGATTAAACATTCCATATATTCCACACGCTATTTTCAAGTCGTGCGTAAAATGCTCATAATCAATTAGATATAGTTTTCAGTATTCAAATATAACTTGCCGAAATTCCCTAGACCCTATTTGGGCTGTTTTCAGCAGAAAACCTATTCTGTCTTTATACCCCACTTCATATCAAAATAAGGCTAAAATGATTTTTGCTCTTGTTAGAACATCAATCGTCGGCAAAGATAAATTATTTTTTCTTAGAAAACAATGCTTTTTTTTTCATTTTTTTTCCATATAATCACTTTATGTGAATTTATGTCAGTTCCTAAATGAACGTACTCTTCTGATTGTATGTAGTTTATAAACACTTTTTTCACTACTTTTGCGCCCCAAACAATAAAAAAAGACAAAGCAGCTATTCTAAAAAAAACATCGGAATGAAAGAAAATAATAAATTGCGTAATGCCCGTGAAAGAATGGGCCTATTTAAACAATTGTTAGCATTAATCGAAGAGTATATCAATAATCCCGAATTATTATCTGCACGAAATATTGAGATTATACGAAAAATATACAAAAAGTTCACTATTCTTATCGAAGTGTTAAACAATCTCAAAAGTACAAACCCATGATTTTCCTACACTTTGCTATTTATAAACAGCTAAATATAAGACTATTATCATTTTCAAAGTGTAGGAAAATGGCTATTTTTGCCAAAAATATTCTTTATATCTTTGCATCGAAACTAAATGATATCAATCATGATAAACACCAATTTAAAAGAAGAAAACGCTATGAAAATAACGTATTTCACACATGTGAGAAGTAAAGTATGCGAAAGCATGAGTTTGAAACAATTTATTGAGTGCACCCGCAACGGTACGTGGCAACGCATGACCGAAGAATACCGACAGGCACTGGCCGACGGTAACGAGCAACGGGCTGCACGGCTCAAGGGCAACCTGCCGGCCATTGCACCCGCAGGTATCTTCGAGGGCGGACACAGTGCTGCCAACCTGGTGCAGCTCAGCGGATTAGTCGATATCGACATTGACAAGTGCAGCGAGCGGATCGAAGAAATCCGTGAACTGCTACACCGGCTTCCCTACGTGGTGTACACACAAGTCAGTCCGTCGAACAACGGGGTAAAGTGCCTCGCGCGGGTCAGCATCAGCCAGGCCTCACAGTACACCCCGCTCTTTCGGCTCATCACCACACACATCAGCAACCACATTCAGTTTCCGTGTGACATGCAGTGCTCGGACGTAAGCCGGTTGCAGTTTGTGTGCCACGATCCCACCGTGTATTACCGTCCCGATGCCATCACCTTTCAGGAACACCTGAACTTGGAGGGTGAATTGCCGGTTGAGTTCCCCGAACCGCCACCTGCCACACCGGTACTAACCGATGCAACAGCTCTGCCGGGCAAAGGAACCGCACTGGCGGTACTCGAAGAGGTACTCCGCGAAATTCCCTTTTTGCGGGGACACCGAAACGAGTGCATGCTGCGCTTGGGACAGCGCATACGCGTAAAGGATTTTTCACACGAGGAAGTGGAGAAGATGATTTCGTTAGCCGGTGAGAAGTTGGCTCAACCCGATTTTCCGGAGGAAGAAATACGCCGAACGTTACTATCTGGTTATCAGTATGTTAGCCGTAAGAAAAGTGAAAGCAACAACTCCGCAGAGGGTTCACCAGGGTTCACTTCTCTCGGGGCGAACCCTGCCGCTGGAGAGGACGGTTCCGAAGAAGATGATTTGTTCGATAATACGAACCAATTACGCAACGAGGCACCTTACATTCCCGACGAGGTTTATGAGCAGCTTCCTCCCCTTCTGCAAGATGTGGTGAAACATCCGCGTACCCGTCGCGAGCGAGACATTATGCTGATGGCCGCCATTAGCAACCTCAGCATTGGTCTGCCTCATGTAAAGCTCAGCTACGCCAACTCCCTGCATGGCACGCAACTCTTTTTTGCCGTTATAGCTCCTGCCGGGGCAGGTAAAGGGTGTGCATTCAAGGTCAGTGCCATCATCAATGGCGTTCATCGTCATTATGAGAAAATCTATCATATTGAGTTGAAAGAGTTCCAAACCAAAATGCAGGTATGGGAAGCCGATCGAGATGCAGCTGTTCGCAAAGGCAACTTCAAGGAGCTGAATCCCAAGCCCGAACCTCCCAAAGGCATCTACATCAACATTGCAGCCAACACATCGAAAAGCCGCATCGTGGAACACCTTTGCAACAACGGATCGCTGGGTGCCGTGATGAACTGTGCCGAGATCGACACCCTCTCCTCCTCCAGTAGTCAGGAGTACGGTAAGTTTGATGATCTGCTGCGTTGCTGCTTTGACGGCGACCGCTACGTAAGTTCTTTCAAGATCAGCAACGAGCCCATCTGTGTGGAAGAGCCTCGCATGGCGCATTGCCTGGCAGGTACACCCGATCAGTTCGTGCGGTTTATCGGAACGTTGGAAAACGGATTGTACAGTCGCTTCATGCTCATCACCATGGGTAACACCGACGAATGGTTGTCGGCCGCTCCCCGTGAAAATGTGGAAGACAGCAACCTACACTTCGCCCGCTTGTCCGATAAGCTGTTGGAAATTCACCTCACCCTGGATAAAAGTCCTACGCACGTGAACTTTACCGCCGGGCAATGGGCCTCTCACGACGCCTTTTTCAGGGAGAAGCTGAAAGAAATACGCGAGCAGGAGAATGATAACATCGACGCCATTGTGAAACGTGCCGGTGTCATGGTATGCCGCATGGCAGCTCTGTTCACCGCCCTGCGCAAGTACGACGAATACCTGTTGCTGCCCGAGCGAATTTGTGAAGATCGTGATTTTAACAATGCCATGAGCATCATGACTGCCTTGCTGGAACACAGCCTGCTGCTGAGCAGTTCGTTTCCGGATGCCAGCAGGAAGAAAGCGAAACCGCTGACTCCTTTTAATAAAATTTCGAACATCATGAAGATCGTACCCGCAACATTTAGCCACAAAGATTTTATAGTAGCAGGAGCTTCACTGGGTATACACCGCAGCACTTGCAAACGACTTATAAAAAAGGCTATAAACTTGGAATACGTCGAGAAACAGGAGGTTTGGTATATCAAAATAGAGAAAGGAGGAAAAAAAAGAAACGCTAAGAGAGAGTGAACCCTGAGTGAACCTCAGTGAACCCTAAAAGCCCCTCCGGTCCGGGTGAGAAATTCGTTTCTCGAAGGACCGGAAAATAATAAATTTTAGTAACACGAATACTGCTTTGTCTCTTTATTGAATTGTTTGGAAAACGTCTTTATGTTTTCAAAAAACGCCTTTATGTTTTCGGAAAACATAAAGGCGTTTTTATAAAGTCAGTCTAAGGCTCCCCCAGGAAGTGCGCTATGAGTTCCACCTCCCTTTTGAGAAACACATGCCGGTGTTTGTCATACCCAATGCGTTGCAATTCTCCCGTGAGTTCCCGGTTTTTGCGTATCCACCTGTACAGTCGTTGCAAGGCCGGTGTGGCACACAAACCCGGTGCATAGAGCATGGCAAGTTCCACCTTGGCATAGGATCTGAGGCAGAACACCTCTTCGTTCTTTTCGTCTTTCATACTTATTTTATTACCAATTATTCTTCCATAAAGATAATAAAATAAGGGGGTTTAAGCAAGTATATTGTCATTTAATATCTTATATATTACATATCAGTTATTATCTCATCAAAATTCATCAATTCCCGTCAAACACCATCAAACCCCGTCATTGGGGGTTGCCGCCTGTCGTACCTTTACAGAGTCATAAAGAAACATAAGTATTCACGTTTAAAGATTTAAGATTATGTCAAATTCAGTCAATTACTCTGTAGTGGAGCGCAAGAACCCTTCCAAGAAGGATGCTCCGATGAAGTTTTACGCCCAGGCACAGTCCAGTGGCGATGTAGATACCGACGAGATGGCTCGTCGTATCGAGAAGTCGTGTACCGTGACCCGGGCCGATGTCGCTGCCGTATTAACAGCGCTGGAAGATACCATAGTAGAAGGATTGCAGAAAGGCGAGATTGTTCGCCTGGGTAATCTCGGTAACTTCCAGATTGGCTTGAGCAGCAAAGGTGCCGATACCGCCAAAGAGTTCAGCGTAAGCATGATTCAGAGTGCAAAGATCAATTTCCGTGCCGGCAGTGCTTTGAGAGATGCGGTACACGGACTGAGCTACAGCCGCGTGCGCACCATTCAGGCACAGAAAGAAACCGGTCAGAAGGAAGACCCTACCCTGCCGGTTGATCCCGTTGACCCCACCAATCCCGGTGGTGAAGACGTGGACGACCCCAACGGTTAATCCCCAGTATTCACCCTTTAATACATGAAGAAGATGAGAAAAGTAATTCAGTTGCTAGTTGAGTGCGTTATCGTGCTGCTTCCGTTTTTCAAGAAGAGAATATGCGAACCATCGATCTCATCGTAGTGCATTGCTCCGCCACGCGCGAAGACCGGCCTTTCAGCCGTGAAGCCCTTGAAGCCGCCCACCGTGCGCGCGGCTTCAGCGGCATCGGCTACCACTTCTACGTGCGCAGAGACGGCCGCATCGAGAGTTGCCGGCCGGTAGAATTTCCGGGTGCACATGCCCAAGGTTACAACACCCGTAGCATCGGTATCTGCTACGAAGGCGGACTCAACACCCGCGGTGACCCTGCCGATACCCGTACCGAGTGGCAGAAGCACTCCCTGAAGGTACTCATCAAAGCCCTCCTGATGGATCACCCCGGCAGCCGCGTGTGCGGCCATAGGGACCTCAGTCCCGA
>MTLE01007848.1_pt9 | contig 10486 bp, 10 predicted proteins | sample 1982461 | NCBI WGS metagenome assembly MTLE01 (sample SAMN05712605, study PRJNA340218) | biofilm metagenome | isolation source: sample SPL anode biofilm adapted to -200 mV | place: USA | collected 2012-02-03 | reverse complement strand
TATTGCCACTTTTGATATATGCAAAATACCTAATTAAATTTACAGGGAAAAAAAAGAGTCAGCATGAACACTGACTCTAAATTGCTGGGGGGTTCGGAGCACTGCGGGGCATGGCTGCCCGTTGTTTGATGGGGTATCGCTTTAGCTCTGTTGACTGCGCATCAACTCTTTATCTAATGCTTCGGCTAATTTGATAATACCGGGTTTGATTGCTTCCGGCCGGATCGCATTGAAGCCTAAGCGGAAGAAATTTTGCGGTGCGTTCTCTTCCAGAAAATGATTTACGCCGGGTTCAATCAGTACGCTGCTGTGTGCGGCCCGCCATGCTAAACGCTGTGTATTAATTTCTGGGGGTGCTTCCACCCAAAAGGCAGTGGCGCGAGTGCTGTTATAACGACACTGTGGCAGGTATTTATCCAGCGCATCTTTGAGCAGACTCCAGCGATAGGCAGAGTTTTCGCGGTAACGACGTAAATATGTTTCGTAATGACCTTGTGCCAGAAAATGTGCCATCTGGTATTGAATGTAAGAGGGTGGGTGTCGATACATCAGGCGGCGTAACGCCCGCAGTTCATCGATTAACTCTGCCGGCCCTACCAGATAACCGAGTCGTAGCCCCGGCGACAGTGCTTTCGACAAACTGCTGACATAGACCACCCGGCCACAAGTGTCATTGGCTTTGAGTGCTGCTCGTGGGTGTGGTTCGATGTTGGTGTCGGAGTCAAAATCATCCTCAATGATGATTTGGTTGTGCGTAATGGCATGTTGCAGCAATTGCTGGCGGCGGGCGTTACTCATACCGATGCCAGTAGGTGCCTGATGGCTGGGGGTGACATAAAAATAGCGGCATTGTGCCGATGCTTCTGTCAGTGCCAGCCCTTCGGCATCGACTTTATGCGGTACAATCTGTGCGTTTTGCAGAGCAAAGGTATTAATCGCTTCGCGAAACACCGGGCTCTCTACGCCGACTTTGGTACCCGCTTTAAACAACAATTGCGACAGCAAACTCAGCGCATTTTGCGTGCCCAGTGTGAGTAATATCTCATCGCTGTTGGCCATGATGCCGCGTTTCGGTAATACCCGTGTGCGTAACTGCTCGATAAGCATCGGCGAGTCTTGATCGACCAAATCGTGCAGCCAGTGATGATCGCGTGTGCCCCCCATGACTTTGCGTGATGCTTCGCGCCACTGTTCCATCGGAAACAGCTCGGCATCGGGCTGGCCGTAGATGAACGGGTAATCATATTTCATCCACTGGGCGGGTTTGGTAATGGTCAGGTAATCACTTGGGCAAACATTGAACAATTCACCCCATTCTGGTGCATTGACAGTGGCATCCTGATGAACGATCACCGGCGCTTCTTGTTCACACTCTTGTGGGTGATAACGCGGGTCAACGTAATAACCACTGCGCGGGCGGCTGACGAGATAACCTTCATCGCGCAGGCTTTCATACACCAATGCTACTGTATTACGGGAAATTCCCAGCTGTTCTGAGAGGTTACGGCAGGAGGGCAGCGCCTCTTCCGGTAAAAAACGGCTGGCCAGAATTGAGCTGACCAGCGCTTCCCGTAGCTGCTCTTGTAATCCTCGGTCATCGGCGAAATCGATTTGAAGGCTATGTTCAATCATCAGCTTCACCTTGTAGATATCTTTAAAAAGAATCATAAGCAATCGGTGTGCCTCTTCTGGTCCAACTGGCCAGCTTTCTCAAAAAATCTGGCTCTGTTCGTCAGCACGATAACCCGATAAAAGTGAAAAAGAGGGCTGAGGCCTCGACCTGAACAACAGGAAACGCATTTCTGCCAACCATTCTGGTTTGGGTGAATCACAGTGAGGTGAATCGATGAAAAAGAAATTGTTAGGATGCAAAGCGGTTTTTCAGGCACTGACCAGTTTAGCGCTGGTTTTCTCTATCGGCGTACAAGCGGCTGATTTAGCTGAAATCGAGAAACGCGGCGCACTCAAAATTGCCACCGAAGATGATTATGCACCATTTAACTTTATCACCGATGGTAAACCGGATGGTTTCCACAAAGACGTACTGGCAGAACTGAAAGCGTACACCAGCAAATTCAAATTGGAACAGAGCATTCTACCGTGGACGGGTTTGCTGGCATCAGTGTCGGCCGGGCAATATGACGTGGCCATTACGGGCGCGTTGGTCACGGATGATCGCCTGAAAGTCTTTGATTTTGTGGCACCTGTAGCCTCGGCACAGCACTACTACGTGAAGCGTGCCGGTGACGATAGCATCAAGAGTGTCGCCGATTTGAATGGCAAAACCATGGGGGTGCAAGCGGGTAGTGCGTTGCTGGCGCGCTTACCGGAACTGGAGGTCATGCTGGCCAAAACCGGTGGCAAGCTGGGCGAGGTGGTGGAGTATCAGTCTTACCCGGAAGCTTATGCTGATCTGGCCAATGGCCGTCTTGATTACGTTATCAATGCTGTTATTTCGGTGAATGATTTGGTGAAAGCTCGTCCTGGCGTGTTCGAAAAAGGGCAGGCCGTTTCAGGCAATGGCTTTGTGGCATGGCCAGTGCCGAAAAATAACCCGGAACTGGTGAAATTCCTCAATGGTTTCGTCAAACATCTGAAAGACACCGGCAAACTGAAAGCGCTGCAAATGAAATGGTTTGGCGAGTCATTTGATGGTTTACCGGATGAAGCGATTACCTCTGCTGAGCAGTTCCATAAATTAGCTGGATTGAAATAGTTCCTGCATTGCACCTGACGGGCAAAATTAAAGTCAGGTGCATTTTTTCATAATAACGTGATGTTTTAGTTTTTATGCAGGAGCACAGCCCATGACTTTCAAAGCGTGGTTGTTATTGCTGGAAGGTGCCTGGACGACAGTTTGGATATCCGGTATCTCGATTGTATTAGGGCTTTCTATCGGGCTCATGATTGCGATTGTTCGCCGTCAGAAAATTCCGCTGATTGATCATCTGCTGGCGTTGTATATCAGTCTGGCGCGGGCCACTCCGCTGGTCACCTTAGTGTTATTTCTGTTTCTGTCGTTGCCATCGATTGGGATCAATCTGAATAAACACACCGCAGCCATTCTGGCGCTGACGCTGAATACCGCCGCATTTAACGCTGAGATCTGGCGCTCAGCACTGGAGAATTTCTCCCGCGATCAACGTGAAGCTGCACAGGCAATCGGAATGACGGAATTTACTTTTTTCCGTTACATCATGCTGCCGCAGATTGTCACCGTGAGTTTACCGGCACTAGTTAACGAAATGTCATTTCTGATCAAGGGCAGCCCGGCCATCGCCGTGATTGGGCTGGTTGATTTAACCCGTGTTACCAACCGCATCGCCGCTGTTACCTATGATCCCCTGTTTCCTATTTTAGGGGCTGGGCTGATTTATATGCTGATGATCTCTGTGCTGGTTAAAGCACAGTCACTGGCCGAGAAAAAAGCGCGCCGGTTAGCGGTTTAAGAGGAGTAACGCGATGAATGAATGGACGATCATCTGGGGCGCTCGAGAGGCATTTTTCAACGGCTTTTTGAAAAGCATCGCCCTGTTTGCTTATTCGGCAATGCTGGGGCTGTTGCTGGGCTGTGTGCTGCTTTATCTGTTGGAAGGGCGAAATAGTTTTGCCCGTCGAGGCATCAAGGCGTTGATCAATGCCATGCGCACGCTGCCGTTTCTGATTTTGGCTTATTTGTTGTATTACGGCTTGCCAAAATTGGGTCTGCGAATGTCGGCAGATACCGCCGGCTTAATCGCGTTAACGATTTATCACGGCGCCTATTTTTGTGAGATTTTCCGCAGTCAACGCTTGGTGATGCCGGTGGGATATATCGAAGCCGCATTGGCACACGGCTTCCGCGATCATGTCATTTTTTTACGTATTTTATTGCCGAATGTGGTGATGAATACACTGCCTCTGCTCGGCAACCAACTGATCATCTGCCTGAAAGACACTGCCTTTCTCAGCATTATCACAGTGCGAGAAATTACTGCTGCTGCGAACAGCGTGCAATCGACCTATTTTATTCCACTAAAAGCCTTTCTGGTGGCCATTTTTCTCTATTGGCTGATAAGCCTGATTATTGAGTCTGCCATCAAACAAGTCAGCCGTCTGGGGAAAAAGCGAGGATTTAATCATGCCTGATATGCCAGCGATCACGGTCAAAAACATCTCTAAACAATTTGATAACGTGGAAGTGTTACGCGATATCAATCTCACGGTTAAAAAAGGCGATGTGGTGAGTATTCTTGGCTCTTCCGGCTCAGGAAAATCGACCCTATTGCGCTGTATGAATTGGCTGGAACAGCCTGATCGGGGGGCGGTTTATATTGGTGACGAGCGGTTGGGCGTAGATGACAGCAAAAATGAGCCGATGGGGAATCGGCAGTTGGCGCGGATGCGTGAACGGGTGGGTATGGTGTTTCAAAGCTTTAATCTCTGGCCGCATCTGACTGTGCTGCAAAATGTCACAGAAGCGTTGCTGCATGTGAAAAAACTACCGAAAGCCGAGGCGGTTGCCATTGCCACCCAGCAACTGGAAAAGGTCGGTATGCTGGAAAAACAGCACAATTACCCCATCACGCTATCGGGCGGGCAAAAACAGCGGGTCGCGATTGCCCGTTCACTGGCGATGAGCCCAGAAGTGATGCTGTTTGACGAACCCACCTCTGCGCTTGACCCAGAGCGGGTTGGCGAGGTGTTAGCGGTGATGAAAAAGCTCTCACAAGAGGGGTACACCATGGTGGTGGTCACGCATGAGATGGAATTTGCCCGTGCCGTTTCCAACCAAGTGGTGTTTCTGGAAAAGGGCAAACTGATTGAACAGGCACCGCCGGAAGAGTTCTTTACGCACCCGAAATCGGAACGTGTTCAGCAGTTCTTGCAGACGGTGCGGCAATAAGTGGGTTGTTTATGAATGCCGATCCTTATTTCTGCATAATGATCGGCATTGTTTCTGAAATATGTATATTCATCTTCATCAGGTGCGGAATTTAGCAACCAACTCACCCAGTTCATCACTGAGTACTTTCAGGTCATGGCAGATCTGATTGATCTGGCCATTTTGCTCCGCCACTTCGGTGGATAACTGAGAGATATTCACCACATTGCGATTGATTTCATTAGAGGCGAGATTTTGTTGTTCTGCGGCGCTGGCGATTTGGGTGTTTCTATCGGTAATGATCAGCACCGCGTTGGCGATCCCTTCGAGTGCTATTTCGGTCTCTTTGGAATGTTGCTCAGTTTGTTCAGATAGAGTTAATGTTTTTTGCATGCTGGTTGCGGTAGCGCGCACTCCATTTTCCAGCCGGGCGATCATAGCCTGAATTTCATTTGTTGAGGCTTGTGTCTGAGTGGCCAGTGTTCTGACTTCATCGGCAACGACAGCAAATCCGCGACCTTGTTCTCCGGCTCTGGCAGCTTCAATGGCGGCATTGAGTGCCAGTAAATTGGTTTGATCGGCAATACGTTTAATGACATCCAGTACGGAGCCAATATTATTGGTTTCCTTGACCAGATCTATGACCTCTTTATTGGCGTCTTGTACCTCAGTTGTCAGCCTTTGCATTGACGTACGAGCTTCTTCAACAACTTTATTGCCATTGTGAATACGTTCTTTGGCTTCATTCGCTGCATCAGCAGCTTGCACTGCACTTGTTGCCACCTCTTTGGTGGTTGCGGTCATTTCATTCATGGCGGTTGCAACGGCATCCGTTTCATGTTGTTGCCGTTCCACATTGCGTTGCCCGATGGACGCTGTTTTTTCCAGATGAATGGCCGCCTGATGACTGCGTTCACTGGCAGACACAACATTGCGAACTGTTTCCGCCAGATTTCGGGTAAACGCATTAAATGATGAGGCTAAACTAGCCAGCTCGTCATGCCCGCTTTCATCCAGTTTTTGGGTTAAATCGCCACCGCCTTTTGCGATATCCCGAAGACCTTGTTCAGTTTGTTGTAAAGGTTTGAGAATACTGCGAGAGATTAGCCAAGAGAAAAATGTCAGGACGAACAGTAACGGGAAGAAGATCGCCAGTACGATGCGCAACTGTTGCAGGAAAAAGGCCCAGACATCGTCAGTATATTCACCCGCGCCGACGATCCATCCCCATTCCGGTAACAGTTTCACATAGGAAACTTTGAAGACCGGATCGGAAAACCCGGGTTTTGGCCAATAATAATCGACATAACCACCCATTGGGTCGGCTTGAGCGGTGCGTACAAACTCCACAAATAAACGCTTACCTTGCGTATCTTTAATGCTCTCAAGTGGTTTGCCTTCCAGCTCTGGTTTGGCCGTATGCATGATGGCGACGGGTTGCGCATCATTGATCCAGAAATAATTGTTGTCGCCAAAGCGCATGTTTCTCAGTGTTTCTTTTGCTAAAAGCTGGGCTTGGGGTTGCGTTAGATGGCCTTGTTTTTCCTGCTGGTAAAAGTAATCAAGTGTGCCATAGGCGGTTTGTACCTGTTCTTGGATGGCCTCTCTGCGACTGGCGAGCATACCATTGTAGGTGTAATACAGCGTGATACTGAGTAACCCGGCAATGCCAATGATCATCAATACGAGGTTCATCATAAGGCGATGTGAGATGCGGTAATGACGTAGGAAACTCATGATTGCCACTCTTATCTTAATTGACCCAATGTTTCACATATTATGCATTACTTTGGCCGATGTGTTGCTCATATGACTATCATTACTGCTATTTGTGGTTCAGCTCACGCTAACATAGTAGTTAGCCTGATTAGTTGGTGTAGATAGCAAAGAAAAGGGTGAGTCAGATGCAAATTGACACAGATATTTTGCAAATTGAGATGCAATTGGTGGTGTTGTGGCTCTGTGAGCATGAACCACAACACGTTTGCGTAGCCAAGGCAGGGTAAATTAATTTTAGTCGCGATCGATAGCAAACGAAGACCATGCTTGGCGCGTCGGCATCACTTCCACTCGGTTGATACAAATATGATCGGGCAGGGTGGCGATATAGAACATCTGCTCGGCAATGTCTTCGGCACTCAGCGCTGTTGTCCCACGATACAGTTTATCCGAGGCGGCTTGATCACCTTTAGTTCGCACCAGCGTAAACTCGGTTTCAGCTATGCCTGGCGCCAAATCAGTAACACGCACACCCGTACTGAGCAGATCGCAGCGCAGGTTATAACTGAACTGTTTAACGAAGGCTTTGGTACCGCCATACACATGACTGCCAGGATATGGCCATTGCCCGGCAATCGAACCAATATTGATGATCGAGGCCCCGGCGCCGGTGGCAATCATGGTCGGCAGTAATGCATGCGTGACATTCACCAGCCCTTTGACGTTGGTGTCGATCATGGTGTGCCAGTCTTCCAGCGCCACGCTTTGTGCGGGGTTGGGTGATAAGGCGAGACCCGCATTATTCAGTAACGCTTTCACTTGTTTAAATTCAGCCGGCAGATCGGCCACCACTTGCTGCACGGCGCTGCTATCGCGTACATCCAGTGCGGCATAATGCACCGGCACCAGTGGCAGCAACTCATCAGCCAGTGCTTTCAGACGATCTTCCCGACGACCGGTAATGACGACTGACCAGCCGGCTTGTGCAAAACGACGGGCAGCGGCGCGGCCAAAACCGGAAGTAGCACCCGTAATAAAGACGACATCTCCCATTTGTAGCTCCTGTATTTTTTCTGTATGAACGGTGAATTGAATGTAGCTGCGGCATTACCAGTGACGCACGATAACCCACAACGACATCAAAATAAGTAACGGTGCGAAGCCGCGTTGAAACGGCAGATGCCCCCATAATCGAAAACTTTTCTGACCACAAAAATTACCCAGCAAAGAGGGAATTAACATCACGCCACCCCAATGTAAGGTGGTGCTATTGATGAGCCCACTTAACGCTAAACCCATGCAAGTGCATCCACTGCAGACCGCAAAAAATAGGATCGCGGTGCTGCGTTTTTGCGCAGAGGGGATCGGCTGATTTAACAAATAGACCATCATGGGTGGGCCACCGGCCGATGCGGTTGTCATGGCCAGCCCCGATGCCATTCCGGCGGGAATAGCAAACTGATGATGTAATTTGCGCAGTGGAATATTCAGCCATAACAGTACGCCGCCCAACAACGAGATGCTACCAACAATCAGGCTCATCAATGGGGCGGGTAGAAAACTGACTGCCCACACACCGACAGGCTGCATGACTGCCATGCCGATTAACAGCTCTCTCAGTAATACGCGGTGATAATCGTGCAATGCCCGCGGGATCAAACTTAAGCAGCAGACCAAATCGAGTAGAATGGCGGTCGCAATGGCTTGTTGTGCCGGCATGACCAAATTAAGCCCCAGCACCACCAATACCGCGTAACCAAACCCGGAGAAACCCCGAATAAAAGCGGCAATAAAGGCAATTGAAAATGCTGCAACCATCATGTGAATACCGACCTTCCTTGTCGTCTTGATTGCATTACTCTACGAACTATTTCCAGGTCGACATAGGGCCAGTTTGCTCTGCTTTGCGAGACACAATGAGACAGATTTTTCCTGCCAAAACGGAGGCTGCGATCTGACACAAACACTCGGTATAACTGGCTCTAACTCTCACGCAGAATTATTCCTAGTCTGGTTTCATTAAATAACAGTAACCGTGTTTTCCAAACGAGATCGAAGCGGTGCTGTAGTCGAAACAGGGAACAGTGAGGGCATATGATGAATCAGGTCATTAACAGTGAGTTGGGTGTCACTAACAACGATGTATATCAACTCGACAGAGAGTATGTGTTCCACTCCTGGTCGGTGCAGGGGGCGCTGAATCCGCTGGTGATTGCCGGTGGTTCTGGCTGCAAACTGTGGGATTTCGATGGCAAAGAGTATCTCGACTTCAGCAGCCAGCTGGTGAATACCAATATTGGTCATCAGCATCCGAAAGTGATTGCGGCCATTCAAAAACAGGCGGCGGAATTAGTCACCATTGCACCTGCCACGGCCAATCGAGTGCGTGGTGAAGCCGCAAAACGGATCGTCGCGCGGGCACCGGCTGGTTTCAATAAGGTGTTTTTTACCAACGCCGGCGCTGACGCCAACGAAAACGCCATGCGTATGGCGCGTTTGTTTACCGGGCGTGACAAGATTTTATCCGGTTATCGCTCTTATCATGGCAACACAGGCAGTGCGATTGTGGCAACGGGCGATTTTCGCCGCATGCCGAATGAATATGCGCGGGGGCATGTGCACTTCTTCCACCCGTATCTGTATCGTTCCGAGTTCTCTGCCACGACGGAAACCGAGGAGTGTGAGCGTGCGCTGAAGCATCTGCGCCGCACGATTGAGTGCGAAGGCCCACAATCTGTGGCTGCTATTTTGCTAGAAACTATCCCCGGCACCGCGGGCATCTTGACGCCACCAGAGGGTTATCTCAAAGGCGTGCGGGCACTGTGTGATGAGTTCGGCATCATGCTGATTTTAGATGAAGTAATGGCGGGTTTTGGTCGCACAGGCAGTTGGTTTGCCTTTGAACAATTTGGTGTGGTGCCCGATCTGATCACCTTTGCCAAGGGAGTCAACTCAGGTTATGTACCGGCTGGTGGCGTGATCATTTCTGACCCGATTGCGACCTATTTTAACGATCATTATTTTCCGGGCGGGCTGACCTATTCCGGGCATCCGCTGGCGATGGCGGCCATTGTTGCCACACTCGATGCGATGGAAGAAGAGCAGATCGTAGAGAATGCGGCAGCGATTGGGCACGGTGTATTGGGCGAAGGTCTGAAAACACTGGCTGCCAAACATGCCATGATTGGCGAAGTGCGTGGCAGTGGTGTGTTCTGGGCACTGGAGCTGGTGACCGAGCGTGAAACCCGCAAAGCGATGCCGGCCTCTGTGATGGGCGAAATCAAAAATGCACTGATCAAAAATGGCCTGTTGCTCTTTATTGCCGACAACCGCATTCATGTGGTGCCTCCTTGCATCATTACCGAAGAGGAAGTGAAACAAGGGCTGGCGATATTGGATAGCGTGTTGAGTTTGTTTGCCGGGCGGGGTGAGTAAATAAAACCAAAGAGGCTGAATGATTCGGCCTCTTTGTTATTTAGATTTTATCGTTGATACCCAGCATAAACGTGCCAGACGGGCGAATCGGCAGGTATTGTTCATAGAACTTCTGATACGTTGCTAATGGGTTCAGGTCAGGAAATAAATCGGGATAGAGCGCTTTGGCCACATACTGAATCAACGCGGCATCCATGATGCTACGCGTGGCGCCGTGATACACCGCAAAGACACGCTGGTTCTTGACGGCAGGTAAGTCAGACCAGCCTGCGCGTTGTGTGAAACCCTTTAATCGCTGTTGCACGTTTGCAGCATCAATATTTTGCCCAACTTGCATCGCTGTCGGGCTGACCACGCTTTCATAACCCGCCATCAGAATGACATCCGGTTTGCTTGCCAGCAGTTGTTCTGGGTGAATTGCGCCCCAGGTTTTCACGAACGGTGCCGCAATGTTATCGCCACCGGCTA
>MTLE01006730.1_pt1 | contig 10495 bp, 5 predicted proteins | sample 1982461 | NCBI WGS metagenome assembly MTLE01 (sample SAMN05712605, study PRJNA340218) | biofilm metagenome | isolation source: sample SPL anode biofilm adapted to -200 mV | place: USA | collected 2012-02-03 | reverse complement strand
GCTGGTGAGGAGATTGTGGTCTACTTTACCATCGACGGCACCGATCCGACTGACAAATCCAGCCGTTATGACAGTGCCATTGTGCTCAATGCGACCACCACCCTGAAGAGCATCGCCATTGACAAGTATGGCAATCAAAGCGGCATTAAAACCGGAACCTACACCATCACCATTCCGCAACAGGCCACGACCCAGCCGAACACTACCACACCGCCGGCAACCGTCGATCCGGCAATGTCTGAATGGCAGCAATTTGAAGATAACATCAGCGGCACCTGGAAATGGACCGATGGCAGTGGCTTTACTCTTTATTACCAGTTTAGCAATGGCATGCTCCTGGTGACCGACGGCGGCAGTGACTATTATTATGATTACTATTCATCAACGGTTACAACTGGCACCAACGGCACCATCGGTACCATCTATACCGGCGGCGACCTGATTTACATTGACTGTAACCCATTGGGTGACAATGCCATCTATATCAATGGTTATCTTTGCAGCTATGTCCCCTGACAAAAATTGTCGCTAGCGCCAGAAAGGGAGCCCAAATTTTGACGATCGAAAAACCAAACTGAGGCTGATTTCGCATCCTGATTCGGAATCAGCCTCAGTTATTTTTTTGATAACCGCCGCTGTCGTATTGCTAAAGCCAGCTTGACGCCATCAAATTGTTTGGCTATAATCAAAATAGCCTGTCTATCAAAAGGTGCCCGTCGCCAGGCATCCAAAGCGATATCGGCGCTTGCAAAACTGGATGCAAAAAAACCACACGGCACATTCATAGCCACCGAAACGATCCGGAAGGAGGAACAACGATTGGCGTTATTTTTTATTCTGCTGCTGGCTTTTGTCAGTCTTGTCAGCACCCTGCTGATGGTTTTTGGTTCCGGCAAAATGATTCCTTTCACCGATGCCAGTGGTCGGGTACTGCCTGGCAGTTTATCGGAAAAATCCTGGGTGCCCATCAATGGCATTGAAATGGGGATGATCATCAAATCCCGGGACTTACGAAAACCGGTTCTACTGTTTGTACACGGCGGTCCGGGGATGCCGGAGTATTGGCTGAATCACAACTACCCCGCCCGTCTGGAAGAACTGTTTACGGTGGTGTGGTGGGATCAGCGGGGCGCCGGTCTGTCCTTCAACACTCAGATCCCCCCAGCAACAATGACCACCGAGCAACTGGTAGCAGACACCCTTTCGGTAACCCACTATCTGCGCCAGCGCTTCCGTCAGGATAAAATCTACCTGATGGCCCATTCCTTTGGTACCTATATCGGGATTCAGGCGGCGGCCCAGGCCCCGGAGCTCTTTCATGCCTATATTGGGGTGGCCCAGTCGGTCAATCTGGCCCTGTCGGAAGAACTGGCTTATGAGTGGCTGCTTGATTTCTATGCCGATGACCAAAAAACCCTGGCCCAACTGACAAAAGCCCCCTACGGCACCGCCGCATACGACAAGCTGCGGGATCGGGTCATGCACGAAGCGGGCATCGGAACCACCCACAAGATGTATTCGGTGATCTCCGGTATTTTTCTGGCGGTGATGAAGCATAAGGAATATATGATAAAAGAAAAATTACATATCTGGCAGGGCAAAGCCTTTAGTCAACAATCAATCGTCAATGAAGAATTCCGGCAAGCCAACCTCAGCGACATCGTCACCCGGCTGGACATCCCGGTGCTGTTTTTTTCCGGCGCCTACGATTATACCGTCAACCGATATCTGTCTGAGGTCTATCTGGAAGAGCTGGCGGCCCCCCAAAAGCATTTCTATCTTTTTGACGACTCGGCCCACAGTCCCATTTTTGAGGAACCGCAAGCGGTGCTGGCAATTCTAAATGAATTAATCTGCCACAAATAAAAGCAACCTGGATGCACTTGCATCGAGGTTGCTTTTATTTTATAGCTAATACTTGTCCATCTCTGTGTCATCCAGGAAGATGTCAATCTGTGGTGTTGCCACACTTACCGGCTTTGATTCCGGTCGCACTGGGTTTCTTATACTGCTTGCAGCGCGCTTCCCTTTGAGGCGGAAGGCACCGACCATCTGTTTAAGGATTTCGGCCTGCCCAGAGAGCTCCTCACTGGCGGCAGCACTTTCTTCGGCAGTGGCCGAGTTGGTTTGAACGACTTGGGAAACCTGTTCAATCCCCTGATTGATCTGGGCAATTTCAGAGGCCTGATCATTGGAGGCCCGGGCAATATCGCCCACCAGACCAGTTACCTTGTCAATCTGATTGAGGATTTCTTTTAAGCTGTCCGCCGTTTGTCCGGCTATTTTTGAACCCGCTTCGGTTTTGGTGATGGAACCCTCAATCAAAGCAGTGGTTTCCTTGGCGGCATCCGCACTGCGGGCTGCCAGGGTTCGTACTTCTTCAGCAACGACGGCAAAGCCCTTGCCATGCTGTCCTGCCCGAGCCGCTTCGACTGCGGCATTCAGCGCCAGGATATTAGTCTGGAAGGCAATGTCATCAATGACCTTGATAATTTTGGAAATGTCTTCCGATGACTGATTGATGGCGACCATCGAGTTCTGCATTTGTGACATCTGGGCATTGCCTTTGGCGGCGTGGCCTTTGACGGTATCAGCCAGTTCTCTGGCCTTATTAGCATCGACGGCGTTGTTTTTGGTTTGATCGGCAATTTCGGCAATGGAGGCGGTCAGTTCCTGAACTGAGCTGGCCTGTTCAGTGGAACCCTGGGCCAGAGACTGACTGCCGGCGGAGACCTGACTTGAGCCAGAGGCAACCTGGTCGGCGGCCACATTGATGTCGCCCATGACGTTGTTGAGTGAATCAATAATCACGTTAATGGCATTGGAGATGGTGACAAAGTCGCCTCGGAACTCCCGGGCGTTTTCAATATCCAGATTACCTTGGGATAATTGTTCGATTTTATCGGTAATTTCACCAACAACCACTTCTAGGCGGCTGGCGGTGGTGTTAACGGTTTGTTTCAAGGCATCGACATCCCCCTGATAATCGCCGTTAACCCGAGCTTGGAGGTTACCGTTGGAGATGGCTTCCATGACGACCATGACCTCGCCCAGTGGTTTGTTGATTTCGTCCAGAATGGCATTCATGCCGCCGACCAGATCCTCCCAGGATCCCTGGAATTGGCTGGCATCAGCCCGGGTCTGGAGGTTCCCTTCAATCACCGCATTGGTGATCATGGAGGCGGCCTCAATCATCTCGCCGATGGAGGCTTTGACAGCCGTTAAATTCTTGGAGATTTCGTTGAATTGAACACTGACCTCACTGGTGTATTCGTCGGCTTCACTGATATTCATATCAAAGTCCAGATTACCCTGGGCTAACCGCATCAGGTTATCACCTAATCGGGTGACCTCAGCATGGGTATAATCACTGACCCGGATAATGGGGGTCAAATCGGTGACGATTTCCACAAAACCAATATTTTCACCTTTTTTATTTTTGAGGTAGGCGGTATCCTGTTTGTTGTTACGACCCACCCATTCAAAGTAGGAGTCTGCCAGACCCTGATCAACCAGACGGCGGATGCCACAACCTTCAGTCTGACAGATGTTGGCGCCAGCATTGTAGCAATCCATGCCGCAGGCCGAAACCCGATCTTTAATAACGCCGTTTTTGATCATCAGATCTTCAAAGGCCCGGTTCATAAAGGTCCATTTCATATCCATATCGGTGACGTGAACCGGGAAGGGGATGCCATCAATAATCGCTTCATACCAGAACATATTATCAACAACGGTATCCAGCGTCTGGTTGACACCGGCAATAACCTTGGCATATTCGCCAGCATGGTTGCTAACCTCTGCCCGTTTGGTAAAATCGCCACGAATGGCCGAATCGGATAGCATGATGGTATCGGCAACCAGATTGCCGATGGCATTTTTTATTGAAACCATACTGTTGCCCAGAACATCCTGATCGGACTTGGGTTGAATATCAATGGCTAAATTACCCTGGGCCATGTTTTGGGCCGCTTCAGCCTGGTCCCGGATATTTTCAGCCATGTTGACAAAGGATTTGGTCAGTTCACCAATTTCATCGGCTTTGGCATCATTGGCTATGCTATAGTCGATGTCAACGGCACCCAGGGCCAGTTGGTCGGCTGCTGCCGCCAGTTTGGTAATCGGGCGGATAAAGCTGCGGGTGGACATGACAATCAGGCCGATGATGACCAGCAGACCAAGACCAAAGATCACCAGCATCATCGTCTGGATGGTGGCAAATGATTGGTTAAACTCAGCTACCGGTAGACCGGTGGCCAGGACCCAGCCGGTATCCCCGATTTCGGTAACAAAACCCTGGCTGGCAGTGCCCGCCGAATCATAGGCAATGGGGCCAGTGGTTTTATCAGTCAGGGCAGTGATAATGTTTTCCGAGAGATCGGTGTCACTGAGGGGGCCGTTGATAAAGTCGGGATTGGGATGATCAAAGACCATTCCGCTGTTGGTGGAGACCACGAAGAAGCCGGTTTCGCCAATTTTATTTTCAGCGATGATTTCTTTTATCCGATCGATGGAGACATCCACACAGGTGGCACCGATGAGATCCTGGGTGCCCGGTTTAAAGACTGGCGCTACGACACTGACAATAATTTCATTGGTGACCACATCCAGATAGGGCTCAGAGATGAAGACCTCTTTTTTGGCCACCAGCTCCTGATACCAGGGCCGGGCGTTGATGTCGTAGGTACCGTCGGACGAGGAACCGTCGGATTGGGTAAACTGACTGGAGTCAACATCGGCGACCCAGGCCACCCGGATATTTTCAGGATCAGTGGCAACCACATTGTCCAGGGTCTGCTTAACTTCAGGAAAATTGGGGGTGGTGGTAATGCCAACGCCCGGTGTGACCTGTTCAAAATAGCTGCGAATCTCGGGGTTGGTCGACAACTGATTGGCCGTTTCCAGATAGGTTGTAAAATAGCTTTCGATTTCGTTGGAAACCGCCTGCGATCGGGCCGATAGCTCATTGACGGTGATCCGGGTGATAGCCTGATTCACGACATACAGCGAGATGCCCGCCACAATGGCAAAAATAATCGCAACTGGCAAGCCGATGGACAGTAGCATTTTTACGAGTAGTCCTTTTTTCTGGTTCATTTCATTTCTCCTTTGACTCATCATCACTGATGAAAAAATTGATTGTCGCTGATAAAACAGAGTAGCCCTAGTTTAGCTTAAAATAGACATTGGAGCAAGCGATAAGAAAGCAACTTGTTGATCAGATTTTTACCCAGGGATTAAAAAAATAAACAGCTTAAGCGGGGCTAAATATAAATTTTGACTGAGCTTCTGGTAGATTTTAAAAACGCCTTGAACCAGCCGAGAAAAATAACCGTAAGCAAGACAATTTATCACTTGTTCTGGATCGAAAAATGGTCTAAGATAATTCTTAAAAACTTTTCCCGGAATAATCGCAAGTCGGATCTGGGCATGATGCGGTAGTCGAACCCGTCAGGGTAGAGTGTGTAAAAATTTAGCAGGTATGACCAGCATAACAGGTTTGTAGGGGATAAATAAGGGTATACTGATAGCAATCACTTTATTCGAAATTGATCTGGTTAAAAACCTGCATCTGCGAATACCCAAAGGAGGCACTGTCCATGAAATCAAAAAAGCTCTTTTCAACACTGGTGCTGTTGAGCGTCACTGTTTTATGTTTGAGCTCGTGTCTTGCACAAAAACCATTGTCGATTGGTTTTGTAGCCAGTCTTACGGGCAGCACCTCGGAGCTGGGGGTAAACGGACGCAATGGCCTTTTGATGGCAGTGGAAGAAGTAAATGCGGCTGGGGGCATAAATGGCAAGGCAGTGGAAGTGGTAATTAAGGATGATCAGAATAACCCGGAAGTTGGCCTGGCGGTTGATCGGGAACTTCAGAAAGCCGGGATTTCTTTTATCGTTGGTCATATGACCAGCAACATGGCGGCCTTGAGTGTCCCTTTTGTTAACAGTCAGGATATGTTGATGATTAATCCGACCATGAGTGCCACCACCCTGTTTGGTCAGGATGACCATGTCATTGGGGTGGTTTCGCCAAACAGTGATCAGGCAGCGGTTATCAAAGAGAGCATGGTGAAAGATAGCGTCGGGAAAAAGGTGGCGGTGATTTACGAATCTCAGAATCTGGCATACACCAAAACGGTAAAAGACGGAATTGCTCAGGACATCGCACCTGTGGGTGGGCAAATTATTTATGAAGAAGCCTTTTTAGCGAGCGCCAACCCCAACTACCTGGATATTGCTACGCAGGTTTTAAGCACGCAGCCCGATAGCATTGTGATTCTGGCCTCATCGTTTGATGCCGCTATGTTTTGTCAGCAGTTTTATAAGCTGAATAATCAGACACCGATTTATCTGGCGGCCTGGTCGATGAATAATGATCTGCTCTTACAGGGTGGCGCAGCAGTTGAAGGGGTCACAATCACCAGTCTTATTGATCTGGAATCGCAGGCCCCGGCCTATACGGCCTTCCGGGACAACTATTTAAAAAAGTATGGTGCGGAACCGACCTTTGCAGCGGTATACACCTATGAGGCTGCAATGATGCTGTTTAAAACGCTGACCCAAACCAACAAGCCTGATCCGGAAACAGTCAAGTCAGCAATTCTTGAGAATGGCACCTATCAGGGACTTCAGAATGAAATAGTCATCGATGGCTACGGTGATGCCAGCCGGACTATTTATGAATACGTCGTTAAGAATGGTCAATTTACAAAGGCGGAATAGCAAATGAAACGAATTAAGAAGCTGCGAGATTTTATTCTGATCAACAACATGCTGTCCATCATCATCCCGCTGATTCTTGTGGGGTTATTGGCGACGCCGATAATTTATGATTATCTGCTTAAAGATATGCATCAAAAAAACACCATGATTGCAGCGACCATTGCCCAGCGGATGTCGGATTTCATGGATGATTCGTTCCAGGTTCTTAAGCAGATCAATACTTTGCTCGATGATGGCACCCTAAAGGATGAAGCGACGATCCAGCGTTATTTAAACGGAATGCTGGAAAATTCGGATTCCATTGAGGGCTTTGAAATTTTAGATGGCCAGGGGATTGTCAAAAATACGGCTCCCCAAAACGCCAATATTCTGGGGGCCAATCGTACTGGACAGCCATTTTTTACCAAACCCAAAGCAACCGGGAACCCCTTTGTATCGTCTTCCTTCATTTCGCAGCAAACGGGACAGCCCACGATTACCATTGCCATTCCCCACGGTGATGGGGTTCTGGTGGCCTATTTAAATCTGGAAGAAATCAGCATGCTGTCTGGAAATCATATCCGAACCTTTGGGGATACGGTAACCGTCGCCATCACCGACGGCAATGGGGTTTTTATATCCCATCCCGATATCACCAAGGTTTTCCAGCGGGAAATTGAAGCCAATTACCAGGCCATTCATCCGGAGGCAAAAACCGGCGATTCGATTCATGCCTTTACCTATGAAGGCAAAACCGCCATGGTCAGTCATGCGGATGTTGCCAATGCTGACTGGCATATCTTTGTTTATGAATCCTATGATTCAATTTATGGCGCCCTGCGATCGTTTGTCGGAATGATGCTGTTGTTCACTTTGTTGCTGGTCTTGTTATCACGGTTTGTTGCCCGTCTGGTGTTTAAAGACATTAACCATTCCTTTGGGGAACTGAACCGCCAGACAAAGGAAATTGCCGCTGGCGATTATCATCCCATTGATAGCGACAATCGTTTTGACGAATTTGATCAGTTGACGACTAATTTTAACGGCATGGTGGCCTCGGTGAAGGAGCGGGATGATGCCCTAAAGGTGCTGGCTTATTATGATCCTCAGACCGGACTGCCCAATGCGGCCTATCTGACGGAGCAGCTTAGCCAATTGATTCAGAATAATGAGGAGAAGATTGCAGTGATCTGTTTTGACATCCATAATTTCAAGCGGATCAATGATACGTATGGCCCTTCCTTTGGCGATAAGATTCTGGAAATGATGGGGGCCCGGCTGCTGGCCTTAAACTGTGGCCATGGCTTTGTGGCTCGGATTAATGGTTCCAATTTTATCCGGGTACTAACGGAACTGGAACAAGCGGACGATGCCCTGGTCGAGATTGAAAGACTTCAGGGGGTTTTAAACCGGGCCATGACCTATCATGAGAATAATGTCTATCTCCGTTTTCACGTCGGCATCGCAATTTATCCTGATGATGCCCTGGATGTTGAAGAACTCTTGCAATATGCCAATACTGCGGCAGATATTGCAAAACAGCAGGGACGCCGCTCCCAGCATGCTTTTTTTGAAAGTGCCATGAAGCAAAATCTGATTCGGAATATGACCCTGGAGAATTCGATGCGGTCAGCGCTTACGAATAACGAGTTTTTTCTGCAATACCAGCCGCAAATCGATGTCAGGAATAAAAAAATTCGGGGCTTTGAAGCCCTGATCCGCTGGGATCATCCTCAGCTGGGGCGGGTTTCACCGCTGGAATTTATTCATATTGCCGAAACCACTGGCATGATTGTCCCGATTGGGGCCTGGGTACTGGAAACAGCCTGTCGACAGATCGTGGCGATCAACCAGAAAATGGGCACGGAGCTGATGATTTCGGTTAACGTTTCTCCGGTTCAATTAAGTCAGGAAAATTTTCCGGCAATGGTGGCCGAGGTTTTGAAGCGCTGCAAGCTGGAACCGAGCTTACTGGAGCTGGAAATTACCGAAAATCTCTTTATCAATTCCTTTGAAGAGGCCAGCAGTATTTTCAAAAGCCTCAAGGCCATTGGCATCCGGATGTCACTGGATGATTTTGGTACCGGTTATTCGTCGCTGGCTTATCTTAAAAATCTGCCAATTGACACCTTAAAAATTGATCAGGCATTTACCCGGGATCTGCTTATCCGGAAATCCAATGAGAATTTAATGGAGTCGATTATTATGATGGCCCATATCCTTCACATGGATGTGATTGTGGAAGGGGTTGAAGAATTGGAACAATTGGATTGTTTAAAAATCTATCAATGCGATCACGTTCAGGGTTACTATTTTTCCCGACCCATTGATGAAAGCCAGCTGGAAGCATTGCTGAACCAGCTGATTGATGCGCAGTCCCAGGATATCGATTAAAAAACTGTTGATGAACGTTTCATAAAAATACAGGCCAGGATATGATAAGTAACCTGGCAGTAAGGAGAACAGGATGGATAAACCAATACTGGTCATTCCGATGGGGGATGCCGCTGGCATCGGCCCGGAAATAACCGTAAAAGCATTGGCTGATAAAGTTGTTCATGAATTGGCCCACCTGGTCGTGGTGGGGGATGGGCAGGTGCTTAAGCAAGCCCTGAGGTATTCACAGGTCGAGCTGACCATCAATTGTATTAACGAACCCCGGGAGGGAAACTTTTGTCTCGGGGTTCTTAATCTGATTGATTTGGAAAATATAAATCCTAGTCAATTAAAACTGGGAGCGGTTCAGGCCATGACCGGAAAGGCCGCCTATGAATACATCGAAGTAGCCACAAGGCTTTGTCTTGATAAAAAAGCCCAAGTCCTGGTGACCACTGCGATTAACAAGGAATCATTACAAGCGGCAAAAGTGCCCTACATTGGCCATACCGAGATAATCGGCGCCATCACGGGAACCAAAAATCCCCTGACGCTATTTCAGGTTCATAACCTGCGGGTGTTTTTTCTCAGCCGCCATGTATCATTGCGGCAGGCCTGTGACCTGGTGACCCAGGAAAATCTGGCGGCTTTTATTGACCAGAGTGTCACTGCCCTTAAGCGGCTGGGGGTGACAAATCCCCGGCTGGCGGTGGCCGGTCTGAATCCCCATAGTGGTGAGCACGGGCTGTTTGGCCGGGAAGAGGTGGCGGCTGTGATTCCAGCCGTAGCAGCGGCCCGTGGCCGTGGCATTGATGTGGAGGGTCCCATTGGTGCCGACAGCGTTTTTCATTTTGCCTTGAAAGGCAAATACGATGCGGTTTTGTCGCTGTATCACGATCAGGGCCACATTGCCACCAAAATGGTGGACTTTGAAAAAACGATTTCCATTACCATCGGCATGCCCTTTCTGCGTACCTCGGTGGATCATGGAACGGCCCTGGATATTGCCGGAAAGGGTCTAGCCAGCCCGGTGAGCCTCATTGAAGCGATCCGGCTGGGGGCTTTGTATGCCCCGTTTTTTAGTCAGTCCCAGTGACTTGCAGCCAGTAGCTATGAGCACCGGTGAGATAATTATTAGCTGGCACTAAAATTATTAATTGACTTCTATATTTAAGGGCGAGTATAATTTAGGCGTTGTTGCTTATTATTGCTAAAACGGAATCAAGTTTATCTTGAATGGTTGAAAAGAACGACACAATAACTGCAGTGTTGCGGCTTAGGTCGTTCTTTTTGTTGCAGTTAAGGGTAATGACAGCCATGTTTTTACGCTACTGCGGCAGACATAATTATTTTAATAGGCAGAAGGAGAAAAACTATGCAATGGATGTATAACATGAAAATTGGTGCGAAGCTAC
>MTLE01003894.1_pt1 | contig 10497 bp, 10 predicted proteins | sample 1982461 | NCBI WGS metagenome assembly MTLE01 (sample SAMN05712605, study PRJNA340218) | biofilm metagenome | isolation source: sample SPL anode biofilm adapted to -200 mV | place: USA | collected 2012-02-03 | reverse complement strand
GCAAGTAAGATGCTTACATAGTTTAATTTTCTCATTTTAGTTTTTATTATATAATTGATACTTAAATAAATTTGGTGCAAAGATAAAATTATATTTGAAAGATTCTTTTGTTATTTATACTTTTTTTGCACAATAACGGATGATAACGAACTCTAAAAAGATGTATATTTGCGCCCAAGTTAAGGAAAGATGCCAGAGTGATCGATCGGGACGGACTCGAAATCCGTTGTACGGCTTTGCTGTACCGTGGGTTTGAATCCCACTCTTTCCGCTAAATTGTTCGTTGTGATAAAGGTTGTCTGATTTATTGGGCAGCCTTTATTTGTATATTTTGTATTTTCCTTCAATTCTGGTCGCGGCATTACCACCAAAACAGACCCTAATCCCATTGCTTTCATCTTTTTGCATTTGCAATTTAACAACGTTATAATTGTCAATTAATCCATTTTGTTCTATCGTTAGCAGTCCTTCCGTCCACCAATCGTTTTCTATTAAATAGTAACCAAAGGCGGAATTACCGGAACCAGTAGCAGGATCTTCAAGATAGCCAAATGTGGGCGCAAAAACTCTTGTCCTGTAATCATTCCTTTTGTTTCGTGTTTCGGCAGTATATACTTCAATAATATCAATCTGACTTTTCACACAAAACCGTTTTAGTTCCTCCATATCGGGGTTTATTTTTATAATTGCTTCCAATGAAACAATGGGCACAATCAGCGTGGTTAACCCCGCATTAATAACAGATATGGGGCGTTGCGCGTCGACTTCACCCAATGTAAGTTTCAGTTGCTTTGCCAATTCTGCACTGTCAATCAAGATATTCTTGTGTTCCGGTACGGGTGACATGATGAAAACGGCATCTTCGGATTTCGTTTGGTTGTAGACGGTGAGAGAACCTCTGTTGGTGTTTATTTTCAGGGTAGGAACTTCGGCCAAGAATTTATTTGTTTTGATCAGATCATACATGATTGCAATGGTTGCATGACCACAAAAATCGACTTCTCTTTCGGACGAATAGTAACGTAGATCGAATTCAAAATCATTAACTTGAGCTAGATATCCTACTTCATTGACAAAGCCTTTTAATTCTTTGGCTATTTGTTGCATCTCGGCAGTTGTTATATCTGCCAGTTCAGCCAAACGTATATACCCTGCCGGGTTTCCGGTTGAGCTTTCTGTTGCAAATGCATCAATCTTCTTAAAATTGAATTCTTTCATCCTTCTTTTGAGTTTAGTTTTGTTCGTACCTCAGATATTGTCTGTGTTAGCTAATACAACAGATGTTTCCACTTGCCTGTCAGGTATCGACCAATATTTTTTCAATAATAGATTCTTTTTATTTTCCTCCACCAAGTGAAAGCCGTGCTTTTCGTAAAAACTGATTGCCCATGTAGCATCTTTCCAAGTACCAATGAGTATGGGAACGCTTGCTAATTTCATTAAATGGGTCAAGAGCTTTCCGCCAATACCTTTTTGTCTGGAAGTTGTACGAACATAGGCATGGCGTATTAATATCACATCGCCTTTATATTGTATACCCATTACTCCTTTAATTTCATCATCTTCCTCATATTTCCAAATTTCAACACCTTCTTCTATTTCATGTTTCAATTCTTCTTTTGTCATGTAAGGCTCTTTCCAGCGGTCGGCCGGGATTACTCCTTTGTACGCAACAGACGCATCATTTATTATCTCGTGTATTATCTCAAAATCATGTTTGGTACTTTTAGAAATCATATTATGATATTATGAAGTAATTAATAATCTTACTAGTAAACCGCATCAAAAATACTTTTTTTTCTTAAATGTCCTTTCTTTTTTATTGAAAATAATGATTTAATTCATTCTCTTTTGATAAACGGATAAAATAAAAGCATTACTTTTGTGAGACAAACTTCTTACAAGATGAAAAAAATAATGAATGGTGGCCGGTTTACACCTAAAAACTATCCGGATGAAATGGAAGAAAGAATCCAAAAATATAGAAAGCAAGGCATTAAACTCCCCCCTAGAAAAGTGCTGAGAACACCGGAACAGATTGAAGGGATAAAGGCTAGTGCGCTTATCAATACAGGAGTACTTGACCATGTAGCGGCACATATCCGTGAGGGAATGAGCACAGCCGAAATCGATAAGCTGGTGTATGACTATACGCTTGCCCATGGTGCCATCCCCGCTCCGCTCAACTACGAAGGGTTCCCTAAAAGTGTTTGTACTTCAATTAATGATGTAGTGTGTCACGGCATTCCATCGGAACAAGAATTTCTGAAGAACGGCGATATTGTCAATGTGGATGTTTCTACCATCTATAATGGTTATTTCTCGGATGCATCGCGCATGTTTATGATTGGCAATGTGCACCCGGCTATCAAAAGATTGGTAGATGTGACCAAAGAGTGCCTGGAAATTGGTATTCAAGCGGCGCAGCCCTGGGCTCGACTGGGTGATGTGGGGGCGGCCATTCAACAACACGCTGAAAAGAACGGTTACAGTGTAGTACGTGAGTTGTGCGGACATGGTGTTGGCATTAAGTTTCACGAAGAACCTGATGTAGAGCATTTTGGACGTAAAGGAACGGGAATGATGATTTTGCCGGGCATGACTTTTACTATTGAACCGATGATTAACATGGGCAAGTGCGATGTTTTCATTGATGAGGAAGACGGATGGACTGTTTACACAGATGATAGCATGCCGTCTGCTCAATGGGAGAAAATGATTCTGATTACGGAAACGGGCAACGAGGTGCTTACTTATTAATCGCTTACTACTTTATGGAGATTGTTTTGCTAACGGTCAACTTGGTGTTGCTGCTGGTGTTGCTTTTCCTTTTTATCGGACGCAGACAAACCAAACAGTGGGATGAACTGCAAACCGTTTTGCGTCAGCAGATGCAAGAAAACCGTGAAGAGCTAAACCGTAGCATTCGTGAGCTACGCATGGAAATAACGCAAACGTTGAGTGAAAACATTCGTCATTTGCAAGATGCCATGTATCAGAATATGCGTGCTAACGGTGAGTTGCAGGCGCAAAAGTTCGATGAGCTGACCAAGCAGCAGGATAAGCTGGTGACTTCCACGGAAAAAAGACTCGATGATATGCGCGTGATGGTAGAGGAAAAGCTACAGAAAACATTGAACGAACGCATTGGTCAGTCGTTTGAAATCGTTCGTTCGCAGCTTGAAAACGTGCAGAAAGGACTGGGCGAAATGCAATCGTTGGCGCAAGACGTTGGAGGCTTGAAGAAAGTACTGAGCAATGTGAAGATGCGCGGTACTTTCGGTGAAGTACAATTGGGGGCTTTATTGGAGCAGATGTTGAGTCCCGAGCAATATGCCGTCAATGTGAAAACCAAAAAGAATTCTACCGATTTTGTAGAGTATGCCATCAAACTTCCCGGAAAGAATGATAACGAGGAGGTGGTGTACTTACCGGTCGATGCCAAATTTCCACAGGATATTTACGAACGCTATTATGATGCTTTTGAGGCCGGAGATGCCCCAGCGATGGATGCTTGCGGCAAACAGCTGGAGACTGTCATTAAGAAAATGGCTAAAGATATTCATGAGAAGTATGTTGACCCGCCTGCCACGACTGATTTTGCTATTATGTTTTTACCTTTTGAAAACATTTACGCTGAAGTGATTCGACGAACGGCATTGGTAGAGACCCTGCAGAAGGAATATAAGATTGTGGTTACCGGTCCTACTACCTTGGGAGCCATACTAAATAGTTTGCAGATGGGTTTCCGTACGTTGGCTATTCAGAAGCGTACCAGTGAAGTGTGGAGCGTGTTGGGGGCTGTCAAAACAGAATTCGGAAAGTTTGGAGGCATGTTGCAAAAAGTTCAAAAGAACTTGCAAAATGCAGGAGACCAACTGGAAGAGGTTATGGGAAAACGAACACGCGCCATTGAACGTAGGTTGCGGCAAGTGGAGGAACTACCCCAAGATGAAAGTCGTAAGATTCTTCCTCTGGAAGCTTTTGATGACGACGATGACGAGACAACGGAAAATCCTTAATCAGCTACACAAACAAAATCGCCCCAAAAGTTCATCATGGCTTTTGGGGCGATCTGTTATTAATAACATGCAGTTTAATGTTTCAATTTTCTTTCATCATAGGCCAGTGCCCAACGCAGGTAGAGAAATCCCAGCATACCCGCCACTAGAGTACCCAGAAGTACACCGAACTTAGCTTGATTCAGTAGTACTGCCTGTCCTTCTCCAAAAGAAAGATTCGTGATAAACAGGGAAACGGTAAAACCGATACCGCCTAACAAGGACACTCCCGCTGTTGTTTTCCAGGTCATACCCCTTGGCATGCCGGCAATGCCCGTTTTAACGGCAAGCCATGTGAATAGATATATACCGAAGAATTTCCCGAAAAGCAATCCGGCTGCAATGGCCCAGGTTACATCTCCTACCAACTCACCGCTTCCGCTAAATACCACACCGGCATTGGCAAAAGCAAATAAAGGCAAGATCACAAAGTTTACTGCCAGGTGTAGGTTGTCTTCCAGTGATTGTAGGGGACTAATTACGCGGTCGGAAGCAGACTCTACCCGTTTCAGCATGGCGATTTGCCTGTTGGTAAGTACAATCTCATCTTCGTTCGTTACCGGGAACATATTAATAGTATGCCGGATGCGTTCAATGTATTTTCCTACATCCAAACGCGGACGAGCGGGTATCACGAAGGCAAGCAATACGCCTGCAATGGTACTGTGTATGCCCGATTGCAAAAAGAGATACCAGATTACAATTCCAATCAGCATGAAGAAAGTCTTGTTGGTCGACACCCTCTTACCAATGAGGAACAACATCAGCAATAAAACACCAGCCCAAGCTAAATATCCCAGACTTACGTGTTTGCTGTAGAATGCTGCTATCACCATGATGCCACCAATATCATCGACCACAGCAAAGGCGGTGAGGAATATTTTCAAACTTAGTGGCACTCGCTTTCCCAGTAAACTAAGTACACCAAGCGAAAAGGCGATGTCTGTTGCCATAGGAATAGCTAACCCGTGGCCTGCATCGGTATTTGCCGGACAAATAAACGTGTAAATAGCCACCGGAACAATCATTCCGCCACAGGCTGCAATGAAAGGTAACAATGCTTTGCGAACGGACGATAGCTCACCTACCAGTAATTCACGCTTAATTTCCAATCCTACAGTCAGGAAGAAAACCGTCATCAATCCGTCGTTAATAAACTGATGCACCGTTAGGCTGTGACCATTGTGCGAAAACAGATTGAAATCACCAACCTGAAAATACAGTTGATGCGACAAGAAATCGTTGTAAACAGGAGCGAAAGAAGAATTGGCAGCAACGGCAGCCAATAACGCCATCAGAAAGAGAAATGCACTGGCTACTATATTCATGGGCACCGCAGCGCTCCATAAACGAATGGTTTTAAGAATTGAATTCAGAACTTTTTCCATATAAATCTAGATTATAAAGGGGTAACTTCGCTCAAAGCTCTGCGAACAAGTGCAGTTACCCCTTTTTGTTTTTTACTAATCGAGTTTCAGCACTGCCAGGAAGGCTTTCTGCGGAACTTCCACATTACCAATCTGCTTCATGCGCTTCTTACCCTTCTTTTGTTTCTCAAGCAATTTACGCTTACGACTGATGTCACCTCCATAACATTTAGCGGTAACATCTTTACGAACGGCTTTGATTGTTTCCCGGGAAATAATCTTGGAACCAATAGCTGCCTGAATAGCAATATCAAATTGCTGGCGCGGTATGAGTTCTTTGAGCTTTTCACACATTCGCTTGCCTAATTCGTAGGCATTATCAACGTGGGTCAGTGTTGACAAAGCATCAACCGGCTCGCTGTTGAGCAGGATGTCCATCTTAATCAGTTTGGATGGTCTGAATCCGTCGGTATGATAATCAAAGGAAGCATATCCTTTGGAGATACTCTTCAGTTTATCATAAAAATCAATCACAATCTCTCCCAAAGGCATGTTATAATGAATCTCTACCCGATTGCCCGATATGTACTCTTGCTTAATCAGCTCTCCGCGCTTTCCAAGACAAAGGGTCATAATCGGCCCGATGTAATCCGTCGTGGTAATAACCGAAGCCTTGATGTAAGGTTCTTCAATACGGTCAATCAGTGTTGGGTCGGGCATACCTCCCGGGTTGTGTATTTCGGCCATGTTGCCCTGTTTGTCGTACACCTTGTATGACACGTTGGGAACGGTGGTAATCACATTCATATCGAACTCGCGGTCCAAACGTTCCTGCACAATTTCCATGTGGAGTAAGCCCAGGAATCCGCAACGGAAACCAAAACCCAAAGCCAAAGAAGACTCCGGCTGGAAGGTAAGCGAGGCATCGTTGAGCTGTAATTTCTCTAAGGAGGCACGCAAATCTTCAAAATCTTCGGCTTCAATGGGGTAAACGCCGGCAAAGACCATAGGCTTCACCTCTTCGAACCCTGAAATGCCCTTGCTGCAAGGACGTGCAATGTGGGTAATGGTATCACCTACTTTTACTTCTTTTGAAGTCTTTATTCCCGAAATAATATAACCTACATCGCCTGTGCGAAGCTCTTTCCGGGGTACCATATCCATTTTTAGAACCCCAATTTCATCGGCCATGTATTCTTTTCCGGTATTGAAAAACTTCACTTTATCTCCCGTGCGAATCACACCGTTTGTAATTTTGAAGTAGGCAATGATACCGCGAAACGAGTTGAATACAGAGTCGAAAATCAAGGCCTGTAGCGGTGCTTCTTCATCACCCACCGGACAAGGAATACGTTCAATGACGGCAGCCAGTATTTCTTCTATTCCCATACCGGTTTTACCCGACGCACGAATAATCTCTTCACGTTTGCATCCCAGCAACTCAACTATCTCATCTTCCACTTCTTCGGGCATGGCACTGGCCATATCGCATTTGTTGATGATGGGAATGATTTCCAGGTCGTGCTCAATGGCCATGTAAAGGTTGGAAATGGTTTGCGCCTGAACTCCCTGCGAAGCGTCGACAATCAGCAAAGCTCCTTCACAAGCGGCAATGGAACGGGATACCTCGTAAGAAAAGTCTACGTGTCCCGGAGTATCAATCAAGTTGAGAATATATTTTTCGCCATTATACATATATTCCATCTGAATGGCATGACTTTTAATGGTGATGCCCCTCTCCTTTTCCAGGTCCATATCGTCGAGCATCTGCCCTCCCGTAACCTGAATGGTTTTGGTGAATTCCAGCAAGCGGTCGGCCAGCGTTGACTTACCGTGGTCTATATGAGCAATGATACAAAAGTTTCGAATATTCTTCATGTTGGATATTTAACTTTAATTTAGTGTGCAAAGATACATAAAGGGAAGAATAAAAAAAAGTGTACCTATCACATATCGTAATGTAACGGCACACTTTTTTTGCATTTTATGTGTTTGCAGAAAGTTTCTCCTTACTTTAGTTTTGCAAACAGTTCTCCATCGACTTCAGAGGTCGAAATTTTGTCTTCTCTCAACAACCATCCAAGACCCAAATAAAGGTCTTTATCCACTAGTTTAGTGGCCTTTTTTAGCTGTTTGGCTGTGAGCCCTTCGCTTTCGCTTAGCGCATTCCAGATTTTTCCGGCTGTTTCGCCTGCTTTTTCTTTTAACATTCTTCTAGAGTTTTGGTTAGACATTCTTTTCAGTGAACTGACAATCAATTCACTACGTATGTTTGCAAATATATATAAATTATATGTTTTACAACACAAAAAGCCGACTTTATTTTACTTTTTCAAGGTATTCGGCCCAAATGCAGGCTGCTTCTTCAACCATTTTGACGCAAGGTCTTTTGGCATAGTATTGCTGTGTGCGCTCTTCGGGAGTCGATACAACCGGAGTTTGGGGCTTTAGTCCCAGCAATTCGGCACAGATTAGCGAACCGTTTCTCTTACGAAATTCGGCGGCCAGCTCTTGTACCAAAGCATAATTGGCTGCTTTTCCTGCGTGATCACCGGCTACCACGCTCCCTTTCTCTAGTCCGGCTAAGATAAACATACCACAGGCAGCACCGCAGGTTTCACGCATGCGTCCTATTCCTCCTCCGAAGGAGGCCGACATACGCAGGGCCTGTTCTTCGGTAAATCCGTACATATCGGCAAAAGCCGCCACGACAGACTGAGAGCAGTTGTAGCCGTTTTTAAACAGTTCAACTGCTCTTTCAATTCTTTTTTGCATTTCTTCCATGTTTCAAATTACACTATTTCGAGCATCATGGGGCAATGGTCCGAGTGAACGGCATCTCCCAAGATGCGTGCTTCTTTCAGGTCTGGTTGCAGATTGGCGGTAACCATACAGTAATCAATACGCCATCCTTTGTTCTTTGAGCGTGAGTTGAAACGATAGCTCCACCAGGTATATTCTTGTTTCTGGGGGTACAGATGCCGGAAGGTGTCAATGTATCCATCGGCTAAAAAACGTGTCATCCATTCGCGCTCTTCGGGTAAGAAACCGCTGTTAGTTGCATTGCGCACCGGGTCGTGAATGTCAATGGGCTCGTGGCAAATGTTGTAGTCTCCGCAAAGAATCAGCTTGGGACGTTCCTTGCGCAGTTGGTTAACGTACTTTTGAAACGCTTCCAGCCAGATCATCTTAAAATCTTGCCGCTCATCGCCACTGGTACCCGAAGGGTGGTACACGCTGACAACCGACAAGTCGCCAAAGTCGGCACGGATGAAACGCCCTTCGCGGTCGTACTCCTCCAGTCCCATGCCATACTCCACGTGGTCGGGTTCGCGACGTGTTAAAATGGCCACTCCACTGTATCCTTTCTTTTCTGCCGAAAAAAGATACGCTTTGTAACCCAGCGCTTCAAATTCAGAAGCAGGATACTGATCGGGTTGCAGCTTGGTTTCCTGAAGGCAAAGCACATCGGGGCTTTCTTGCTCCAGCCAGTTTGGCAGTCCTTTGCTTGCTGCGGCTCTCAGGCCGTTAACGTTGTATGTAATGATCTTCATAATCTATGAAAAAAGTAACATGATATTTAATATAGATACGATAACTGCAATGCTGTAAAGCACAAAAGTACTCCAACGGCTATTCACATATTTACCCATCACACGGGGCGAGGAAGTGAGTCCCACTTGCAGGAAAACGGTAAACGGCAACTGAATGCTCAGAATCATTTGCGAAATAATAAGTCCCTTGAACGGATCGCCAATGAAAAAGATAAGCAGCAGGGCCACACCGAGCGATAGCAATACACCTACCTGTGAATGGCTGTCTTTGATGTGGTATGATTCGCCGAATATGCCCGAAAAAATAGAGCCCGCCGCCATACCGCTGGTAATGGTCGAGGAGATACCTGCCATGAGCAATGCCAAAGCAAATACCATGGCGGCATTATTACCCAAAAGCGGTTCCAGTAAAGACTTTGCCTGTTGCAATTCTTCAACTTGTATACCACTTTTAAAGAAAGTAGCTGCTGCCAGCAGAATCATAGCACTGTTGATGGCCCATCCCACAATCATGGAGAAGAGTGTGTCAAACAGTTCATATTTCAACACTTTACGAATGGAGTTATCGTCTTTTTTATTGTATTCGTGACTTTGAATGACCTCCGAATGCAGAAACAGGTTATGAGGCATGACCACAGCACCCAATACGCTCATAATGATGAGCATACTTCCTTTCGGGAAAGAGGGGGTTACCCACCCTGCGGTAGCAGCAGGCCAATCAATTTCGACCAGAAATAATTCATAGATGAATGAAAGTCCGATAACGGATACAAAGGCGATAATGGAACGTTCAATCTTTTTATATGAATTGGTGAAAAGCATCAATAGAACAAAGAGTGTGGTGAGTATGGCACCCCAGAGTATGGGAATGTCAAACAGCATTTCCAGAGCAATGGCTCCTCCCAGAATTTCGGCCAGCGAGGTGGAGATGGAGGCCAGCACGGCAGTGCCCAATATAGGGCGGGATATCCATTTGGGAGTGTATTGGGTGGCAGCTTCCGACAAGCATAAGCCGGTTACAATGCCCAAGTGGGCTACGTTGTGCTGCAAAATAATCAACATAATGGTTGAGAGGGTTACTACCCATAACAGTGAATAGCCGAATTCGGAACCGGCAGCAAAGTTTGATGCCCAGTTGCCTGGGTCGATAAAACCTACCGTCACGAGTAGTCCCGGACCTATGTATCTGAAAATATCAAGACCACCCAAATAACGCTTGTGGTCTTTCCGTTTTAAATCTTTTAAATAGTTCTTCATATTTTCATCTGTTTGTGCAAAGATAATGTTTTAAAACAATTATTCTTGTTCATGGTTCAATTATAACGGTGCATTTTGGTGGTGTTTCGGTAGTAGCTAAAAACGGGTTTTGTTGAAGTAATGCTATACTTTAATGCATACTGTATGTTTCCTTTTTTGATGGTTTACAAACTTCGTATACACCCGGGTGTATGGAACGTGTACACCCGGATCTACAAGTTGTGTACATGGGGGTGTATAACTGTTGTACACCCGGGT
>MTLE01000155.1_pt3 | contig 10498 bp, 7 predicted proteins | sample 1982461 | NCBI WGS metagenome assembly MTLE01 (sample SAMN05712605, study PRJNA340218) | biofilm metagenome | isolation source: sample SPL anode biofilm adapted to -200 mV | place: USA | collected 2012-02-03 | reverse complement strand
CCAATCCGCTTAATTCCAGATTTTTACTTTTTTGTTTAACCTGCCGGATCTCTGCTTTTTCAATCAATTTCTGATAAGCGGCAATATGATCAGGCGTCGTTCCACAGCAACCTCCGATAATATTTACGAGTTTTTCATCAAAATAATCTTTTACCTGAGCAGCCATTGTTTCGGGAGTTTCGTCGTACTCGCCAAACTGGTTGGGTAATCCCGCATTAGGGTAAGCGCTGACAAACCACGAAGAATTTGCACTAATTTCTTCGAGGTAAGGTTTTAAATCTTTGGCACCAAAGGAGCAATTGAGCCCTACAGATAAAAGACCGGCATGCGAAATAGATGCTAAAAACGCGCGAATGGTCTGACCGGATAAAGTTCTTCCGCTTGTGTCGGCAACCGTCGCCGAAAGCATAATCTCCACTCTCTTATTCAATTCTGCCATAGCTGTTTCAGCAGCAAAAAGTGCTGCTTTGGCATTGAGCGTGTCGAAAATCGTCTCAATCAGAATTGCATCAACACCTCCTTCGATCAGAGCCAGAATCTGTTCCTTGTAGGCTGCAACCAGATCGTCGAAACTTATTGCTCGAAAAGCCGGATTGTTTACATCGGGCGACATGGATGCAGTTTTATTGGTAGGACCAACTGCTCCGGCTACAAAACGTGGTTTTGCCGGATCTTTTTGTGTAAATTCATCGGCTGCTTTTCGGGCTAATTTGGCGGCCTCAAGATTTATTTCACACACTAAATCACCCATTGCGTAATCTTCCATCGACACGCGTTGGGCATTGAAAGTGTTGGTTTCTATTATATCCGCACCTGCTTCCAGATATTTGCAATGGATATTGTAGATAATATCCGGTTGTGTCAATACAAGCAAATCATTGTTCCCTTTCTGGGGAACACCTGCATTGACAAACCGTTTTCCGCGATAATCCGCTTCAGAAAGTTTGTGCTGTTGTATCATTGTACCCATCGCACCGTCCAGAACCAGGATTCGGTGTTCGAGCGAGTTTCGTAGTGTCATGTTTTATTGATTTATAGTGCAAAGATAATGATAATCAATCCTTTTTCATAATTTTTAAAAAGGAAATACCCCGGATTGTCCATTTTCAATAAATGAAAATGACATGAACCGAATTAACTTTTCATGTCATTTTATAGAGAATGATATTGAATTGTTAATTGTGAATCAGTGATTTTCCTGTCATTTCTTTTGGTTGCTCAATGCCCATAATGGTACAGATGGATGGCGCCACATCAGCCAGAATTCCGTTTTCAACTTTTGCATTCTTGTTCTCGGTAACATAAATAAACGGTACCGGATTCAAGGAGTGCGCTGTATTCGGTGAACCGTCGGCATTTTCAGCATTATCTGCATTTCCGTGATCGGCAATTATAATAACTTCGTAACCGTTGGCTTTGGCAGCTTCCACTACTTCGCTCACACATTTGTCAACCGTTTTAACTGCTTTTTCGATAGCTTCGTACACACCGGTATGTCCCACCATATCGCCGTTAGCGAAATTAAGCGCTATGAAATCGAATTTTTGGGTGTTCAGAGCTGCGACTAATTTGTCGGCAACTTCAGGAGCACTCATTTCGGGTTGAAGATCGTAAGTTGCCACTTTTGGAGAAGGAACGAGGATTCGTTCTTCTCCCGGAAATTCTGCTTCACGACCTCCCGAGAAGAAGAAAGTTACGTGGGCAAATTTTTCTGTTTCAGCAATGCGGAGTTGTTTCAATCCAAGATTTGATACATATTCGCCTAAAGTGTTTTGTACATTGTCTTTGTCGAACAGCACATGCAATCCTTTGAAAGTAGAATCGTAAGGAGTCATACAGTAATATTCCAGCGGAATGGTGTGCATTCCTTCAGCCGGCATATCCTGTTGAGTGAGAACAATGGTAAGTTCTTTGGCACGGTCGTTACGATAATTAAAGAAAATGACCACATCGCCCGCTTCAATTGTGGCAAGAGGTTTGCCCGCAGCATCAACAGCAACAATCGGGTTGATAAATTCATCGGTTACGCCTGCGTTGTACGAAGCCTGCATGGCTGCAATAAGATCAGTCGAAGCCTCACCGGTTCCGTTTACCATCAGGTCGTAAGCTTTTTTTACACGTTCCCAGCGTTTGTCGCGGTCCATGGCAAAGTAACGTCCAATGATAGACGCGATTTTCGTAGTTGAATTTTTTGAATAGTCGGTCAACTGTTCAATAAATCCTTTTCCGCTTTTCGGATCGGTGTCGCGTCCGTCCATAAAGCAATGCACGTATGCTTCGGTTTTGTATTCGTTGGCAATATCTATTAATTTCAATAAATGATCAAGTGAACTGTGAACGCCGCCATCCGATACCAGACCTAAAAAGTGAATTTTCTTTTTGTTGTCGCGGGCATACGAATAGGCACTGACAACTTCCGGATTTTTAAGAATGCTGTTGTCACGGCAGGCAATGTTGATTTTTACCAAATCCTGATAAACAATGCGTCCGGCTCCGATATTTAAGTGACCCACTTCCGAGTTTCCCATCTGTCCATCGGGTAACCCTACGTTTTCGCCGGAAGCCAGCAGGTAAGTGTTCGGATAAGTTGCCACCAGAGAATCTATGTAAGGAGTTGGTGTATTATAAATTACATCGGCGTGGTTATGCTTTCCTAATCCCCAGCCATCCAGAATCATAAGTAATGCTTTTTTGCTCATATTATTTTGATAATTATTATTTTATAAAATACTAATACCTTTATTTTTTGCAGGTGCAAAATTACTCATTTTTTTGCACATTTTTGTTTACATTTTGTCAATAATTCAGCAATTTAGATGATATTTCCGAAATTTTTTAATTTCAAAAAAGGGAATATTTAATTTCGAATGACTTATCTTTGCGTTAAAATTCACAAAAATGTTTATAGTTATTGCTTTTATGATGGCCGGAATTGCTGTTGGATATTTATTCCGCCATCGAAAATTTCACTTTATTCAGCGATTAATTCTAACGCTTATATGGCTGTTATTGTTTTTACTCGGTTTGGAAGTAGGAGCGAACGAAACTGTGGTTAAACAATTTGCAAAGCTCGGTTTTGATGCTTTTTTACTTGCATTTGCGGGAACATTGGGGAGTGTTGTTTTTGCCTGGTTGCTTTGGATTTTAATTCGGAATAAATCTTTGCAAAAATGAAAGGAAGCCTTATAATATTGTCTTTTTTTGCCACAGGATTATTGTTGGGAATTTTTAAGTGGCTGCCAATCGGTTTGCTGAACCATGACATTACATTTTATGTGTTATGTGCTTTGATGTTTTCGGTTGGAATCAGTATTGGAAACGACCCCGACTCAATACATCAGTTTCGTAGCCTGAATCCACGGATTATGTTTTTGCCTGTAATGACGATTGCCGGAACGTGGATAGGAGTGATTGCGGTAAGCTTTTTTCTGAAAAACAGATCCATAGCCGATTGTCTGGCTGTTGGGTCCGGTTTTGGTTATTACTCGTTATCGAGTATTCTTATAACCCAGTACAAAGGCATTGAACTTGGAACAATTGCCTTGTTGTCAAATATAATCCGCGAAATAATGACATTGCTTTTTGCACCGTTAATGGTGAAATATTTTGGAAAACTTTCGCCCGTTTCTGCCGGAGGAGCTACTACAATGGATACCACATTCCCGATAATAATTAAAAATTCCGGTAAAAACTATGCTATTGTTTCAATATACCACGGTTTTATTATGGATTTCTCCGTTCCGTTTCTGGTGACTTTCTTTTGCAGTTTGTGATTTGTAGTGTGGGGTTAAAAAAAAAAGGATGCCTGTCAATTATGATAGGCATCCTTTTTTATGCAATTTTTAAATCAGACTATTCAATATTTCTGTTTAAAACAATGTGTGTAACGCAACCGATGACCATAATTATACCGGCTGCAGCCAAAAAGAGATTTGACGAATGATCACCGAAATAATAAATTGCTAAAATAGCCACACCAACTAAAATAAGAATGGAACCCAGGTATTTCAAAAATTCTTTCATTGCCCTTATGTTTATTTGTTCAAATTTTTCAGACCGCAAATTAAGTGATTTTTCGCCGACTAATAAAATTATTTCTATAAAAAATAACTAATTCGGCAAAAAAAAACAATTTTGAATGTTTTAATTCTTATTTCAGAAAATCTGAATAGAAAATTTGTCATTGCAAACAGACAGCCCAAATGATTTATTTCGTATTTTTGCAGTAGGTAAAATAGTGACAAACGGAAACTTTGGAACGATCAATTTGTTGTTTGACATATTAAATTATTGAATAAACGACAGATAATAAGAAGTATAGCTTAAATTCAATTTGTAAGCAGGAAGTGCCGATAACGAGCAGGAAAGTGTGAGTCCACTAAAGACAATGAAGGCCTGACATGCAAGTTCCGTGAGACGATTTAAAAAAATAATTATTTATACATGAAAATTATCATTGTTGGTACGGCATTCCCGTTTCGTGGCGGTCTGGCTGCTTACAACGAGCGTTTGGCTCACGAATTTTTGTCTGAAGGCAATGATGTGGAAATTATTACTTTTACGCTTCAGTATCCGGGTTTTTTGTTTCCGGGGAAAACTCAGTTTTCGGAGGAAAATGCTCCTTCCGATTTAAAAATCTACCGTAAAGTAAATTCAGTCAATCCTTTTAACTGGATAAAAGTTGGAAGAGAAATTAAAAAGAAATCGCCGGATCTTTTGATCTTCTGTTATTGGATGGCGTTTATGGCTCCTTGTTTTGGAACTATTGCACGTTTCGCCCGACAGCCAAAGACAAAAATTGTGGGACTAATTCATAATATGATTCCTCATGAACCGACTATTCTGGATAAATTATTTCCCGGTTATTTTGTGAAATCGATGGACGGATTTGTGGCTATGGCTGAGTCTGTGGCTAATGATATTAACCATTTTGATAAAAATAAAAAGCCAAAAGCAGTTTCGCCTCATCCGATTTACGACCATTATGGTGCTGCATTGTCAAAAGAAGAAGCTTGTATTAAGCTGGGATTGAACGAAAAAATAAATTATGTTTTGTTTTTTGGTTTTATACGGCAATACAAAGGTTTGGATTTGTTATTAGACGCATTTGCCGATGAACGATTTTCAGGTTTGCCTGTTAAGCTTATTGTGGCCGGTGAATTTTATGAGGATTCAAAAGCTTATCTGGATCAGATTGAACAGTTGAAACTTAGTGATAAGGTGGAACTGCATACTGTTTTTATCCCCGACAGTGAAGTGAAAAATTATTTTAGTGTTGCTGATTTGGTGGCACAACCGTATCGTACTGCCACGCAGAGCGGTGTGAGTCAGATAGCCTACCATTTTGAGAAACCAATGCTGGTGACAAATGTGGGAGGATTGGCCGAAATTGTTCCCGACGGTAAAGTTGGTTATGTAGTGGGAGTGGATGCCGGACAGATTGCTGATGCAATTTTTGATTTTTACAGCAATAATCGTTCGGCAAAATTTATAGAAAATATTAAAATTGAAAAACAAAAATATGCATGGTCTGGAATGACTAATGCAATTAAAGGATTATTTAACAGGTAATTATGGCGAACGATATAGTGGAAACACCCATGATGAAGCAGTTTAATGAAATCAAAGGGAAACATCCCGATGCGATTTTGCTTTTTCGATGCGGTGATTTTTACGAAACTTTTTCTACTGATGCAATTCGTGCATCTTCTGTACTGGGAATCACACTTACAAAACGGGCCAATGGTGCCGGAAAAACCATCGAACTGGCAGGTTTTCCGCATCACGCACTGGATACCTACCTGCCAAAACTTGTCCGTGCCGGGATGCGCGTAGCGATATGCGATCAGCTGGAAGACCCCAAACTAACAAAGAAAATTGTAAAACGTGGTGTTACCGAACTGGTTACGCCGGGCGTGTCGTACAGCGATACGACGCTGAATCACAAAGAAAACACCTTTCTGGCAAGTGTCTATTTTAATAAGAATGTGGTGGGAGTTTCTTTTCTTGATATTTCTACCGGTGAATTTTTGATTGCTGAAGGAACTGCTGAATATGTGGATAAATTACTGAATAGTTTTAGCCCCAAGGAAGTGCTTTTTGACCGCTCTAAAAGAAAGGATTTTGAAAATAACTTTGGTACAAAATTCTTTACTTATGCGCTGGAAGACTGGGCGTACACTCCTGATTCGGCAAATGAACGCTTGTTGAAACATTTCGAAACCAAGAATTTGAAAGGTTTTGGCGTGGACAATCTGCCAAATGGTGTTGTTGCTGCGGGCTCAATCCTGCATTATCTTGATCAGACACACCATCAGCAAACAGGACATATAACCCAGCTTTCGCGTATTGAAGAGGAGCGTTTTGTGTGGTTGGACAGATTTACCGTACGAAATCTCGAATTATATGGTACTATAAACGAAGGTGGTCGTACGCTGCTCGATGTTATTGATAAAACCATTAGTCCAATGGGTGCCCGCATGTTGAAACGATGGGTGGCATTTCCTCTGAAGGATGTAAAGCCAATCAACGAGAGACTGAGCGTGGTGGAGTATTTTTTCAGGAATCCGGAATTAAAACTGTTGCTTGAGCAAAATGTAGCGTTGATTGGTGATTTAGAACGAATCATTTCAAAGGTAGCGGTAGGGCGTATTAATCCCCGTGAGGTTGTTCAGTTGAAAGTGGCTCTTCAGGCGATTGAGCCCATAAAATATGCCTGCTCTCAGACAGATAATGTTACACTTCGTAAAATTGCCGATCAACTGAATGCATGCGCTGTAATAGCTGAAAAAATCGACAGGGAAATTCAAAATGATCCTCCGACTCTTGTCAACAGAGGTGATGTAATAAAACGCGATGTGGATGCCGAACTGGATGAACTTCGGGAACTTGCTCACTCGGGAAAAGGATTCCTTCAAAAAATTCAGGAACGTGAAAGTGAAGCTACCGGTATTCCCAGTTTAAAAATCAGTTTTAATAATGTTTTCGGATATTACATTGAAGTCCGGAACATGCATAAAGATAAAGTGCCTGAAAACTGGATTCGGAAACAGACACTTGTTAATGCCGAAAGGTATATCACTCAGGAACTGAAAGAATACGAAGAGAAAATTTTGGGAGCAGAAGAAAAAATTCTGGCTATCGAAAGTCGTATATTCAATGAGTTGGTGTTTAGTCTTGTCGATTATATTACTGCGATTCAGCTGGATGCAAATTTAATCGCACAACTTGATTGCCTGTTGTCGTTTACCAAAGTGTCCGCCGAAAATAAATATGTCCGTCCGGAAATAACCGATACTGATGTTCTTGATATAAAACAGGGACGACATCCGGTAATTGAAAAGCAATTGCCCATTGGTGAAAGCTACATTGCCAATGATGTTTTTCTGGATAACGAATCTCAACAAATTATTATCATTACCGGTCCCAATATGTCCGGAAAGTCGGCTTTGCTCCGGCAGACTGCTATTATTACGCTGATGGCACAGATTGGTTGTTTTGTGCCTGCCGAAAGTGCTAAAATCGGTATTGTGGATAAAATTTTCACCAGGGTGGGAGCGAGTGATAATATTTCGTTGGGCGAATCTACTTTTATGGTGGAGATGAACGAAGCTGCGAGTATCCTGAACAATTTGTCGAACAGGAGTCTGGTGCTTTTCGATGAGTTGGGACGTGGTACAAGTACATACGATGGTATTTCTATCGCATGGGCTATTGTGGAATATATTCACGAACATGTGGCCGGTAGAGCTAAAACTCTTTTTGCAACCCATTATCACGAGTTGAATGAAATGGAAAAATCATTCCATCGCATCAAAAATTATAATGTTTCGGTAAAAGAGGTGGATAAAAAAGTGATATTTCTGCGCAAACTTATAAGAGGTGGAAGTGAACATAGTTTTGGTATTCATGTGGCTAAAATGGCAGGAATGCCTCAAAGCATCGTGAAACGTTCCGAACAAATTCTGAAGCAACTGGAATCCGATAACAAGCAATCTGGAATTTCGAAACCTGTCGGCGAAATAGCTCAACAACGTGAAGGATATCAGCTCAGTTTCTTTCAGCTGGACGATCCGGTTCTGGAGCAAATCAGAGATGAAATTAAAAACCTCGATGTGAATAATCTGACTCCTTTGGAAGCACTGAATAAACTCAACGAGGTAAAAAGAATAATTACAGGGAAATAATTTGTTTCCCTGTTTTTTTTGAAAAAACATTAATCTGCCGTTTTCAATTTTGAGCCAAAAATTTATTAAATAAATTCCAACTTTTTTAGTAATGTAAAATTAAGAAAATTTATTGCACACAGTTTTAGCGTTTGTGCAGACTTTGATGCATATATATGCAGAAACAAACGCATAAATGAATGTGTATAAATTTATGGCCCCTAAACATCATAAAAACACATTTTTGATGGTTGAAACTAAAAAAAAATAGTACTTTTGTGCTTTCAAATTTTGGCTATAAAACTATCAAACTAAATATCAAATTAACAGTATGAAAAAACATAATTTTAGTGCAGGTCCTTCTATTTTGGCGCGCGAAGTTATCGAAAAAACATCTCAGGCCGTTTTGGATTTCAACAACTCAGGATTGTCTATTTTGGAAATAAGCCACCGTTCAAAAGATTTTCAGGCGGTAATGGACGAAACTGTTGCTCTTTTCAAAGAATTGTTGGAAATTCCTGAAGGTTATTCCGTAATTTTCCTTGGTGGAGGTGCAAGTATGCAGTTCTGCATGGTACCTTTCAATTTATTTGAAAAGAAAGCTGCCTATCTGAATACAGGAGTTTGGGCAAATAAAGCTATGAAAGAAGCCAAAGGATTTGGTGAAGTTGTAGAAGTGGCATCGTCGAAAGAAGCAAATTATATTTATGTGCCTAAAGATTATGTTATCCCTACTGATGCTGATTATTTTCACATTACAACCAATAATACTATTTACGGAACAGAAATTCTGAAAGATATTGACTCTCCTGTACCTTTGGTTGCCGATATGTCTTCTGATATTTTCTCTCGTCCAATGGATGTATCAAAATACGGAATTATTTACGGTGGAGCCCAGAAAAATCTTGCTCCTGCCGGATTAGCTTTCGTTATTATTAAGGATGAATTGCTTGGTAAGGTATCACGTTACATTCCTACCATGCTGAATTATAAAACACATATTGCCGAAGGTTCTATGTTTAATACTCCTCCTGTACTACCTGTTTACAGCGCTTTGGAAACATTACGCTGGCTGAAGGCAAACGGTGGTCTGGTTGAAATGGAAAAAAGAAACATTGCCAAGGCTGAATTGCTTTACAATGCAATTGACAACAGCAAAATGTTTGTTGGAACTGCAGTTAAGGAAGACCGCTCACGCATGAATGTTTGTTTCGTTATGAAACCTGAATACAAGGAACTGGAAGCTGATTTTCTGAAATTTGCTCAGGCTGCCGGTATGGATGGAATTAAAGGTCACCGTTCGGTTGGTGGTTTCCGCGCTTCTATTTATAATGCTATGCCAATTGAAAGTGTCCAGGCTCTTGTAGATTGCATGGCTGAATTTGAAAAACAAAACGCTTAATATGTCAGATATCGAAAGTCTAAGGTCGTATGTCCTTAGACTTTTGTATTTTAACCCAAGACACAGATAATAATGAAAGTACTTATAGCTACAGATAAACCGTTTGCGAAAATCGCGGTAGACGGAATTCGTCAGGAAATTGAAGGAGCAGGTTTTGAACTGGCTCTGCTTGAAAAATATACAGAAAAACAACAATTATTGGATGCTGTGGTAGATGCTGATGCAATCATCATTCGCAGCGATATAATTGATGCTGAAGTAATAGCAGCTGCTAAACAATTAAAAATTGTTGTTCGTGCAGGTGCGGGCTACGATAATGTTGATCTGGATGCTGCAACTAATGCCGGTGTATGCGTAATGAATACGCCGGGTCAAAATGCCAATGCTGTTGCTGAGTTGGTTTTCGGAATGCTTGTATATGCAATTCGTAACTTTTTCAATGGAACTTCAGGTACAGAATTGAAAGGGAAGAAACTTGGAATACATGCTTACGGAAACGTAGGACGCAATGTGGCCCGTATCGCAAAAGGTTTCGGAATGGAATTGTACGCATATGATGCTTTCTGTCGCGACGAAGATATTGTGGCAGATGGCGTGGAACCTACATGCTCGGCTAAAACATTGTACCAGAAATGTGATATTGTTTCTGTGCATATTCCAGCTACAAAAGACACCAAAAAATCTATCAATGGTGAATTGCTTGCATTACTGCCAAAAGGTGCTGTTGTGGTGAATACAGCCCGTAAAGAAGTAATTGATGAAGAGGAATTAGTGAAATTCATGGAAGCTCGTCCCGATTTCAAATATATCACAGACATTATGGCATCAAATGACGAAGAGCTGAAAACAAAATTCCCCGATCGTTATTTCTCAACTCCTAAAAAGATGGGGGCTCAGACTGCCGAAGCCAATATCAATGCCGGAATTGCTG
>MTLE01001573.1_pt1 | contig 10505 bp, 8 predicted proteins | sample 1982461 | NCBI WGS metagenome assembly MTLE01 (sample SAMN05712605, study PRJNA340218) | biofilm metagenome | isolation source: sample SPL anode biofilm adapted to -200 mV | place: USA | collected 2012-02-03 | reverse complement strand
ATAAAGAGGGTGGACTCGATTATGTATGGGCAACATCGTGGGGCGTATCTACAAGGTTGATGGGCGCTCTTGTTATGGCTCACAGTGACAACAACGGACTGGTGCTGCCTCCGAAGCTTGCACCTATACAGGTAGTAATGGTGCCAATTTTCAAGACTGATGAGGATTACAAACAGATTCTTGACAGGATGGCAGATATGAAATCAAGGTTGGTGGCCGCAGGCATAACAGTTAAGATTGACGACAGGGATAATCTGCGTTCAGGCTTCAAATTTGCAGAGTGGGAACTGAAGGGCGTTCCAGTAAGGATTGCTATGGGTCCTAGGGATCTTCAGAACGGAACAGTTGAAATTGCAAGAAGAGATACATTGACAAAAGAGTCTGTCAATCAGGTGGGGTTGGAGAACAGAATAGCAGCGTTGCTTGATGAAATTCAGGAGAATATCTATAACAAAGCGTTTAAATTCAGAGAGGAGAACACCTTTAAGGTAGATGACTACAAGACTTTTAAAGAGAAAATTGAAGAGGGAGGATTCCTGATGTGCCATTGGGATGGAACATCTGAAACAGAGGAGAAGATAAAAGAGGAGACTAAGGCAACCATCCGCTGTATCCCTATCGATGCTGAAGAAGAGGAGGGTTTCTGCATATATAGCGGCAAGCCTTCAAAAAGAAGAGTTATATTCGCCAGAGCATATTAGTTTAAACATATTTACTATTTTTACAGAACAAAAATCATAAAATCATATTAGAAATGGCAGCAGATTTACCGTCCCGGCAGCAGGAGATTCTAGATGGTCTAAACAAGAAATCTCATTTGAAACTTAAAGTTTTCAACCAGACTGCTGAGGTTTTTTCACAATTGAAGGATATTCTGAACGAGATGAGCAACGATCTTAATGATCTCCTGGACAACACCGACAGGCGTGTAAGGCTTGAATACAGGGACAGAGGAAAGTTTGAGGCTGAGTTCAAATTTGCAGATGACGTACTTATATTTAGTATGCACTCCGATATTTTCCAGTTTGACCGGAATCACCCTATCTGGAAGAATGATTTTGTAAAAAAGGATATTAACAACGCATATTGCGGAGTAATAAGCATATACAATTTTCTTTCAGATTCCCTGAAGTACAATAGAGGAGATGATTTGGGATACCTTGTAGCAAGAATATTTGTGAACAAGGATAAATTTTTCCTTGTTGAAGGAAAAAGACAGACGGGTAAGGCAGTAAGTGCCTTCGGTCAAATCTCTCTGGGACGGGAAGAGTTGGTTCAGATTGTCGAGGCTGCTGTTCTTTATTCACTATCTTTCGACCTTCTTGTTCCTCCTTTCGATTTGGTTAAAGTGGCCAGCGTGGAACAGATGAACGATAAGATTGAGAGCGCCAAATTGCAGACAGGTAAGAGAATGGGATTCAAATATAATTCTGATGATGTGCTGGAGGAGTAGAGTAGCATTAATCTTTATGTCCTTTATGACTGTTCATGCGTCATATTCTCAGGAGGTCAAGAAAACCGAAATGAGTGTCGGACATGAGCTTTGTACTGTTATTGCCTCAAAATTCAAGGTGCCTCAGCTCACACCACCCCCACCTAAGCCAAGTAATTGGAAAAAAGGAGCCCTGCTGGATATGGGTTTAACCCAGACATCTTTCACCAACTGGGCTGCCGGAGGGAATCCGTCAGTGGCAATGAACGGTGCTGTGAATATGTATGCCAACTATGCTGTCAAGACACTATTCTGGGAGAGTCGCCTTCAGCTTGCATATGGTTTTATTCAGCAATTCGGTGCTCAGAATAAGAAGAGCGACGATAAATTCATACTTGATTCAAAATTTGGATACAAGGCCTGGGGAGACAAGTTTTATTTCTCCACCCTCTTTAATTTCAAGTCACAGTTGGCCAATGGATACAACTACACTTCCGACACTACCAGGGTACTGGTCTCAGGCCCATTTTCCCCTGCATACGCATCTCTTGGTGTGGGTATAGATTACAGACCGTTAAAAAAACTTGCGCTTAACTTTTCTCCCCTTACAGGCAGTATGACCGTGGTTAATAAGAGATCTTTAAGGACAAGGTATGGCAATCTGATTGACCAAAAGGTGAAGCTCAAACTTGGTGCGCAGTTTAAGGCGGATTACAGTGCCAAACTTTTTAAAAGGATAGATTTAATCACAAGTGCGACATTCTTCTCCGATTTTCTCGACGATCCGCAGAATCTGACAGTTAACTGGGATATGACACTTACCTCTAAACTCAATAAGTTCTTCTCTACAAACATAAAGACAAACCTCATCTACGATGACGATATTCTCATCGAAGATTCAAAGGGAGTCGCTGCTCCGAGAATTCAATTCAAGGAGATTTTCACATTCGGCTTTTCATACACATTCGGAGAATTTAAAAAATAATGCTTTCAAAATTCAAAGAGAATCTTGGAGCTGCAAACGGCAGATGCAAGATACTTGCAGCAGTCAGCGGTGGTATTGACTCTATGGTCATGGCTTCGCTACTTTACGAATGCTTTAAAACCGATTTTGCAATTGCCACGGTTAATTTCAAACTGAGGGGCGAGGAGAGCGATGCAGATCAGAAGCTTGTCTATGACTGGGCAAAAAGTAAGGGAATCAAGGTGTTCGGGACATCATTTGAGACATCGGACTATGCCGTATCCAAAGGGATATCGATAGAGATGGCTGCAAGGGAGCTGAGGTATGGCTGGTTTTATAATGTGATGGATGAGGATGGCTATGAAACTCTTGCTGTAGCTCACAACTTAAACGATTCTGTTGAGACATTGTTCCTGAATATTCTCAGAGGTACCGGAATCGAGGGGCTGGGAGGGATTAAAATGAAAACGGGCAGGATAATCAGGCCTATGTTGACTTTTACCAGAGGGGAGATATTGAACTATGCCCAACGGGAGGGTGTACCTTTCAGAGAAGACAGTACCAACAGAGAAGATGTATATGCCAGAAACAGGATAAGGAACCGGGTTTTTCCGGAATTTCAGATGATAAATCCTTCGTTTCTACGGACTATTGAACGTGATATGGTCTACTTCTCAGAGGCTTCGGATATCATTAGAAAACAATTGCAAAAGATCAGGACAGAAATTGTAGAGATAGATAACTCCAAGGCATCATTGAAGATCCGGATTGATAGGCTACTTTCACTGGAACACTCTGATTATTGGCTATATATGATATTGAGTGACTATGACTTCAATACAGCTTTGGCAAGACAAGTTCACGACTCTTTAACAGGTCAGTCCGGAAAGGAGTTCCATTCAAGGAACTTTATGATTGTCAAGGATAGGGATTATCTGCTGATTTATTCAAAGCAGGAAAAGGATGTGAGCGAGCCTGAAGAGAGACTTGTTGAAAAGCCTTCAGAAGCCTCTTTGGCTATATCGATACACTCACAGAGAGTATCTTTCAGGATATTTATTAAGGAAAAGGGATTTATTCCTGAGCCCTCAAAGGAAAAGCTTTATGTTGATGCCGATAAGATTGAGTTTCCGTTGACATGCAGACTCTGGAGAGAGGGGGATCGCTTTATGCCTTTGGGCATGAGGGGATTTAAGAAACTCAGCGATTTTTTCATTGATGAGAAGCTTGATATAAAAAGCAAAGAGCACCGTCTGGTGCTCTCTGTAAATGATAATATCGTTGCTGTACTAGGTCACCGGATCGATGACAGGTATAAAATCACTCCATCAACTAAAGAGGTTCTTGAAATTACCCTTAATTAAAGTAAATATTGTAGGGTAATCTTGCAAAGGTCATTACTCCCTTCTCTTTGGATAGTTTCATATATGTCCTCTCAAGTGCAGCTGCCGGGTCTGAAATAACCTTTGCGGCATTACCGCTGGCCTGCAGTTGCTCGATAATCTTGTCAATCTGAGTCTTCTGTACAGGATATTCAACAACTCTGTAGCTGTCAAGTGAACTCATTGCTGCAGCAGAGAGAATGGCTTCGTGAATACCTCCGATTTCATCAGCCAGTTTTATCTTAATGGCATCATAACCGGACCAGATCCTTCCCTGAGCAACTGAATCGACCTGCTCAACAGTGAGATTCCTTCCTTGACCCACAAGATTGAGGAATTGGTCATATATTATCTCAACCTCTTTCTGCATGAATGCCATCTCTTCGTTGTCCATTGACCTGTATAGTGAGAGAATGTCACTGTGTTTGTGTGTGTTGACTGTTTCAGGATTTATGGAAAGGTGTTTCTCAATTGTCTTCTGAGCATTCATAGCCAGACTGAAAACTCCAATTGAACCGGTCAGAGTTGTATTGTTGGTGATTATCTTGTCAGCATTTGCTGCAATCCAGTAGCCTCCGGAGGCGGCGTAGTCTCCCATGCTTACAATAACAGGTTTCTTTGCCTGAAGAAGCTTTAGTTCCCTGTCAATAATATCTGCACACTGAGCCGAACCACCCGGTGAGTTGACCCTGAGAACAACAGCTTTTATAGTACTGTCTTTTCTTATTTTAGAAAGCATTGCAACAAAATTGTCAGATGAGATGTTGTCGGTACTTTTACCCATAACTATTTCACCATTTGCATAAAGGACTGCTATCTTGTTCTTCTCTTTGAGGTTAATTTTCTTGGTGGCTGTTATGTAGTCAGCCAGAGTGACTGTCTTCAGCTCTTTTTCCTTTTCAACTCCAAAAAGCGCCACAAGTGTATCGGTAAGCTGATCCTTATACATCAGATCGTCAACAAAACCGAGTTCTTTAACTCTCTTGGCATTAACCATCTCAAGATTATCGGTTATCTCATTTAACCTCTCCACTGATATACCTCTTGATTTAGAGATGTTCTCTGCCCAAGTGTTCCACACTGCGTTCAGGTATGCCTGAAGTTGCTCCCTGTTCTCGTCACTCATTTTGTTACTGATATACTGTTCTGCAGCTGCCTTGAATTTTCCGTGACGGATTAACTGGGCCTGAATACCCATCTTGTCAAGAAGATCTTTGAAAAAGAGCGAATTTATTGAAAGACCTGTGAGTGCAAGCGAACCGGCAGGATTCAGGAATATTTTATCGGATACAGTTGCAAGATAATATGCCCCTTGTGAAAAGTTCTCAGCGTATGAGATAATTGCTTTTCCGCTATCGTGAAACCTTACAAGGGCAGCCCTTATCTCTTCTATATGAGTGACCCCGGCATCAATATCATTCAGATTCATATAGATGAATTTGATCCGCGGATCAGATGCGGCAGCATCAATTGCATCAACAACGCTCAGAATGCCGAGACTTTTCGACGAAAGCTCGAGATTCATAAGGGAAGCGTCAGCAAACGGGTCATCCATCGATTGTTCTGTTATGCGGTTTGCAAAATTTAAACTAAGAATAGCAGATGACGGAACGGTCGGGGTGCTTTTATCTGCTACTGAGGCTATGGAGCTGAATATCCCGATAAGCAGGAAAACTCCAAGAACCATAGCGATTATAGAACCGACAAATGTGCCGGCAACGATTTTTAGAAAATTTTTCATAATATTCCGAATAATTAATAAGCAAATGTAATAAAAACATTACATTTTTCTCAATCTATAGCCCACACCCCTGATATTCTCAATATTGACAGGTGTTGATGCAAGCTTTTTCCTGAGATGAGAGGCGAGAGCCTCAAGAGATTTTTTTGTATCGATATCTTTATCTTCCCATATAGATATCACGAGGTCTGAGACTTTACAAATCTGGTTGAAGTTGTTACATAAAATCTGCAGCAACTTGTTCTCATAAAACGAAAGTATGGTAGCTTCGCCATCCTGCATCATCAGACACCTCTCTTCAGGGGAGTAATTGATGTTTCCCAGAGTGAAAATATCGTTGTTCTTGCTCGAAATCTGCATGCACTTCTGTACTCTTATCAACAACTCCCTGAGTCCGAAAGGTTTTTTCAGATAATCACTGCATCCTATCTCAAAACCATTGGCGACACTGCTGTCGTCGCTGATAGAGGTTATGAATATGATGGGGATATTCTTGTCAACGGCTCTAATGAGCCTGGCAACCTCAAATCCGTCGATTTCAGGCATATTCACATCAAACAGGCAGAGGTCCGGATGGAATTGATTGTATTGTTCCAACGCAGAACGACCGTCGCTTACAAATGAGAGTTCATAACCGCTCATTTTAAGAAACTCGCACATGGCATAGCCAAAGTTCAATTCATCATCGGCTAGAAGTATCCTCTTTCCCATGTTCACAATTTATTGATAAAGTAAAAGTGCTTCCCTTTCCCACTTCGCTGACAAGATTGATCTTACCTTTATGGGCTCTGACCACCCACATTACATAGTTAAGGCCAAGTCCGAAACCTTTGCCTTTCTGTGCATGCTCTTTCTTGCTCCCTCTGTAGAATTTTTCAAACACTTTGGCTTGTTCCTCTTTTGGAATACCAATACCATTGTCTTCTACAGATATATAGAAATATTTGCCCTCTTTGCGGGTAGAAACATTAATTTTGACTGAATCGTCCGAGTATTTGATTGCATTATCTATCAGATTCCCGATCGCATTCGAGATATGAAGTTCATCACCGTATATCTCATCTCCTCCTATGGGTATCTGTGTAGTAATATCAATACTCTTTTTGGGGTCTACATTGTGTCTGGCTATGTGCGGGTCTATAGCCTCGTGGATATTGAATACTTTTTTATTTAATGGGGCTTGTCTTTTTTCAAATTTATTTATATCAAGTATATTCTCTATCAGCCCATTAAGGAAATAGAGCTGTTCTTTAGACTTTCCTAGAAAGTATGGTGCAGATTTGGAGTCTGCCATCTCAGCAACCTCCAGGTTTGTTATAGATGATTGTAACGGGGATCTCAGTTCATGTGTGAGGAAGTGTGTGATGTTCTCCTTCACTTTGGCAAGCGATACCTGCTTGTACAACATACGTGTCTGGAGCACTATACTTACCATAATAAATATGGTCAAAGCGAGTGACGAGAGCAGCATTATCAGAAGGTCACCCTTGAATACTGTAGGCGGATATAATATATGAGCTGAAACAATCAAATATTTTGACATACTTATAGGAAGAGATGTGTCAAAGGATGATTTGATAAATATGTTCTTAAAGACCTTCTCGCTCTCGGTGCTGTATGTCTTTGATGTGGTCGAATCGAGATATGTAAGTTTAAAATTTGTCTCTTTCCCCTCTTCTTTCAGAAGATTTGCAAAATATTTAGAGAGTGTGTCAATATTCAAAGGAAGATCATTTTTGTATGCATCTTGAAGTGCCGCCTCAATCGATACTTTTGTAAAATTATTCCCCTCCTTTATGCCAACATCACTATAAATGTCACCATTTTGAGGGATGTCAGATGGAGCATTATTCGAAATAACAACAGAAAAACCATCGCTTTTGCTGATTTTTTTCATTCTGGAGTTAAGCTCCTTGTTGACAGCATCCTTAAGTATAGACTCGGTTTGAGCCCGATAATCAACCTTCTCACTGTCAATAAGTCTGTATAGCCATACCCCCTGTATGCCCAGGAGAAAAAAAATAGCAACAATAGATATTGTAAGTGCTCTGTTCAGCATTTTTCAGCAAATTATCAGTAAATGGTCAGCGTTCTGTATGCAAATGTAACAATTATTCTTAATTTATTTGTACAACAAAAAACAAATTAAAAACATCAAAGCCATGAGAACAAATTTTGAAAAACTGAATGAACAAGAGATGATTAGTGTAGTAGGTGGTGATAAAGTTATAAGAGTAACTGATTCTGATGGGAGTGTATATTACATAATTATCCGTGAAGGAAGACCGTAATTGATTTAAGTCTTTTATCTGAAGTTTGCCCCATTTGATGATAATTTGCTGATTTTCAGCAAATAAGGATTCCTTTGATTTTGAAATTTAATTAATGTACAGGAGACCATTCAGACATTTCCATCAACTGGACTCCATGGATTGTGGCCCCACATGCCTGAGAATGGTTGCCATGCATTATGGACACCATTATACGCTAGAGACACTAAGGGAGAAGTGTGAATTCTCCCGCGAGGGTGTTAATCTGTTCGGTATTGCAAAAGCCGCAGAGAGCATTGGGTTCAGATCTACCGGAGCAAGACTCTCTTTCGAGGAGTTGTGCAAGGCTACTTTTCCGGTAATAGTACATTGGAATCAACGCCACTTTGTGGTCCTATACGGGACCAAGGGAAAAGGGCGTAATATAAAGATGCTTATAGCAGATCCGGCCACCTCGCTTGTAGAGCTAAGTGAGAGTGAGTTTAAGAAGTCTTGGTACAGTACTGTAAAGGACGGAGTCGGATTGGGCATAGCACTCATACTGGAACCCACACCCAGATTCTACCAGGAGGATGGAGAGTCTGTCAACAGGAGAGGGTTCAAATTTCTCAGGACATATCTAAAACCATACAGGAAATTTATAGTACAGCTGATTGCCGGGCTTTTTATAGGAAGCTTGCTGCAGCTTATTCTGCCCTTCCTAACCCAGAGTATAGTAGATATAGGTATAGGCACACAAGATTTAGGTTTTATCTGGCTTGTTCTTATTGCTCAGCTCATGCTGGCCATAAGCATGGCTTCAGTAGAGTTTATAAGGGGGTGGATACTGTTACACATGGGTACGCGGATAAATATCTCGCTGATATCAGATTTTCTCACGAAACTGATGAAGCTGCCCATCGGTTTCTTCGACACGAGAATGACCGGCGACCTTCTCCAGAGAATTGATGATCATAAACGAATTCAGAATTTTCTGACGGGATCATCTCTGAATGTCTTATTCTCACTCTTCAACATCGTTATTTTCGGGGCAGTATTACTATACTACAGCCCCATAATATTTTTAATTTTCATTGTCGCATCCGTTACATACATCTTGTGGGTGTTGATTTTTATGAAGAGAAGGAGGGAGCTGGACAATAAGGCATTTACACAAAATGCAGCCAATCAGAACTCTGTAATACAGCTTATTACAGGAATGCAGGAGATAAAACTGAACAGTTGTGAACGACAGAAAAGATGGGAGTGGGAGAGAATTCAGGCACGTCTGTACAGACTTAACATAAAAGGGCTGGCCCTCGGTCAGTACCAAGAGGCGGGAGCAACACTGATAAATCAGCTGAAAAATATTCTCATAACAGTATTTGCCGCGAGCTCTGTGCTTAACGGGGAGCTTACTCTCGGTATGATGCTTTCTGTACAGTTTATTAATGGTCAGTTGAATGCGCCCCTTATGCAGGTTATTTCATTTCTGAAGGCATCTCAGGATGCTAAGATATCACTTGAGAGGCTTGCTGAGATTCATGATAAAAAAGAGGAGGAGAATGAGGAAGACAATCATATTTCGGAGATTGCGAGCGGCAAGTCCATTACTATAGAGAACATCTCTTTTAAATATGAAGGTGCCGGATCTCCGATGGTTTTAAAAAATGTCAACCTCTCCATCCCGAGTGGTAAAGTTACGGCGATAGTCGGCACAAGTGGCAGTGGCAAGACTACATTGGTGAAGCTGTTGTTGGGTTTCTATACTCCTCAGGAGGGTACCATCAAGTATGGAGAGAACAACCTATTTTCTCTAAGTATGGAACGTTGGAGGGAGAAGTGTGGTGTCGTGATGCAGGATGGCTTTCTCTTTTCGGATACTATAGCCGGAAATATTGCCCCCGGAGTTGAGTCGATTGATGTGCCAAGAATGGAGAAAGCTGTTGATATTGCCAACATAAGGGATTTTGTAGAGAGTCTTCCACTATCTTACAATACAAAAATAGGGCAGGAGGGTCACGGACTGAGTCAGGGACAAAAGCAGCGTCTGTTGATTGCCCGTGCAGTATACAAGGATCCTGAACTTATATTGTTTGACGAAGCTACAAACTCACTCGATGCAAACAATGAGATGCAGATTATGAGTAATCTGGATGAGTTTTTTGTGGGGAGGACAGTTCTTGTAGTAGCGCACAGGCTAAGTACGGTCAAGAATGCAGATAATATTGTCGTATTGGACAAAGGCGTAATAACAGAATCGGGAACACACAGTGAGCTTATTGAAAAAAAAGGGGCTTACTGGCAACTAGTAAAGAATCAATTATATGTCTGAAAAGAGGAAGATAGAGATAAAATCCGATGATGTCAATGAGATTCTCTCAAGAGCACCTGGATGGACAGTGAGATGGGGAAACACACTCATACTGGCCATTGTCTCTCTTTTCATTATTGGCAGTGCCCTCTTCAGATATCCGGACAAACTATCCGCTCCTATAACAGTAACTTCTGAAAACCTTCCTGCACAACTCATGGCGAAAACGACAGGAAGGGTTCAGGAATTGTTTAAGAGCGACGGTGACGTGGTATCTAAGGGAGATGTGATTGCAATGATTGAGAATTCCGCCTCTTTCACCGATTATATGAAATTGACGGATGCACTCGATTCTTTGCTCGGTAATGGATTTCTTGCAGAAAACATTGTTGTCGAGGATTTGCCTGTCAATCTTCAGTTGGG
>MTLE01005685.1_pt1 | contig 10515 bp, 9 predicted proteins | sample 1982461 | NCBI WGS metagenome assembly MTLE01 (sample SAMN05712605, study PRJNA340218) | biofilm metagenome | isolation source: sample SPL anode biofilm adapted to -200 mV | place: USA | collected 2012-02-03 | reverse complement strand
ATATGGCACAGTATAAAATGCATCTTTTAGTTTGCGGCGGTACAGGTTGCCGGGCATCTCAAAGTGAAAGGATTGCCGCTAATCTTAAAGAGGAGATAAAAAATCTCGGGCTTGAGAATGAGGCACAAGTTGTCATAACCGGTTGTTTTGGTTTTTGTGAGAAAGGACCTATCGTAAAAATAGTCCCTGATAATACTTTTTATACTCAGGTGAAACCGGAGGATTGCAAGGAGATTGTCAGCGAGCATGTGCTAAAGGGAAGAAAGGTGACAAGACTTCTATATGAAGATCCATCAACAAAAGAGCATATTGCAGACTCTAAGCATATGGGCTTCTACCAGAAGCAGATTCGTATAGCTCTGAGAAATTGTGGATTCATCAATCCTGAAAATATAGACGAGTATATTGCACGTGACGGATATGCCGCACTGGGCAAGGTCCTGACAGAGATGACTCCTCAGCAGGTTATTGACTTAATCAAGAAATCAGGCCTCAGAGGAAGGGGCGGCGGAGGATTCCCTACAGGTCTCAAATGGGAGATAGCAGCCGGTAACAAAGCTGATCAGAAATATGTAGTCTGCAATGCCGATGAGGGCGACCCAGGAGCATTCATGGACCGTTCAATACTTGAGGGCGACCCCAACTCTATTATTGAGGCAATGGCAATCTGCGGTTATTGTATCGGTGCAACTAAAGGTATCGTCTATATCCGTGCAGAGTATCCGCTGGCAATAGAGCGTTTGAAAATAGCAGCCAGACAGTGTCGTGAATATGGTCTTCTTGGAACAGACATTCTCGGTTCCGGATTCGATTTTGACATCGAGCTAAGATACGGCGCCGGAGCATTCGTTTGTGGTGAAGAGACAGCGTTGATCCACTCTATGGAGGGACTCAGAGGAGAGCCAACCGTAAAACCACCATTCCCGGCTCAAAGCGGTTATCTGGGAAAACCAACCAATGTAAATAACGTAGAAACATTTGCAAATATTCCTGCCATAATTCTTAAAGGGGCAGAGTGGTTTGCAAGCATTGGAACAGAGAAGTCAAAGGGTACCAAAGTATTTGCCCTTGCAGGAAAAATAAATAACGTAGGCCTTATTGAGGTACCTATGGGAACAACCTTGAGAGAGGTTATTTTTGAGATTGGTGGCGGAATAAAAGACGGCAAGAAATTCAAGGCTGTACAGACCGGCGGCCCATCCGGAGGATGTCTTACAGAAAAGCATCTTGATACTCCTATCGATTTTGATAACCTTATTGCTGCCGGTTCTATGATGGGTTCCGGCGGTATGATAGTTATGGATGAGGATGATTGTATGGTCTCTGTAGCTAAGTTTTACCTTGAATTTACAGTTGATGAGTCATGTGGTAAATGCGCCCCTTGCCGTATAGGAAACAAGCGGCTTCATGAGATGCTTGAAAAGATCTGTAGTGGTAAGGGAACCTTGGAAGATATTGAATATTTGAAAAACTTGGGTGCTGTCATAAAAGATACTGCATTGTGTGGGTTGGGTCAAACCTCTCCAAACCCTGTTCTCTCTACTATAGAGCATTTCTATGATGAGTACAAGGCTCACGTTACCGAGAGAATATGCCCTGCCGGTCAGTGTAAGGCTCTTAAGTTATACACTATTATTGCTGAAAAGTGTACAGGATGTACTGCTTGTGCGAGATCATGCCCAGTTGGTGCAATTTCGGGCGAGAAGCGCCAACCTCATGTAATTGACGCGGAAAAATGTATCCGTTGTGGTGCATGCTACGATAAGTGTAAATTCACGGCTATTCATGTTCAATAATGTATTCTCAGTTATGGAAAAAGTAAAAATCACTATAGACAAGAAAGAGATAGAGGTTGCAAAAGGCACTACTATTTATCAGGCTGCAAAGGATAACGGAATACATATTCCAACCCTATGTTATCTTAACCTTGACCATCTGAAAATCGAGAACCGTCCCGGAGGTTGCAGGGTTTGTGTTGTTGAGGTTGAAGGAAGAAAAAATCTTGCTCCCTCATGTTCTACCGAATGTACAAACGGAATGGTTGTTAAAACTCACACCGTTCGGGTCTTGAATGCAAGAAAGACTGTATTGGAACTGATACTTTCAGATCACCCTAAGGATTGTCTTATATGTTCATCATCAGGTCAATGTGAGCTGCAAAAGTTGGCTCAGACTCTTGGTATAAGGGAGATTCACGCTGTTGAGAACGCTGCTGTTTCAACATATAGGAAAGATGTGTCTCCTGCTCTTAAAAGAGATATGGATAAGTGTATAATGTGCCGTCGTTGTGAAACCATATGTAATACAGTTCAGACAGTGGGTGCACTAAGTGCAATAAACCGCGGGTTTATGTCAGTAGTAGCACCGGCTTTCGAGCAGGACCTTATAGATTCTCCATGTACATTCTGCGGACAGTGTGTTGCAGTGTGTCCTACAGGTGCACTTACACCATTTGATGACACAGGAAAGGTAATAAGGGCTCTTTCAGATCCTACAAAGACAGTTATTGTTCAGACTGCTCCTGCAGTACGTGCTGCACTTGGTGAGGAGTTTGGCCTGGAGCCGGGAACTCTTGTTACAGGTAAAATGGTAGCTGCATTACGCACACTTGGATTTGACAAGGTTTTTGATACAGATTTTGCTGCGGATCTAACTATTATGGAAGAGGGTACCGAATTGTTGGGAAGAATTTCAAAGTTCCTTGAGGGAGATAAGGATGTCAAACTTCCTATTTTGACATCTTGTTGTCCTGCTTGGGTCAACTTCTTTGAGAACAACTATCAGGATATGCTTGATGTGCCATCTACTGCAAGATCTCCTCAACAGATGTTCGGTTCAATTGCAAAGAACTACTATACAGAGCTTTTGGGTATTAAGAGAGAGGATCTTATTGTTATTTCCGTGATGCCTTGTCTGGCTAAAAAATATGAGTGTCAGAGGGATGAGTTTAAAACAAATGGGAATCCTGACGTGGACTTCTCAATTTCAACAAGGGAACTTGCAAGTCTTATAAAAGCTGCCAATATCGACTTCAATGCTCTTGAAGATGAAGATTACGACTCACCTCTTGGAGAATCTACCGGAGCTGCTGTTATTTTCGGTGCAACAGGTGGCGTGATTGAGGCTGCAGTACGTACAGCATACGAGGTCTTTACCAAAAAGAAACTCGATAGGATAGACTTTACTGAGCTCAGGGGACTTGAGGGTATCAGGACTGCCTCTATAGATTTTAACGGCACAATGATTAATATAGGAATCGCTCATCAACTTGGTAATGCCCGCAAGCTTCTTGACGGAATCCGTGCAGGTATGTACAATTTCCACGCTATTGAAATCATGGCTTGTCCGGGTGGATGTATCGGCGGTGCCGGCCAACCTTTGCATCATGGTAACTCTGATATTATAAAAGCCCGTTTTGAAGCAATATACAGGGAGGATGCGGGCAAGAAGATACGTAAATCTCACGAGAATCCATACATAATCAAGCTATATGAGGAGTATCTGGGTCATCCTTTGAGTGAAAAGGCTCACCATTTGTTACATACTCACTATTTTGAAAAAAACAAAAACTAATTCACCATGGGCGCATTTAAAATACAAGAGTGTCATAAAAAGACTATAGCAGATATTTGTACATATTACAAGAATGAACCGGGTAATCTAATAAAGATTCTTTACAGTGCTCAACGTGAGTTCGGATACCTTCCGGAGGATGTTCAGAGAGAGGTTGCAAGAATACTGAATATATCTGTTGCCAGGGTGTACGGAGTAGTCTCTTTCTACTCTTTCTTCACTATGACTCCTAAGGGGAAATACCCAATCTCGGTATGTATGGGTACTGCATGTTATGTTCGTGGTGCCGAGAAGGTGCTTGATGAACTTAAAAGCCAACTTAACATAAAAGTAGGTGGTGTGACAGAAGATGGTAAATTCTCACTTGACTGTCTGCGTTGTGTAGGTGCATGCGGGCTTGCTCCGGTCATGCTTATTGGGGAGAAGGTTTATGGACGTCTTGATGCCTCCAAGATAAAGGAGATTCTTGATAGTTACGAATAGACTACCCTCTGGCCTCCATCAGACCTTTAAGGCTTCTGATGCGGACCACTTTTTTATTGATTGAAATAAGGCCGTCTCTTGACATTTCGCTTAATGCACGTGCAAGAGACGGCCTTGTCACACCAAAAAATGCTGCTAGCTCTGTCTGGTTTTTATCCATGACAACAGTAAAGGTATTTCCCTCTTTCTGTTGTGCTGACATATGCAATCCGAGTATGTAATGGGCTAACTTTGCCTTTATTGTCCTGACCGAGAGCATCTGAATCTTATCCGAGAGGAACTTGGTCTTGTCTGCATTATATCTTAAATATCTCATCAACAACTCCTGATTGTTCTGAAATATTTTCAGAATCTGCTCTCTTGCCATAAATAGTATCTTGCATTTCTCCAGAGCTGTTACATCTACGGGAAAACAGTTGGTTGTGGCAAAAATAAATGCCGAAGCCAATGGGGTTACGGCATTGATGGTTTCAATATGCAGTAGAGCTCCGTTTTCGGCAATCATATCTGTCCTGACACTGCCTTCAATAAGAATGTAGAGCCCTTTGCACATGTCTCCCTGTCTTGCAATCACATCGTTTTTGCCATACTCTCTTACGGAGTATTCTATTCCTTCCGGTATTGCCGACTGATAATCATCATAGAGCTCTCCAAAAAAATTGAACTTTGGAATTCCCTGATTGTTTTTTGTTTGCATACTGGTAAAAATAATCTTGTCAAAAATACAATAATTTTATATCTGTAACAATTATTACACTTTTTCGTATACCAGATAGGTAACTTTGTCAAAAATCACAAAAAAAATTACTTGTTATGAATAAGATGTTTTGTTACCAATGCCAGGAAACAGCCAGAAATCAGGGCTGTACTGTGCAAGGTGTCTGCGGTAAGACAGCAGACGTTGCAAACTTACAGGACTTACTGGTTTTTCTCTGCAAGGGGATTTCTCATTTCTCTGTTCCTCTTAGGGAAATGGGTGTAGAGAGCGCTGAGGTGAACAAGTTCATCACAGATTCCCTCTTTATGACTATCACAAATGCCAATTTTGATAAGGATCGTTTTGTTAAAAGGATAAGAGAGGCATTGGTTTTAAGGGATAATATGAGGTCTCTCTATGTTTCAAAAGGCGGAGAGATTGCGAAGATCAAGTTTGATGGTGCATTCTGGTCTTCAGACGATGTTGCTGCAATGGAGGAGAAGGCTGCAGAGGTTGGTGTGCTGGCAACAGAAAATGAGGATGTACGTTCTCTGCGCGAGTTGACAGTCTATGGATTAAAGGGTATGGCAGCCTACTGCGAACATGCTTTCAACCTCGATATGGAAGACCCAGATATCTATGCATTTATGCAGAAGGCACTTGTGGCCGTAACAGATGATTCGCTCTCACTGGATGCCCTGGTCTCACTTGTGTTGGAGACAGGTAATCAAGGTGTGAAGGTGATGGCTCTGCTTGACAAGGCAAATACCACAAAATATGGCAATCCGGAGATAACCAAAGTTAATATCGGCGTCGGGAAGAATCCGGGAATCCTTATTTCGGGCCATGACCTGAGGGATATGGAGGATTTGCTCAAACAGACCGAAGGTACCGGTGTTGATGTCTACACGCATTCAGAAATGCTACCGGCCAATTATTATCCGGCATTCAAAAAGTACAATCATTTTGTCGGTAATTATGGAAGTTCATGGTGGAGACAGGTACAGGACTTTGAAACCTTTAACGGACCAGTGTTGTTTACAACAAACTGCATCGTGCCACCCAGACCAAATGCCACATACAAGGATAGGATATATACCACCGGATCGTCAGGATTTCCCGGATTCAAGCACATTGGAGACAGAGTCAAAGATGGTCAGAAAGATTTTTCTGAGATCATAGAGCATGCAAAAAAATGCCAGCCTCCTGTAGAGATAGAGACCGGTGAGATAATCGGAGGATTTGCCCATGCTCAGGTTTTCGCTCTTGCCGATAAAGTTGTCGAGGCTGTCAAGTCCGGGGCAATACGCAAGTTTTTTGTGATGGCAGGTTGTGACGGAAGGATGAAAGACAGAAGCTACTACACAGACTTTGCCGCAGCTCTTCCTAAAGATACAGTAATACTTACTGCAGGTTGTGCGAAATACCGGTACAACAAGCTTCATCTGGGAGACATAGGAGGTATCCCGCGTGTCCTGGATGCGGGTCAGTGTAATGACTCATACTCTCTTGCAGTGATAGCTCTTAAATTGAAAGAGATTTTCAATGCAAATGATATAAATGATCTTCCAATTGCATACAACATTGCCTGGTATGAGCAGAAGGCTGTTATTGTACTATTGGCTCTTCTTGCACTGGGAGTCAAGAATATACACCTGGGACCAACACTGCCTGGCTTCCTTTCACCGAATGTTGCCAATGTACTGGTAAAGAATTTTGGGATAGCTCCGATAGGAACAGTTGATGATGATATGAAACTTTTTCTCGGTAAATAGGTTATATATATGAATCGTGATGGAGAGTGCCTGCCGGCAGGTAAGTAATAAGTAGATGAGCTCCTTCCTTTTTCCGGATTAGTTAGATTGGTCAGTGTCCGGATATACTAAACGGGAGGGTGGCGGACAAATGGTAGGGTCGGCAGATACAGGAGCGTAAGAGGGTGTCAGAAACTATTTCTGACCCCTCTTTTTATGATTGGTATGTATCAACTAATTTCATTACTTTTGCAGGATATTAATTTTATATGAGCGATAACAGTTTATTGTCGAAGTTATCTGGACTTCGAGAAAAGTACGAGAGCATTTCAGCACAGATATCAGATCCTGCCGTGATGGCGGATATGAAAAAATATGTCTCACTCAACAAAGAGTACAAGGAGCTTGAACCTATAGTCGAGGCAGGAGAGAGGTACAGCAAGCTGATGAATGATTATGAATCGGCAAAGGAGATTCTTTCAACCGAAAAGGATGAGGAACTCAGGGAGATGGCTAAGGAGGAGATTGCATCCATAGACGAGATACTTCCGAAGATGGAGGAGGAGATAAAACTGCTTCTGATACCTGCAGACCCTCAGGATACAAAGAATGCAATTCTTGAGATAAGGGCCGGTGCCGGTGGAGACGAAGCATCAATTTTTGCAGGGGATTTGTTCAGGATGTACTCATAATATGCAGAGGCCAAAGGATGGAAACTGGAGGTTACTAGTAAGAGCGAGGGCTCTTCCGGTGGTTTCAAGGAGTTGATATGTACAATTTCAGGAAACGGAGTATACGGAGTTCTGAAATATGAGAGCGGTGTACACCGTGTTCAACGTGTGCCTCAGACAGAGACTCAGGGTCGTGTACATACATCGGCAGCTTCTGTTGCGGTACTTCCTGAAGCAGATGAATTCGATATTGAATTAAATATTAACGATGTAAGAAAGGATACTTTCTGCTCATCGGGTCCGGGCGGACAGTCTGTAAATACAACCTATTCTGCCATTCGTCTGACCCACATTCCTACCGGAATTGTAGTTCAGTGCCAGGATGAGAAGTCTCAGCTCAAGAATTATGACAAGGCTCTCATTGAGCTCAGATCACGTCTCTACAATCTTGAATATGAGAAATATCTGAACGAGATTTCTGCTAAGAGAAAGACTATGGTCTCGACAGGAGACAGATCAGCAAAGATCCGCACCTATAACTACCCGCAATCAAGGGTTACAGATCACAGGATAAATTACACAATGTACAACCTTCCGGTCTTTATGGACGGAGCCATCCAGGAGGTAATCGACCTGCTTCAGATAGCAGAGAATGCCGAGAGACTCAAGGCTTCAGGAGAATGATGCTGATATAATAAATTGCCGCTGATATGACCTACCTTGAACTTTACAACAATATTATGAGGAAGAAGAGCTTCCTCTGTATAGGGCTCGATACTGACATTGATCAGATTCCCGGGCATTTAAGGACACTGGAATATCCACTTTTTAGCTTTAATAAGGCTATAATTGACGCAACGATCAATCATGCGGTGGCATATAAACCCAATCTTGCCTTTTACGAGGCAGAGGGGACAAAAGGCTGGAAGCAGCTGGAGATGACTGTTGAGTACATCCGAAAGAAAGATCCGTCGGTATTTATAATAGCAGACGCGAAGAGAGGTGATATCGGAAATACTGCAGAGAGGTACGCAAAAGCATTTTTTGTAAATATGGATTTCGACGCAGTGACTCTCTCTCCTTATATGGGAAAGGACTCCATATCTCCATTCCTGAAACATCAAGGCAAATGGGCTATTGTCCTTGCTCTTACTTCAAATGTCTCTGCGGACGACTTTGAGACACTTCCCCTTATGGGAAACATTCAGTTGATAGAAGACCTCTCGGTTTTGTATGACAGCGAGGGTTTGTATTATACACAGCCTTCATCAGTTGGGGCTCCTTTATACAAAAGTGTGATAGAGAAATCCATGAGGTGGGGAAATATAAACAACATAATGTTTGTGGTAGGGGCAACAAGACCTCAGAAACTGGCTGAGATAAGGATGTTCTGTCCAAACAACTTTCTGCTCGTTCCAGGGGTGGGAGCGCAGGGGGGTACCATTGCCGAGGTTGCAAGGTATGGTATGAACAAAAGTTGTGGATTGCTGGTTAACATTTCCAGAAGCATTATCTATGCTTCAAACGGAGAAAATTTTGCTCAGGCCGCAGCTGAAAAAGCTAAGGAAGCAGCAACTGAGATGGCTTTATATCTATAGTGATTCCGGCAGTTTGGCAATGACTGTCTCACATCCACGTACACGTTGCCCTCTTGTGACCTGAATCCTTGAATTAATAGGCAGGAAAAGGTCAACTCTCGATCCGAACTTGATAAATCCCACTTCTGACCCTTTTTTCGCACTCTGTCCCTCTACGGCATAGCAGACAATCCTTCTGGCCAGATATCCGGCAATTTGCCTGAAAAGCACCTTGTGGCCCATCTCTTCGACTACTATTGATGTCCTTTCATTCTTTTCCGACGATTTCGGGTGCATTGCCACTAGATAGTTCCCCGGATGGTACTTATAGTATTTTATTTGTCCCGAAACAGGAAACCAGTTCACATGCACGTTTAGAAGGGACATGAATACTGAAACCTGAATGCAGTTGCATTTAAGAAACTCCCCCTCGTAGACCTCCTTTACAACGACAATCCTGCCGTCTGCAGGTGAAATAACGGCACCATCCTCAATCACGGGCACTCTTTTGGGAGACCTGAAGAAGCGGACAATAATTATGAAGATGATTGCAATGGAAATGGCCGCAATGGTAAATGCAGTCTCAAGACCAAGGATGAAATAAAGTGCAACGGTTATGGCTGCAAGAAGCAGAAAGCTCTTAGTGATTATCCCGTACCCCTCTTTATGTATACCCATCGTTTACTATATTAAAGAAAAAAGTTTTATATATGTTATTGCGAGAGGAAACGAGATCAGTGTTGCATCAAACCTGTCAAGCAGCCCTCCGTGTCCGGGCATAAGCTTTCCCGAATCTTTGGCGCCAAAATTACGTTTTAACTGCGACTCTACCAAATCACCGGTGACACCGGTCAAACTTATGATGAGTGAGATTACAATATTGTGTGTGAGTGAAAAATCTGTCAGAGAGAATGTCCACACAAGTAATCCTGCTGTAAGGCCGCAAAAAAGACCTCCGAAAAAGCCCTCCCAGGATTTTTTCGGAGATATCGATGGAAAAAGTTTGTGGCCGCCTTTCTGTCCGAAGAGCATTCCAAAAACATATGCTCCCACATCTGATGCCCACATTATTATAAACATAGACAAAAGAAGCAGGGGTTTGTAATTTAAATCCGAGTCAAAAAGAATAAAGGATGTCAGGGAAAACGGCAGCGCAATGTATATCAGAGATGTAAACAAGAACGTATGCATCCTGTATGATTCTGAGCTATTTTCTCCATCATCCTGCTGATTGCCCTTATAATAAAGCAGAGATATAAATATAGACGATATGGGAATTGTCATCAGATAAAACCAGCGGGTATCAATAGCGTAAGCCTTATATAGGTATACGATGACATATAGTGTGACACCGGCAGTTACTGTGAGAGCTTGTGCAAGTTTGAATCTGGTATTAAGGGTCATAATCAGATATTCGGATATCATAAGCCCGACAGCGAATGCCATGACAGCCCCAAAAGCAATAGGGCTCAAAAACATAGAGCCCACCATTATTGCCAGGAAAATTATACCACTTATACTTCTTACAAGTGTAGTCTTTATTTTAGCACCCATCTCTATTCTGTTTTCTCGTCACCAGTTCTTGAAGGTGGTTGGCTTCCAGCTCTTTTGCCAAAGATTGTCTCGAGGTCTTCTGAGAATATTACCTCTTTTTCCAAAAGAAGTTCAGCAAGCTTAGTGAATCCCTCCATGTGATCCTTCAGAATCTTACGTGCGGTTTCATACGACTCGTCAATCAGCCTCTTTGCCTCCTTGTCGAT
>MTLE01002898.1_pt1 | contig 10530 bp, 5 predicted proteins | sample 1982461 | NCBI WGS metagenome assembly MTLE01 (sample SAMN05712605, study PRJNA340218) | biofilm metagenome | isolation source: sample SPL anode biofilm adapted to -200 mV | place: USA | collected 2012-02-03 | reverse complement strand
ACGTGAGCAACAGCGTGCGGATGTGCGAGCCGTCGACATCGGCGTCGGTCATGATCACGATCTTGTGGTAACGCAGCTTGGCGATATCGAAGGTGCCTTCCCCCTCCCCATCGCCAATGCCCGTGCCGATCGCGGTGATCATCGTGCGGATTTCGGTGTTTTGCAGCACGCGGTCCAACCGGGCCTTCTCGACGTTAATGAGCTTGCCGCGAATCGGCAGGATCGCTTGATAACGGCGGTCGCGGCCTTGTTTGGCAGAGCCACCGGCGGAGTCACCCTCGACGATGTACAGCTCGGTGTTCACGGGGTCGCGGTCGGAGCAATCGGCCAGTTTGCCGGGCAATCCGCCGCCGGAGAGGGCGCTCTTGCGCACGGTGTCGCGCGCCTTGCGGGCCGCTTCGCGCGCCCGGGCGGCCATCAAGGCTTTATCGATACATTTCCGCGCCACGGAAGGGTTGGCGTCAAAATAGGTCATCAACCCTTCGTAAATCACCGAGGCTACTACACCTTCGATCTCCGTGTTGACCAACTTGACCTTGGTTTGAGACTCAAAGCGCGGATTGGGCAACTTGACGCTAACCACGCACACCAACCCTTCGCGCACGTCATCGCCCGAAATGGAGGGGTCTTTGTCTTTCAGCAGCTCGTTGGTCTTGGCGTACTGGTTGATCGTGCGGGTCAGGGCGGAGCGAAAGCCGCTCAAGTGCGTGCCGCCATCCGGGTTTTGGATGGAGTTGGCAAAACACATGATCTGGTCGTTGTAGGTGTCGTTGTATTGCAGCACGCAATCGACAAAAACCTCGTCCTTTTGCGCCCGCAGCACAATGGGCTGCTCGTGAATCAGCTGCTTATTGCGGCCCAACTGCCGGACAAATTCCTGAATGCCGTCCTTGTAGAGGTATTTCTCGGATTTGTTCTCTACCCGCTCGTCGGTCAGCGAAATGATCAAGCCAGGATTGAGAAAGGCCAGTTCGCGCATCCGGTTGGCGAGCAGCTCGAACTTGAATTCCGTAGTGATCGTGAAAATCGTGGGATCGGGCTTGAAGGTGATCAAAGTGCCGGTCTGTTTGGATTTGCCGATGACCGCCAGTTTCTTCATGGTCACGCCCCGCGCAAACTCCATGCAGTAGACCTTGCCGTCACGGGAAACTTCGACCTTGAACCAATCCGAGAGCGCGTTGACGCATTTGGCACCCACGCCGTGCAAACCGCCGGAATATTTGTAGGCGCCCTGGCCGAATTTGCCGCCCGCGTGCAAATTGGTCAGCACCAACTCCACGGCGGGAATGTTAAATTTGGGATGAATATCCACCGGGATGCCGCGCCCATCGTCGCGAATGGAACAGGAGCCATCGACATGGATGGTGACTTCCACGTTCTTGCAATACCCGGCGAGGTGCTCATCGATGGAGTTATCGAGCACTTCAAAAACGCAATGGTGCAACCCGTGTTCGTCGGGGTCGCCGATGTACATGCCCGGGCGCTTGCGCACGGCCTCCAACCCCTCCAACTTGTCGATTTTGGAAGCGTCATACTTGGCTTCCGCATCCGTAGGCATGGGAGGCAATCCCGGTTTTAAGCTGTCGCCCGTCTGATCCACTTGACTTTCCATAAATAGCTGTCGAAAACGGCCTAACTGGGACCGTCTAAATCATCTGCCAAGCGTAGGCTAAACTTTGGGGTGAGACAATCCTTTTTGCAGTCTATTTACCGACACCTATAAAACTCATTACCAATGATTTGCGAATAACTTTAAACACTAAGGACCCGGCATAATGGGGAACCTAAAAATCAGGCCGCTAAAAGGGGGCTCAAACGGGGGGTGCAGCAAAGCGAAAATTGCCGCTAAGTGGGAACGAAAATTGGGCTTTTCGGAGGGGATGAGAACACCTCCTTCCACAATTTGTGCAGTCGGGTTAAGAAAAGCGTCAGGGAGGCTAATTACTCCCCTTTACCCTGCCGGCCATCGACGAGTTGTCGCAACCGATCGACGGAAGAATTGAGTGACTCGGCCTGCGAGTGCAACTCGGTGGCGGCGCTGGCGCTTTCTTCGGCGCTAGCGGCGTTGGCTTGAGTGACTCGATCCAAATTGTTCACCGCCGAATTAAGCTGCTCGATGCCTTGATTTTGTTCCTTGGATGCGGATGCCGATTCCGCGGCCAATTGGTCAACTTCGCGAATTTTGGTGGCGATTTCGTCGAGTCCCGCTTTGACTTTGGAGCTGAGTTGCACCCCGGTGGCGGTGGCGGACACGGCCGCCTGGATTTTATCGGAGGTCTCCTTGGCGGCTTGGGCGCTACGGCGCGCCAAATTTCGCACTTCGTCCGCAACCACGGCGAATCCCATTCCGGCCTCCCCGGCCCGCGCGGCTTCGACGGCGGCATTCAGGGCTAGCAAATTGGTTTGGAACGCGATTTCATCAATGGTTTTAATGATGTTAGCAATTTGATTGCTGGAAGTTTGCAGGGCGGACATGGCCTGGTTCATCGCTTCCATATCGGTTACCCCAACATCGGCCGCTTGGCGGGCGGCCCGGGCTAATTCGTTGGTTTTCTGAGCGCCTTCGGCATTGCGCTTGGTCATGCTGGCCATTTCCTCCAAAGAGGCGCTCGTTTCCTCCAAAGAGGCCGCCTGGCTGCTGGCGCCTTCGGCTAAGGAGGTGCTGGCGGAGGAAACTTGCTGGGCCGCGCCTCGGACCTCCTGCGCCCCGGTGTATAACTCCTGAATCGTAGTATGCAGGTACAGGCCAATGCCCGCTCCCCACCGCCAACTGATGCCCACTCCAATCAAACCTATGACTAAAATAATGCCGCCCAACCAATACAAGGTATTCCGGTACATACTCATTAAGTGGGCGCGATCTTGTCCCAGAAAAAACATGCCGACCGGTTTGCCTTGGGCGCCGATAATGGGCCAATAAATGGCGTTATAGGTGGCCCCAGCGAGAGTGATAATGACGGACTTCGGCTGGCCGTTTTTCAAAACCGTTTCGAGAATATCGGGGTTATCGAGCCGAGTTCCGATCATCCTTTGCCCGTCCGTCATCAAGGTCGTGCTAACCCGTGTATCCCCTTGGAACACCGTGCACTCCACTTGGTAAAGCTTTTTGATTTGGTCGACGAACTGATTATTGCCGACATCTAATCCGGTCGTAACCGAGCCAATGACCGCGCCGCCTTTTTTGATGGGACATCCGGCGCGCAGAGAGAATTTCACCACCGTGCCTTCTTCCAACGCGCAACTAGCCTCTCCCGCCAGCGCTTTTTGCACATTGATCTGGGATTGCACGCTATCGCCGATTTTTTCCGAATGGCCACGCGCCACAACGTTGCCCTGCTTGTTGGCGATTGTCAGAACGTCCAATTCGGCTTGCTTGACGATGGAACGCGCGATGGGCTGAAGTTTAGTGGTATTGGTACTATCAACAAAGTCAACGACATCCCCCCGTTCCGCGGTAAGCGCGGCGTTCTGGCGGGCTTTGGCCGCCATTTGGTCAACTAAGGTCTGGACGCACACTTGACGCACGGCTAATTCGTTGGCCGCCTGGCGTTCCACCGAGCGGCTGACATTTAGGTAAACCGCCACCCCAATGGAAACCGACATTCCCGCAATGACCGAAACGGTCAAGGCGGTCATTTTGCTCGCTAGCTTCATAAATTCTCGTATATGGCCGAATCCGCTCCTTGGGCTGAATGGGGTGGCAATAAGCCTCCCCGTAAAAATTTGGGCCGTATAATAAAATCGTCATTTTTTATTAAACCTTAATATGTTTTTAATTTATCCCCGATGGCTCCAACGTTTTTTTGGTGGAAATAATTCCCAAATTAAGAACCTTTAATTTATACTAGTGGGCATGAGCAAACTACTAGGAGCCATATGCGCCTTATTGACTTTGACTTACACCAACATCCAAGTCATTGCCGCCGATTCCATTTCGCGCCCAGCCTCCGGCCAAGGCATGGTTGTGCCCGTGAACCAAACGCTCGAACCCGCTGGCAAGCAGGTGCTATTGCCAGATATGCGCCCGCAGGCCATGGCCTTAAGCCCCAATGGACGTTTGTTGGCGGTTTCGGGCAAAACCGCGGAATTGGTGATTATCGATCCCGCTAGCGGCGACATTCGCCAAAAGGTGCAACTCCCCCCAGAGCGGGCACCGGAAGCGGTTTCCAGCCATATTCTAGTGCCAGACAAACAAGGCCAGTTAAGCTTCACGGGCCTTATTTTCTCCCCGGATGGCCGCCGGATTTACCTTTCCAATGTCAATGGCAGCATCAAGGTGTTTGCGGTGGATGAAAAGGGCCATGTGACGGCCTTAGGTGCCTATGCCTTGCCTGCCACGGGCATTACCGGCCGGACCAATGAGATTCCAGCAGGATTGGCCATCTCGCCGGATGGCCAGCGGCTTTACGTGGTGCTGAACATGTCTAATCAGCTCCTCGAAATGAACCCACACACGGGGAAAACAATGCGCACGTTTCCGGTGGGGGTGGCGCCTTATGACGTCGTGCTGGCGGGGAATAAAGTGTTCGTAAGCAATTGGGGCGGGCGCCGTCCCGAAACCAATTCCCTCACCGGCCCGGCGGGACACGGCACCTTGGTGAGGGTCGATCCGGTCCGCCATATCGCCAGTGAAGGTTCGGTGTCGATCCTCGACTTAACTACGGGGCTGGTGCGCCGGGAAATCCTCACCGGCCTCCATGCTTCAGCCCTTTGTCTCAGTCCGGATCAACGATATTTATTCGTGGCCAACGCCGGCAGCGATACGGTCTCAGTCATCGACACTCGAACGGAAGCGGTGATCGAAACCATTTCCCTGCGCTGGGCTTCGGGCGATCTCTTTGGTGCCAGCCCCAATGCGCTGGCCATGGCGCCTTCGGGCAAGGTGCTTTATGTGTGCAACGGCACTCAAAACGCGGTGGCCGTCGTTAATTTTAAACCCGGCCAATCCCAGCTGGCCGGATTAATCCCCACAGGATGGTATCCCGGGGCCATCGCCTTCGACGCCCCGCGCCGGGCGATTTATGTTTCCAACATTAAAGGCCATGGCTCGGGCCATCCGCCCAAGGGCGAAGTAAAATTCAATTCCCACCAGTATTTCGGCACGGTCTCGCTCATTCCCTTGAAAAGCGGCAAGAAGCAACTGGCGGCCTGGACAACTCGCGTGTTGAAAAACTTCCGCCACGCCGTAATGCAGGCAGCCTTGCAACCACCGCGCGCGGATCAGCCGGCCCGGCCGGTGCCGGAGCGCATCGGGGAACCTTCCGTGTTCAAACACGTCATTTATATCATCAAAGAAAACCGCACCTACGACCAAGTTTTGGGCGATATGAAGGAGGGCAACGGCGCGCCCGCCCTCTGCATCTTCGGCGAGAAGATCACCCCCAACCAGCATAAGATTTGCCGCGAGTTCACGCTATTGGATGGCACTTGCTGCTCGGGCATCTTAAGCGCCGACGGCCATCAATGGTGCGACACCGCTTTCGCCACCGATTACATGGAGAAGTCCTTTGCCGGGTTTCCGCGCAGCTACCCGGATGGCATGGATGAGTCGGACATCGACGCCTTGGCCTACGCGCCGAGCGGCTTTCTCTGGGACAACGCCCTCGCGCATGGCAAAACTTTGCGCGATTACGGCGAATTCGCCATGGGCTATACCCGCTGGAAAGACGGCCGCAAAGGCGAACCCAAGTTTTTGGATTATTACCGGGATTTCGTAAATCGCACGGGGTTGATTGAAATCGGCAGCGTGCCCGCCATCGAATCGCTTCGGCCCTATTTAAAAATGGATACCATCGGCTGGGACATGGCGGTGCCGGATATTTTCCGCGCGGCCAAGTTTATTGAGGAATTGCGGCAATACGAGGCCAAAGGCGAGTTTCCGAACTTGGTGATTATTTGTTTGCCCAATGACCACACCTCCGGTACCAGCCCCGGCTCCCCCACCCCAGCGGCGCAAGTGGCAGACAACGATCTGGCCTTTGGCCAAATTGTGGAGGCGGTCAGCCATAGCAAATTTTGGAAGGAAACCTGCATTTTCGCCATCGAAGATGACCCCCAAGCGGGCTGGGATCACGTCAGCGCCTACCGAACTACCGCGTATGTCGTTAGCCCTTATACTAAACGCGGGGCCGTTGTTTCCACGCCGTACAACCAAACCAGCCTCATACGCACGATAGAGCAAATCCTGGGGTTGCCACCAATGAATCAAATGGATGCTTCGGCCGACCCGATGTTCGATTGCTTTACGATGACGCCCGATTTCACCCCGTACAAGGCGGTCCCCAACCTAGTGCCCTTGGACCAGATGAACCCCGAAAAACAAGCCCTCCATAGCCCCGCCGCGCGGCGGGATGCGATGGCTTCCATGAAGCTGGATTTCCGGCAACCGGACCGTTGCCCCGAAGATGTGTTGAACCGTATTCTGTGGCGGGCGCAAAAGGGAGATGCCCCGTATCCGGAATGGGCCATTAACCGCTTGGCCAAAGACGACGATGACCGGGATTAACCCAACTCTTTAACCTTCCACTTCATCATGATTTTGATGATGTAATAAGTGGCGGCGGCCAGGATGGCTAAAAAGATGAGGATTACCCCTAAATCACCCAGGCGGTCTTTGAACTTTTGTTTCATGACGCTGGTGCCTCAGGGGATTTGAGCCCTCAGGTTGCCCTAACGCGGTTACTTTTCCAAAATGCGCAACTGGTAGGGATTGGAAAGCATGCTGTTGGCCTTCCGATTGGGGACCGCCAGATATTGATAATCGAACTTGATCTGGTAGTTCAGGATATCTTTGTCCGGCGCCACCGGCACCACCGTTTCCCAGCGCTCCCGCACCAGCGGGGTGCGTTGCATGGGGTACAGATTCGTGCCCACCAAAACGTAGGCTTGGATGGAATCGCTCACCACGCTTTGTTGCGAACTATCCCAAGCCACACTGATTGGGTAAAGCCCCGTCGAGACGCGTTGCGTCTGGCTGGGGGTCATGTTCGTGATGGTGGTCGTGCAACCAGCCAGCAACATCAACGACGCACCCAAAGGCAATAAATTCGCAAAGTTACGCATGAGTCAGGAGTATGGCATAGCCAACCCACGGGTGTAAAGTTTGGTTTTTATGTTGAAAATAGGCTGCTCGCAGCCGGCGGGAAGGGAGACGAAAAAGGCCCGGCGAATAAAACCGGGCCAAAGCGTTAAATCCCCTTGCTCCTAGGATCAAATTCAGCGGCGTTTGCTTAACGCAAAGCCCGCGGCCGCCAAGGAAAAGAGGCCGCTAAGAATGGTCGCCGGTTCGGGCACCGGAGCGGCCGTCTCGGGTTCAATGGCCAAGCTCCATTCGACTAAAACACCATTGCCACATGGGCTCAAGTCGGCGATCGCCAAATACCAGTTCCCACCGGCATTCATCCCCTTAAACACGTCCAAACCAGCGGTAACCGGGGAAGCCTCCGTGACCTCATATGGATTCACCGCCCGTCCATCGGCAGCCCAAGTGCCGGTAACCGGCCCGGTAAGATACATAAAGTAATCCTCTGGCAAAGCGGATTGATAGGTGTGGATATTATGGGGCGAGGAATCATCGAGCGTAATATCAAATCCATTATCGGAATAGCCTAGGGGATTAGCTCCTTTACCCACCCGGTTCAGCAGCACGGAGTAAACTCCATCGTGCATTAGCACCGCGTAGAAATCGCCATTGTAGGCCACCCCATCCCCTTCAATTTTGAGTCCTACCGTCACTTTGCCCACGGTGGACGCCGGCGGCCACACCTCAATAGCCGCAACGGTGGGAACCTCGAAATTATCCATGATGGGAGCATTTACCGTAGAGGAATAAATCGCCCCCCAAGTTTGGCCACAGATTAAAAAAGCGCCCGCACCCAAAACTGATATCCACTGCTTCCGCATATTAATCCCTTTCTTTTACCCATTGAAAACGTGTGGTGATCCGAAAACAACTGACTTGGATGCGGGTTCTACGCAACAGCCAACTATTTCAGATCATATTCCCTTTGAAATTCAGCACTAGAATCCTATTACACTCACCAATCGAAAGTCCAGAGATAATGTACATTTTTGAGACAGTTGCACTAGAGCAGACGCGCCAAGCCAAAAGACTTCATTTTTGAACAAGTTGTTAATAATTGAACACCAATGCCATACACAAATACCAACACCTGGGGGTTACTTTAAATCCTGACTTAAGCCTAAGTCTAACCTGCCGATATACGAGAGAGTGGCTTTGCTTTTGAGGAGGGGCTGATCGCTTTGCACAGTTGGGACGTTAGGGAAGTAGTGTTTGATACATACGCCACCAGTAAAGCAACGCACACCGAACAACCCAGACACCACACATGAAACATTGGACCATCGGCAAACGTATTATCGCCGGTTTTAGCGCCATAACCCTCATCGCCGCCGCCTTGGGGATCGTGGGTTACGTGAAATTTGCCCACGTTGCGGACCAAGTGGGCGGTCTCAGCCAACACGCCCTGCCCGCGGTGCAGCATAGCACGGGCGTGGAACGTTCGGCTTTTGAATGTGTGTTGGAGGAAAAAAACTACTTGCTCCAAAAGAAGGATGAGACGCACCAAAAGGCGAAACAAAAGGTAGCGGAATTGATGGCCAACTTGGATAAGGTGGAGCAAGTCGCTCAACAGCACAACGACCAGAAACTAGCCGAGAAATCCGCTGCCGTGCGCAAAATAACCTCCGAGTGGGCTGCGTTATATGAGAATGGGGTGGCCGCGTTGAAGAATAATCAAGTGGGCGAAGCCACCATGGATGCCAAAGGCAATTTGGTTGGCGATGAGGCCAGCGCCTACATGAGCGCCAAACGGGCCGAATACCTCGAATCGAAGGACGCCCTGGCCATCGTCAATCAAGTCCAAGCTTTGGCGCTGGAGACCCGCATGAATGAAAAGTGCTACATGCTCTTCAAAGAGCCCAAGTATTTTGACGTCATTGCCACCAACATCTCCGCCCTGCTGAATTGCTACGCCCGGTTGGAAAAACTGCATCCCGACGCCGCCGAGCAAAAACAAATCGCCGACGCCCGCAAAGCGACCCAGGAGTATTTCGAAACCGCCAAGCAATGGGTCAGCCTTAGCGCGAAAACGGGGGCCAACACGGCCAGCATGGTAACCAGTGGGGGCTTGGTGGAACAAGAAGCCACCGCCTATATGGCCTCCAAAAAATTAGAATACCTGGAAGCGAAAAACGCCTTGGCCGTCGTTAATCGCATCAACGCGTTAGCCTTGGAAACCCGCATGCTGGAAAACGCCTACATGCTGCGGCAAGAAGCTAAATTCTATGAAAACATCCAAAAGAACCTTGATGCGTTGATGGATTGCTATGGGCAACTGGAAAAATTGCATCCCGACCCCAAGGAAAAACAGCAAATTGCCGACGCCCGCAAGGCCACTCAAGATTATTCCTCTGCAGCGAGCGCTTGGGTGACCGAACATAAGGCGGATAATCAGAGCGCCAAGCTGGCGGATTTGGCGAAAACGATGGATGAAGCTGGCGGGATGGTTGGCCGCCAAGCCAGCGATTACCTGACCGCCAAACAGTCCAGCGTCGACCGCATCGCCGAAGCCGTATTTCTCGTGGCTGAAATTGCCGATACCGCCATGGCGGCTCGCGTAAAGGCCCGGACCTACATGCAGGAAAACCAACCGATTATTTTGGCCGAATTTAACGACAAAATCTCCCACTTGAGCCAGCTATATGGCGCCTTGCGCAAAGTTTCCCCGTCCACTGAAGACCGGCAGCGGATCGATCGCGCGGAGAAGGCCACTCAAGAATATTTGGCGGCGGTCAAAGCTTGGGATGCCAATGTCAAAGCCATGGATGCCGCCGGCGCAGCCATGAACCGGGGCGGAGACACTGTGGGAGCGGCGGCAAGCGCTTATCAAGCCTCCACGCAGGTGGAAGTCGAAAAAATGGCCCAAGCGGTGTTTATCGTGGCCGACATCACGCAAGAAGCCTTGCTGACCCGCTTGAACGAAAAAGGCTATATCATCCGGCAAGATCAGAAAAATTGGACGGCCCTAAACGAGCATATCAGCAAGTTAAGCGGTTTATATCAAGATTTGCGCAAAGTATCCCTGACCCCGGAAGACCAGCAACGCATCGAGCGCGCGGAAAAAGCCACCCAAGAATACCTGGCCGCCGCCAAAACCTGGGTCGCCAACGACAATAAATTAAAACAAGAGATCTTGCCCCCCATGGAAACCATCGGCAACACGGTGATCCAAACCGCGCAGTCGGCCGAAAACGACGCCTGGCAAGCTTCCAATACTAGCAGCACTAAGGTGATGAGTATCGTAACCACCTCGAAGTCGATCATCTTTGCGACTCTGCTCGCGGGTGTCGTGGTGGGGATCCTGGCTTCGATCTTCATCACCCGGTCCATCACGGGGCCCATCAAGGTTTTAAGCCAAATGTTATCCACCAGCGCCGAGCAAACCACCTCCGCCGCCCAGCAAGTTTCCTCCGCCAGCCAATCTCTGGCCGAAGGCGCGAGCGAGCAAG
>MTLE01000419.1_pt1 | contig 10542 bp, 9 predicted proteins | sample 1982461 | NCBI WGS metagenome assembly MTLE01 (sample SAMN05712605, study PRJNA340218) | biofilm metagenome | isolation source: sample SPL anode biofilm adapted to -200 mV | place: USA | collected 2012-02-03 | reverse complement strand
GAGACAGTTTGGTCCCTATCTGCCGTGGGCGCAGGATACTTGAGAAGAGCTGTCCTTAGTACGAGAGGACCGGGATGGACGTACCTCTGGTGTTCCAGTTGTTCCGCCAGGAGCAGTCGCTGGGTAGCTATGTACGGAAAGGATAACCGCTGAAAGCATCTAAGCGGGAAGCCTCCTTCAAGATTAGGTATCCCCGGGAGCAATCCCCTAAAGGCCCGTTGTAGACCACAACGTTGATAGGCCGGGTGTGTAAGCGCAGTAATGCGCTCAGCTGACCGGTACTAATCGGCCGTGAGGCTTGATCATAATTATTTCCCGAACTTTTTACAGGGGGTGGTAACCCCACCCCCCATATTCACCCTGAATTCTTCTCGCTTATGTGATTGAAAAGATAAATTTTTAAGGTTTCTCGGTGGCTATGCCGAGGGGGCCACACCCGTTCCCATCCCGAACACGGAAGTTAAGCCCCTCTGGGCCGATGATACTGCATGGGTAGCTGTGTGGGAAAGTAGGTCGCCGCCGGGATTTTTTTGAAAGCCCCGCGCTCTTCTCTGAGTGCGGGGCTTTTCTCTTTCCGATTCCTGCCCAATTCCTTCACTCTCATTTTCCGCCCCTGGCCTGTGAGCGCCCTGCCAACCTCAATAACGGGATTAACACGGATTACGTTATCGACTATAGTTAAGGCCCAAAATCGCCTACCATCATGGAGGCAATCAGAGACAAAGTCCATGCTCATGCACTCATTGGGTCTATGTGGTGCGGGATGAGCAACCCTCAAAGCAGAAATTCGCTTTTTAGGCTTCTTGTTGCACAGTTCAAGGCATTCCAGCCGGTATAATCGATAAACACGCTTACGTTTGATCTGCCAGCCTTCCCGAAGTAGCAGAATTTGTAATCGCAAGTACCCAACGCGAGGACAATTGGCAGCAAGCTCTTTGAGTCGAATGCGCAAGGCAATCTGTTCATCACGGCGATGCCGGTAGCGTTGACTTGAGCGTTGCAATCGTATCAGCCGGCAGGCATTGCGCTCACTCACCTTGAAAGCCACTCGGAGGAGTTCAACCAGCTGCCGCTTGCACGCCGGCTTCACAGCTTTTTTGCAATAACCTTCTTAAGCATGTGCTTGTCCAGAGTCAGATCGGCAATGACCTTCCCCCGCTTACTGAACCAGTTCTAGCTTAGGTTTTTCGGTCTTTGGGAGTATTCCCCTGACACTAAACAAAAAAAGCCCGGATAATTTCCGGGCTTTTTTGTTTCAATGAAAGAAAAGCTTAGATTAAGCCGTGTGCAACCATGGCGTCGGCTACTTTGATGAAGCCGGCGATGTTGGCGCCGAGAACATAGTTCCCTTTGGCGCCATACTCTTCAGCGGTTTCATGGCAGAGTTTGTGGATGCCTACCATGATCTTCTCAAGTTTTTTCTCGGTTTCTTCGAAGGACCAGGAATCGCGCTGGGCATTTTGCTGCATTTCAAGGGCCGAGGTTGCAACCCCGCCGGCATTTGCTGCTTTGCCAGGACCGTAAGCGATTTTGGCATCGAGGAAAACTTTAACACCTTCCGGAGTGGTGGGCATGTTTGCCCCTTCGCCTACGGCTATGCAGCCATTTTTCACCAGTGTTTTTGCATCCTTGCCGTTAATCTCGTTCTGGGTCGCCGACGGCATGGCAACTTGGCAGGGGATATCCCAGATGTTGCCTCCTGATATATACTTGGCATCCTTGTGGTAGGTGGCATAGTCTGCAATTCTGCGACGCTCCACTTCTTTCAGTTGCTTGATCAGTTCCACATCAAGCCCTTTTTCGTGGATTATAACGCCGTTGCTGTCGGAGCAGGCAATGCATTTGCCGCCAAGCTGATGGATTTTCTCGATAGTGTAGATGGCCACGTTTCCGGAGCCGGAGACGAGGCAGGTTTTGCCGTCGAAGGATTCGTTGCGCACTTTCAGGGCTTCATTGATGAAGAAAGTGGCACCGTAACCGGTGGCTTCGGGACGGACAAGGGAGCCGCCGAACTTGAGGCCTTTGCCGGTGAGCACGCCAGCTTCCCAGCGGTTGGTGATGCGCTTGTACTGGCCGAACATATAGCCTATTTCGCGGCCGCCAACCCCGATGTCACCTGCAGGAACGTCTGTGTGCTCGCCGATGTGGCGATAGAGTTCGGTCATGAAGCTCTGACAGAAGCGCATTACTTCGTCATCGGATCTGCCTTTCGGGTCGAAGTCGGAGCCACCTTTACCACCGCCTATTGGCATGCCAGTGAGGGAGTTCTTGAATATTTGCTCGAAGCCAAGGAACTTGATGATGCCGAGATAGACTGAAGGGTGGAAGCGGAGGCCGCCCTTGTAAGGGCCGAGAGCAGAGTTGAATTCGACGCGGAATCCACGGTTGATGTGGACCTGCCCCTTATCGTCCTGCCAGGGTACCCGGAAGATAATTTGCCTTTCGGGTTCGCATATACGTTCAATGATTTTCCGCTCAAAATATTCAGGATGTTTGACGAGTACGGGCCCAAGGGATTCAAGAACCTCTCGTACGGCTTGATGGAACTCGACTTCGCCCGGGTTGCGTTGTAGAACTTCCTGGTAAATGGATTCCACTTTGTCTTCTAGCATTTGCGGTGACATGATTCCTCCTGATGATTAATGTGTGAGCATCACGTGGTCTGTGCTCGCTTTTGGACGCATTTAGGTTGCGACACGTGCTTTTGTATTATGCAGTCGTTGCACCAAAACGAGTAGCGGTGACGAAAAAATAACCATGTGATTGAATTTGCAGCAAAATACTGCATTTGTTTTGAGCTTTTTGTGTGGTGGGTGGTCTTTTATTGTTTCGCTTGCCTACACAGTTGAGTAGTTGTGCTACTCATGTTTGCGGATTTGAGAGATGGGTTTTGCCTGGTAATATTTATATTATTTGTTTGCATATCAATACAGCAAAGTATGCCCGGAGTAGCAAGCTATGCTTCTGGAAATGCACTGCCATACCGCAGAACACTCGTCGTGCAGTGCGGTTTCTGCTGCAGAACTTCTGTCTCAGGTTCATGCCAAGAATTTGCATGGAATAGTGTTGACCGATCATCATTATCTGTGGAGTGATTCTGAATTATTGGCTCTTCGACGTGCAGCAAAGGTTCCTGACCATTTTTTGGTCATGAGTGGACAGGAAGTATTTACTCCTGAACTTGGAGACGTGCTTGTTTATGGTGCAACCGAGACCTTGCCCTATGGGACTTCGTTAAAGGTCATCCGGTTGCGCTTTCCCGACGCTGCTCTTGTTTGGGCTCATCCTTACCGTAAAGGGAAAAGACCGATGGGGGAGGCTCTCCGGAATCCTCTTATCGATGGTGTAGAGATATTCAATTCGGGTCATTCGGTTCGGGAAAATAGTCGTGGTTTGCAGGATTGGCACCGAGAAAAATTTACGGCTCTGGCGGGTACAGATACCCATGGGGCGAGTTATGCCGGCATATATCCAACCCATTTTGATCATCCGGTCATGGGTATTCAAGAGCTTGCGTCTGAAATCCGCATGGGACGCTGTCGGCCTTTTTTCAAAGAGATTCCCCATGCAGGTGCCAATACTCAAGTTACCGAAGTGACTATTGGGACGAAAGGTGTTGATGAGGTTCGGGAACGTATAATTATAAAGGAGATCACCAGTGCACGGAAATGGCGATCTGCCGAGCGGGCCTACCGGATTATGAGTGCTATTGCCCGGATGGGGTTTGACTCCGGGGTTTACCGAGTGCCTAAGCCAATAGATGAAGATTCGGGTTCAATGACGCTTATCGAGCAGGGCCTGCGTGGAAAGTTATTATTCGATAGGCTGCTGGCGGCTGATTTAGAGGATGGCCGCGCGTACATTGTCCTTGCTGCGGAGTGGTTGGCCAAGCTCCATGGTTGTCATCTTAGAATTACCCCTGATGATGAGTTTCTGGGAAAAGAGAAGATACGGCTGCAACGTTATCTCGACCGCTTCATTGAGGTTAGCCACCGGCACACGCGAAAAGCACGCGAGATTATCGAGGTGATTAAAGCGGAGGAGTACACCCTGACGCAATCTTTTAGTGCGTCTTTTGTGCAAGGCCATGGAGATTTTCATCCGAAAAATATTTATGTCGGGCAGGACAACCAGGATAATCGGGCCACACGTTACGTGGCAGCCATAGATTTTGAGAGTTCCCACGTTCTCCCGCAAGCCTTTGACGTCGGATGTTTTCTGGCTCAATTCCGCAATCAATTTTTCGGGAGTCAGCAGATTCTGCAAAGCTATCCCGAAGAGTTGTTTCTCGACGCTTATCTTAAAAACACCATAATGCCTGAAGGTAACTTTATGCGTCAAGTTGAGCTGTTTCGAGCCAGGACCAATATGAGCATTGCCGCCTATCTGATTAAGGTTGGGATGGGGGATAGCGAAGACCTTTGGCGTGTCCTGGTGGAGGCGGAACGGGCAATCACCAATTTGTGAGAATTCAATTCAATGCTGCGTATGGCGCTTCTCTGTTTTTCAGCTATACTGCTGCAAATACCATTTCAAAAGGAGGCGCATTGGTCATGCTGAGCAAGAAAATGGCAACAGCACTCAATAAACAGCTGAATACTGAACTTTTCTCGGCACATCTTTATCTGTCCATGTCTTCATACGCAAATTCAATCGGTCTTAAAGGGGCAGCAAATTGGTTCATGGTTCAATATCAGGAAGAGATGATCCATTTTATGAAATTTTATACCTATATAAACAGCCAGGGTGAGCATGTGACCCTCGGTCCCCTTGATGCACCACCCAGTGAGTTTCCATCACTGCTCGGGATGTTCGAGCAAACGTTGCAACACGAGATGTTCATTACCCGCTCAATTAATGAGCTTACTGAACTGGCTGTTGGCGAAAAGGATCATGCGACGCAGATTTTCCTCCAGTGGTTTGTTACCGAGCAGGTGGAGGAAGAGGAGAACGACAGGGAACTTATTGGCAAGCTCAAGTTGATAGGTGATAACGGTTATGGACTGCTGATGATCGATAATGAGCTCGGAACACGTGTTTTTACGCCTCCTGTCGATAGCAATGCCTAAAGGTGATTTGATCCTTCCGGGTATGATGTGGATACATCTTCCCGGAAGGATTCGAGGCTCCCATGAATGTACGATTTTGCGAACATAACAAAGGGATGTCTAAAGTCTATAAGAGACTGAAAAAAACTTACCCAAAGCTAGATGTAAAGATTAAAGACTGCATACGAAAATGCGGTCCCTGTCACAAAACGCCTTTTGCAGTTGTTGATGGCAAGACTATCTGTGGTGTTGACGCTGAAGACCTCTATAACAAGATAATCAGGGAGCTTAGCGTGTAGTTTTTGGGTTTGAAAATCCTTTCCCATCCCCTTCCTCCGAGAGATTCTAATCCCGCCTGAATGTGTCCAAAGTAATGAAAATCATTTGTATGGCGCGATGTATACAATGAATTGTATTATTGCCGACAGGTATTGAACCACCATCCTCCGGTTTTGGCAGCCTAATCGGAGGTTACGGACAACTCTTCGCTATTCAAGAATTTTGGTACGGACATCTTCGGTTATGGTACGACGATCTTTTAAATTTCTATTCTCATTACGTTATAAATTTATCTTTATTACCGCCGTTGCGCTGCTCGCTGTTTGCGCAAACGTGGTGAGGTTCCGTCCCTATTGGCATTTCCAAGGAATCTATGTATTCAAGGGGGAGAGCAGCTGGCTGGAGATCAAGGATGATACGGTTCTTGGCGATGAGGACCGGCTTGTTCTAGCTTTGCCGGTGAGACCGGTTCTCGATTTCCTTCAGGGTGGAGTGAGTCATGCAGCGTTTGGTAATCTGCTGAAGCATGAGTGGTTCAATTTTGATGGCAGTGGTTATGTGGAATCGCGTTTCGTCGATGGGACCAGATTTCTTGCGTGCTTCAGCCGCTATCTCGACAGTGGCGCCAGGAATACCAGTGGAGTCTTTGTAGGGGGCAAGCTTTCTTACGATCAGGATTCTGCTGATGCGTCAACCCTTAATGACACCGGTGTCTCTTTCTATGATGGAACAAAGTGGCATCATCTCTGGTGCAACGTTAATGAATCCATAGCCCCCTGGAGCAACCCCTCTGCACTAGTTCCACCGTCGTCCTGGCACTTTCTCGGCAGCAGTGTGGCAAAAAATTCTCCGGAAGAAATCGTCATCACGAGCAGTCACCAGGTGAATATTGACGGGCTGCCGTTCCGCATTGACCGGGCGGCCTCTTTCAAAGCCGGGACTCGCTATTTTACGCTGGCAATCCGAGTTACGAATATCGGAGGTGCTCCCGGCGGGTATTACTATGTTTACGGGGATGAGCCGTGGGTGAGTAATTACGGCACATCAGAAGGTAATGTCGGGTGGGTGAGGGACCGGCTGGTCGCTTATGAAGAAGCGGTCGACCCTCGCGAGCATCGTTGGGCAGGATATTATGATTACGGCAATGAAGCGGCTGGAGAAAAGCATATCTACAGCGGTATTGCCAATTTCATCGAGTGGAAGGGTAATGTAACCCCTGACCTCGTCTATTTCTCCAATCAGATCGGCACCTACGCCCCTCCGGGCAGTCGCGTGCCGCTCAATCACCCCGACAGCAGGGTTTTGTTCCTGCAATGGGGGCCCCGTCTCCTGGACCCCGGCCAGTCGAATACAATCATTCTCTCCATAGGTATGGCTGACCGTGACCCAGTCACCGGATTTCCGGTCAAACCTGATACATCCATAGATTTGACGTTCCTGGAGTCATTTCTCCCCAAGATTTCCTCATTGCGCTGACCATTCTACTTTATTCAATTACGAAATGGCTGGCGGTTAACGGCGTTGCCCTCTCTATGCCGATTCCATGGTCAGGGTTGGCCACGGTATGGAGCAGCGTCCTGAAAATCGTTTCCGCCGTCTCTGGACGGCCGATTGCCGCAGCGATATCATCAGCGGTTTGAGGTGTTTTCGTATTGTTCAAATGGGTGATGATTTCGGCCTGAAGCGCAAGAACGGTGCCGGCCGCCTTTTTCCCGGCCTCGACTCCCGGCTGATGGTAAGCGTTGATGTTGATCAGCGAGGCGTAGAGACCGACCGCCCGTTCGAAGAGGGCGATAAGCATGCCCACGGTGCGGGCTGATATCTCTGGAATGGTAATGGTGATGGATTCTCTGCCCTTATCGCTGAGGGCGATGCGTGTCCCCTGGAGAAAGCCCGCGAGGTAGTCTCCGCTCGTAACACCCGGTTCCACTGGTAGGGAGATTCCCGCCCGGTCCAGGAGCACTTCGATGAAGGTTACGAAAAAGTTGTTGACCCCTTCGCGCAGCTGCTGCACGTAAGCGTGCTGGTCGGTGGAGCCCTTGTTGCCGTAGACGGAAATTCCCTGGCAAACAACGTTGCCGTCCCGGTCCAGTTCTTTGCCGATGGATTCCATGATGAGTTGCTGCAGGTAGCGGGAGAACAGAAGTAGCCGATCCTTGTAGGGGAGGATGACCATGTCGCGCTCTCCCCTTCCTCCGCTGGCATGATGCCACATGAGAGCCAGGAGCGCTGCCGGGTTGCGTTCCGTGACGGTATGGCGAGTCAGGGCATCGCAGAGCCTTGCCCCTTCCAGAAGACCCTCGATGTCAATTCCCTGGAGCGCTGCTGGGAGGAGACCCACGGCCGATGTCACCGAGGTGCGGCCACCGACCCAATCCCACATGGGGAAACGGGCGAGCCAGCCTGACTCGGTTGCTGTGCGGTCCAATTCACTCCCTGCGCCGGTTACGGCGACGGCGAAACGGGGAAAATACAGTCCAGCCCGGTGATAGGCCGCTTTTGCTTCAAGCATTCCGTTGCGGGTTTCCTTGGTCCCGCCGCTCTTGGAAATAACCACCGTCATGGTTGTGGCCAGGTCCGGGCCAATCTGCGACAGGATCCGGTCCATTCCGTCGGGGTCGGTGTTGTCCAGGAAATAGGGGGTAAGAGGGTCCGAGGCGCCGCCCAGGGCATCGGCTACGAACTGGGGGCCCAGGGCCGAGCCGCCGATTCCTACAATCAGTATGTTGCGAAACGGCCGGCCATCCGGGGCAGTGATTTTCCCGGTGTGAACTGCCGAGGCAAATTCCTTGATCTTCCACATCGTGTTGGCAATCTCCGATGCAATGCCACCGGCAGGGGCGAGGGAAGGGGTGCGCAGCCAGTAGTGGCCGACCATCCTCCCCTCGTCGGGGTTGGCGATAACACCGCTCTCAAGGGCTGCCATCTCGGCGAATGCACTCTGCATTGCCGGTTCCATGGCCGCAAAGAATCCGTCACCGAAATTCATCCTGCTTATGTCGACCATGAGGCCCGTTTCCGGGTCGTGGAAAAGATGGGTTTTGTAACGGTTCCAGAGTGAGATGCTGTCCATGGGATCTCTCCTTTTTATGCCAGTGCACCGGTACAGCTTGAGCCTTCTCCGGCGGTGCAGCAATAGCAGTGCTGAGCCATCATAAGATCACTGCCGGTTGCGGCAGCCTCTTTAAGGTTATCTATGGTAAGCAGTTTACCATCTCTGCCGATTATCGGGAGGCCTGAAGCCTGATTGAAGTCGCAGTTATAGAGAATTCCCCGCCAGTCGACGCTCACAAGTGTCCTGCACATGATGGACGGGGCGGCGCAAGGGTTGAAGCGGGCGGAAAGCATGGACAGGTACTCCCCATAGGCGCCCTTCGTCTCGAGATATTCGCGAAACCGGCCTATGGGTGCATTGGTTATTGTGTACAGATTGTGGAAACGGATTCCGTAGCGTTGCAGGAGCTCTGATTTATATGCCTTTTCCAGTTCATGCTGTGAACCGGGGACAAAAGGGCCGCCAGGGTTGTAGACAAGGTTAAGTTCGTGGGTGTTACCGTAACCGTGCTCATTCAGTAGGCGCAGGGCTTCTATGCTGCGGGAGAAGACCCCGGCGCCCCGCTGGCGCTGGACGTTTTCCTCCAGATAGCAGGGGAGTGAGGCGATGATCACCAGTTCCTGCTCCCGGTAAAAGCCTGGCAGCCACTCCATTCCCGGTTCGGTAATTATGGCCAGGTTGCTGCGGACCATGCGGCGTGATGCGAGCCCTTGGGTCCCCTCGACCAGGGTGCGAAAGTGGGGGTTCATTTCCGGACATCCACCGGTGATGTCGAGGGTTATGCCGGGACGGCAGGAAAGGCAGTCGATGATTTTGTTTATGATCTCCGGTCCCATAACCCGGTTGCCGGCGGGGGACGCGCTCACGTGGCAATGGGTACAGCTCAGGTTGCAGAGATTTCCCAAGTTTGCCTGAAGGGTCTGAAGTTCATCAAAGGTTGCATAATCCCGGCTGAGTTCAAGCAGCCGTTCCTTGAATGGGGTAACCATCAGGATCTCCTAGTAAATTTTTTATAAATGACCGGCGCCAGGGAAAACAGCCCCAGCAACGCGAAGGAGCCGAGGACCCGTGGCGACGCGGCATCGGCAGGATTCGTCATGGTGGCGAGGCTTGCTCCGGCGTTCACGTAGACAAATCCTCCGGGGATCATGCCGAGCAGCGTGCCGATGATAAAAGTGCGCAGGGGCATCCGGGTCAGGCCGGCGGCAATGTTTACGAGAAAGAAAGGAAATATGGGGACAAGCCGCAAGAAAAGGAGGTAGTTGAGCCCTGCGGTTTCCATCTCCCGGTTGAGCGTGGCAAGCCGGTGGCCGAATTTTTTCTGTATCGCGTCATGAAAAAGGTAGCGGGTGACGAGGAATGCGATGGTTGCACCTATGGTGGCGGCGGTTAGTGCATAGATGGTCCCAAAGGCCGTGCCGAAAATGGCGCCGGCCGCCAGTGACAGGACTGCGGCGCCAGGCAGGGATAAGGCGGATTGTACAACGTAGAGTGCCATGAATAGTGCTGCCGCGGCGAGGCGGTTCTCCCCGGCGAAGCAGGAGAGGGCTTCCTGATTCGCCTTGAGGGACGCGAGGGTCACCTGTTTGCTCAATCCCGAAAAGAAAAACAGTGCCACCAAAAGTAACAACATGGTAAGGATGATGAGCCTCTGTCTGGTCATGAAAAAGTTATAACCGCCCGGGGCGCCGGGTGTCGAGGACTTTCTCGCCGGCCGTGCTGGCGCCTGGTTCGTGACCGAAGGACTGAGGTGCGCTCGTTCCGTACGCGGCTGATAAGCAGGGACCCCTTGGTTCGTTGGCTCCCGCTGGGAAAATCGGTGAAGGGGGAGAACTGGGTAATCCCCGTCGGATGGCGTTTCACGGGTAGAAAAGCTTTGACAAAACAGGCGTAACACCTATAGTATTGGCCAATCTTAGCCCGAGGATGTATTAATGCTGTCTGCTATGGCCCTGGTCGGAAATGACCTTAAAAACGTTGAAGCACAGTTCAAAAAGGATTTGGAGTCGGATGTCTACCTCATCCGCAAAGTAGGCGAATACGTTCTTGCCAGCGGCGGCAAGCGTATCAGGCCGATGCTGCTTCTTCTTTCCGCCAAACTGTGCGGTTATACCGGCGACCGACATGTGCCCCTCGCCAGTGTAATCGAATTCATCCACA
>MTLE01001379.1_pt1 | contig 10557 bp, 8 predicted proteins | sample 1982461 | NCBI WGS metagenome assembly MTLE01 (sample SAMN05712605, study PRJNA340218) | biofilm metagenome | isolation source: sample SPL anode biofilm adapted to -200 mV | place: USA | collected 2012-02-03 | reverse complement strand
CCCTGCCGTTATCGCCGCTTCAAGGGGTGATTTCCGAGCTTTTTATTTCGGAGAGCTTTCGGCCCGAAAGGAACTTAGTTATCCACCTTACTTCCATATGATAAGGATTCTTGTTTCTTCTGAAGATAAGGAAAAAATGAGTTCGGAGGCTAAAAGATTTGTAAAACTCTATGAAGTTGATCCGAATGAGTTTATTACAGGACCTTCATCTTGCCCTGTTTCTAAAATTGGAGGTAAATTCAGAGCTCAAATTTTTATACGGACAGCTTTTGTAAGACGTTGTTGTGAAAAATTCAACAGGATAGTATTGGAATTGTCTTCTAAAAATGTTATATTTACAATTGATGTTGATAGTTTATCCTTTCTTTAAACTAGAGGATATTTTTATTGCTTTATAGAATGTGCAACTGAAATCTTTAATGCTTTTCAAGGAGGTTTTAAAATGAATAGATTGTTTACTGCTGCAGTTTTTGCTGCATTGCTTACTGTGCTTACATTTTCAGCGGCTAACGCTGCTCAATGGGAAATGTACGTCAAAAACAAACCATTTGCTTCTATGAAAATGGTCGGAGGCAGGCCTTATGTTGCTCTCGGCTCCTTTTTCGACACTCTCGGATTTGGCTATAGACAAAATGTAGAGGGAGCTATAGAGGTTTCCCGGGATCCTTCCGTAAAAAATAATTTGATGTTTAAATACCCGTCCTCTTCTTTTGTATTTGAAGGACGAAACTTTGTTCTCCCGGTTATGAATATAAATGGTTCGACTTATGCGGAATTAGGTGCTGCCGCTTCGAATTTAGGTCTTGATGTAACAAGATATGATGCTACCCGTATGATTGAGGTTGTTGATAGGTTTACACAAACTCAACATGCGGAACGGGTCGCCAAAAGTATGGCTTATGATAAGGCGATGGGAGGAAAGACCCCTGGACAGAGCAAAGGCAAGGCTGATTTTGACAGAGAACATCCTGTTACTCAAGTAGGCGAAATAGAAGGCCAGCTTGACCAAGTCACGACCTGGGAAGCTTTTTGGAAAGCAACGGTAAAAAATAATGCCGATGTACCGGTAAATAATGTAATGCTTATTCTCCATATTCAAGACGGAGATGGCAAAGATATTGATACTAAAATGCAGTCAATAGGAACAATGAATGCAGGTGATACCGCTTCCGCCGATTATTACTGGCAAAGCACAAATCATATTGTTGCATTTCCTAAGCTTGAGATAAAACACGATCCTCTTCCTAAGGAAGATATCAAAAATGTTATGGAAACAAAAAACAATGTGACTGATACAGAGGCCACTAAGGAAAATACCGATAACAGCAATGTAACAAAGAAGGTTTATACATCTCCTGAAACAACGACCAATATGAGAAATGAGACGCCCGGAGAAACAACAACTGTTAATAATAATGCGAATACAAATATCACCCAAAGTGTTCCCACTTCTCCTTCAAATACAACTACAAACAGATAAAATTTTTTACTTATAAACTTAGACAAAGACTTTATTGCCAAGATTGGCAATAAAGTCTTTTTGAAAGGATTGGCTATGGCTTTAAGAACGGTTAGAACAGACGGAGATCCTGTTCTTAGAAAAAAAGCAAAAAAGGTTGAAAAAATTGACGGAGCAATTGTGTCGCTTTTAAAAGATATGGCTGACACGATGTATGCAAATGATGGAATAGGACTTGCTGCAAATCAAGTTGGAATCCTAAAGCGTCTTATTGTTGTTGATGACGGTGATGGCCTTCTGATGCTTGCAAATCCTGTTATCCTTTCCTGTGAAGGATCTTGCTGCAGGGAAGAGGGATGTTTGAGCGTTCCGGAAACTTACGGTGAAGTGGAACGTCCTGAAAAAATTGTCGTAAGAGCTTTTAATGAAAAAGGGAGTCGCTTGGAGATTGAAGCCGATGATATGCTTGCCAGAATTATTCAGCATGAAATAGATCATCTTGATGGAAAACTTTTTATTGATACCGCTAAAAATACTGAAAAAAGGCCTAAAAAGTCTCCTGAAGAAAAACCTGAAACTCAAAAGGAAGAATCTTAATGAGAGTATGTTTTTTTGGCTCAGAAGATTTTTCTATTCCGACTTTTTCAGCTTTGCTTAACTCCGGGCATGAAGTTGTCTGCGTGGTTACCAGAGCTGACAAGAAAAAAGGGCGCGGAATGGAAGTATCATCAACTCCGGTAGCTCTTTATGCGTTGAAAAACGGATTGCCTGTTTTAAAGCCGGAGAATCTTTCAAGTGAAGAGTTTAATAAAGAGCTCTATTCCTTTTCTCCTGAAGTTACTGTTGTATGTGCATATGGAAAAATTCTTAAAAAAGGTATACTGTCTTGCCCCATTAAAGGATGTATAAATGTTCATCCTTCTCTTTTGCCGAAATATCGCGGAGCAACTCCTGTCGAATCTGCTCTTCGGGCTGGCGACAGCGTTACGGGAGTCAGTATTTTTTATATGGATGAGGGCTGTGATACCGGAGACATCATTTTGCAGAAAGAGTTTGCTATCGAATCTGAAGATACACGCGGCTCACTTCGTGAAAAATTGTCGTTTTTTGCGGCCGATGTTCTAATTGAGGCTCTTGAGATGGTAGAGCGCGGCACTGCAAAGCGTACGCCTCAGCCACGTGGCGGTGAGTGCAATACAACTCTTATAAAAGATACTGAGCTGGAGATCAATTGGAATTTATCCGCAAAAGAAGTGATCAATTTCACAAGATCGCTATGGCCCTCTCCAGCTGCCCTTACTTATTTCAAAGGCCGCAGGCTTCAGGTAGGTGTTCCTGAAATATATGTCGGAAATGGAGAACCGGGCACGATTATAGATCTAATCAAAAGTAAAGGCCCTGTTGTTGCATGTGGTACAGAAGCTGTAATTTTGAGAGAAGTAAAGCCTGAAGGCAAAAAAACTATGCCTGCTTCAAGCTGGTGCTGCGGGGTCTCTCCTAAAAGAGGAGAGAAATTTGGCAGGGAATGAACTAAGGTTAATTATTTTTTAATATAATTTGTGTATAATATTGATCTTGCTTTTCAACTATTTTCTGAGAGGTATTTATGAAAAAGAGTATTCGGTTAGTTGTATTGTTAATGGGAATTTTGATAACCTGTTCCGGGATAAGTTTTTCCGCACAGACATCTGCATTTCTTAATGCCAACACTGTCAGAATGAAAATATTGATCCAGGCTCTGGAGCTATGGGCTAATGATCATGGCAGCCTTTTCCCTTCTGAGGAAGAATTTGCCTCACCTGTATTTCAAACATATAAAGACAGAGCCGATTCATATAAACTTAAAAATCTTGTATCTTCTCCAGATGGATTGCCTTTTATTTACAAGAGATTGATGAACGGCAAAGACTTCTCTCTTTCCGTTTCGAATCCCCAAATGCTAGGCCTTTCGTTTTATCGATTTATACACAGTAAAGGCTTTGAAAAAGGCTCTGCCGTTAGCGTTCAGCCAGCCAAACCTTCTGTTTCCGGCACTGTTTCACCAAAGAAAAAAGCGGATGACATCACTAAAAAAAAGGCTGACAGGAAAAAAACAGCAATCGCCTCTAAAAAAAGCACAGTAAAAAAAGCAGCTCCAACACATACGCCTGCCTCCAAACAAATATCTAAAGAAAAACCTTTGGAGGATCAACATGTCAAACCTGCTGTTTCGCGTCCTGTTAATATCACTGAACATGTAGCTGCTGTCAAAGCAAGAATGAACACTGTGACTCAGGCTCTTGAACTTTGGGCAAACGATCATAAAAGTTTATATCCCGAAATTTCTTCTTATGAATCAGATGCTTTTAATAAATATATTCAAAAAGCCGGTGCGAAAAATTTATCACACATAAAGTCAGGCTTAAAATATACCAGAATTTCCGGCGGTAAAGATTTTTCATTATATTACAATGGTTCTGCCGAGAAAAAAATTCCGGACATAACCTTTACCAAAAGCAAAGGATTCAAGCAGTCACCGGCTAAAAAGGTGATTGAGAAAGCAGAACCGGCAAAATCATCCAAAACAGCACAGACTGTAAAAAGTCAGTATAAAAAAACAGATGTTAAATCAACGCCTGCTGCAAAGCCAGTCAAAGCAGCTTCCACTCCATCCAAAACAGCCGAGAAGCCGAAAGTAACTGCTTCTCCTAAAGAAGATTATACCCCAAAAGAAGTTCTCGCTGCCGAAAAAGAGGAGATTATTGCTGTTATTACTTCTTTGTATAACGCTTATGCTGAAAAAGATCTTGAAAAGGTTCTGCAGCTTCAGAATGAATCTATAGAATCATCTGCCTTGGCTTATGAAAAAGAAGGTAAAGGCAGTGCACAGGATGTCCGTGATGCTTTCAGAAGCGCAACTGATGAGATACTTTCCCACAAAGCGTTCAAAATGCTTCCCCTTAACACTACAGATCTGACTTTTCAGAAAAAAGGGAAATATATTCGTGTTACAAGCGTTGTGCCTATTATAGCAACAGAGCGGCTGGAGCTTATGGAAAACGGCAAATATTTCTTTGTAAGACTCAGAATAGCTGAATTTCTTTTTGCTCCTTCTGAAACAGGCGGCTGGAAAATATTGAACATGTATCTATATTAAAACTTAATGAACAGTGTTTTAACAAATCTCAAAGGTCTCAATTTGGAGCAGCTTGAAGAGTTTTTTGCTTCAATAGGTGAACCCTCTTATCGGGCAAAACAGATGATGAAATGGATGTATCTAAGAGGGGAATCCGATTTTTCAACAATGAGTGATTTTGGCAAGAAACTTAGGGATAAGCTTTCATTACAGGCTTATATCAGTAACCTTGAGATTGTTTCTCATTTAATATCTTCAGACGGTGAAACAGAGAAATTTATTTTCAGGCTTTCTGACGGGCTTTATATAGAAAGTGTTTTAATGAGTTATGAAGAAAGAATTGGTCCCTCCCGACTTACTGCCTGCATATCTACGCAAGCGGGCTGCCCTATGGCCTGTTCGTTTTGTGCTACAGGCAGAGCAGGATTTTTCAGAAATCTTTCTGCCGGAGAAATAGTTGATCAGATTATAAGAATGCAAAAAGTGGTAGAACCCTCCCAAAGGCGCATTGCTAATATAGTAATGATGGGAATGGGTGAACCGTTCCTAAATTATGACAATGTATTTGATGCAGTCAGAATTTTAAATCATGGAGATTCTATTGCTATAGGAATAAGGCATATCACAATTTCAACCTGCGGAATTGTGCCTGCAATCGAAAGACTGGCAGATGAAAAGCTTGCGGTAAAGCTTGCGGTTTCTCTTCATTCACCTTTTGATGAGGTGCGCTCATCTCTGATGCCGATAAATAAGAAATATCCTCTTGCTCTCCTTATGAACTCTCTTCATAAATATCAGGAAAAAACGAATAAGCGGATCACATTTGAATATGCTCTTATAAAAAATGTAAACGATTCTCTCAAAGATGCTCGAGAATTGTCTGCTCTTTTAAAGGGGCTCTCCGCTTTTGTAAATCTTATACCTCTTAACCCTGTGAACGGCTTTGATTTTAGACGAAGCAGCGACAAAGATATTGAGGAATTTCAAAAATATATGGAAAAATCTGGAATCAAGACTACTGTCCGCAAAGAAATGGGCTCCGACATAAACGCCGCCTGCGGTCAGCTCAGAGATAGATTTGTTTCAGATATGAAAAAGTAGTTTGGGGTAGCATATGCTATGAAAAAGTTCTGGGAAAAATTTTCATGTAACCGTCTTGCCGTAACCGGGTTAATTTTAATCATTATATTTTTTCTGCTTGCAATTTTTGCTCCTGTGATTTCTCCATATTCTCCAGACCTTCAGAATCTTTCATATGACGGAATACCTCAGCCGCCTTCTTCTTCTCATATTCTTGGTACGGATAATTACGGCAGGGATCTTTTCTCAAGAGCTGTGTATGGAACTAGAATTTCACTTTTTGTTGGACTGGGTTCCGTAGTGATATATATGCTTATTGGGATCCTTTTTGGTTCTGTTTCCGGATATTTCGGCGGGATAGCTGATTCTGCAATTATGCGTTTATGTGATATAATGCTGAGCATTCCTGTTTTCTTTTTTATATTGGCACTTCAGGTTATTTTTACTCCGTCTGTCTATAATGTTATTCTTGTAATAGGCTTTACCGGATGGGCGGCTCCGACCCGTCTAATGCGCTCTCAAGCCCTTGCTGTAAAGGAAACGCTTTATGTAGAAGCTGCCCGTTCCTCTGGCGCAGGCCCTTTTTATATTATTTTCAGACACGTAATTCCTAATTCGCTTTCGCCGATGATCGTAATGGCCGCTCTTGGTATAGCTTCCGCTATTTTGATGGAGTCGACTTTAAGTTTTCTGGGACTTGGCGTTCAAGAGCCTCAAGCAAGCTGGGGCAATATGCTCATGCGTGCTCAGGAGTACATTTCAACAGCTCCCTGGATGGCTCTTTTCCCAGGTTTGCTTATTATGTTTATAGTGCTTGCTTTTAATTTTTTAGGTGAAGGAATAAGAGATGCTCTCGATCCTAAGTTGAAAGTTTAATGTAAAGGAGATTTTTATGCCGCTCACAATTGTTAAGCATCCTTTTGTATTGCAAAGTCTTGCTGTTATGAGGGATTCTAGAACCTCTCCTGAGAAATTTCGAAAAGCCGTTTATGATATATCACTTCTTCTTTCATTAGAAGCTGCCAAAGAATTGAGCATTTCTGAAATAACAATTAAAACTCCCTTCGAAACAGCAGAGTTTCCTGTACCTTCCAAGCAGAATGTAATTCTTTTTCCGATATTGCGCGCTGGTCTTGAAATGACAGGTGGATTTTTGTACTTCATTCCTGATGCAACGGTGGCTCATCTTGGTTTTTACAGAGATCATGAGACTTTAAAACCTGTTCAGTATTATTCCAGGGTGCCGGAAAATCCTGACCGCTCCGATTGTTTTATTCTTGACCCTATGCTTGCCACGGGCGGATCAATATGTGCTTCCGTTGAAATTCTCAAATCATACAGCGTAAAAGAGGAAAGTATAAAAATATTTTCTATTCTTTCGGCTCCAGAAGGCGTGGAAAAAGTCCTCAAACTTTATCCCAAAATTAGTATATATACTGCTTTTGTTGACAGAGAGCTTAACGAAAAAGGTTACATATTGCCTGGTTTAGGTGATGCCGGAGATAGAATTTTCAATACATTTTAAAGGTTTTTTAAAAAAGTAAACAGAAGTGTATATTTTAAGGAGTTTTATGATGAGTAATAATGAAAAAATTTTTATATACGAAATAAATACAAGAGTCTGGCTGCGCGACTTGGCAGTTAAATATAAAAAAAGCATAGAGCTTGGAGATGTTCCACAAGAAGAGATAAAAAATATCGCATCTTTGGGATTTAATGCAGTGTGGCTTATGGGTATATGGAGTCCTTCGGAAATGAGCCGCTCCGTAGCATGTGCTCATCCGGGTCTGAGGGCGGAATTTATCTCAGCTCTTCCTGATCTTAATGAAAGTGATATATGCGCTTCTCCTTATGCAATAAAAGATTATCAGGTAAATCCGCTACTTGGCGGCAATGAAGGGCTTAACTCTTTTAGGACGGCTTTGAAGAAATATGGAATTAAGCTGATATTGGATTTCGTGCCTAATCACACTGGAATGGATCATTCGTGGGTGAAATCACATCCGGATTATTATATACAAGGGACAAGTGAGGAATTAAAATTTGATCCTTCTTCATTTTTTGCTGCAGGAACTTCTAAGAACCCTGTTGTTCTTGCTCATGGTAAAGATCCATATTTTCCAGGCTGGACAGACACCGCACAGCTCAATTATTTTAATGTAAAATTGCGAAAAGCTCAAGTTAAAACTTTGCTTGCCATAGCTCAGCTTTGTGATGGAGTAAGATGTGATATGGCTATGCTTGTAATGAATGAAATCCATTTTCAGGTATGGGGATCTCGGGCGATAATGCCTCAGGCTAAAGAGGTGACTGAAGAATTTTGGCCTGCTGCTATCAAAAATGTAAAAAAGCAATACCCTGAGTTTATGTTTATTGCAGAGGCCTATTGGATGAAGGAAGGTCCGTTGCAGCAGATGGGTTTTGATTATACCTATGATAAAGCTTTGTATGATTGGCTCAAAAACGGAGAGATCCATCAAATTGCTTCATACTTGCAAAGAACCGGCATCGATTATCAAAAAAAATGTCTTCGTTTTATTGAAAATCATGATGAATCCCGAGCTGGCGCAGTGATGTCAAAAGATCATCATAAAAGCGCGGCGCTTGTTATCTCCACTCTTCCTGGTTCCACCCTCTATCATGAAGGACAGCTTGAGGGATGCCGCCGCCGTGTACCTGTCCAGCTAGGACGACGAAGCGCAGAGGTCTGCGACATTGAGCTTAATGATTTTTATAAAAAACTTCTTTCAGAAGTTACTTCAGATACGTTCCGAAAAGGAAAATGGAACATGCTCATTCCAGTTTGTGCATGGGGCGGCAATTACTCATGTGTCAATTATCTTCTTTGGCTTACTGAAGTTAACGAAAAGGTTTGGCTCACTGCCGTGAATTATTCTCCGAATCCAGGACAATGCTATGTAATGCTGCCATTAGAGATTACTTCAAGAGAAAAAGTAATTTTTCGGGATATTCTGGGCGATGCCGTTTATGAAAGAGATGGCAATGAATTGGCATCAAAAGGATTATATCTTGATTTAGAGCCGTGGCAATGCCATTTATTCAAAATAGAGTAATAACATTCTTATAGAAATTATTTAAAATAGCAAAATAGCGTATATGCGATTTATTTAATATATTTTTAACTCCAGAGGAGGCAGTTATTATGCGGATGGATAAATTTACAATAAAACTTCAAGAATCTCTTAACAGAGCGACCGATATAGCCTCTGAGAAAAATCAGCAGCAGATAGAGCCCTCACATGTCCTGCAGGCTTTTCTTGAACAGGAAGATGGTGTCGTTGTTCCTATTATTCAAAAATTAGGTGTCAATCCTAATATTTTGGTTAATTCTGTGAAAGATATAATATCAAAACAATCCTCTGTCCATGGCTCTGCGGCAATGCCTTATATATCATCCTCTCTTCAGAAAGAACTTGACAGCGGCTGGAAAGAGGCTCAAAGACTTAAAGATGAATATCTGTCTTCTGAACATTTATTGATTGCTATGGCTGATGACCAAGGAAATCCGGTATCCAAGCTCCTTGCTTCAAACGGTATAACCAAAGAAACCATTTACAGAGTTCTTACCGATATAAGAGGCACGCAGAGAATTACTGATCAAAATCCTGAAGATAAATATCAGGCATTGCGCAAATATGGCCGTAATCTTACGGATCTTGCACGCTTAGGAAAATTGGATCCGGTTATAGGGCGTGATGACGAAATAAGGCGCTCAATTCAGGTGCTTTCAAGAAGGACTAAGAATAATCCAGTTTTGATAGGAGAACCGGGTGTAGGAAAAACTGCAATTGCTGAAGGCCTTGCTCAGAGAATAATAGATGGTGATGTTCCTGAAAGTCTTAAAAATAAAGATATAGTAGCACTTGACCTTGGCGCATTGGTTGCAGGAACGAAATTTCGCGGTGAGTTTGAAGATAGGCTAAAGGCAATGCTTAAGGAAATTGAAGGCTCTGATGGGCAGATAATACTTTTTATTGACGAAATTCATACTTTGGTGGGAGCAGGAGCCGCTCAGGGAAGTGTCGATGCGGCAAATATGCTTAAACCTGCTCTTGCAAGAGGTGCTCTTCATACGATTGGAGCGACCACTTTGGATGAATACCGCAAATATATAGAAAAAGACGCGGCGCTTGAGAGACGTTTCCAGCCGGTTATAATAAAAGAACCTTCTGTTGAAGACACCATAGCTATTCTTCGCGGTCTTAAGGAAAAATATGAAATTCATCACGGCGTAAAAATAAAGGACAGCGCTCTTATAGCTGCCGCTACATTGTCAAACCGTTATATTACGGATAGGTTTCTTCCAGATAAGGCTATTGATCTGATTGATGAAGCCGCATCCCGTCTTAGGATTGAAATTGACAGCATGCCAACGGAAATCGATGAATTAGACCGAAAAATACGCCAATATGAGATTGAAAAACAGATTCTTTCAAAAGAAAAAGATCCTTCGTCAAAAGAACGGCTTGAAAAAATTGACAAGGACATTGCTTTGCTTAAAGAAAAAAATGACACTATGAAAGCGAAGTGGCTCCTTGAAAAAGAGATAATCCATAAGGTGAGCGAATATTCCGAAATGCTTGAAAAGCTTAGAGGAGAGGAACAGGCTGAGGAGCGCCGAGGGAATTTGCAGCGGGTTGCTGAAATTCGCTATGGAAAAATACCTGAGCTTAAGAAAAAAACAGAGGATGAAAAAAATAGACTTGCCGATATCCAAAAAGATGGTAAATTCCTCAAAGAAGAGGTAGATGAAGAAGATATCGCTGAGGTTGTTTCAAAGTGGACTGGAATTCCTTTAGCGAAAATGGTGGAAGGAGAAGTTCAGAAACTCATACGAATGGATGCCGTAATCAAAGCTGCTGTTATCGGACAGGATAGAGCG
>MTLE01001361.1_pt4 | contig 10615 bp, 11 predicted proteins | sample 1982461 | NCBI WGS metagenome assembly MTLE01 (sample SAMN05712605, study PRJNA340218) | biofilm metagenome | isolation source: sample SPL anode biofilm adapted to -200 mV | place: USA | collected 2012-02-03 | reverse complement strand
CAACCTGCTGGCCCTGAACGCGGCCATCGAGGCGGGCCGCGCCGGGGAACACGGCAAGGGCTTTGCGGTGGTGGCCGCCGAAGTGCGCAAGCTGGCCGAGCGCAGCCAGGTGGCGGCCGAGGAGATCAGCGGGCTCGCCTCCGGCAGCGTGGACCTGGCTGAACGGGCCGGGAAGCTGCTGGACACCATCGTCCCGTCCATCCAGAAGACCTCCGACCTGGTCATGGAGATCGCCGCCGCCTCGGCGGAGCAGAATTCCGGCGTGGGCCAGATCAACGCGGCCATCGGCCAGATCAGCCAGGCGGTGGCCCACAGCGCGGCCGCCTCGGAAGAGCTGGCCTCCACATCGGAAGAGGTCAATGCCCAGGCCCTGGAGCTCCAGGGGACCATGGACTACTTCCGGCTCACCAAGGGCGCCGCGCCCGTGCGTGCCCGGGTGGCGGCGCGGGCTCCGGCGAAGCCCCGGAAGGTGGCCGCGCAGCAGGAGCAGGATGCGGGCGAGTTCACACGTTTTTGATGGCCGCCCCGGCGAAGGGGTGGAATCCTTGACGTAGCCATCCGTTGAGGCCCAACGCCTTCTCTCTCATTCCCCCCCTCCCGCGCCCCCGGCGCCCCGCCCAGGAGACCGGACCCCTTGGAATCCCCAGCCCCCGTAACGAACCTTCCGATCCCCCGGCACCTGGGAACCTACGGCGTCCCCGCCGTGGTCTTCCTGGCGCCCTGCCTCGCGTCCGGATTCGGCTGGAAGGGTGTGCTCCTGGGCCTGGCGGCCCTGGGGTGCGTCCTTCTGGTCCGGCGCCCCGCCCCGCCCGCCCCCGCTGCCCTGGAACCGGCGCCGGTGCAGGCCTCCCCTGAGGCCCGCCCCGGGATCGAGCAGGTCGCCGGCGCCGTGGTCCCCCTCTGGGCGGGGCAGACCTCCCAGGCCCGGTCGGAGATGGAGGAGGCCATCACGGCCCTCACCGGGCGCTTCTCGGCCATGCAGCGGAACCTGAAGGAGGCCGTCCACACCGCCGGCCTGGAGTCGAACCGGAACCTCCAGGTCACCATCGAACGGGGCGCCGACGCCCTGCACGGGGTGGTGGAGGACCTGGAGGCGGGCGCCAGGGCCCGCAACGAGGTGCTGGAGAAGATCCAGGACCTGGCTGCCATCACCGAGGAGCTGCGCACCATGAGCGAGGAGGTGGCGGCCATCGCCAACCAGACCAACCTCCTGGCCCTGAACGCCGCCATCGAGGCCGCCCATGCCCGGGAGCTGGGACGGGGCTTCGCCGTGGTGGCCGACGAAGTGCGCAAGCTCAGCATGCGCTCGGGCACCACCGGCAACGCCATCACGTCCAAGGTGGCCTGGGTGAACAAGTCGCTCCTGGACACCCTCGCCGCCACCCAGGCCTTCGCGGTCACCGACGCCGCCATGGTCCAGAAGGCCGACGCCACCATCAAGAAGGTGGTCGAGGACATCCAGGAGGGCGTGGGGCTCCTTTCCGACTCCGCCACGCGCTTCGAGGGGGTGGGGGTCCATCTGGGGCAGGAGATCTCCAGCACCCTCGTCCACCTGCAGTTCCAGGACCGGGTGGGGCAGATCCTCCAGAGCGTCGTGGCGGACATGGAGAAGTTCAGCCATCGCCTCGAGCACCATCCCACCAGCCTGGAGGTGGACCAGTGGCTTGCGGAGCTCGAGACCACTTACACCACCGCCGAACAGCTGGCCATCCACCGTGGGGAGCAGGCCTCCCAGGACACGGATTCCGACATCACCTTCTTCTGAGTGGACCCCATGGCAAAGACCATCATGATCATCGACGATTCCGTGAGCCTCCGGCAGGTGGTGGCCATCGCCCTGGCCGGGGCAGGGTACGACGTCATCGAGGCCTGCGACGGACAGGACGCGCTGGCCAAGCTCACCGGGCAGAAGGTCCACCTCATGATCTGCGACGTGAACATGCCCAACATGGACGGCATCACCTTCCTCAAGTCCATCCGGGCCCATCCGGCCTACAAGTTCACCCCGGTGATCATGCTCACCACCGAGGCCGGCGAGGACAAGAAGCGCGAAGGGCAGGCCGCGGGCGCCCGGGCCTGGGTGGTCAAGCCCTTCAAGCCCGAGCAGCTGCTCGTGGCCGTTTCCAAGCTGATCCTTCCCTGAGGCCGGCCATGATCACCTTCGCACGCGACCAGCACACCCTCCTCCTTTCGGGGGAACTCACCATCTATCACGCCGCCGAGGCCAGGACGCGCCTCGGGGAGGAACTGGCCGCGGACCCGGCCCTGGAGGTGGACCTTTCGGGCGTCGAGGAGCTCGACACCGCCGGCGCCCAGGTGCTCCTCTGGCTCAAGCGCGAGGCCCGGGCCCGGGGTGGGGCCGTGCCCTTCACCCACCACAGCCCCGCCGTCCTGGAGGTGCTCGACCAGCTCAACCTGGCCGGCGCGTTCGGGGACACCCTGCTCATCGCACCCACCGCCTGAGGCAACCATGGACATGGACCAGGTCAAGCAGACCTTCATCATCGAATGCCGCGAGCTGCTGGCCTCCATGGAGGAGGCGCTCCTGACCGTGGAGGACCAGGCCGACGCCACGGAATCCATCAACGCCATCTTCCGCGCCGTGCACACCATCAAGGGTTCGGCGGGGCTGTTCGGGCTGGACCCCATCGTGCGCTTCGCCCACACGGTGGAAAGCGTCATGGACCGGGTGCGGGGCGGCCGCCTCGCCCTGAACCCCGAGCTGGTGGGCCTGTTCCTGGAGTGCCATGACCACCTGGTGCGCATGCTGGCCACGGTGCGGGAGAACGCCGAGGAGCCGCCCGAAGTGGCCGCAGAGGGCGAACGCCTCCTGGGGGCCCTGGTTCCCTGGCTCGAGGGCGGGGTGGCCACCGTGGCCCCCGCCGTGCACCCCGAGGTGGCCCATCGCCCGGAAGGCGGCGGGGACCACTGGCACATCTCCGTGCGGTTCTCGCCCAACGTGCTCCAGAACGGCATGGACCCCCTTTCCTTCGTGCGCTACCTGCGCACCCTGGGGCGCATGGTCAGCTTGCACTCCCTGCTGGAGAAGCTCCCCGCCGGGGAGGCCTTCGATCCCGAGGCCTGCTACCTGGGCCTGGAGATGGACCTGGAGACCGACGCGGACCGCAAGACCCTGGAGGACGTCTTCGAGTTCATCCAGGACGACAGCCGGATCCGCCTGATCCCGCCCCGCGCCAAGGTGGAGGAGTACCTGGCCCTCATCCAGGCCCTGCCCGAGGAGGAGCATTTCCTCGGGGAGATCCTGGTGGCCGGGGGCTGCATCACCGCGCGCGAACTGGACACGGCCCTGCAGGTGCAGAAGGGCGAGGACCCCGGGCGCATGATCGGCACGATCCTGGTGCAGGACCAGTCCGTTCCGCCCCCGGTGGTGGCTGCGGCATTGGAAAAGCAGAAGCGTTTCCAGGACAAGCAGGCCAACGAGATGAAGGTGGTGAAGGTCGCTGCCGAGAAGCTCGACAAGCTGGTGAACCTGGTGGGCGAGCTGGTCATCGCCGGGGCCAGCGCCCAGGCCATGGCCAGCCAGGCCAAGGAGTCCCGCCTCCTGGAGGCCACCGCCACCTTCAACAAGCTGGTGGAGGAGATCCGCGACAATGCATTGAGCCTCCGCATGGTGCAGATCGGCGAGACCTTCAGCCGCTTCAGGCGCATCGTGAGGGACGTGAGCCGGGAACTGGGCAAGGAGATCGAGCTGGAGATCCAGGGCGCCGAAACCGAACTGGACAAGACCATCGTGGAGAAGATCGCCGACCCGCTCATGCACATCGTTCGCAACTCCATCGACCACGGCATCGAATCCGCGGAGGTGCGCACGGCCCGGGGCAAGCCGGCCACGGGCTCGCTCTCCCTCAACGCCTTCCACGAATCCGGCAGCATCGTCATCGAGGTGGCCGACGACGGCGGCGGCCTGGACCGGGCCCGGATCCTGGCCAAGGCGGTGGAAAAGGGCCTGGTGGCCGCCGGGGCGGACCTGTCCGACGCCGAGGTCCACGCCCTCATCTTCGAGCCGGGGTTCTCCACCGCCTCCGCCGTGAGCAACCTCTCCGGCCGGGGCGTGGGCATGGACGTGGTGCGCCGGAACATCGACGAACTGCGCGGAACCGTGGAGATCGAGAGCTACGAGGGCTCCGGAACCACCATGCGCATCCGGCTCCCCCTGACCCTGGCCATCATCGACGGGTTCCGGGTGGAGGTGGAGTCCACCTGCTACGTCATCCCCCTGGACACCGTCATCGAGTGCCTGGACCTGGGCCCCTTCCTGGAGTCCGAGGAGAACCACCTCATCAACCTCCGGGGCGAGGTGCTGCCCTTCCTGCGCCTGCGGGAGGTCTTCACCGTGCCGGGACCCCGGCCCGCCAAGGAGCGGGTGGTGGTCATCCAGTACGGCGAGACCCGCGCCGGCATCGTGGTGGACAAGCTCCTGGGCGAATTCCAGACGGTCATCAAGCCCCTGGGAGAGCTCTTCCGCAACCTTCGCGGCGTGGGGGGCTCCACCATCCTGGGCACCGGCGAGGTGGCCCTCATCCTCGACGTTCCCCAGCTCGTCCAGCTCGCCACGCGTCGCGGCCGGGGCGCCACCCCGGCCCTTTCCCAATCAACTCTTGAGCAGGGGCGCCCATGAACTGGTTCAAGCACCTTCCCCTCGCCACGCAGCTGATCCTGGCCTTCGTGCTCGTCGCCCTCATCGCCGGGGGGGTCGGGGCCATCGGGATCTTCAACCTCGACAAGCTGGCCACCAGTGACCGGAACATGTACGATTCCGCCACCGCGCCCATGAAGAACCTGGACGCGATCAACGGGAACTTCCAGCTGGTGAGGAACTCCCTCAGCAAGACCATCGCCGCCCCCGACAAGGAGAAGCTGGCCATGGTCCTGAAGGCCTACGAGAACAACTGGAAGCTCATGCAGGACGCCATGGAGGCCTACACGAAGCAGGCCACCTCCAGCGAGGAGAAGGCGAACCTGGCCCGGCTGCGGGAGCTGACCGTCACCTACGACAAGGAGGTGGCCCAGCCCATGATCCGCTTCCGGAACGAGAACAAGATCGCCGATTCGGTGGCCGTGTCCTACAGCGCCAACGTCGGCAAGATCACCAACGAGCTCAACGGAGTGATCGAGAAGATGATCCGGGGCAACGTGGAGGAGGCCGAAGCCATCGCCACCGCCAACGCCCAGATCGCCCGGTCAGCCTCCACCCAGATGGCCGTGGCCATCGGCCTGGGCATGCTCCTGGCGGTGGGGCTGGGACTCCTGGTGACGTCCCTCATCAAGAAGCAGGTGGGAGGCGAACCCGCCTACGCCGCCGCCATCGTGCGTCAGGTGGCCGAAGGCAACCTGGGCCTGGAGGTGGTTACGTCCCGGGGCGACACCGAAAGCATGATGGCCTCCATCAAGGTCATGGTGCAGAAGCTCTCGGACGTGGTGGGGCAGGTGCAGGAAGCCTCGGACATGCTGGTGGGCGCCTCGGACCAGCTGAGCGCCACGGCCCAGTCCCTGAGCCAGGGCGCCAGTGAACAGGCTGCAAGCGTGGAGGAGACCAGCGCCTCCGTGGAGGAGATGAGCGCCTCCATCGCCCAGAACAACGAGAACGCCAAGGTCACCGGCGACCTGGCCTCCCGCACGGCCATGGAGGCCCGGGACGGCGGCAAGGCGGTGAAGGAGACGGTGGGCGCCATGAAGCTGATCGCCCAGAAGATCGCCATCATCGACGACATCGCCTACCAGACCAACCTGCTGGCCCTCAATGCCGCCATCGAGGCGGGACGGGCCGGGGAGCACGGCAAGGGCTTCGCGGTGGTGGCGGCCGAGGTGCGCAAGCTGGCCGAGCGCAGCCAGGTGGCCGCCGAGGAAATCAGCGGGCTCGCCTCGGGCAGCGTGGAGCTCGCGGAACGGGCGGGGAACCTCCTGGATACCATCGTCCCCTCCATCCAGAAGACCGCCGATCTGGTCATGGAGATCGCCGCGGCCTCCGCGGAGCAGAACTCCGGCGTGGGCCAGATCAATGCCGCCATCGGCCAGATCAGCCAGGCGGTGGCGCAGAACGCGGCGGCGTCCGAGGAACTGGCGTCCACCTCCGAGGAAGTGAACGCCCAGGCCCAGGAGATGCAGGGGACCATGGCCTTCTTCCAGTTGGCGGGCGTCCGTGCCCGGGTCGCGAAACGGCCGGCCGCCAAGGCGCCGGTTTCCGTGTCCAGACGCCCGGCCAAGCCCCTGGAAGCCAACGAGGATGATTTTTCCCGATTCTGACGGAAGGAGACGCCCATGGCGGAAGCGATGCAGGTCAACAAGCGCACCCGGGCCGCGGTGGAGAAGGTCCAGGTGGAGAAGAAGGACCAGTTCCTGGCCTTCGTGCTGGGCGGGGAGCACTTCGCGATGGACATCCGCTCCATCAAGGAGGTGATCCAGTACGGCGCCCTCACCGAGGTGCCCCTCATGCCGGACTTCATCCGGGGCGTGATCAACCTGCGCGGGGCGGTGGTGCCGGTGATCGACCTTTCGGTGCGGTTCGGCCGCCCCGCCACCGACGTGGCGCGGCGAACCTGCATCGTGATCCTGGAGGTGGCGCAGGAGGGGGATATCGTGGAGCTGGGGGTCATCGTGGACCACGTGAGCGAGGTGCTGGAGATCGGCGCCTCGGAGATCGAGCCCGCGCCGTCCTTCGGCAGCACCCTGCGCAGCGACTTCCTGGCCGGCGTCGGCAAGGTGGGCGGGAAGTTCGTCATCCTGCTGGACGTCAACCATGTCCTCTCCATCGACGAAATGGCCGCCCTGGGGGCCGGTGGTGCCAGGGCGGACGCTTCGTGACCGTTCGCCCTCCATCTCCAGGCTTTCCGCTGGCGACGGGGTCGCCGGCCATCACGGACGTGGAGTTCGGACGCATCCGGACCCTGGTCAAGCAGCTCACCGGCATCAACCTCTCGGACCAGAAGAAGGCCCTGGTGGTGGGCAGGCTCGGCAACCGCCTGCGCCACCGCGGCGTGTCCTCCTTCGGGGAGTACCTCAAGATCCTCCAGGACCCCTCGGAGAAGATCGAGCTCCAGACGGCCATCGACATGATGACCACCAACGAGACCTCCTTCTTCCGGGAACCCGAGCACTTCCGCATCCTGTCCGACCACATCCGCGGCCTGCGGCCGGTGCCCTTTCCCTTCAAGGTCTGGAGCGCGGCCAGCTCGAGCGGGGAGGAGGCCTACACCATCGCCATGGTCCTGTCCGATCTCCTGGGCACCGCCGACTGGCAGGTGCTGGGCACCGACATCAGCACCCGCGTCCTGGAGCGGGCCCGCAACGGGCTCTACCCCATGGAGCGCAGCGCCGGCATCCCCAAGGAGCTGCTGCACGCCCACTGCCTCAAGGGCACCGGGAAGCAGGAGGGCATGTTCCTCGTCAGCCGGCATCTAAGGCAACGGGTGACCTTCACCCAGGCCAACCTCATCCAGCCCCTGCCCAGGCTGGGTCCCTTCGACGTCGCCTTCCTGAGAAACGTGCTCATCTATTTCGAACCTCCCCAGAAGAAGCTCGTGGTGGACGCCGTGGCGGGCCAGGTCAAGCCGGGGGGCCTCCTCATCGTCGGCCATTCCGAGAGCCTCACCGGGCTCGACCACAACCTCACCCCCCTTCGTCCGACGGTGTACCGTGTCCCCTGAGCCCATCAAAGTCCTGGTCATCGACGATTCCGCGGTGGTGCGGCAGGCCCTCACTGAGATCCTCGGGAAGGACAGGGGGATCAAGGTCATCGGCCAGGCCATGGATCCGCTGTTCGCCATGGAGAAGATGAAGAAGGAGTGGCCCGACGTCATCCTCCTGGACGTGGAGATGCCGCGCATGGACGGGATCACCTTCTTGCGCAAGATCATGGCCGAACGCCCCACGCCGGTCATCATCTGCTCGTCGCTCACCGCCAAGGGCGCCGAGACCACCATGCAGGCCCTGGCCGCGGGCGCCTTCACCATCTTCACCAAGCCCACCCTGGGCGTGAAGTCCTTCCTGGAGGACAGCTCCGGCGACCTGGTCACCGCGGTGCGGGCCGCCGCCGGCGCCCGGGTCACACGGGTGCTCAAGCCCATCCCTCCCAAGTCCAACGCGGACATCGTGCTGCCGCCGGGGGGCGAGGCCATGGCGGTCACCACGGACCGGTTCACCGCCATCGGCACGTCCACGGGCGGCACCCAGGCCCTGGAGTACGTGCTGGCGTCCCTGCCCCGCACCTGCCCGGGCATCGTGGTGGTCCAGCACATGCCCGAGAAGTTCACCGCGGCCTTCGCGGCCCGCCTCGACAGCATCTGCGAGATCGAGGTGCGGGAAGCGAAGACCGGCGACCGCGTCCTGGCCGGCCGGGCCCTCATCGCCCCGGGAGGCAAGCATCTGGTGGTGCGCCGCAGCGGCGCCCAGTACGTGGCCGAGGTGGTCTCGGCGCCCCCCGTGAACCGGCACTGCCCCTCGGTGGACGTGCTCTTCCGCTCCGTGGCCAAGTACGCGGGCCGGAACGCCCTGGGCGTCATCATGACCGGCATGGGCGACGACGGCGCCCGGGGCCTCCTGGAGATGAAGCAGGCCGGCGCCCACACCCTGGCCCAGGACGAGGAGAGCTGCGTGGTCTTCGGCATGCCCAAGGAGGCCATCAAGCTGGGCGCCGCGGACAAGGTCGTGCCGCTCTCCCAGATTCCCGAGCTCATCGCCCGCTGACCCCGGAGCCCGACCATGGATTCCTCCGACACCATCCTCATCATCGACGACGACGCGGCTCTTCGGGTGGCCCTGCGGGCCTTCCTGGAAGGCATCGGCCTGCGGGTGCTGGACGCCCCCGACGGCGCCCAGGGCCTGGACCTGGCCCGGCGGGAGCGCCCCGACGTGGTCCTGCTGGACCTGACCATGCCGGGAATCAACGGCTACGACGTCTGCCGGGAGCTCCTCGCCCAGGGCGAGGAAGGGCCTCCCGCGGTGATCGTCATGAGCGGCCTCCTGGGCACGTCCCAGCGGGTGAGGGCGTTCCACTCCGGCGCCGTGGACTGTCTGGCCAAGCCCGTCCAGTACGAGGAGGTGGAAGTCCGGGTGATGACCCACCTCGCCATCCGCCGGAAGAGCCAGGAGGTGAGGGAGAGCCGGGACAGCCTGGGCAAGGCCCTCCACGACGCCGGCGCCATGAACCGCAGCCTCATGGCCCTCAACGTCAAGCTCACCCACTCCGAGGAGGTCAAGACGCGCTTCCTGGCCCTGATGCGCAATGAGATCAACAATCCCCTCGGCGGGATCATGGCCCTGGCCGACCGCATCGCCGACCCGGCCCTTCCCCCCGCCAAGGCGCGGGAACTGGCGGCCCTGGTCAAGGACGAGGCCTTCCACCTGGACTGCCAGATCCGCAACGTCTTCACCGCCGCCGAAGTGGAAGCCGGCGAGGCCAGCCCCTTCCTCGCCCGGGTCGACGTGGCCTCGGTGGTGCGCGACGTGGTGGGCTCCTTCGAGGTCAAGGCCCGGGAGCGGGAGCTGGGCCTGGCCACGCGCCTCGAGGGCCTGGAGGAGGACTTCCCCACCGACGCCGACATGCTCCACCACATCCTCTCCAACCTCGTCTCCAACGCCGTCCATCACGCCCAGGGCCCCGTGGAGGTGCGCGCCGTGCTGACCGGGTCGGGCCTGGTGCTGGAGGTGCAGGACGGGGGCCCGGGCCTTTCCGAGCTCGCCCTCAAGGGGATCTTCGAACCCTTCCGGAACGAGAACGGCCCCTTCAAGGTGGCGCGGGGCCAGGGCCTCGGCCTGGTGGTGGTGCGGGCCCTGGTGGAGATCCTGCACGGACGGATCCACGTGGACAGCGAGCCCGGCCGGGGCAGCCTCTTCCGCGTGGAGCTGCCCAGGACCCCCTTCCTGGCCAATCCCCAGGCGCGCGCCCAGGACGACAACATCCTCATTTTCGACGAGCCGCAAGCGTTCTGACCATGGATCAGGCCCTGGAGAAGGTACCCACCCACTACCTCTATCCCTGCATGGTGTTCGCGCACCGGCAGGAATTCGAGGTGACGACGGTGCTGGGCTCCTGCGTGGCGGTCTGCCTGTGGGACCCGGCCATGCAGATGGGGGGGATCAACCACTACATGCTCGCCCTGTGGAACGGGGACGGCCTGCCCACGCCCAAGTACGGCAACATCGCCATCCAGAAGCTCGTCCGGGCCATGCTGGACCGGGGCTGCACCCGGGAGCGCATGGTGGCCAAGGTCTTCGGCGGCGGCAACGTCATCGGCAACAGCCAGGGCTCGGTCACCGTGGGCGAACGCAACATCACCGTGGCCTGGGACCTGCTCCGGGAGGCCGGCATCCCCATCACCGCCTCGGACGTGGGCGGCGACGTGGGCCGGAAGATCATCTTCAACACCCGCACCGGCACCGTCCTCATGTCCCGCCTCAAGCGCATCGACGGCCAGCCCCTGGACCTCCCCGACGGCAGGCCGCGATAGGGGCCGGTGGTTTTCTGCGGAATGATTTCGCCCAAATGGAGTGTTGGGGAATCTTCGGGTAAAGGACCCGTACACCGAGGACGCCGAGGCGCAGAGTCACGCCGAGGTGGCTTCGCAACTTGGTGCGGCGACCCATGCCGCCCAGGCCC
>MTLE01000779.1_pt1 | contig 10618 bp, 10 predicted proteins | sample 1982461 | NCBI WGS metagenome assembly MTLE01 (sample SAMN05712605, study PRJNA340218) | biofilm metagenome | isolation source: sample SPL anode biofilm adapted to -200 mV | place: USA | collected 2012-02-03 | reverse complement strand
GCGTTTTGATAATGCCGCGGAATTTTCCTCCGACCAGCCAACCTTTGCTCATTATTTAAGAAATGAGGGTTATAAAACTATTCTTGCGGGAAAAATGCATTTTTGCGGCCCGGACCAGCTACATGGTTTTGAGGAACGATTGACCACCGATATCTATCCGGCCGATTTTGGCTGGACACCTGACTGGCGGAATCCTGATGTTCGTTTGGACTGGTATCACAATATGACATCTGTCACCGATGCCGGCAGTTGTGTCCGCACCAATCAACTCGATTTTGATGATGAAGTGATATTCACGACCCGTCAGAAATTATTTGATCTGGCGCGCCTGCCTGATGAGCGTCCATTCTGTCTGCTTATGTCGCTGACGCACCCGCATGATCCATTTGCTATTCCGCAAAAATATCTGGATCGCTATCAACCGGACGAGATTGATTTACCTGCAGTGTCTATCAAACCGGAAGATCAGGATCCGCATTCGCAGCGTATCCGCCGGATGTGCGATATGTCGGATGAACCGTTTACTGACGATCAGATCCGGCTCGCCCGGCATGCTTACTACGGCGCTTTATCTTACGTCGATGATCAGTTCGGTATTATTTCAGACACGCTAAAAGAAACGGGCTTAGACAGAAACACCGTCATTATTGTGATTTCTGATCATGGTGAGATGCTGGGTGAACGGGGGCTTTGGTACAAGATGCACTTCTTCGAAGGGGCTTCACGTGTGCCGCTAATTATATCTGCACCTGATCATTTTAAGCCCAAGCGTATTAAGGCCAATGTGTCTTTGGTCGATCTATTGCCAACATTAATTGATTTAGCCGGTGGAAATTCAGCAGATATCGTTCGCGATATTGATGGTAAGACCTTGTTGCCACATCTTGAGGGAAAACCAGGGCATAGTGAGGTTATTTCTGAATATCTGGCAGAAGGTGCCCTCGCCCCGATGCTGATGATTCGTCGTGATAATTTCAAATTTATCTATTCTGAATCCGATCCTGCTCTGCTGTATGACCTGAACCATGATCCGCATGAACTGAATAATCTGGCAGAAGATCCGGACTATGCAGCAATCGTGCAGTCATTTACTCAGGAAATCCGTCAAAGCCGGGACTTTCCAAAATTACAGTCAGAAGTGCTGGAAAGTCAGTGCCGACGACAGGTTATTCATGCTGCTCTTCAAAAAGGCAACAACAAAGCCTGGGATCATCAGCCGTTTCAGGATGCATCCCGAAAATACATCCGCAATACCCTGACTCTGGATGAGCAGGAAGCATTTGCCCGGTACCCACGCGTTGCCGGTCTGAATAAAATTACTAATTAAGGAGTATCTGCTATGCGTTTAACTTCTCTGGCTATGTTGTTACCTGTACTGGTAATTTCGTCTGCATCTCATGCCAATGGCATTGATCCTGAAACTTGCCAGACTGTCCGGATGTCCGATCCGGGCTGGACTGATATTAATGCCACCAATGCGGTTGCGGGTACACTGCTGCAAGGTCTCGGCTATAAACAGGAAATCAAAAATCTGTCTGTACCTGTCGGTTTCCAGGGTTTAAAAACAAAACAACTGGATGTGTTTTTGGGCAACTGGATGCCGGCACAGGAACCAGTTCTGAGCAAATTCACCAGTGATGATTCAGTTGCAAAATTAGTGACTAATTTACCAAGTGCCAAATTCACGCTGGTTGTCCCGGATTATGTGGCTGCAGCAGGCGTGAAAAGTTTCAAGGATCTGGCCAAATACGCTGATAAATTTGATAAGAAAATCTATGGTATTGCACCCGGCTCACCGGCTAATCAGAACATCGCAAAAATGATTAGTAAAAAAGACTTTAATCTGGATGGCTGGTCACTGGTGGCATCGAGTGAAACCGGAATGCTGACTCAGGCTGAACGCGCCATTCATAACAAACAATGGATAGTGTTCTTAGGCTGGGAACCGCACGTGATGAATGCGCATTTCAAATTGACCTATCTGAGTGATGGTGATGCCTATTTTGGCCCGAATTATGGCAGTGCCACCGTCAATACACTGACCCGTAAGAACTTTACTACCGAGTGCCCTAATGCCGGGAAATTATTCAGCAATCTACAATTTAATGTTGAACTGGAAAACAACATCATTAAGCATGTTTTGGATGATAAGCAAGATGTCGCAACTGCAGCAAAAAACGAGCTGACAAAACATCCGGAATTACTGGATGCATGGCTGGCTGGTGTGAAAACGGTTGATGGACAAGATGGTCTGGCCGCAGTTAAGAAATCATTGGGTTTATAAGTCACTGAATACAGTAAGGGCGTGATTATCACGCCCTTTTTAACTACTGTTTTATAACCCAGCCCTTGGCGTCACAATTGGACAGGTTCGGGTATCTCATCAAATAAGCTGGAAAATTCAATTAACTCAACCGCTGATATTTAATATCACCAAACACCGATCAGAATTCCGGATTTGGTATCCGGTTCACCATACGGGTTAGCCTTTGCGCGTTTATCTAATTTTTCGTCACTCATGGTTACACGGCGTTTTCGTTTTCTGAGCCAATCAAACAATCGCTGCTGATGTTCTGCGATAACTTGTTGATATTCTGGCTTGGCCGCCAAATCGTTCTGCTCAGCAGGGTCATTTTGCAAATCAAAAAGCTGAGGCCGGAATCCGTCATACCAGAGATATTTGTATTGTTCGGTTCTCACCATATAGAGCCAGCAACTATCAATGTCTCTTTCCAATTTACGGCGTGCGGGGTACTGCAGTGAATAATCGAACTCCGCAAAAGCTGCATCACGCCACTGATCTACAGGTGAACCATGCAACAAGTCCTGCAATGAGCGGCCTTCCAATATGTGATCGGGTATCGGAATGCCGGCCGCATCCAGAATGGTCGGTAACACATCAATCCCTTCCGTTAATGCTAACTCCGTGGTACCCCGCGTTTTGTCTGCTTCCTGGCGTGGATCAACGATGATCAGAGGAATGAGTGATGACACATCATGGCAAAGTTCTTTTTCGCCTAACCAGTGATCGCCGAGGTAATCACCATGATCACTGGTAAAGATAATCAACGTGTCATGGTCTCTGCCTGTCTGCTTCAGAAAGTTAAACAGGCGGCCTAAGTGATCATCAATTTGCGTGATCAAGCCCATATAAGTCGGGATCACCCGCTCCCGCACTTCTTCACGGGCAAAACTTTGCCCCTCAAGATGCTCACGGAAAACAGCAGCCACCGGATGCGGATCATCCCATTCCGCCGGAGTTCGCTTTGCCGGTAACACGTCAGCCGCTGAATACATGTCATGGTATGGCGCCGGAGCGATATACGGCCAGTGTGGTTTAATATAAGAAAGATGCAGGCACCAGGGTTGTTCGCCTTGTTCCGTGATGAAGTCGATCGCCCGGTTAGTCACCCACGGTGTTTCGGAATGTTCTTCTTTGATACGGGCAGGAAGATGCGCATGCCGCATTTGCCAGCCACTCAGGATCTCTCCGTTGTCGCCTTCCGCAGAATTCGCAAAATCATGCCAAGGGTTTTCCCCTTCATAGCCGAGATCATTCAGATATTTTTTATAAGGACTTTTATCCAGTTCAATCTGGCGTTGCTTAGCATATAACCCATCATGACGCGCATATGGCTCGAAGCCTGATTCGGCCAGCAGAATGCCCTGTTCGCTATCGAGCGGGATACCAAAACGCGCAATACCTTCTTCATCGGCCGCAGCATGTGTCTTACCAGCTAATGCAGTACGAATACCATGCGGACGCAAATAATCGCCTAGCGTTTGCTCGCCCACTGGTAATGGCACACCATTCCACGGTACACCGTGACTGCTGACATAACGGCCAGTATAGAAAGAAGCTCTCGCCGGACCACACATCGGGCTTTGCACATAAGCGCGATCAAACTTAACGCCCCGTGCTGCCAGTGCATCAATATTCGGCGTCTTAATCGTCGGATGTCCATAGCAACCAAGGTAATCCTGACGAAGTTGATCGCACATAATAAACAGAATGTTTTTTACTCTGGTAGTCATGCTTTATCCTCAAATCTCATATTCAGCAGTGAATTCAGCCAGCAGGCGTTCACGTAACTCAGCAAATTCGGCGGTAGTCCGTCGACGAGGTCGGGACAGTGGAACATTGATGATCTTTCGGATGCGACCCGGTCTTGGCTCCATTACAACCACCCGATCAGCAAGAAAAAGTGCCTCTTCCACATCATGCGTAACCAGAATGGTAGTGATCTTTTCCGCACTCCAGATTTGCAAAAGCTCATCCTGCATTGAACGGCGTGTTAATGCGTCCAATGCACCAAAAGGTTCGTCCATCAGTAAGATTTTTGGCTTAGCTACTAATCCGCGGGCAATCGCAACACGCTGTGACATGCCACCTGAAAGTTGATGCGGGTAAGCGTTAGCAAAATGCGATAACCCCACCAAATCCAGATGCGCACCGACTCTTGCAGTTTTTTCCGCTTTAGATAAATGACTGTTCGCCAACCCGAGCTCTACATTGTCTTCTACAGTCAGCCAGGGGTAGAGCCGGTGTTCCTGAAATACAATGCCACGATCAGCACCAACACCGTTTACCGGTGCGCCGGCAATCGTAATAGCTCCGGAATAATCGGTATCAAGACCAACCAGTAATCGCAATAATGTTGATTTACCGCATCCGCTGCTGCCAACAATGGCGATAAATTCACCTTGCCGTATAGGGAGATCAATATTTTGTAAAACAGGCTCAGGTTTGCCATTCACAGAGAAAAATTTGTCAGCAATCCGTAAATGCACAAAGGGAGATTCGGCGAAAGAAGTAGCTGTGCTTACTGCCATATATTCCTCAGAATTATCAACATCAATTAGCAGCACTATAAGTTTCATTATTTACTGAGGCTAATAACAAAAACGGCAATCTTTATCTGAATGGTTAAATTCAAAAAACAGAAATGCTTATGTGATCTTTGAGATTATAAAAAAAAGATAATGCGGTATCTTCTTTTCAGAAGAATAGAACATATCCGGATATAGCATGGAAAGCGTTACTCAGCAGCACATCGGTATACCAGCAAAACACATGAATATCATGCTGAAACCGGCAGGTTCAAAATGTAATTTAGATTGCACTTATTGTTTCTTTTTGCATAAAGAAAATCTGCTTCATTCTGCCAAAAAACAGCAAATCAGTGATGAAACACTAGAGCAATTTGTTGAGCAATATATTGGCCAGCAGGAAACAGACCTGATCTCCTTTTATTGGCAAGGTGGTGAACCCACGTTGATGGGGCTCGATTTCTACAAGAAAGTTGTTCGGTTGCAGAAAAAACACTGCCCTACTGGCGTAAAAATAGACAACCTTTTCCAAACCAATGGCATTGTTTTTAATGACAAGTGGTGCCATTTTTTCAAAGAAAATGATTTCCTGATTGGATTAAGCATTGACGGACCACAACAACTTCACAATCTATACCGTAAAAATAAAGCCGGGAATGGTTCATATATTCAAGTAAAACGTGCAGCACAACTACTGCATAAACATAAAGTAGAATTTACTACGCTAACAACCGTCAATAACGTAACAGCAAAACAACCACTTGAAGTTTATCGTTTTTTACGCGATGAAATCCGCTCTCCGTTTATTCAGTTTATCCCTATTGTCGAGCCTAAACGCTTCCGTACCCATGCCCCTCAGTGCGGTGATGTTGAACAGCCACCCTGTCAGGGAAGCGCTGCCGCCCGGCCAGGCAATGACGATTCTGTTGTGGAGCCTTGGTCGGTGGCCCCTGATGATTGGGGATCATTTTTATCGACAATTTTTGATGAGTGGTTCCGCCAGGACATTGGCCGTGTTTTTGTTCAGTATTTTGAAGCAGCGGTGCAAATGTGGATGGGGCAACATAGCCCTTTATGCACACTGGCACCGATGTGCGGAAATAATCTGGTCATGGATTTTGATGGTTCAGTCTATTCCTGTGACCATTATGTATATCCGGAATACCGGCTAGGTAATCTGGCGGATCAAACACTGGAAAGCATGGCCTTTTCAGCAAAACAATTCCAGTTTGGTTTGAACAAAAAAACATCGTTACCCACTCAATGTCTTGATTGCCATTACAAATTTGCCTGCCACGGAGAGTGCCCTAAAAATCGATTTATAAAAACCAAAACGGGCGAAGAAGGACTAAATTACCTTTGCTCCGGGTGGTATAAATTCTGGTCACATATTGATCCTTATGTTGGCCATATTGTGAAACAGCTTGGTTATCAGATTAAAAAAGGTATATCTAGTTAACTAATCAAGAAAACGCAAAAGCTAATCAGATATTGGATTATAACTATTTCATTCCCGGATATAGCATAACAACGAATTAATAAATCGTTGTTATCTATTTAGATACGGAGATCTATATGTTAAAAATTGCAAAGCTGGCGTTCTCAGTAGCTGCCTTATTCAGTGTAGCTGTTCATGCTACTGAAAATCCGTCTGTTATACGATTTGGCTCACCTTTGGTCGGGTTAGGAAACAAAGCTGTCGGTTATGGTAACAGTTACGCCAATGCTCAAATCAAAGGACTGTTTGAAGAAGAGTTCAAAAAAGACAATATAAAAATTGAATGGAATAACTACAAAGGTGCTGGTCCGGCAGTGAATGAAGCTTTTGCCAACAACCAGCTGGATATTTCATGGGAAGGTGATTTACCTGCATTCATCGGTAAATCAAAAGGATTAAAAACCAAATTATTACTGGCTAACGGACATACCAATATTTATCTGTTGATACCCAAAGAATCCAGCGCCAACTCAATTGCTGATCTGAAAGACAAAAAAGTAGCCATTTTTAAAGGTACGGCAGTACAGCTGCAGGTCGCTAAAGTTCTGGATAAAAACGGCTTTACCGAGCGAGATTTTAAAGAAATCAATGCTGATACGAATACTGGATCAACCGCTTTAGCTTCAGGACAAGTTGATGCGTTATGGGGTGGTTCTAATGCTGCACTATCACTAACCAATAAAGGTATCGCTAAAAATATTTTCTCAACACGAGCAACATCTGAAATTCAGGGTCAGGGCTTTATTCTTGTTAATGAAGAGTTTGAACAAAAACACCCGGATTTAGTTCAGCGCATTGTTAATGTGCTGGTGAAAGAAAGTGCGTGGGCCAGTGATGAAAATAACCGGAAAGCATTATTTGATACCTGGTCAAAGTCAGGTTTTCCAGCTGAAGCATTTGCTTTCGATAATGAAGGGACATCCTTAAAAGAGGCACAATCTCCACTGCTTGATGCCCGTTTCTTATCTGTCACACAAAAATCTATCGACAAGACGAAAGAACTTAAATTGCTGAAGAGCGATCTTGTGCTGAAAGACTGGATTGAACCTAAATATCTGAACACCGCACTGAAAAACCAGAATCTTGAAAATTACTGGTCTCAAGACAAACAGTAAGCCTCCATAAAGGGAGCATATTGCTCCCTTTTATTTCTGGGACGATGCCATGCTTTATTTCATATTTCAGCAAGAAAATAGCTCTCCGGCTTTCAGTGATACGCTCGAACAGAAACTGCAAACCACATATCGCCTATTGAGTAAAATCACTGCTGCTCTGCTATTTCCATTTTTCATTTTTATTATCTGGCAGCTTGCAGCTATATATCACTGGGTTCCTGCCAGTATTTTACCGCCCCCATTAGTGGTATGGCAGACACTCAGCGATCTCTATGCCAATGGTGATCTGGCTTATCATTTTTCATTCAGCGCATCCCGTATTGCATGGGGGTTTTTATATGGTGCACTGGCAGGATTATTGTTGGGCTCGCTGATGGGGTTATCGCGCACAGCTGAGCTATATCTGTTCCCGTCATTTAAAGCGCTGAATCTGATCCCGCCACTGGGCTGGATACCACTGTTAATCCTGCTGGTTGGTATTGATGACACCATGAAAATACTCATCATTGCTAAAGCCGTATTAACACCTGTCACGCTGAACACCATGCAGGGTATTCGCAGCATTCATGCGAATTACCTTGAAGTAGCCGATGTCTTCGGATTTTCACGCTGGCAGCGGGTTCGAAAATTACTATTCCCTGCAACGGTTCCTTCCTTATTTACCGGTATCCGCTATGGATTCAGTAATGCCTGGATGGCTATGGTTGCAGTCGAGTTGCTTGCTTCCAGTGAAGGTATTGGTTACATGCTGGCAGAAGGCCGACAACTTTTTGAACTGGAAGTGGTAATGGCAATGGTCGTTGTTATCGGTGTTACAGGCTGGTTGATCGACCGAATTCTGGCTTTCGTCGAAACTCGCCTTTTAGGCTGGCACAAACAGGCATTTAACGGATCGTAGTTATGAAATCATTCAATTATCGGGGATTGCTCCTGCCTGTCGCACTGATTTCTGTTTGGTGGGCAGGCTCTTCACTGAACTGGATAAACCCTAATTTTTTACCACATCTATCCAAAGTGCTGGCCGTGGCGTCAGAACAATGGCAGCAGGGCGAACTGACCGAAAGCATTAAAGGAAGTTTATTACGCAATCTGAGTGGCTTTGCGGTTGGTATTTTATCTGGCCTGCTGTTCGGGGCGTTACTGGGCATTTCCACGGTCGCGGATAAATTCCTGACACCTAGTTTCAACTTTATGAAGCAGATTGCATTGCTGGCATGGATACCTTTGTTATCCATGTGGTTTGGTCAGGGTGAGACAGCGAAGGTTGTATTAATTGCGCTCGCCGCTTTTTATCCCATGGTGATTAATACTCATCTTGGCATTCGTACAATCACTCATGAACATCGCGAAGTCGCTAAAGTTCTGACGTTAACCCGCTGGCAAACCTTTCGTAAACTTATTCTCCCTTCTGCGGCACCACAAATTTTTACTGGCCTGCAACTGGCGCTGATTTATTCATGGCTGGCCACAATAGCCGCCGAATATTTCTTTAAAGCAGGCCCGGGTATCGCCAATCCACTCATTGATGGCCGCGAAACATTCAATATGGCGCTGGTGATTTACGGCATGCTGATCATTGCCGTATTGGGAGCGTTCTTTAACTCAATTGCAGCCAGCATTGAAAAACATACATTGCGCTGGCGCAAAGCACATCGTTGATTCAGAGGGTTCTCACGGATGATTTTGGTTTCTCCGACCTCGGCGCATTTGACAGTGAAATTGATACGCCACATATTGATGCACTTGCTGTTGAAGGCATCCACTGGATGCCTTCAACCAAAAATAACATATAGTTTTTAGTGTGTGGTTATTTATCAGACTTCATATTCTGTTGTGAATTCACTGAGTAATTGCTCTCGTAAACGAGCAAATTCGGCTGAAGTCCTTTGGCGAGGCCGGGAAATCTCAACAGAAACGACACGGCGAATTCTGCCTGGCCGAGGATCCATCACTACAACTCGATCAGCTAAAAAGAGAGCTTCTTCAACATCGTGTGTAACCAGAATCGTAGTCAGCTTTTCTTCCTGCCAGATTTGCAATAATTCATCCTGCATTGTACGGCGAGTTAAAGCATCTAATGCACCGAATGGTTCATCAAGTAGTAGAATGCTGGGTTTGGCGACTAACCCACGAGCGATAGCAACACGCTGAGCCATACCACCTGAAAGTTGGTGTGGATACGCATCAGCAAAATTTAATAACCCTACGAGATCAAGATGTCCTGATATCTGATTATTCTTTTCACTTTTGGATAATTTGCTACTGGCCAATCCTAAACCAACGTTCTGACGCACAGTAAGCCAGGGAAATAATCTGTGTTCCTGAAATATAATACCGCGGTCAAGTCCAACCCCGATAACTTCCTTTCCGGCCGCTTTTATGTTGCCATCAAAGTCGCGGTCTAATCCGACTAATAGTCTTAGTAAGGTTGATTTACCGCAACCGCTACTACCGACAATTGCAATAAACTCTCCTTGTTTAATCTCAAAGTCAATGTTATCAAGCACAGGAACTGATTCACCATTAACATCGAAGTTTTTCCTTTCCACTTTCAAATGAACAAATGGCTCTATCTCTGCTACCGCCGTACTCATGTTTTTATACTCCAATTTATTTTACTATCTATATAGGGAAAACATATAACACCTAAAAAGATCAAAAGTAAAAAACAAATAAAATGTATTAATATTAAAACACAAACATTACCAGTGTTGATTTAGTATTCATGATTACGCATAAGCGTCCTTATAATCATAATGTATTACTATAAAAGTATTTATTAGTTCATGTTTTTTGACATCAGCTATAGGTTTGATATGTACTATTAAGAATTAACTTATTAGAAGGATTTTATGGCGTTTTTAATAACTGAAGACTGCATTATGTGTCAGGTTTGTGAAGAGCAATGTCCGAATATGGCCATATCTCAAAATGGAGACGGTTATGATATAGACCCCTACCTCTGCACAGAATGTGTAGGACATTCCGGAACACCTCAATGCATTGAAGGATGTCCAATAGGTGCAATATTGCCTCACCCTGATTTCCGGGAAACCCAACGGGAACTGGAAGAAAAATTCATATTGATTACAGACCTTCTTGCTGTCAGCGCATAAATTATTCCATGAATGAATATAAAAAAGCCGCGTAAATCGCTAATGCCGATCAGTTAAGC
>MTLE01002651.1_pt2 | contig 10622 bp, 5 predicted proteins | sample 1982461 | NCBI WGS metagenome assembly MTLE01 (sample SAMN05712605, study PRJNA340218) | biofilm metagenome | isolation source: sample SPL anode biofilm adapted to -200 mV | place: USA | collected 2012-02-03 | reverse complement strand
GTTTGTGCATATTTCCAGCACGGCAGTGTACGGTGTACCCGATCATCACCCGCTGTACGAAACCGACGAGGTTGTTGGCGTTGGCCCTTACGGCGAAGCGAAAATTCAGGCAGAAGCCTGGTGTTCGCGCTACCGAGAACAAGGCCTGTACGTTTCAGTCATCCGGCCAAAATCTTTTGTCGGCCCAGAACGCCTGGGTGTTTTTGCGATTTTCTACGCCTGGGCGCGTGAAGGCCGCAATTTCCCGATGATTGGCGATGGGAAGAACCGCTATCAATTGCTGGATGTGGATGATGTCTGCCAGGCAATTGTGGGTTGTTTCCATGCTGAGGGTGACCTGGCCAACAGTACCTTTAATATCGGCGCGGCTGAATACACCACCATGAAAGAGGATTATCAGGCTGTGCTGGATGAGGCCGGTTTTGGCAAACGCATTGTCTGCTTCCCGGCCGGGCTGGTGGTCTTTGCTCTGAAAGTATTGGAAAAACTGAAACTTTCACCGCTCTACCCGTGGATTTATGAGACGGCTTCAAAAGATTCGTTTGTTTCTATTGAAAAAGCCCAGACTCAATTGGGCTTTGCGCCGAAATATTCGAACAAAGAGGCGATGATCCGCAATTACCGCTGGTATCTGGCTCATTACAGCGAAATTTCTAAAGAAAAAGGCGTTACGCACCGGGTTCCCTGGGATGAGAAGATCCTGAAGATCGCCAAGCTCTTCTTTTAATCACACCTTTCTTCTATTTAAAATAATAAAATAAGTTAACAAAAAATCCCGATTTCATAATCGGGATTTTTTGACGTAGATGGCCTGTTTATTTTGCGTAGAGATCGACGGAGTTGCAGCTCAGGTAAGTGGTTCCATCGGCCATATTTTCTTCCGCCAGGGTCAGGCGCACCCGGCTGCCGGAAGGAGCTGCCGGCGGGTTGAGGATTTGATCAAAAGTCCCTGGGCCGCCGGGCTCTTCAGCAATGACATTGAACGCACCTTGGAGCAGGATATTGCCATTTTCGTCATAAAAGATGTACGTTAAGGCATTTTCAAAGGGCGCAATCGGCATACTGCCGCTAAGGTGGATCTCTGACGAAATGGTATCTCCATCATGGGGGGCATCAATTTGGATGCTGCGTTCGCGATTGTCGGCGGTCATCGATTTCAGCGACCATAACGCTAAGGCAGAACTGCTGTCCACCGCATAGGTTTCGGTGACGTCCCAGGCGGGGCAGCAAGCCGGGTCATTGGCGCTGTGGATGGTAGCCTTGACGATGATTTTCTGATCCTGGATGGATAAGTCGTTAATTAAAGGCCGGTCATCGATCAATACGCCGGGTTGCTGAACGGGCTGCCCATCCTGGTTGAAAAAGGTGATTAATGAGACAAATGTACCGCTGCCGCCGCCATTTTCTGCCACCAGCACAGCCAGATCATCCACGCCGTCGCCGTTCAGGTCGCCGGTGGCAAATGGTTCCAGCAGGTTACCGTACAATGAATCTTCACCGCCATCTCGTTGGAAACTGCCCTGGTTCAACTGGACGGTTTCTTGATACGTTGGCAGCCAGATGGACATGTTCTTTACCTGATCAATGCTTAATCCTGGCGGCACGGTAGGTGCAGCAGTCGCTGTAGCCGGTATAGGCGTGTCAGTTGAATCTGAAATGGGCGCAGCCGTTGGCGTGCTGGGGGCAGCCGCACAGGCTGACAAAGTGAGCATCAGCAAGCATAAGGATAAAAATCGTTTCATTTATTCTCCAGTAATTTTGTGATGAATTTTACTGCTTGCTGCGGTATTTAACCGCATGTATGAGGAGTAGACGTCTTTAAATGCTGATAGTTCCCTTTTTTTATTGTATTTTTACCAACAGAAATATTGAAAATGCTATACTATTTATCAACATTCATGATGTTTTGATTTACCAAACATCCCATCCGCTTACCGGCTTGCTGGCACATTCACAGGGGCGCTTATTGTATTGGAGATTGGAAAACCAATTGGATGTGGTTCAAACCCGGCCAGGGAAGAAATTTGTCCATGCTTGTGATGTGTGCGAATGATCAATTTACCCGTCATTGATTATAAAGTTTTGCTGGAAAATATGCTCGAGGGCTGCCAGATCGTTGGCCCGGATGATACCTACCTGTATTTAAACCGGCAGGCACTTCAGCATGCGCGGAAAACGAAAGCAGAAATCATTGGAAAGAAGATGGGAGAAGTTTTTCCGGGTATCGAGCAAACTGATGTATATGCAGTGCTGGTAAAATGCCGTACTACCGGTGAAAACCAAATCATAGAGACAGCTTTTAACTTTGAAGATGGAACTATTGGTTGGTTCCAAACAAAATATCAGCAAGTACCCGAAGGGACGTTTATTACTTCTTTAGAAGTCAGTCATTACGTCAACGCAGATTTAGAAATAAAAAAAATTAATCGGATGCACAGGGTATTGAGTAATATCAATCAGACCATTGTGCGTGAAAAAGATATAGAGAAACTATTTCAAGCTGCCTGTGAAATTGCAGTTAACGATGGCAATTTCTATCGCGCCTGGATTGTGCATTATTCAGACGACCAAAATAGCGCGGAGATCGTCGCTTATGCCGGCGAATTAGGGATAACCCCGCTGTCATTTAAACTTGAGACAAAAAACTCTCCGGATCCTGGACCAGTCTCTCAGGTTATGATTACAAAAGAGCCTTTTGTAATTAATGATTTAAAAGAAACCCTGGAACAAGAAGAATGGCGCGCAAACCTGGTTAAACTTGGCGTGCGCGCGTTAGCGTCTTTCCCTTTGGTGGTGAGGGGGGAATATTATGGGTGCTTTTATCTTGAATCGTGTGAGGCGAACACTTTTGACCAGGCTGAGCTTTCGTTAATTCGTGAACTGGCTTTGGATTTGTCATTTTCAATTGAAATCGCTCAGAAGGAAAAGGACCGCGAAAAGGCGTTAGCAGAGTTGGTGGTCAGTGAAGAGCGGTATCGTGCGTTGGTTGAGGTGTCGCCTTCCGCTGTTATCGTGCAGCTTAATGAGCGTTTTGCTTATGTCAATGAGGCCGCAGTAAAGTATTTCAAGGCTCAGTCGCGCGAAGATATCCTCGGGAGACCGTTATTAGATTTTATTGCTCCAAAAGATCGCGAAAAAGTTGCTGATCGCATGCACCACCTTAATTTTGATCGCCAAAAAGCGGATCTGACACAGCTTACATTTCAACGTCTGGACGGGAGCCAGTTTGTGGCTGAATCGGTTGGAGCGCCGATTCGCTTTGATGGCCAGGATGGCGCGATTTATGTGAGCCATGATATTTCTGACCGGCTGGAAATGATGCAGGCATTGGAGCGCAGTGAGGAACGGTATCGATCTATGGTCGAGGCCGCTCCACTGGGCATAATTGTTGTCCGTGAGGGGAAAATTTTCTTTGCCAATCGCGAGTTCCTAGCGCTGATTGGCGCTTCGTCAATGGAGAGTTTGCACTATCAAGATCTGTCCAGCCTGATTCACCCCCAGGACCGTGATCGAATTATTCGATGCATGCGTGAAATCTTAGAGTCAAGTGAACATCAGCCCGCCCCATGCCGCATTTTAGAAGCCCGCCTGGTGAGAAATGATGGGACCATTACCTTCGTTGAGTTAAATGCCGTAACGGTTGGGAACAAAGACGAACCAATGTGGTTAATCATGCTGAGCGATCTGACTCAGCGAATGGATATGAACCGCCAAATTTTCATGCAAGCCAATATGCTCGATGCCGTTGGGCGCGCGATTATCGCGTTTGACCCGGCCGGGTATATTTTCTTTTGGAATCGCCACGCAGAAATGCTGTATGGTTGGACGCCAGAAGAGATGATTGGCCGGCGTGTCAGCGACTACCCGATGGATATGCCCATCCCCGATCAGCTGGTTTTGGCAGCAGAAAAATCATTTTCTGGGGAAACCGTAACATTAGAAGTCGCTGGGATTACTCGGGATGGGCAGCGTTTTCCCGCCTTGTTGACCATGTCGCCGATTTATGACGGATCCAGCAAATTGATGGGCATATTGACCATTGCCCTGGATCTGACCGAACAAAAGCGCGCTGAAACGTATTTGCGCCAGCGATTAATTGAAAAAGAGGCGCTGCTGGCGCTTGCTTCTGTGGTGCGCAGCGCTTCATCTAATAACGAGATCTTGCTGGCTTTGCTTGAACAATGCCTTAAAGTGATCAATTGCAATGACGGCTCGGTTTGGATCCCTGTCCGCGAATTGAACGGCTTGCGGCAAGTGATTGCGCGCGGCCAGCACGATCAGCTTTCTGTGCTTGTCCTTCCGAATGATCGCGGCGCAGTCAACCGTGCTTTTGTTTCCGGGGAAGTACAGTTCACCACGCAGGATACTTGTTTGATTTTGCGTACTTTGAGCAAAAATGAAAATGGAGCACAGAAACAAGGCGTATGCATTCCCATTCTATCTCCCCAGGAAAATATTGGGGTGGTGATGCTATCCTATCCGCAGTCGAAAAATCTGGATACGGCCGAGACGAAATTACTGGAATCATTGGGTGAAATGGCCGGGGTAGGCATACAAAATCTAAAGCTTCACGCTGAGACCCTGCGGCACTTAGAACAATTGCAGAGCCTGCGCGCCATTGATCTGGTTATTAACTCCAGTCTGGATATGCGCCATACCCTTAATATCGTGCTGGATCATGTGGTTTCACGTCTGGGTGTGGATGCGGCTTCTATTCTATTATTTGATGACACCACCGGTACCCTGGTATATTCTGCCGGCAAAGGGTTTTACTCACGGTTGGTCGAACAATCTTCGCTGCGCCTTGGCGCTGGCGTTGCCGGACGGGTGGCTTTAGAACGCCGGATGATTTCTCATCCTTCGGAGACGGACCAAATTGAATTTGTCCGCCAGCAATTGTGGGATACCGAGGGCTTTCAAATTTACCACGGTGTGCCATTGGTCGCCAAAGGCCAACTAAAAGGGGTCTTGGAAGTATTTCATCGCCGCCCGCTTCAATTTGATAATGAATGGGTCAATTTCTTCGATACGTTAGCTGGTCAGACGGCTATCGCGATTGATAACGCTCAATTATTTTCAAATTTGCAGCAAGCGCTTCTGTCACAATCGATCGCCTATGACGAAACGATTGAGGGTTGGTCGCGGGCTTTGGATTTGCGCGACAACGAGACGGAGGGGCATACGCAGCGGGTAATGACACTGACCTTGAAGCTAGCGGAGCGCATGGGGCTGGGGGATCGTGATTTGCTGCATTTGCGCTGGGGTGCGCTGCTGCACGATATTGGAAAAATGGGCATTCCGGATGAAATTCTGCTAAAACCCGGTCCGCTCACCGCGGAAGAGTGGGTCATTATGCGCAAGCATCCAAAATATGCGCTGGACTTGATCTCACCAATTGCATACCTGAGCCGGTCTCTGGATATTCCCTATTGCCATCATGAGAAATGGGATGGAACAGGCTATCCGCGCGGTCTGAGCGGTGAGGCTATTCCTCTGGAGGCGCGGATTTTCAGTATCATTGATGTATGGGATGCCCTGCGCTCAGACCGGCCCTATCGGCCATCCTGGGATGTTGAAAAAACGAAGAATTATATCCGCGAGGAAAGCGGCAAATCTTTTGACCCGGCGGTAGTGGAAGCGTTCTTTCAGATGATCGAGAATGAAAAATTGGATGGAAATTAAGCAGAATAACTGCCGGCAGGCTTGCTGGTATAATTTTGCTTTGTGAAACCAATCCTTATCGTCCCATCGCGAAATCGCAATGCAATCCTCTGTTTGATTGTCGCCGCTGCTGGATTACTCGCCGCGGTATTTGTTCTGCGCCAACCTTCTGAGACCAACGCAGCGCTTTTATTTGGATATTCCGCTTTCCGCCTGGCGCTGGCTGGCGGGCTGCTGCTGGCTGCGCTGCTCTTTGGCCTGGCGGCCGGGTTAACTTTCTCAAAATCCGCACGCTGGCTGACCTGGATGCAGGCATTGCAAGATTGGTTTTCACGGGATGGGCGTTTGTTTTGGGCGATTGCGCCTTTAACCGCCGCTTTAAGCGCCGCATTGATCTTCTTTATCGCGGCCCTTTCGCCGATCAATCAGACCTTGATCCTGTTCAGTTCGCTTTACAGCCGGCTTGGCGTTGCCGTCTATTGGCTGGCGCTGACCTGTGTATGTTTGCTGGCACTTCTGCGGCTAAATTTTTCGCGGTCAGCCTTTGAAAAGCTGCTTAATTCACTGCGGATGGGCATCTTTTTTGTGGTTATTCTGGCCTTTCTGGCTGTTTTCTTAAAGATGTATACGCTGCAAAGCGGCGACTATCGCTTCAGCGGCACGCCGGATTATTTTGTTATACCGGCGCTGATCAGTTTGCTGTGGGCAGGCGCATATGCGTTTTTGCGCCGCCGCCCGTTCTACGAGCGCTGGTTGAGCAGCTTGCTTAACTTCTTGATGCTATGGTCGCTGGCCTTCATTGTTTTTCAGGTCACGGCGCATTTGGTCAACTGGCAGGCAACGCCATCCAAAGCATATTGGAATTTGCTGGCCGATGCGTTCCTCCACGGACGGCTGTTTTTGATTGATCCGCCGACCACCCACGACCTGACGTTGTTCAATGGGAATTGGTATGTGCCTAACCCGCCCATGCCGGCGGTAGCGCTGATGCCGGCAGTTGCCTTGTTAGGGGTGGATGCCGTTAATATGGTGACGTTTTCTGCCATTCTGGCGGCTTTTATCGTTGCGCTGGTGTACTTTATTCTGCGTGAAGCCGCCCTGCGCGGGTTGATTCCTACCAGCCGGGAGACAAACCTGTGGCTGACTCTGGTATTTGCCCTGGGTACGGATTTTTGGTGGCTGGCGGTGATGGGGCAGATGTGGTTTGTATCCCAGCTCATGACGCTTGCCTGTGCGGCGCTGGCAGTCTGGCTGACATTGCGGCGCGCTTCTCCCTGGTGGGGCGGCCTGTTCTTAGGTCTGGCCATTCTTTCTCGGCCGAACGTGTTTACCCTCTGGCCGCTGCTGCTTGGCCTGGAATTGTATTTTCAACACCCGCACAGCAATCAATTAAATTGGAAGGCGGCCTGGCATTGGGCGTGGCAATCGGCTGCGCCGGTTGTGCTCAGCGTAATTGTGCTGCTTGGCTATAACCAAATCCGCTTCGGTGATTGGTTCGATTTCGGTTACGTCACGATTAATGGCGCAGATGCGATTGTTGCGGCGGTTCAGCACTATGGCATGTTTAATCTGCATTTTGTGCCGGCCAATCTGGAATTGATGCTGCTGCGCTTGCCCCATCTGGTGGATGAAGCCGGCCGCTGGGTGATCGAACGCACCGGATTCAGCATGTTCGTGATGACCCCGGCGCTTATTTATGTCTTCCGCCGCTGGCGTTGGAATTGGTGGACGATAGCCGCATGGATAGCCACCCTGCTTTCGGCCGGACTGCTGGCTTTTTATCATAATAATGGCTCTGATCAACTTGGCTATCGCTATTTGATGGACTTTATTCTGCCGGTGCTGCTGCTGATGGGTTTGGGCGTTGGCAAACGCCCTGGCTGGGTCTTTAAGCTACTGACGGCAGCGGCTGTTTTGGGGAATTTTATCGGCCTGCTGTATTGGTTCCGGTTTACCTGCCCCATTGGCTGAGATCGAAGCGGCTGAATATGCGTTTTAAGAGCGGCTTGTGGATGCTGGCCTTTACCGGCCTTTTGGCTGCCTGCCAGGCAGCTGCGCCTACTGCCACGGCAACAGCGCCAGCGCCGACGGCGACCCTGACGCCGCCAGCCGCCACGGCAACCGAAGCAGCACCGGCCGCGACCATCGAGCCGACCGCGCAGCCTTTGCCTGCGCCGCAGATTGCTTCTCCGCTGGCGGGGTATGGCTTAGAAGCTTTGCCTGAGCAAATTTCAAACGTTTATCACCCGCCCGCGCCCGGCAGCGATGATCCGCATCAGGGTGTGGATTTTGCCGATTTTGACGCCGGAGACCGGATTGCCCGGACCGGCATGCCGGTTCAGGCGGCTATTGGCGGGCAGGTAGCTGCGGTCATTCAGGATCGGTTCCCATACGGCAACGCCGTGATGGTTGAATCGCCATTAGATGAATATTCCTCTCTATGGGCAGAAAGCTTGAATTTGCCGGAACCGCTGCTTGAATTGCGCGCGGGCGGCGCATTAACTTGCCCCGAGGCGCCGGCTTTGCCGCAAACCGATCGGCGTTCTTTGTACATCCTCTATGCCCATCTGCTCGAAGCGCCGGATGTGAAACCAGGTGAAACGGTTGCGAGCGGGCAGGCGCTGGGCAAAGTCGGCGAGAGCGGAAACGCGCTCAGCCCGCATTTGCATTTTGAGGTGCGCGTCGGCCCGTCCGGAATGGTCTGGAGTTCCATGGCGCATTATGATGTTTCGGCCAGCACCGCGGAAATGGGCGCTTATTGTCTGTGGCGCGTCAGCGGTGCTTTTCAAACGATTGACCCGCTCTGCCTGCTGGGGCTTTGCCAGCCTTAATAAATAAATATGCGCCGATGCTTATTTTTTTTGATATTCACAATCAAGTAAGTATCAAATTGGCATTGCCGTTCGGCAAAAAACCTGCCCTTGTTGAAAACGATTCTTTCAGTCATAATTAGTTACGTTGGTTAATCAAAATAAGTCTTCCGCAGCAGGCGTCATGCCGGCCGGAAGTTAAGCTTTCGCTTATCGCATCGAAATCAGGATACAAAATGCAGCCACCTTTTCAGGTGGCTCGATGATTATCTTGACCATTACGCCGGGTGGTTTCCTGGCTGCTTATTGATTGGAGTATGTGTATGACCAGACCAGAATTTGTGTTGGCCGTTGACCTGGATGGAACTTTGCTGGCTGAAAACGACCGCATTCATCCTGCAGACCTGGAATTTTTGCTGAACAATCCGCCGGTGCAGGTGATTATTGCTACCGGGCGGCCGTGGACGGGCATCCGCCGGGTGATCGAGCTGAATGGCATCGCCGCAGCAGACCAGACCAGCCGTTTTCCGCTGGTGATTAATAATGGGGCCATGCAGCTTTTGCCCGGCGACAAACTGCACCAGCATAATGCCTTTGTCCCAGAGGTCCGGCGCGGATTGGCGGAACTGGCCGGCGATCACCCTGAGGCCACATTTATTTTTCAGGGCGCGTATGATTCCTGGCGCATTGGCCATACGCACGATGGCGACCTGGGCGTCGCTGCTTACGGCTATCAGCCTTTGGATACAACCCCGGCAGATGCCGAACGGCTGTCTTTCAGCAAGGTGCTGTGTATCTCGCGTGACCGTCCGCTGCTGGACGCGATTGCGCGCGATATGGCGCAGTTTCCGGTTTCGGGAAATTACAGCCTGAATGATATCTATGAAGTGACGCCGCGCGGTGTCGATAAAGCCTTCGGAATCGAGCGCTTGCTGCCGGCATTGGGATTGATGGACTATCCGCTGGTGGTGGCTGGTGACGGTGAAAATGATGAGAGCATGTTTGCTATCGCGGATTGTTCTTTTGCGCCGTTGAATGCCACCGACCGCATCCGGCAGATGGCCGATGTGGTTTTCGATCGCCGCCCACGCGGACTGCTGCGGCCGATCTACGAAATGGTGATGGAGCGCGCCATGCAGGGACGCAGCCGGGCGGCTCGATCGGCGGCGGGTTAAGTTAACCTGCCGGCAAAAGCGCGGCGGGAGTGAGATTGTCTTCGCGTGGTTAACAGGTTCGGTCAACGAATCGCAGATCAAGACTGATTAAATGAAAAAGTGCTGTCCATACCGGGCAGCACTTTTATGGTTACGGGGGGGTAGGGATTAATGCAAACTGAATGCCCCGGAACCCAGATCTTGGCAAATGATAAGAATGCGTGCATTAGCCGTCTGGTAACCACTGGTCTCCCAGATACCTTCTTTATCCGTGCCGCTCGAGCGCTCCAGGCGCTCCGGCAGGCTGACTGAACCTGATCCGGCGTCGCGGATTTCTACGCGCACTTCGGCGTTATCCGGTAAAGTCATATTAACGCTGCCGCTGCCGGCGTTTACCTTGACGGTCAGGTTGGTTTGAGCGGGTAAATCGATATCGAGGCTGCCAGAGCCGCTGTCAAAATCAGCTTCGTAGGCTTTTGCGGAAGGCGGCAGATTGATGCTGAACGCGCCTGAACCACTCTCGAAGCGGAAGGCTTCCAGGTTTAATTCGCTCAGATCGATTTCACCCGCGCCGGAACCGGCGTTGACGCGCAGGTCAAGCGGAATGCTGGGGGTCAGGCCAATCTTCCAGTCGGCGCTTGGGTCAAGATCGAAGTTGAGGCTGATGCCATTGACGGCTGAATCTAATTTAATGAAGCGATGCGGGCTGCCGCTGGCCGAATAGGACAGCGTGCCGTAATAATCCAGATCGGCCTCAAACAGGTTGTCGGCACTGGCCGCCGGCCCAATGTAAACAGGCTGGCTGGAGAGGTCCAGATCAACACTGGCGGAAGTCGCTCCATTGAACTGGTCGGTCAATACACGGTTATGCAGCGTGCTGGTCTCCGGCAGGCCTAAGGCTGGGCCGGCAATCAGTACGACTACGATCAAGGCCAGTGAGAAGAGCGCCAGCAAAGCGCTGACGATGACCGAGCGGCGGCCGATCAGCATATGCAGG
>MTLE01001109.1_pt1 | contig 10626 bp, 8 predicted proteins | sample 1982461 | NCBI WGS metagenome assembly MTLE01 (sample SAMN05712605, study PRJNA340218) | biofilm metagenome | isolation source: sample SPL anode biofilm adapted to -200 mV | place: USA | collected 2012-02-03 | reverse complement strand
ATTTGTATGGCGTCTTGCAAATTGGCGTCTGCCATAGCTTGTTCCCAATCATCGGGCAAACCATCCAAATCCGTGTCACCGGATAAATTGATGCTGGCCGCTAACGAAAACGCGAATTGGGGGGCCGACAAACTCGAATTGAGCGCCTGCACGGCGATGACATTGGTACCGGGAACGAGGGCGTGTAACTGGCTTTGAGTCCACTGCTGGGACCAACTTTTGACCGAACTATCCGCCGCCGTCGCCACTGTCGCATAACCTAGTTCAACTCCCGGTTCACCCGGAGCCTCGACGCGCGCCATTTCGACCCCGTTAATCCAAACTATGAACCCGCCCGCGTAACGGGCGGACAGGGTCAACGAAGCGACCGCTTCGGGAGCTTCCACCCAAAACTTCTTCCGCAAATAAACCGTGCTGTATGCGGCCGGCATATCCGGCAAGTCGGTGCCGTAAGTTTCGGCGCCATACCCCAGCGGGGCAGTTCCAGTTAGCCAGGCGGAATCATCAAAGGACTCGCTCCTCCAAGCTCCGGAAACAACGGAAGGCTCATTGGTCCCTTTGTGAAAGGTCCAAGATCCGCCGGTATTCACGACCGCCACTTGGCCTGTCCGCGCGATAATGGTGTAAACCTGTGCTGCCTGACGTGGGGATATTTCAGCGTTGACCGCATTGGTCAAAACGATCTGGATAGTGCGGGAGAGCCAGGAATCCGCGCCAGGTAAAATCTCGAGAGGTATGGATTGGTATATTTGACCCGGCAAAAAAGTTAGCGTGCCCGTGGTCAACTCATAATGCACACCCGCCTGCGCGGTGCCGCCGAAAACGGTGTAATCTACGGTGACCGTGTTAGTCGAAAACGAGCTCAATCCGACTTCCACCACCGGCTGGGTTGCCGAGGCCGCCGCGGTTAATGCCGTCTCCAAAAAACCCACGCCCACGGTGGGCGCCGCCACCGCGCTAAACACGGCCAATTGCGCGGCGTCCGCGTTGGGCTGCCAGACTTCATTAGCCGGATAAAGGGGATTCGCCACCGCCAAATAATTGCTTCGGATATCCATGCGCGCGGTGTTTTCTGACCATAAATTGCGATCCATGCCCCACACGTCGCGCCGATTATACAAACTATAGGAGTTGGTTACCTGAAGCCATCCGGTGTGAGCTGAGCTATAATTATCTCCAAACCGCGCACCCACTTCATTAGCCGCCAGCAAGCAATGGGTCACATAAACCTGCGGCGACAGATAGCCAGATTCCACCCCCTGTTCACAATTCAAAAACACGGAATCCACCACTTGCACCTGTTTGCCGGTGCCTGATAGGGCCATGCCTTCATGAAAACAGGATTCGAACCAGCAATTGGAAACGGTCACCCACCCCGAGGTATCGGCCCCGGCGTCGATGCCGTCGTCCTTGGTCCAGCCAATCACGTCCCGGATAAAAGTGTGGTTGCCCAAGGAGAAATAAAATGCGTCATTATCGCCATCGACATAGGCGGCGCTATTCGTAGGAAAATCCATCACCCCACAATCGACCAGGGTCACGCTCCCCCCATTAAATTGTCCGCCGGTCTGGCTTTGTTGGATGAGGCAGTGGTCTAAATCCACGGTGGCGTTCTCCCCATGAAACGCCTGGCCTTGATTGGCGACCAGGAACACTCGGTTGAAGGCAGCCTTCACCCCATTACCCAAATAGAAAAGGGCTTCTTCTTTGCGATGCGAACTGCCGATGCCATGCGAGATAAACCAAGTGCTATCCGCCCCGCTGCCAGTAAAAATCGCGCCGGTGATCTCCAACTCGGCAGTCGCCTGCCAGCAGACAATGCCGCCCCAGGGACGGGTGCGATCTTGCGGGGTAAATACCACGGGATGGGTCACAGTCCCCTGAACAGCCAACTTGCCCGCCACGGTCATTTCCACACCGGGATCCAACAAAACCACCGTGCCCGCTTCAATTGTAAGCGCCGCCCCCGTGGCAACGGTAAAACTGGAAGTGACATGCACGAACGAATTGGCCGGCCACACGGCGTGATTCGTCACATTTCCCACAGGCACCAGCCAGTCGGGAGACACTTGCAGGTTCAGCGAATGGCTTGACTGAAGCGGCCCGAGGGTTAATTGGCATTCCACCGAGTTATTCGTTACCCCAGGAATAAAACCATGGCCATATCCGCGCTTCACGGGGAATTCCGCGCTCCCCTTGGTCCATCCGTTTAACCACCGGCTCTTCTCTTGCGAATCCTCCAACAAAGCCACTACTGGAATATCGATCCCGGCTGGAAATTGCGCGGGCACCACCAGCTTCAAGCTAGCTTGGGCTAATTCGTTGCTAGAAGAATCCACAAATGGCCGGGGCACCCAAGGCGCCAGCCCCCATTCCGCATCGCCTCGAATGGGGTCCATAATCACAAAGCGGTAAGATTGTTCGCTGGTGGTCTGGTTAGTCAGGTTATGGCTGCTGACCATCAAGACATAAAACCCCGGTTCGGTGACTGTGACCCAGTTGCCCACCGGGGTAGCTTGCCCGTTTAAGGTGGCCTGATATTCAAACCCGCTTTGGGTATCGACATGAAACCACACGGGAGGCGCATATTGATGAACATCTTGCACCCCTTGCACCGAAACCTGCGCCTGTGGCATCACCATGCCCAGACACAGGAAAATCCAAATGGTAAATATGGATCGCACGCCACTATGCTTTCTCTAATTGCCAGACCCGTCAACGCTGGAAACACAGCGAAATTCGGCAACGGCAACGACTAAAACAGCTTAACTCGCCAATAAAAGCGAGGCGACCGGATTTGTTTGCCTCATTGCACCCACTCATGGGAAACTAACCCCAATGGACGCCATTTACCGTTTTGAATTTCAAGTGCCACCCGAGGCGGTGGATGAAAATCGGCACGTGAATAATGTGGTGTATGTGCAATGGATGCAGGATGGCGCCATCCGGCACGCCAAGGCCACGGGCTGTCACGACATGACCCAAGCACAGGGTTTTAGCTGGGTGGCACGCAGCCATCACATCGAATATCTGAGCCCGGCATTCGCCGGGGACACCATTGTGGCCATGACTTGGGTTGCGGATATGCGACGCGTGCGTTCCCGCCGGCGTTATCGTTTCCTGCGCGCCGCGGATTCCACGCTGCTGGCCCAAGGCGAAACAGATTGGGTGTTTATCGAAAGCCAGACTGGCCGTCCCCGCGCCATTCCGGATGAGATTCAACAATTGTTCACCCTGCTCGATGACGCCCACGCGCCGCAGTAAAAAAAGCTCCGGTTTTGGGAGTGCAACTCAGCCCTTGAATCGGACAATCGCATCCGCTTTTAGCTCACCGCAATTCCCGGAATAGAGCGATCTCAGAATTGTATTCCTGGCGGGAGGCACGTAAAATGCCCCCATGTTTCACCTCCTTATTAAAAAATCATTTTGGACCTTTGCCGTGCTTTGTTGCGCACTGAACAGTTACGCTGCCAAACTTCCCGCATTGCCGCTTTGGCCGGATAAGGCGCCCGGGGCGCTGGGCACCGCGGAAACGGACATTCCCACGATCACTCCCTATTTGCCGGAGGGCGCGGGGGAAGCTTGCGCCGCGATCGTGATTTTCCCCGGCGGAGGTTACGGCGGATTGGCCGGGCATGAGGGCGAAGGTTACGCCGTGTGGCTCAATCAGCAGGGCATCGCCGGCCTAGTGGTGAAATACCGGCTCGGCTCGCACGGCTACCGGCATCCGGCGATGCTCTGGGACGCCGCCCGCGCCGTGCGACTGGCTCGTGCCAAAGCCGCCGAATGGCACGTGGACCCCAAACGCGTGGGCGTGATGGGTTCTTCGGCCGGCGGCCATTTGGCCTCCACCATTCTCACGCATTGGGACAACGGCAAGGCCGAGGACGCCGACCCGGTGGAGCGCCTTAGCAGCCGGCCTGATCTGGGTATTCTTTGTTATCCAGTCATTTCCATGGGGCCGATGACGCATCAGGGCTCGAAAAATAATTTGCTGGGCAAAGATCCCTCCCCTGCCCTGGTGGATTTGCTTTCCAACGAACGCCAAGTCACCGCACAAACGCCGCCCTGTTTTATCTGGCATACGTGGGAAGATACGGCGGTCAAAGTGGAGAACAGCCTGGATTTTGCGGCCGCATTGCGCCGGGCCAACGTGCCCTTCGACCTGCACATTTACCAAAAAGGCGGGCATGGCATGGGCTTAGGCAACGGCCACCCCTGGAGCCAGGATTGTTTATTTTGGCTTAAGGCCCAAGGCTTTGCAAAGTAACCCACCCGGCTGGCTCCGTGGATTTTGGACCTTTGCGCAAAACCTTGAGTTTTTCGCTTTTGGCATTGGACACCGGGGGTATTCCCCCTTAGGATGGCCCTTTGTCACCTGGAAGGGCTGGTGAATGGCCAGCCGGGACGCAGGCGATGGGTTTGGGTCCTTCAGGGAGTTCGGAATACCCGCAAAGCCGGGGGAAGCGCGAGCTTTTTGGCGGCGCGGGAAATTATTGTGCAATTTCGCGCTTGTCATCTGGCGGGCGCTTGCTAGCTTGGTTGCCCTTTTTATGAAAGAGAAGATACATCCTAAATATGTGGATGCGGAAATCCGTTGCGCGTGCGGCAACGTGATCAAGACCCGGTCGACCAAACCTTCGATTTTGATCGGTATCTGCAACGTGTGCCATCCGTTCTACACGGGCACGCAGAAGTTCGTGGATACCGCTGGCCGCGTGGATAAATTCCAACAACGCTTGGCGAAGACCAAAGCCGCCCAGGAGGCTGCTTCCACCGCCAAGAAGAAGAAATAGCGTTTCCATTTGCCTTCGCCCGCGACCCCTTTATGGCCGGCCGCGGGCGCATTGTTTTTGGCGGCCTATGGATTTAAGTCCATACCTCGACAGGTTTAACCGGCGGTTTGCTGAGTTGGAATCCATTCTCAGCGACCCCAAGGTTTTCGAGAATCCCCAAAAAGCGCAAGAATTGGGCAAGGAATACTCGCGCCTCAAGGAATTGGTTGCCGATGGCGTGGCCTACCGCAAAGTCCTCGCTGACCTCGCCGAAAACCGCGCGCTGCTGCAATCCGAACCGGCGGAATCCGAAATGGCCCTCATGGCCAAGGAAGATGTCACCCGGCTGGAAGCGGAGGAAAAACGGCTCGCGCTGGCCCTGCAACGCGGCATCATTCCCCCGGACCCCACCGACTCGCGCAATACGATTGTGGAAATCCGCGCGGGCGCCGGGGGCAGCGAATCCGCCCTGTTTGCCGCCGACCTGTTCCGCATGTACTCGCATTACTGCGAGGGCCGCAAGTGGAAGGTCGACGTGATGGACTCCAGCCCCTCGGACTTGGGCGGGTTCAAGGAAATCATTTTCAGTGTCACCGGCACCGACGTGTACAAACGGCTGAAGTACGAGAGCGGAGTGCATCGCGTGCAGCGCGTGCCCGCCACCGAAGCCCAGGGGCGCATCCACACCAGCACCACTACCGTAGCCGTGCTGCCTGAAGCCCAGGAAGTCGATCTCGAGATCAAGCCCGAAGAACTGGAAATCACCTGCTGCCGGGCCTCGGGACCTGGCGGGCAAGGCGTGAATACGACTGACTCCGCCGTACAGATCGTCCACAAGCCCACCGGTCTGACCGTCCGCATCGCCGATCAGCGATCCCAGCAAAAGAACAAGGCCCAGGCGATGACCGTGCTGCGTTCCCGCCTCTTGGAACGTAAGATCGCCGAGGAAAACGCCAAGTACGCCGCGCAGCGCAAGGCGCAAGTCGGCACCGGCGAGCGCAACGAGCGCATCCGCACCTACAATTTCCCCCAAAACCGGGTCACCGACCACCGCATTGAACTGACCCTTTACAATTTGCCCGCCTTCATCGAGGGCGACTTGGATGATATCATCGAGCCCATGATCAATAACGATCTCGATGAACGGCTGGCGGCCATGGATTTGAAATGACCTCGCTCCCCCGCCCTGCATTTGGCCGGGACTCCGCTTCGGCCGGCTACCAGCCGGAAGGCTTGATTTTCGACTTCGACGGCACTTTGGCCGATACCATGCCTTTGCACTGGATCGCCTGGAGCCAATTGCGCGACCGCCACGGTTTCCAGCTCACCCGCGAGCAATTGTATCGCATGGGCGGCATTCCCTCGCGCGATATCATTGCCATTTTGAACCGCGAGCAAGTCATGGCCATGGACCCGCGGGCTTTGGTCAAAGAAAAGGAAACCTCTTACCTGGCATTGTTGGGGCAAGTGGAACCTATTCATGCTATCTTGGACATTGCCCGGGCGCATCATGGCAAGATTCCGCTGGCCGTGGCCACGGGTGGTTCCAAAAAGGTCATTGATATTGTCATGAACCATTTGGGCATCCGGCCGTTGTTCCAAGCTGTGGTTACCAGCGAAGATGTAGTGCGGCAAAAACCGGCGCCGGATATTTTCCTGGAAGCCGCCCGGCGCCTCGGGGTGAACCCGGCCAAATGCCGCGCCTTCGAAGACACCGATTTAGGATTGGCCGCCATTCGCGCCGCCGGGATGGAAGCCATCGATGTCCGCCAAATCCTGGGAGCCAGCGCGCAGAATTAGGCTTCGCGGATCGAAAATTTTTAAACCTTTCATCGGCGGGCCGTTTTAGAATTGCCACCCCGCCGGGAAAGGAGTAGCGCAGCATGATGCACCACAACGCCAGACCCCATCGCGATCGCCCGGATTCCTACTCCGGACGCAAACCTGCCGCCCCTATGCCGCCCGTCAACACTGCGTCGTGGGTCAAACCGTGGGTGCAATTGAAATATTACAGCCAGCACCCGTGCATTTTTCCGGCGATGATCCATGCCGCTTCGCCCGACGCGGCGGCGGGCCAATGGGTCAACATTTACGGCAAAGACGGCCAGCCGTTTGGCCAAGGCTTGTATAATCCGCGCACCCGCGTGCCGCTGCGCGTGCTACGGCATGATCCAGAGTTTGTCGACGAAAGCTATTTGCTGACCTTGATCGACCGCGCCATTGATCTGCGCCTGAACCAGCTTAAAATGACGGAATTCACCGATGCCTTTCGCGTGATCCATTCGGACGGCGATGGCTTGAGCGGTTTGGTGGTGGATCGTTACGGCGATACGCTAAGCCTCGAAGTTCATAGCTTGGGCATCTTTCAACGCCTGCCCGCGTGGCTTCCGCACTTGCACCAGCGTTTGGGCACGACGAAGGCGCTGGTCGACGTGGATGAACGCATCGCCCGCATCGAGGGCATCGCGGGCGCGAGCAAACTGAGCGACCCGGTGCGCAGCGTGAAAATCCAGGAGCACGGCATTCGCTACGAAGTGAATTTTGAGAAGGGGCACAAGACCGGATTTTTCTGCGACCAACGCGAAAACCGGAAGCGCATCGCCAGTTACACGCACGGGGCGCGCGTGCTGGATTTGTGCTGTTACACGGGCGGATTTTCGCTGGCCGCCAAAGTCCTGGGCGGCGCGGAGGAAGTGACAGGAGTGGACCTGGACGAAGCAGCCATCGCCCAGGCCAAGCGCAACGCCAACCTCAACTCGGCGCGCATCACCTGGGTGCATGTGGACGCGTTTTCTTATGCCCGCCAGATGCGTTCCAACACCGTGAAATGGGACGTGGTTATCCTCGATCCGCCCAAGCTGATTATGAGCCGGGAAGACGAGGAGGAAGGGCGGCGCAAGTACGAGGATCTCAACATCCTGGCCTTATCCCTGGTAAAGCCGGGCGGCGTCTTGGTGACCTGCTCCTGCTCCGGTTTGTTGAGCCCGCTGGATTTCGAGCAAACCGTCATCCGCGCCGCCAACCGCATGCAGCGCCGTTTCCAATTCCTCGATCGCACCGGGCCGGGCCCCGACCATCCGGTCATGAGCAATTGCCCTGAGAGCCAGTATTTGAAACTGCTTTGGACGCGATTCTTGTGAGCCCGTGATACGGGTGAAATTAGCGTCGTCGCGATCTACGAAGGATAATTAAATCCCTTTGCGGGTGGAACGTTCCATCATCCACAACACGTCTTTGTTGTTGGGTGAAGCCACGTTGAGATCTAAAACCTTGCGAAGCGGAGGCATGGTGCGGGGGTCTTGCCATTTCTTGATTTCCGAATGGCCGTCGGCAAACGAAAAACCGGCCGCGCCGTTATGGTAACTGGCGGGGTAATCCACAATTTTCCAGGAAGCGGGTTTATCCGGATAACCCGTCATGCCCACACAAAACTCGCCATCGTTAATGCTGTCTTGGCGTTCATCAAGAAACAGCCAAGTCATGCTGGGGCCGGGAGTGGTGAGATCGGTGGTTTTTTTGTAAATCCGAAAGCCGGAGCCAAATCCCGCGACGTCTGAGGAATCAAACCAAGCATTCATCGAAATGCTGCGGACGCGAGAATAGTTTGTGCCCATGTAGGTAACCGAGCTTTTATCCGCGGGACATTTGTAAATCGCGGTGGCATTGCCGCTATAAGGCCAAAGCAGCCCTTTCTTAATATCCTGATTCACATCCCAATTGCTGCGGTTGGATGGGGTGGTATTGAGTTCGCCCCGCATCCATTGGTTAGTATTGTTGATATCACGATAAGAAGGCGGCACTTTCTCCGCGAAGTCGTCACAATAGATTTTCCAAGCCAAGCTGAGTTGCTTGCCGTTGTTCAAGCACATGATGCCCTGAGCTTTGGTCTTAGCCTTGGCCAAGGCAGGCAATAGCATGCCCGCAAGAATGGCGATAATGGCAATGACGACCAACAATTCGATCAAGGTGAAGCCGGCAACCCTCCGAGATGCCCCGGCAGGCCGTTGGGTGAGAAGTTTCATAGTGGTTATGGGATACAGTTATACTGTACCTCTATGAACCTACCATGAGGGGAGTTCGAGAGCAACGCGAGCAGGCAACGAATGCGTCAAATCATATGGCGGCGGCGTAACAATCACCGATCCAACTCGCGTCAAACAACTTAAATCGCTATTGAAGCAGCGATAAGGCCGAGCTCAAGTTGCCATTGCTGTGCGCCCCTAAGGCTAACAGGGGCAAACGCAAGAACATCTTGCTCGCCTCCAAAGTCTCCTTTTCCGCAACCGCAGCGTTTTCGATGCTATTGTCCGCCGGTTGCGGCGAAATCGATGGCACATGAAAACTGACCAAATTTGGGTTGGTATCCACGGTATCTACCTTGGCCGCTCCATCCGATTCCTTGGATTGCGCGGTGTTAGGTACGGACTTGGAGATCGATATAGGCGCCAGGTCAGCGCTTTTTCGGTCACTCGGATTTAAAGGTGTGATCATAACCACATTTCCATTATCTCAACCGTCCGTTTTTCGTATTACCCTGTGAGCCCTTGCGGATTCACAGCCTTCTGGGAAGGTGCGGCCTGTCCAATCCTTGGACGCTCCTTCCGCGAATGAGACAGTGGGTGACGGGATTTGTTTGCCCCCTTTGTCTATCGATCCGCTTGAAATAAATGGGTTTAACCTATTTTCCCCTACCCTATCTCAAGTGACCCCACACTGGCCTCTATTTGAGAATAGCAGCCCGCGTGCCATTATCAATTAAGGGACCTTCAAAGTGGGAGCGGAATCGACCTGGCTGGGGATTTCTTGGAATGAATCCCATTCCAGAGGCAGGGTAATCGCCAGGGTTTCGGACCCTCGTTGCACCACCAGTTGGGCGGAATTGGAACTGGGGCGCGCTAGTTCCATCCACTGTTTTAAGCTCATGTCACCCGGGCCAACTCCATTGAACCGCACCAACTTATCCCCTAATTGCAGACCCGCCGCAATAGCCGGGCTAGGCGACACCAGCCGAGTAATCACGAATTCATTGAATCCGGGCGCGGAGGCGGTAAAGCTGGCGCCGCTAAAGCGGAGCGCAAAGCCATCCACATTGACCCGCATGATGGGGCCTTCCCAGGTCCAGGAGAAGGGTTGGTTAAAATCCGGCCCTGGCTTTAGCCATAGCTTGCGGTGCCGGTAATCAAACACTAATTGGAAACGGCGCAACAGGCCCGTGCCTAAGGTTCCCGCCAAGCCATTAGGGTTTAGCAAGGGATAGCGTTCAAAATGCGCGATTGGCTGGGCCAGTTCATACGGCCCCAAAGCAAACGACGGCACCCGGCCCCGGGCGCGCTCCAGTGACCCTACCGCGTCAGCCCCCCGTTCCGGAACTAATTCCCCGGCAACTTGAAAGAGTTGATTGGACCGGATAAAGCTTTCGGTCAACATCAGCCAGCCACTGTAACCACTATCGATCATGAACCGGCCGGAGGCCTTGTCGCCCGCGCCTTTGCCCACTTGGGCTGGAATCAATGGCACGCCATGGTGGAATCGCAGGGGCAAGGCTTCATAGCCAGGTTCTGGTTTCCAAGTCTGGGGATCGAAAAGCCGGATTTCGCGCGCGGCAAAATCCATTTCCACCACGAATCGCCGAAAAAGATCAGCGCCTAAAAGCCCATCGAGCGGACGCTGGCCAAAATCAGGCAAATCCAGCGAAGTCATCGGAGTGGGGAAATACTCCACCCCTCCGATTTCCACCCGAATGCCACGCAGCGCGTACAAGTTGGCCCATCCGCCCAAGGCTTGAGCTTTCACGTGAAAGGGCCAGCGGGGCAAATTCAAATCGCGCGCCAGCCGGTCACTAAACGCGGAG
>MTLE01002579.1_pt1 | contig 10631 bp, 8 predicted proteins | sample 1982461 | NCBI WGS metagenome assembly MTLE01 (sample SAMN05712605, study PRJNA340218) | biofilm metagenome | isolation source: sample SPL anode biofilm adapted to -200 mV | place: USA | collected 2012-02-03 | reverse complement strand
CTGTCGCACAGCGACAAAGTGAATGCGGGAGCAAAACCTGCTAAATGCACGTCAAGCCGCCAATGAACATAGGCGTGTGTTAGGGGGTCGTTTTTTTTATTTCAAGTGAGTCGTTTGTGTTTTTATAAAATTCGTCCTTGATCATTATTGATAAATCATGTACTTCTGAACAGTAACTGTCTCCAGTATTATAGTCTGAAATTATGCTGTTAATTGCAGACCATTCGTAAAAATTTCTTTCATTGTTTTCAGTCATGTATTTGTGATAAGCATTCACAATTTTCTTAGTTCCTAAAAAAACACTTTCTTCATCTGTCAACATTTTCTTTGATAAAACTTGCATAACCCCTAACGTATGAGGTTTTCTTGAGAGGAAAAATGAAATACTTTCAATTAGTCTTGCCATTTTGGGTCTATTAAAATCTTCGTATATTAAAATGGCATATACAATAGACTCTAAAATTTCATTCTGTGTCGTTTCCTTAATTATCGAACCATATCTTTTCTTAAAATGTACATATCTAGATTTAAGATAGTTATGTTTACGTTTTATTGTTCCATCTTGTGGGAGTCTAATATTGTTCGTTAGTTGAAACACAAAAATTAAAATTATTATCCAAAGTTCGTTTGCAACAGTCGTAAAGTCAGGTAAAATATTGGCTTTACTTATTATCAATTTATCGTAAGTAAAGTATGATAAAATGATTATTGCTCCCCAATATAAAAATTGTCGATACCAGTTAATTAATAATCCTCGATTAGTAGACAAATTGAAAATAAGTCTAAATGCAATATAATAGACATTTACAAGAAAAATATTTGTCACATATTTGTCTAAGCTAAAATAGTATAGAATAGTTGATACAATTATTATGTAAACAATCGGAGTTAATACACGAATAAGAAAATTTAGTGCTGGAGCTTCTTCTGTCTTTACGAAAATTGAGATTTCCATATAGCCAATAGAATAAGAATGTTTACCAATCCAATTTATTAAAAAGAAAAGTCCGACTCCTAATAAAAACTGTATTAAATATATTTCCATTTTTCTTGTTTCTCTAGTTATGAAATTCTTTAAATTTCAGCTGCAATCTTTTGTTTTCCATTTTTTTTAAAATGCCCCCTAACGACCGAGGCTATGGGCATTTGGCGGTTTGCGGGAGCATTCGCTGTCGCACAGCGACAAAGTGAATGCGGGAGCAAAACCTGCCAAATTGCACGTCAGCCAGCCAATGGCCATAGGCGGGTGTTAGGGGCTAGGTGTTTTTTCTTAATAATTTTTGAAGTTATTTGATCCTTTTAAAATATCCATAATCTGAAACAGTTGAAATTCTCAAAGAGTCAGTTGGTTTGAATTCTAATGTTTCTGTTCCAAGTTTAATTTCATTATCAATTCTAAATATCTTTGTCTGTCTTAAAGTGAACTTCTGTATAATACTATTAGTTTGGTCAACAAAAATTCCAATTTTCGTAAAACTTATTTTTTCTGGGAGTTTCCGTCCAAAATCTTCTTTTACTCCATAAAATGTAATACTGTCGGTCTTATCAATAAATCCTTTAAAAAAGTAACTGGAAGTCATTCCTAAACCAGAATCAAATTTCAACGGATCTTTATCTTTTAAATGAGTCGTGATATTTTTGTGATTAATAATAACTAAGGTGTCTGTATCAGTTTTATAATTTTCTTCGTTGAAAAATGTTACAGTTCTTTTCTTGTTGTTTGAGTCTTTATATGAAAAAGAATTTCCGTCAATTTTTTGTATTCTGTCGACTGTTAGATTGATAGTCGAGTCAAGAATTGTATAACCATTGAAGTTGCTTGACGTTACAAATTCACCCCAATAACTATAATAATAAATAACTTTAGAAGTGTTTGGTAGTCTCTGTCTGTATAGTTCAGAAAATTCAATTTCAGACTTCGAGCTTTTTATACAGCTTGAAGTCAAAAAGATTGTCAATATGATAATCAAATATCTTTTCATTTTGTTTTCTGCCAGTTCTGAGACTGTTTTTTTACACTTGCCCCTAACGACAGAGGCTATGGGCGTGTGGCGGATTTGCGGGAAGATTTTCTGTCGGGACGACAAAGAAAATCGAGCGGGAATCCGACCTGACAAATACCACTAACACCGCCACTGCGCATAGGCGGGTGTTATGGGCTAGTTATTTTTCATTTTATTTTTCAATTCAAGAACTTTCGTTTTTAATTTTTCTGGTTGTCTTAGTTTGTTGTATAAACTCGGATTAATTGTCATTACGGATAATTCAAACATTTCGTTGTCTGTAAGTTGTCCCAGTTCTTTATGATAATAGTATTCACTCGCATTTTGGATTCCTTTTACCGAAAACAAAAAGTCAAATTTATTCAAATATGAGTCCAGACATTTTTTGGAAGATACGTCTCTATCTAAAGCAAATCCAACTGTCCAAGTGTCAAAAGTATTGAATTCAATACCATAATTTGCGTTAATACAAGGACAAGGATTTTTTCTCTTCCTAAAATTCTCGAAACTTAAAAATTCAACAGTTTTATAAAATAGGAATTTTTTTGTTGTTGATTTTTCGTCATAACCAGTGACTTGTCCATATATTTTATAAAATTTTTCGGGTAAATCCGGACTTGTCCTGATATTCTCCACCAAATTATTATATGTCTTTCTGTCAATAACTTTGTCAAGTCTGTGATTTAGCCAAAAATAAAATCCAAATAGAGCCACTATGAGAATAGTCAAAGTCGCTAAAATACTTACAGATATTATTTTCGTAATTTTTCTCACTTGAGTCAATTATAGTTGTCTTTAATTTTTTTTATAACTGCCCATAACGACCGAGGCTAAGCGCAGTAGCCGAATAGCGGGCGTATTCACTGTCGCACCACGATGAAGGTAATGCGGGAGATAAACCTCTAAAATCGCACGAATTCGGCTATTGTCGCTTAGGCGTGTGTTACCGCCTAGGTGTTTTGTCAGAGAATTTGTTTCCATTCAGCGAGCAAAACTGTCAAACGTGCGCTGAAGTAGACAAGCTCTTTGGCTGGTTTTGGTTTTAGCGTTGATTTGTGCGACCAGCCAATGTGCTTGGCTACGTGCGTGGATTTTAGATAGGTCGAAGTCCCAATTCTTTTAAAAATCCGTTATGTCTCTCCCTTGCTTTGTTTATATTCTTTTCTATGTCAACCAGTTCTTTGTTTACTTTTTCTAAATCAATTATTTCATCGTCTAAAGATGTACTTACATAGCGTGAAATATTCAAATTATATTCGTTTTTCTCAATTTCTTCCATTGAAACCCTTCGCGCATAACGCTCAATCTTTTCAGGACGCTCTCTGTAAGTTTCAACTATCTTTTCAATGTTTTCAGGTAATAAACTGTTTTGTCGTTTTCCCTTTTCAAAGTGGTCTACGGCATTGATGAACAAAACATCGTCAAACTTTTTGCACTTCTTTAAAACCAATATACAAACGGGAATTCCAGTCGAGAAAAACAAGTTGGCAGGAAGTCCAATTACTGTGTCGATGTTTCCATCCTTCAGCAATTTAGTTCTGATTCGCTCCTCTGAGCCACCTCTGAATAAAACGCCGTGAGGTAAAATGATTGCCATTGTTCCCTCTTTACTCAGGAAATGAAAACCATGTAAAAGAAAAGAAAAGTCGGCTGCTGATTTAGGTGCAAGACCGTAACTCTTGAAACGGAAATCTTCTCCCATTGCTTCCGTTGGTTCCCAACGATAGCTGAAAGGTGGATTAGCAACAACGGCATCAAATTCCAATTTTTTGGCAGGATTCATCTCGTTTAAAATTTCCCAATCGTTGAGTAAAGTATCACCGTGATGAATTTCAAACTCTGTGTCCTTAACTCCATGCAAAAGCATATTCATACGAGCTAAGTTATATGTAGTGATGTTTTTTTCCTGACCGAATATTTTGCCGATTGTTCCATCTGCATCTGTCATTTTTTTACGGATGTTGAGCAACAATGAACCTGAACCACAAGCAAAATCCAATACTCTTTCAATTTTATTCTTTATGCCTTTACTTGGGTCTTGGCTGTCAAGTATCACAATAGAAGAAAGTATATCTGAAATTTTTTGAGGGGTATAAAATTCACCTGCCTTTTGACCAGAACCCGCTGCAAATTTTCCAATTAAAAACTCATAGGCATTTCCTAAATAATCAGCATCGTCCCCTTTATCGAATTCTTTTATGCCTTCTGCAATAGTTTGAATGATGTTGCAGAGCTTTTTATTACGTTCTTCGTAATTCTTTCCAAGTTTATCAGAATCTAAATTGATTTCCGAAAACAAACCTTGAAATGTACTTTCAAACGATTGGTTTTCAATGTATTTAAAACCTTGTTGCAAAGTGCTTAGCAACTCCTTACTTTGTATTTTAGCTAAGTGAGAAATGCTATTCCACAAATGCTTTGGTTCAATAACATAATGAACTTTTCTGCGCATTTGCTTTTCAAACTCCGTAATATCGGTAGGATTTTGTTCATACCAAATGGACAATGATGTTTTGCCTCCATTTCCATTTAATACTGGATAATCTTTTCCTAATTCCTTTTTTGCTGCTGCTTCGTAATTGTCGCTTAAATAGCGCAGGAATAGAAACGAAAGCATATAATCTCGGAATTGATCTGCATTCATTGCACCACGCAATTCATCTGCAATTTTCCAGAGCGTGCTACCTAATAATTGTGGTTGATTATTTTCTGTCATGCTGTTGCTTCTGCTGCTTGTTCGTTAAATATTTCCGGAAAATGAAATTCGTATTTTGTAATGAATCCATTAAAAATCCGCTTAAAAAGGTCTTTGTTATCACCAATCATTTCTGTCGGGTCAAAAATCGAGTATTTACCATGACTAAAAAGTTGTAATGCTCTTTCAAACAGGACTTCATCGTCTAAACCATGAATGCATTTATCTATTTTGTCATATCCAAAAAAAGTAGCTGTTTTTTCAAGAATAGTTCTTAAAGCATTGAAATGATAGGTGTATATTTTATTCGATTCAACTACTTTTTTGAGTTCGCTAATTGTAGCGATATGATGAAAAAATGGTGAATCATCAGTATCTTGTAATGAATAATCTGATGGCTCGTTGAAATGTAAAAAGTACTTTTTATTCTTGACTTTTCTGCCGAACTCATTAAACAAAACATTGAAGAATAAACCGTGATGTGTTGAAATCACTGTTTTAATCAATATTTCGTGTTTATCGTTGTTTTCTTGTTTTGTAAGTAAGTTTGCTAAATCACAAGCTAATGCAATAGCATTGTTTTCGTCCAAAGATGAAACAGGGTCATCAATATAAATGTATTTAACCCAATTGTAGGCAGGGTCTTTATCAATTACCAATTGGCAAATGGCTAAGAAGAAGCACCAAATAAAAAGTGTTTCTTCTCCTCTGGAAATCTTGATATTTTCAATTCTTTGTTCAACGCCCTCAATGATAATGCTTTTTGAAAATCTTACAGTTCCTTCTTCATAGTCTATGTCTGCTTTCAAATCTACATAATTGTGTAAAAAGGATTCGATTTTAGCATCTAACTCCAATTCTCGTAAACCGTCAAAGAAAGCTGATTCGGTGTTTAGCTCTAAATATCTGTCAGTATCATTTGCAAAGTCGTTATGCCATGAAAACAAATCTTCGGTAAAGGCATTAAAGTATAAAGTATCTCTCTTTGTTACTTGACCTTCTTCATTATAAGCTTTGCCAGCTTCTTTAAAATCCATAGAAAGCCTTGTTTTTCCAGTACCATTATGTGCAAAAAGAAGTATTAAATCTTTCTCTTTACGATTGTATCCTGTTAAATCTTTGCGGAAATGACTTGCTATCTCAAGTAGATTACCAAATTTTTCAATTGTGCTCATGCTTTATTATTTATTGTTGGAAATAATCCCTGTAATAACCCTTTTTTATGGAGTTTCAAGGATTCTATTTTTTGATTTTGTGTATTTATTAATTCGTCTAATGATGAAAGTGTATCGGCAATCTTTTGTTGCTCTTTCGGGTCACTTGGTATAAGCAATGGGCAATTCAGAACATCTTCTTTTCTAAGATTAGTTTGTTTTACGCCATCATCAAATGCTAAGAAATAAGGATTTCTATTTAGCAGATAATACAAAATCTTACTATTCAGATTTCGCGGCGTAATTCTGCAAATACGTTGATTAACCGTATATCGGTTTTCTTCCTCAACAAAAAAACATTTTGCAATTGCTTTTCCATTAGGAACATCACTTAGTACCATTAAGATATCACCTTTTTGTGCTGGACAGAATGCTGTATTGGTAAATTTCTTTACCTCTCCATCTTGTGAAATGAATTTTGAATTCACAACAATGAAATCGCCATCGCTATCAATGTTTTGTTCATGGGCTTTCCCATTTTCGTAATCGGCAACCTGCGTTAAAGTTGTTTCTTCCCAATCTCCAATTTCCTCAAACTGACTAAATCGAAATTCAGGAGCAGTTTCTTCATTAAGAGGTAAAAGCTTTTGTAGCAAGCCTTTTTTGTGTGCTTTCAGTACCTCCAGCTTTTTGCTTTCCTCTTTGATAACTTCATCTAATGACAAAAGACAGGAGGCAATTTTTTGTTGTTCTTTTGCTTTTTTTGAATAAAAGATATCGATGTTTGAAAGCCTAGTTGCTGAAATACCAAGAACTTTTGCACCTTGTGATTCTCGTTGTATTTGTTTTCTAATATTCTCGTTTAAAAATAAATAACCTCCAAACCCCAAAACTATTTCATCATCTATTTGCCTTGCGTGTATAGTATGTAAACCAGAAAGTAATTTTTCATTGTTAAGACTAACCAATTCTATACTTTTACCAACGTCTTTTAGGTCTTCTGATGCATCGGCAAAAATAATATCTCTTTCCTTACAATAATTTTCCTGTTTAAATTTATCGAGCGGAGTGGATTCGTTTATAAATGGAACATTTTCTTTTGTAATATCAAATAGAGTCGAAAATTTTGTATGAATATCCCCATAATGGATGTTTTTCACTTCTCCTCTTTGGTAATTCAAATCATCTCTGGAATATGAATTCGTAGTGATAAAAGAATATACATTACCGAGTTTATTTAATACCCATTCCTCATCTTTTGCAAAATCAGGGAAACGAAGTCTTGGCATCAATTTATTATCGTTTATTTTACTCATATGCTTTCAATCCTGATATTTCACGCCCTTCGGCTTGTTTTTTTAATAATGGTGATAAATCTTCCATCAATGCCAATTCTCTTTTGGTGCGTTCTTTCCAACCCAAATCTAAAGGGGCAAATAGTTCGCTTAATTTGTCTGCATCAAAAATCATTCGGCTCATAATTCTATCCGTAAATTGTTGTAATCCTGAAAGTTCCAAGCCGTTTTTCTGTGCAATGTCGGCTAACTCTTTGGCTATTTTTTCTGCTTTAAATTGTTGGTAACCCTCTTTAATTTCCTGTTCGTTTAAGCCCGTACCTACTTCTAAAGTCTTAATATAGTCAATCATATCGTCTCGTTCTTCCATTAGGTTTGAACTTGAAGATAATGCACCAATCAATTGGTCACGAGTCATTTTCTGCTTTTTCGGTGTGTTTTGCGTATATTTTGCTATCAGATTCATGATGTAATCATAATCTACTACCGCAGAAGCAAACAACACAAATTCAAATTCAAGTTGTTGAACGTTTTCAGGTGCTTTGTTTCCTTCTTTTTGCTGAACTTCTTTGAGTTGCTTTGCAATTTCCAAATACGAACTGCGGAAAGAACGCAGTTGTTCTTCGGGCATTAACTCCTGTATCTTTGATTTTTGTTCATCGTTTAAGTCTGTATATTGGTCAAGCTGTGTTTTCAGCCGCTGCACTTCTTTAAAACGATTTATAAACTCTACACGTGCTGCATCACCTTTAATGTTGTAAACTTCTTGTGGTTCTGCCACAATGTTTTTTGATTCCATCCATTTTTCCATGGCTGCTACTGCCTCCTGATATTTCTCAATAACTTTTGGGGCAGGGTCAACCAACCAAATTTCTTTAGCTCTACCTTTATCTTCTCCGCTGAATAAGGCAATGGCTTTATCCACTTCGGTTTGCTGTTGTCTGAAATCAAGGATATTGCCGTATGGTTTAATTGTAGCTTCAGTACCCGTTGAGTGCAAAGTTCGGTTAGTCCGGCTAAATGCTTGAATTAATCGATGATAATCTAAGTTTTTATCCACATATAAAGTATTCAGGTATTTAGAATCAAAACCTGTTAGCAACATATCAACCACAATCAAAATATCAATTTTATTTTTGTGAGGAAAATCAGCATTGCTATACTTTTGAAATTTTATACGTTGTTGAATATCCTGATAATATAAATCAAAATCATTAATGCTATGATTGCTGCCATATTGCTTGTTGTAACTGTCAATAATGGCCTGTAAGGCTTTTTTCTTTTTCTCTGGTTCTACTTTGTTATCCTCTTTTTCATGCTGCAAATCTTCCTGCAATTGCTGAACATCTTTGTTACCTTCGGCAGGAGGTGAGAAAACACAAGCAATATTTAAAGGAATGAAGTTTTCATCTTCTCTGATTTTCTTTGTCTGAACGGCTTTGAATAGTTCGTAATATTCAATTGCATCATTGATTGAAGCCGTTGCCAATAATGCATTAAAGCGTTTATTGTGTGTGGCTGCATCGTGTTTTTTGATAATTGCATTTGTAACCGCCTTTTTATGTTCCGTGCTGCCTATAGCTAATTTTTTTTCGGGTTTGAAATAGTCAATATGGAAACGTAAAACGTTTTTATCTTCTATTGCATGAGTAATTGTATAGGCGTGCAGTTGGCTTTGAAAAATATCTTTGGTTGTTACATAAGAGCCTACCGTTCCATCAATTTGTTTATAAGTAGCGTTATCGTCAAAAATTGGTGTACCAGTAAACCCAAATAGTTGAGCTTTCGGGAAAAATTCTTTGATAGCTTTATGATTTTCGCCAAACTGTGAACGATGGCATTCGTCAAAAATGAAAACAATGCGTTTGTCGCTCAACGGTTGCAAGCGTTCTTTATAGTTATTCTTGTTGTTTGGGTCTAATGCAAGCCCTAATTTCTGAATGGTCGTAACGATTACTTTGTTCGCATAATCTTCAGACAGCATTCGTCTTACTAGTGTTTCAGTGTTTGTATTTTCTTCAACGCAACCTTCCTGAAATTTATTAAATTCCTCACGAGTTTGACGGTCAAGGTCTTTGCGATCAACTACAAACAAACATTTTTCAATGTCAGAATTGTCTTTGAGTAAGGTGGATGCTTTAAATGATGTAAGCGTTTTACCACTTCCTGTAGTATGCCAAATGTATCCATTACCTCTGTTTTCGTGAATACAAGCTACAATGGCTTCTACAGCATAAATTTGGTAAGGTCGCATTACTAACAATTTTTGTTCGCTTGCCACCAAAACCATGTATCTACTTATCATTTGCCCCAATGTGCATTTCTTCAAAAACTTTTCAGAAAAGTTATCTAAGTGAGTGATTTTTTGATTGTCATCACTTGCTAATTGGTAAATTGGCAAAAACTGTTCATCTGCATTAAAACTGAAATGATTATTGTTGTTGTTTGCAAAATAGTAAGTATTAGCTCGATTACTAACAATAAACAACTGCATGAAACAAAGTAAAGAATTAGTATATCCATTACCTGGGTCAGTTTTATAATCCACAATTTGCTGCATTGCTCTGCGTGGACTCACTTCCAAACCTTTCAATTCAATTTGTACAACTGGAATTCCATTAATCAGCAAAATCACATCATAACGATGGTGGCTGTTTTGGGTGTTAATCCGAAGTTGATTGATTACCTCAAATTCATTCTTGCACCAATCTTTGATATTCACCAATGTATAATGCAAAGGCGTTCCGTCATCCCGCATAAAAGTGTTGATTTCTCTTAAGCGTTTTGACGAAACAAAAACGTCAGCATTTATAATATCATCTCTTAATCGAGAAAATTCTAAATCTGTTAGATTAACTCGATTCAATGATTGGAATTTCTCACGGAAATTGTTTTCAAGACTAGTTCTATCCTTAATATCTGACCTATAAGTGTATTTTAGGTCGGTCAGTTTGGTTATAAAGCTTTCCTCTATTTGAATTTCTTTTGTCATTATTCTTCTTTCAATAAATCTTTTGGATTTACATCCAATATTTTTGCTATCTCATAAAGTACTTCAAGCCTTGGTTGCTGTCTATTTTGGACATAAGAGTTAACCATATTATAGCTCTTTCCCAACTTCTCGGCCAGCCAAGTCTGTTTTATTCCTTTTTCTTCTAAAACTTCCTTTATTCTGTTCATGAATTTCTAAATTTTCAAACCTCAAAGATAATCATTTGTAATTTATATCTCACTAAATAAGATAAAAACCAATCAAAAAAACTCGCCCAACACCTAAAGGGTGGTGGGTGGGCATGGGCGCGTGGAAGAATGAAGGCTCTTTTGGTTTTTCATTGCGTTGATTTTTGTGTCGGTAAAACCAAATGTGCCTGAATGTGGGTTGATTTCTTCATTTCTTTCTTCTGTCTTTATGTAGCAAATTTGTCTTTTCTTCTTTTTTTTACACTTGGCGGTAACGACAGAGGCTATGGGCTTGTGGCGGATT
>MTLE01008366.1_pt1 | contig 10648 bp, 6 predicted proteins | sample 1982461 | NCBI WGS metagenome assembly MTLE01 (sample SAMN05712605, study PRJNA340218) | biofilm metagenome | isolation source: sample SPL anode biofilm adapted to -200 mV | place: USA | collected 2012-02-03 | reverse complement strand
CCACTGGCTATGTATGGGCAAACTTCCTGATTATTCGTAGTTTCACCCATTGATGAAGGCTGGGCTACAGTCCATTTCCCATTTTCTGAGCCGGGTATAGGAAAAAGAGCCAGCATGCTTCTTAAAAAGATTTGTGTACAAATGTTCACCCTTTCATCAACATTCATCACTTCCTTTTCATACTTATTTCTGGTTGATTCGGGCTTTTGATAAATTTTTTCAACTATGTTTCTGATTTTGTACGATCCTCCGTTATCAAAATCGAAAAGTTTATTGTATGACACATAACCGTTTACAGCTCCCAATTCCTGTTCCAATTGCGGATTTGCAACCTTTATGATTGGTTCATTACTCCAGTAGGATGAATTTACAGACATACCCAGAATTACTTCTACCGCTGACATGCCTTTATAACTTTCATGTTTTGAAATTTTTCGTAAAAGATCCGATGCATAGGTACTCAACGGTTCAATACGCCCCTGAGCTTCATCCTGTACCAACAAACTGTTTAACAGCTTGATATGATCACTTTTTGACATACCGTTGTCGGTGGCGTAAGTAAGTCCGGTTACTGAAATTAATGCAGCGAGAATCAGCGTTTTAGGCGTTTTTCTGTTTGACTGAATTTGTGAGGTGAGTTTCATCAGTGTTCTGAATCTGCTGTTTTTGTTGAATAAAGTCAGAGCCATACCGGCAAGCATTAGTAAATATCCAATGTAAGTGACCATTGTTCCCCAGTAATCATGGTTAACTGAAAGTACTGTTCCCATTTCGTCCTGATCATAAGACGACTGGAAAAAACGATAACCGCGATAATTTAAAATATTATTCATATAAATCCTGAATGGCCTGATACTCTTCATTTCTGTGTCCGTTACTGTAATTTCGCTGGCATAGGAAGATGGGCTCATGGAGCCGGGATATCTGTCTAATTCAAATTTTCGTAATGTAATGTTGAATGGAATCTTTTTCAGCAATTTGCCATAATAAACGGATACTTTTACACCGTTTATTTGGGTTACGGTTGGCTGAGGAAACTGATCGCCGTAACTCAAAACATTGATTTCCTTCGATGTTATTCCATCATTGATGTTTAAGACAATAGCATCCGATCCTGAACCCATTTCAGAATTTCCTTCGTCGGTTGTAGCAGGAATCAGTGTCTTTTTAGCTTTTGGTAAAAAACCGCTTATCATAAATACAAGATTTTCAGACCTGAAAACTGTATTCTGAGTTGCAGGAGTTAACGTGTTGGGCTCAATCGTAACGGCATGCTCCCTGTCAATCATTCCCGAGGCAAGCGTGCCGGTTTTGGTAACTTTATGGCCTGATTTAAAGTATAATTCATTTGAAACAACTGAAAACAAAATATCAGCGGTATCTTTTGCTCCTTCAAAATCAAATGAGAAATCGCCTGCATAGACTTTGTCATTACCAATTAAGGTCAGATTTGTACTTTGTTCCGCACCACTCATAACGAAAATAGATACAGCCGGCTCGCCATGCTCAGCTTCAACAACTGATTCTACTGAATTTGGAACAAACAATTCATTGTTGAAAGTCAGAGTTTTACCTGCAATGTTGAGCGACTCGCTAAACAGATTGGAGCCCGTGGCAGAAAAATTAACTTCAGTGCTTTTTTCTGCTTTTTGGTCTTTATATTCAGCTACAATTTTTAATCCTGTTTTTTCTGTAATAATTTCGTCACTCGTTTCGCCCTGACGAATATGCATTATTCCTTCGTATCCGAAATATCTGGTAATACCGGCACCTATCAGGATACAAATAAAGGCAAGATGAAAAAGTAGAATGGTCCATTTTCGTCTGTTTATCAGATCGTATCTGAAAATACTCCCAATCATATTTATAATCAGGAGGACTAAAAGAATTTCAAACCATTTGGCATTGTATATTATCTCTTTTGCGTGTTCGGTACCGGAACTGTTTTCTAAAAATGTGGCGTATCCGATACTTGCAGCAAAAATGACCAGTAAGATTATGGTCGTGGGCATCGAAAATAGGAGATCTTTTAATTTTTTCATAAAAAGATATTGTATTGGGCTTATCGTTTTTTTGATTTCTGTGTTCAAAATTATAGCATGACTAACTCTTTAAACCGCAAAGATATTTTATTTTACTAAACTTTTTGAGGTTTTTTATAATAATTATCAATTTATATTGGTTTCAAAACACTGTTTTTTGCCCATAAATAATGTGAAAAATGATATATTACACTGATTAAAATTATGAATTATCACAATTTATCAGGTAGTTATGTCGAACTGATCTAATGTGAGGTACAGCCCGAAGAATTTTTTTTGTTGAAAAGGAATAATTTTTCAATTGTATTACAGGATATTATTCTTTGAATGCATCCAATGCAATTGTTGGTTGTCCGTTGTTATCAAAAGCTCCGAGAGTATAACCCTGCCAGCTGCCATAAGACTCAGGTTCCCAGTAAAAAACTCCGAGTCCTTTATTACCTGTTACTGATTTTGTTTTTTGTATTATATCGGACAGGAAGTTTTTGCAGGCAGTTGACAGATCCCAGCTCATTCCACATTCCACTATCATAACTTCTTTGCCGTAACGTGAAACCATATCATTCATGTTGGCCAGACAGTCATTATCGCAATTTTGCCAGTCGTTGACTGTTTTGTACCAGCCGGGATACAATGACATGCCAATCACATCCCATTTAGCGCCATTGCTTTTAAGTCCATCAAAAATCCAGCGGAACAAAGAATTGTCATATCCATTATTGATATGTACAACAACTTTGGCGTTTGGAAATACTGATTTTACTGCATCGTAACCGGAGGTTGTGAGCGCTGCATAATTTGCCATATTGGAAGATGCTTTTCCATCATCCCAAAGCATACCATTTCCTGTTTCGTTACCCACCTGAACCCATTCAGGGGTAATGTCATGATTTTTTAGACTATCCAGAACTTCTTTGGTATAATTTGATAAAGCTGTTTTCAAATCTGTAAAACTCAGATTCTTCCACGCGGCAGGTTTTGTTTGTTTGGATGGGTCTGCCCAGCTATCGCTATAATGAAAATCAATCATTATTCTCATTCCCAGATTTTTAGCGCGCAATGCTTTTACAATCAGATCCTGAGTGCTGCACCAACCGTCAGTAGGATTTACCCAAACCCGCAAACGGATTGAATTCGTTCCCAGACTTTTTAGCAATGCCATACACTCTGTTTCCGTTCCTGACGAGTTGTAAAACTTTTTACCGGAAGCTTCCATTTGAGTCAGCCAGCTTACATCAGCACCTTTTACAAACGAGCTTTGTTGTGTTGTATCGGTTGAAGTGGTATCTGTCTTTGTCGTGTCATTCGGGTTATCAACCGGGTCGTTAGGCTTGCAGCTTGTTGGCAACACCAGAATTAAAAAAGCGGATAATATAAATAGTGATTTTACAATAATGTTTTTCATATTTTTCTATAGATCCTGCGTTTGATTATTTAAATGCTTCCAGTGCTTTTGTAGGTTTTCCATCATCACCCCAAGCACTTAAACCATAATGACTCCAGCTACGGGCACCTTCAGGTTCCCAGTAAAAAACGCCCAACCCTTTATTGTCAGGAACATCTTTTACTCTTTTTATAACAGCTTTCAACATGTCGTAAGTATTTTGAACCTTGAAATCTTCACCTCCGACTTCCACTACCATCACCTCTTTTCCATAACGGGATGCCATGTCTTTCAGGTTATTTCCCAAATCGTCGATTGAAAGCGTATAGTCAGGTTTTCCATCGAGCCAGTAAGGATAATAGGATAAACCGATGACATCATATCTGGCGCCGTTTGCTTTTGCATTGTCGAACCATGTACGGAACCGTTCGCTGTTATTCCCCTGATCAACATGAAGTATTACTTTTGTTTTCGGGCTTACAGTTTTAATCGCTTTATATCCTTCGTTAATAAGTTGAGCAAGCTGAGGCCAGTTGTCTGTACTTCCTTCAGGATATATCATACCTGTGGGAATTTCGTTGCCTACCTGAACCCATTCGGGTTTTACACCTGCTTTTTTAAGAGCTGACATTACATCATAAGTATAATCGTAAAGGGCTTTTTTCAATTGTTCAAAATTAAGCCCTTCCCATGCTTTTGGCTTTACCTGCTTTGCCGGATCGGCCCACGAGTCGCTGTAATGAAAATCAATCATAATGCGCATACCCATTTTCTTGGCTCTAACGGCCATTGCCACAGTTTCATCTTTTGAACAATGTCCGCTTCCTTTATTGTCCGACGGGTTAACCCATGTCCGTAACCGGATTGAATTAATACCATATTCTTTGAGTATTTTAATGCAATCCTCGGCTTTGCCATCAGCATTGTAAAATGTGTAACCGGAAGCTTCCATTTGTGGTAACCAGCTGATATCGGCTCCTTTGGCAAATGGCTGTTTTGCATTCGATATAACCGGCAGACAAAACAACATAAGTAATAAAACAGGAACAATGTATTTTTTCATGATAGTAATTACATTATAAGTTGGTTTTAGATAATTATTGCGTTTAAAAAGGATATTGTAACAGCAAAGATATATTTTTTATGCCTAAAAAAATAATTTATAGTATGGAGGATAATAATTTTTCTTTTCACATTTTACAGTGATTTACAGGTTAAAAAATAAATCAACTATTCAAAACATTTTTTGTACATTTGTGGCTAAAATTAAATAAACACATAAATTTCATATCATGGCTGTTATTAAACCATTTAAAGGTATTCGTCCTCCTCAGAATTTAGTAGAGAAGGTTGCCTCACGTCCTTATGACGTATTGAATTCAGAAGAAGCAAGAACTGAAGCTGAAGGCAACCCAATGTCGTTGTATCATATTATTAAACCGGAAATAGACTTTGCTCCCGGACAGGATGAACACGAGGAAAAAGTGTACGAAAAAGCTGCTGAAAATTTTGCCAGATTCAGAAAAGAAGGCTGGTTGGTGCAGGATAAGGACGAAAATTATTACGTTTATGCCCAGACAATGAATGGAAAAACACAATATGGCCTGGTAGTTTGTGCCAATGTGGATGATTACATGAATGAAAACATAAAAAAACACGAGCTTACACGCAGAGATAAAGAAGAGGATCGCATGAAGCATGTACGTGTAAACAATGCAAACATTGAACCCGTGTTTTTTGCATATCCGCACAACGATGAACTCGATGCTATTGTAGCGGAAACTATTAAGAATAAGCCGGTTTATGATTTTATTGCTCCGGGTGATGGATTCGGACATCATTTCTGGATAATTGATAGTGCCGAAACAATTGCACGTATAACAGAAATCTTCGCAAAAATTCCTTCATTGTATATTGCGGATGGTCATCACCGCAGTGCTGCAGCTGCTTTGGTTGGCGACGAAAAGCGCAAACAAAATTCAAAACACACAGGAAGTGAAGAATATAACTATTTTATGGCTGTATGTTTCCCTGATAACCAACTGAATATTATTGATTATAACCGGGTGGTTAAGGATTTAAATAATTTGACGGATGAAGAATTTTTGGCGAAACTTTCAAAAAATTTCGATGTTGAATTAAAAGGTTCGGAAATTTACAAACCCAATAAATTGCACAATTTTGCGTTGTATCTGTCGGGCAAATGGTATTCACTGACTGCAAAAGAAGGCACATATAATGACAATGATCCGATCGGAGTTTTGGATGTGACTATTTCTTCCAATCTTATTTTGGATGAAGTGTTGGGCATTAAAGATCTTCGCAGCGATAAACGCATTGACTTTGTGGGTGGAATCCGTGGGTTGGGAGAACTGCGGAAACGTGTTGACAGTGGTGAAATGCGTGTTGCACTGGCACTTTATCCGGTTTCGATGAAACAATTGATTGACATTGCTGACACAGGAAATATCATGCCTCCGAAAACAACCTGGTTTGAACCTAAATTACGTTCAGGACTCGTTATTCATGAATTGATTTAAATCTTTTTGGTCGATTTATTAACCCAAATATAAATCTTATGCACATCCGGTTTTCTGTTCTTTTTATCTGCATTGCCACAATACTTTTTCAAAGTTGTGGCATAAAAGCCCGTATTAAAAAAGCTGATAAACATTTTGAAATCGGAGAGTATTATGCTGCTGGTGATTTATATAAAAAGGTGTATTATGGTGTTAAATATAATGAAAAGGATTTACGTTCGAAAATTGCTTTCAGACAGGGTGAATGTTATCGGCTGACAAATCAGAAACGAGCTGAACAGGCATATGTAAATGCGATTAAGAATAATTATCCGGATTCAATCGTGCATTTGCGTTATGCGCAGGTACTTGAACAAAACGGAAAATATGCCGATGCAGCCAGAAATTATTCAATTTATCTAAAAAAAGATTCTTCAAATCAAATTGCCAAAAGCGGACTTATAACTGCCAATCAAATTGCAGAATGGAATAAAGCTCCCGGCAGATATAAAGTAAGCAAACCAAAAGAGTTCAATGTCATCAGAACATCCAGTTTTAGTCCGGCTTTTATGGGGACAAACAGCGATGCACTGATTTTCACTTCTACCGGCAAGTTCAATAAAAAAACAGTACAGAAAAAGAGTGCAATTACCGGTCAGCCCGTAGATAAAATGTTTATGACCCGAAAGAATGCTGCCGGCAAATGGGAGGTTCCCGACACGGTAAGTGGTGAAGTAAACACGTTAAATGACGAGGGAGTGTGTAGCCTGACTTCGGATGGAAAGGTTTTGTATTATACACGATCACCTTACGTGGCAGATGGAGATAAAGGAACGGAAATACTTTCATCCCAAAGAGCAGGAGGGACGTGGAGTACACCTCAGAAAATCAAGATTTTTAATGATACTACAATTTCTGTAGCTCATCCGGCTATTTCCCCTGATGGAACGACTTTGTATTTCGTGTCGGATGCTCCGAATGGTTATGGTGGAAAAGATATATGGAAAGGCACTGTTGAAAACGGCGAATGTAAATATATAGAGAATCTCGGTCCTCAGATCAACACTTCGGGCGACGAGATGTTTCCTACTGTAAGGGAAGATGGAACCTTGTATTTTTCTTCAAACGGACATCCGGGTTATGGTGGTTTGGATATTTTTAAAGCTACTTATAAAGACAGTGTCTGGACAGTCGAAAATATGAAAGCTCCGATTAATTCGAATGCTGATGATTTTGGAATGACCTTCGGGGGAAAATCGGAAAAAGGTTACTTTTCTTCAAACAGGAACGACCTGAAAGGTTATGACAATATCTGGAGTTTTGAACTTCCTGAACTGGCATATGTTATTGAGGGTAAAGTTGTTGACGAAAAAGGAAATCCTTTACCTGATGCGATTATCCGTATGGTTACGAGTACAGGTGTAAATGCCCGCGTGCAGGTAAAAAAGGACGGAACTTATCGTCTGAAAATTGACAAAGATGAAGATTGTGTAATGCTGGCATCGTCCCGTGGCTATCTGAATCAGAATAATAAATTGTCCACTATGGGATTGAAGGACAGTAAAACCTTTAATGTGGATTTTCAGCTTTCAGCAATATCAAAACCAATTCAACTGGAAAATATATTCTATGAATTTGGGAAATGGGATTTGACTCCGGCTTCAGAAAACGGATTACAGGCACTGGTAAAAATACTGAAAGACAATCCGAATATTACCATTGAACTTAGTGCGCATACTGACTTTGTGGGAACAAATGCTTCCAATAAAATATTGTCAGAAAAAAGAGCCCAGTCGGTTGTGAATTATCTGATTGCTGCCGGAATTGCAGCTGACAGACTGACTTCGGTAGGTTACGGAGAGGAAAAACCTGTTGTGGTAGATGCTCAACTGGCTGCTAAGTTCCCATTCCTGAAAGAAAATGATGTACTTGACGAAAATTTCGTAACGAAACTGCCACAGAACCAGCAGGAAATTGTAAATCAGATTAACCGAAGAACCGAGTTCAGAGTTCTTAAAACAACTTACAAATTAAAATAAATCTCTTTATTCCGGAGATTACAGTTTGTAAATTAATTCATATAAAAAAATGAAACAATATCTCGACCTGTTACAAAGAGTACTTGACGAAGGAGTACATAAAGAAGATCGTACAGGTACCGGAACAGTCAGTGTTTTCGGCCACCAAATGCGTTTCAATATGGAAGATGGTTTTCCCTGTCTTACCACAAAAAAACTGCATTTAAAATCCATTATTCATGAACTTCTGTGGTTCCTGAACGGCGATACCAATGTAAAATACCTGCAGGACAACGGAGTGAGAATCTGGAATGAATGGGCGGACGAAAATGGCGATTTAGGACATATTTATGGCTATCAGTGGCGTTCGTGGCCCGACTATAAAGGTGGATCGGTGGATCAGATTACCGAGGCTGTAAATACTATAAAAAATAATCCGGATTCACGCAGAATAATTGTAAGTGCCTGGAATGTTGCTGATTTACCTAATATGAACCTGCCTCCGTGTCATGCGTTTTTCCAGTTTTATGTGGCCGACGGAAAGCTTAGTCTACAACTTTATCAGCGAAGTGCCGATATCTTTTTGGGAGTTCCGTTTAATATCGCATCTTATGCATTATTATTACAAATGATGGCTCAGGTTACAGGATTGAAAGCGGGTGATTTTGTGCATACTCTTGGTGATGCACATATTTATTCCAACCATTTTGAACAGGTAAAACTCCAGCTTTCGCGGGAACCACGACCGCTCCCGAGAATGTTAATTAATCCGGATGTGAAAGATATTTTTTCTTTTAACTATTCTGATTTTGAACTTGTGGATTACGACCCACATCCTCATATTAAGGGCATTGTGGCTGTATAAAACCATAAACAGACATACATAGTACATAAAATATCGTTTTATAACGAGAATCTGATATGGAAAATCAATGTTGATTTTCCATATTTTTTTGTAATTTTGGCAGCCTGCCTAAAAAAGACAGTTTGGATAGGAGTATTTTTAATTATTATATTATGTCAAAAATTTCAATTATTGCCGCTGTTTCCGATAACTATGCAATTGGAAAATCAAACAATCTACCCTGGCATTTGCCGGCAGACTTGAAGCATTTCAGACAGTTGACAACCGATCATGCGGTTGTTATGGGTAAAAGAACATTTGAAAGCCTTTCGAATGGTCCGCTCCCAAACCGAAAAAATATTGTTCTGACTTCCGTAATGTCGGAAGGAGTTAACGAAGGTTATTTTGAAGCGGATTCTCTGGAAGATGCTTTCTATCTGTGCGAAAAGGAAGAACAGATATTTATTATGGGAGGAGCTACTGTTTATAGACAAAGCGTTGATAAAGTAGATTCAATGTATATAACGTGGGTTCATGGGAATTTCAATGCTGATGCATTTTTCCCTGAAATTAATTTTGATGAATGGACTGAAGTGAGTAAGGAAGATCATCAACCCGACGAAAAGAATGAATATGCATATACCTTTTCCTATTACGAAAAGAAAAAATAATCACTTGAATTGATAAATGTATATCAAAAGCACTTTTTAATTTTAAAAAGTGCTTTTTTATTTCAGGCAAAAAAAGCAAATTGTTTTATTTCAGGCAATTTTTGTTTGAGTTTTAAATGAATTTATAGACGAATGTGTATCTTTGTATATTTTAAAACAATAAAACTAAATCACAATAAAAATTACCATGAGTTATTTAATTGAACCAATTGACTACAAACCCGTTCTCGATTTAAAACAAACCGAACTGGGTATTTCCAAAATTAAAGATTTCTTTCAGGCAAATTTATCAGCAGAACTTCGTTTGCGCAGAGTTACAGCTCCGTTGTTCGTGCTTAGAGGAACAGGTATTAATGATGATTTAAATGGCGTTGAAAGGGCTGTGAATTTTCCGATAAAGGATATGGGAGATACTGTGGCAGAAGTAGTGCAGTCATTGGCAAAATGGAAAAGACTCACTCTGGCAGCTTACGGCATAGAAAACGGATACGGTATTTACACTGATATGAATGCAATAAGAGCCGACGAGGAATTGGGTAATCTTCATTCATTGTATGTCGATCAGTGGGACTGGGAACGTGTAATGACCGCTGAAGAACGCAATATCGATTTTTTGAAAAGTATTGTTCGTCGTATTTATGCGTCGATGTTACGTACAGAATATCTGGTATCGGAAAGTTTTCCGGATATTAAGCCCTGTTTACCACAGGAAATTACGTTTATTCATGCTGAAGAGCTGCGCAAAATGTATCCTGATCTGAATCCGAAAGAACGCGAATTTGAAATTACAAAAATTCATAAGGCAGTATTCATTATTGGTATTGGCGGTGTTTTGGGTGATGGAAAAAAACATGATGGTCGTGCTCCGGATTATGATGACTGGTCTACAGTAGGTGAAAACGGGCTCGAAGGACTTAACGGTGATATCATCCTGTGGAATCCGGTTTTGCAGATTCCATTTGAAGTTTCGTCGATGGGTATTCGTGTAGATAAAAAAGCATTATTAAAACAATTGGAAATAGAAGGAAAACAGGAGCGTTTGAATTTGTATTTTCACAAACGATTGGTCGATGGAACTTTGCCACTTTCAATTGGTGGTGGAATAGGCCAGTCAAGATTGTGCATGTTTTTTCTGCGTAAAGCGCATATCGGCGAAATTCAGGCAAGTAT
>MTLE01005235.1_pt1 | contig 10652 bp, 8 predicted proteins | sample 1982461 | NCBI WGS metagenome assembly MTLE01 (sample SAMN05712605, study PRJNA340218) | biofilm metagenome | isolation source: sample SPL anode biofilm adapted to -200 mV | place: USA | collected 2012-02-03 | reverse complement strand
CGTCTAAAGAAGAAAGAGCACAAAGAATAGATGAATTCTGGAATAGCTTAGCTGAAATCAATTCTATAAAGATGTCAGAACAAGCCAAAAAGAATTTACAAGTATTCGAAAACAGTGAAGTACATAGAATCGCATACACACCTTTAATACTCCCAAAAAAATTAGAAGCAGAATTACGCAAAAAATGGCCTAGAAAAAATCGTAAAGAAGTAGAAAAACGATGGTCTTTTTCAGAAATTATAAATGAAATTTCTTCAAAAAACAAAGGTACTCCGCTTGAAAATATTGTAGCTCTGAGCTATGGATATAGAATGAGTAGCCATGTAATGCATGGGGACGAAACAGGAATACAGATTATAAATGAGAGAAATAGTCGTCCAGAAGAGGAGAAAAACAAGTCCTATCGTAGTCATTATATAAGACTACTTAGTGATTGTCTCGCTATCACGACTCAAACAGGTGTTCTGACGATGCATTATCTAGGTCTCGAAAAGGAGCAAGAATATTTTTCTGATATTTTGAAAGAAATAGAAGTTATAGAAGACTTAGAAGATAAATATAAAGATAAAATATTCGAAGAGACATATTACAATAAATATAAATAACATGTTGTAAGAGTAAAGCCTCTTTGATTTATTAAATTTATCTTCACAAAATGCACTTTATTTTTTCAGAGTTGATCAATAAGATAAATATTTTTTCTAAATTTAAATAACCCTATTAGATCTGGTATATCTCAATATCTAACTGAATAAATCAACAACTATCCCACTCTGAACTAAAAACTCCACTATATAATAAATAATAATATCTAAGTTCAAAAGGGATACCTAGCATTAGCTTAATGAAAGGGTCCCTTTCAACAGACTTGTTCAACAAATCTATAGTATTCAATTAATACAACATCGCAAAACCGTATCATTTAATAAATGTATTGATTAAAAAATTTTCAGAGTAAAAAACTAGTAGGAGCTATTCTCATCAATTATTCATAGTTTGAAATAGTGTCTGTAGGGTTGTGTGAGTATAAATATTCTTAAAAAAATCACCCAACCAACCAATCAATTGGAAGGAAGGGCTTAACTGATAACCCAAACCTATTAAAACAGAAAACTAACTGTTTTAAAGCCAGACTTTGGGCCTGTTTAGTTGTTTGCCTATTTGTTTGCGGAGCTCGGCTTCGCGGGCTTCCAGCTTGGGGGATCGGAATCCGTTTAATAAATAGTAGTTCTACACTTGCAATGACCGTCAATAGATCAATCTGTAATTTTATCGTCATTCAATCATAGATGTAAAATAATCCTAAAGTGTAAAAGGTTCTTCAATATCATGAGCAAGTCCAAAAAAATCATTTTCACATTGCTTTGCTGTAAAAAAATTAATTTTATTAATGTCTTGATCATCAGGTCCAAACGAAGCAATTATCTTTTCCCTCATGTCGTCAATTTGAGACTCTTTTTCTACGATTATATACTTTATATCTTTTATGGTAATAGGTATAGTTTTATTTCCAGTTATATTTGTATATTCGTTCTTGTTTTCATATTCAGTATGAGATAGAATTAAATAATTAATGTTATTTGATAATTCTGCAATAGATGGTACAAATCGCCACTCTCTTTCATCTGAAAATCTATAATTGGAATATTGCTTCCTTTTCTTTTTTAATTTCATTCTGTATCTGAGCCAACTTGTCCTGCTGTGTGGTTATTTGGTTCTTAAGACTTTCACCATAGAAATAAAAACCTAAACCGGCCACAACAAGTAAAACTGCTATTAAAGCAATAATAATGTCGAAACCAAACTTTTTACGTTCGGTCGGCAGAAGATCTACTTTAATTGCCATATATTCACCTCCAATTCCAAAAACTCCATAACTAAATATTTCTCATAAGCAAGCCTATTACAGGCAACAAAGAAGGCGCCAGCTCCTGCAGTGTTTCAGGAGAAAAACCCTGTACTCTCGATAAATCCATTGACTTCAGAGGATTTGCCACTTTGCATTGAATACCAAGTTCATTTTCCATATACACATCAATGTTTCTGAACCTAGCGGTTCCCCCGGAAATAACAACTAAATCCACCGATTCGCCGCCGTAGCGGGATCTGTAGAAATCAAATGAACGCTGCACTTCTGTAATAAGCTCAGTAAGCACGGGAATAATAACATTGAAGATTCTCATCGTTGTTGGAGCAACGGGTGTGGCATCTTTTTCCACCCGTATAACACCTTTGTCTTTTTTGATTTTTTCTGCTTCTTCAAAGCTAAGATTCAATGACTGGCTTATAACCTTTGTAAAGCTATTACCGGCAACTTTAACCGCGCGGTTTGTCCTGGGCATTCCAGACTTATATATATTAATACTTGTAGCAGAAGCTCCTATATTAATAAGCGCAACGGTTTTTTTCATTTGTTCGGGCTCCAAACAAAGTTCAAGGCCTCTAAAAAGCGCAAAAGGTTCCATATCAATAGCTTCTGGAACAAGACCCGCGTAACGAATAACATCTTGATTGTTTTTAACCATCTCATTAGGAGCGGCAATCAAAAGAACTTCCATCATCTTAGGATCATCTTCCAGTTCCTTGCGCATGATCATACCTTTAACTTGTGCATCGCTAACGGAATAAGGAATATACTGCTCGGCCTGAAACTTAACAGCCTGAGCAAGGTCTTTCTCTCCCATTTTAGCCATGGTTATAGGACGAATCACTATAGACTGACCGGAAAGAAGGCCGACAGCCTTCTGAGCATTCAATCTATTACTTAAAATAAGCTGCTTTATGCTATCACCAAGAGCACGCGGATCTTTAATCCTACCGTCTTCTATAGTCATGGCGGGTGTGGCTCCGACGATAAGAGAAGATAACTCATACGTTTTATCTTTCTTTTGCTTAATCTGAGCCATCTTAATAGAACTAACACCGATATCAAGACCGGAAATTGCTCCTTTTTTCGCAAAAAGCTGCGCCAAAAAATCCATTTTTTATATCTCACCTCCCTCCATATAAAATTAAGCATTTAAAGCTATTTGACATGACATTCGCCCAAAAATACCAATATCCTTCTAGAATACCATTAGTATAATCCTAAGGTTAGCGATAGAAGGTCATGGGTAAGAATAAAGCGAAAAAAAATTCAACTCAAAAAATATAACAATAAAAGCCGCAATAGCCATAAAAGTTCCAAAAGGGACTGGTTTTTTTGAAAAATTTTTATGCTTTAAAAGCAATGGTATTACAAAAACAAATCCAATAAAAAAAGACAGTAAAAAAGCTGTAAAAGCTTTATCACATCCTAAAAAAGCACCGATAAGAACAGCAAACTTTATATCTCCTCCGCCCATAGCCTCTTGCTTAAAAAAAACAGCACCCCAAAAAGCAATCAATGCAAAAAAAAGATAGCCCAGCAACATGCCTGAAAGAGAATCTAAAAAATTTAAAACAAATTGATTCTCTGTTTTTTCAAAAGTTGGCAGCAACAAAAAAAGAAATGAGTCATAAAAAGAAAATTTACCTGCAAAAGTATGAAAAACCATTCCGAAAATGGTCATGGGGAAAGTAATGCTGTCAAGAATCAGCCAATGATCGTAATCAACAAAAAAAATTATAATGAGACATGATGAAAAAATAGCCCATCCGATAAATTCCAAACCAAAACCTAGTTTCCAAAATAAAAGTAAATATATAACAGCATTCAGAAACTCTATAGCTGCATATCTAATTGAAAAAGAAGAAAAACAAGTATCACAGCGCCCTCTCAAAATAAAATAACTTATAACGGGGATGTTCATAAACCATTTTACAGGCTGCCCGCAGCTGGTGCAGGCAGAAGAAGGAATGACGATAGATCTTCCAATAGGTAAACGGTAAATACATACATTCAAAAAACTTCCTATTAAGGCACCAAAAACAAATATATATATATTTGAAAGCAAAAGATAAGGATCTGCAAAAAATACTTTTAGATTTGTAAGTATATTAATCATAACAGAAATAATTAAACTCTTAAAAAAAATTACCTTTATTAATAATTTATTTTCATATCTATAGGCATAAAACACAATAAAAATTCTTCGCTTCAAGCACAATAGCATCATGACTTAGCGCTCGGATAAAAATCATGGGAGAAAAGTGTATAAGGAAGCGGCACCTATACATCAGAATTTATCATGTAATCTTTTCCAAGTATTTCGACACGCAATCAAACCCATATAAATAAAAAGAAACTGAACTTGCGTCCAGTTTCTTCTTTAGTTTTTAGAACAATGATACTAGGTTGTCGACAAGGAAATTGAAGTTACATCTTCGCCTGGTGCCGGAGCAATCAAGCCTGAAGCAGAATCAAATTGAGGATAACCATGTGTCAAAGTAGATACCAGTCCGCCTGCAGCATGGTTGCCTTTGTCACACCATACACCATACATATCAGGATTAGAAATTGAATCATAATTGTAAGAAGCTGTTTTATCACCGGATGATGGGCATACAGGAATTCTCTTAAGAAGAGAAGCTCCATTTATAACAGTTGTTAAATCAGCCTGCCACTGAGTTTTTGAAGGATATCTGCCGTTATGATCTGTAGAATACATTTCACAAGCTGTTCCGATATTTTTGACGTTACTCTTACAGGATGTGAGCTGTCCCTGTGCTCTAGCTTTCATAAAGTTAGGAACGAGGATAGCTGCCAAGATAGCAATAATAGCGATAACAATCATAAGTTCAATAAGAGTAAAGCCTTTTTTGTTACGTCTCTCTATTTTCATTATTAATTGTCACCTCCTTTTCATGTAGAATTTTGCTTACGAACCGAGTATATCATAAAAGGAAAATAAAAGTCAATAGTTTTTTACATTTTTTTAACAACCTATTATTAACTTTGTAACATTATTTCAAATTTTTGACAAAAAATCCGTGCTGCTAAGACAAGCGATAAACAACCAATATCACTTGCCGGTGCTCTTGCCATTCTCACAGCCCTTATCTTTCAAATCCATCTCTTCAGCCTCTGCCATGAGAGGATTAAAGACCTTCCTCACTTTAATGCTTCTTTTTCCAAAAAATTTTCCAACCAACAAAATGCAGGACTTTTATTTTACCAAAGCAATTATATAGAAAAGTTTAAAAATCCATGCTGCCTATTCATTGTTTTTACATAAGGTTAAATATATGAAAGAACAAAGTGTTTACAAATATATTTCCCCTCTCATTATAATATTGAGCGTTGCTGCAGCGTTAATCAATATAAATAAAGGAATATGGTCAGATGAAGGGTTTAGCATAGCACTAGCTTCTTTAAAATTACCTGTAATGCTATATGATATAAAAAATTTTGATGCTCATCCTCTTCTATATTATATTTTCTTGCATTACGTTTTAAAACTAGGGCATGAAGAATGGTTGTTGCGAATTCCTTCAATAATCTGCATGGTAATCACAGAAATTTTCATATATAAGACAGCCTTAAAAATATACAGCAAGCGTCTCGCTTTGCTAGTTCTATTGATGCTCGCAATCAATTCTTCTTTTCTTTTTAATGTTATCTTTATTAGAATGTTTTCTTTCCTTGTGCTGTTCATGTCGCTATCTGTATATTATTTTCTGCAAGTTTTTATTAAAAATGAAAAACCTGCATATTTAAAAACATTATACATTGTTTTCAGCATCTTAGGCTTGTATTCTAATTACCTTTTTATCCCTCTTGTTATCGCACAATTTATTTACATCTTAATTTATTCAAAATCAGCTTTAAAAGAATTTCTTAAATGCCTGATGATAATTTTATTGTTTTTTGCTGCATGGCTCCCCTTTTTATTTAATCAGATTATAACAGGGCAGGGTCCGGAAGCAAGCCTTCCTTGGGACTTACGGAGAACTCTGCTTACAATAGGAGTTTGGATTTTTACATGGTTTTCCGGAAACAGCCTTGCATTTTTAAAAGAAAATTCATATTATTGGGCAATGGCAGCAGTTAATTTAATTGTTATATCCTGCTTGATTTTTTCTGTAAAATACAAGCACAATAGTGTTTTTATTTTTAATATAATATTTATCATATTGTTTTTATTCGCTTTAACTTTAAAGACAGGCAAACCCATGTTTCAAGAACGATATATTATCAGCATCACACCTATTATTGTTTTTCCTTTTGTCTACTTTATCCATAAATGCTTTAAAAGATGGAAACCTGTTGCTGTCTCACTGTTAATCATATATATTGTCTGTAATATTGTTTCTGTCTATAATTATTCATTTAACCCTTATTACGGAAGACAAAGATGGAAAGAAGTGTTTACTGATTATTCTCAAAAATTAAAAAGCGGTGATGGTATCGTTGTCTTGGATTCATTTCAATACTACACAGTCGCATATTATTTAAAAAATAATTTAAACAAATATTATATTCACACACACCTCACTCCGGGACACATGACTAATTTTCTTAATAATATAAACTCTTTGCCGGACAAAAGGATATGGATTTTTGCTTCGGGTTTATACAGAAACCACGGTCGAAATGATATAATTCTTGAAACCCTTTATAAAACCATGACAAATAAAGAAATAAATGTTTACGATAATGTCCGACCACAGGAAGAAATTCTGATATTTTTATTTGAACGCAAACCCTTAGAAAGGCCAAATAAAAAAGAGAATCACTTGCAAAAATAACATAATCTGGTGTTGGTATATTCATGCGGGCATGAACTCTAGTGCTAAAATACAAATAAAAAATATGGTTTTACACCTAAATGAAACGGAAAAATACGACCTATTCGCAGAACTTACAAAAACCTGACAGATCCGCACAATATAGCTACATAATAGAAAAAAATATAAAAAACTATAATAACGGATTAGAACTTAAGTTTGGAGTATTGTTTTGATCAAACGACTTCTTGCCGAAATAAGAGAATATAAACGTGATGCCCTGCTAACTCCTCTTTGCATTCTTCTTGAAGTGATTGTACTTACACTCATCCCTGCCGCAATTGCCAAAATGATCGATTTAGGAATTGAAAAGGGAAATATGCATGTTGTTTACGCCTACGGAACTTGGCTTCTTGTGTTTAGCATTATTGCCATGCTATTTGGTGTCGCATCAGGTTTTTTTTCTGCAAGAGCTTCCGGAGGTTTCGCAAAAAATCTACGCAGGACCCTTTTTAACAAAGTACAGAATTTTTCTTTTTCCAATATGGACAATTTTAAAACTTCAAGTTTGACAACCCGCCTCACAACCGATATAACAAATCTTCAAAACTCATACCAAATAATTCTCCGACTTGCCGTAAGAGGCCCTGGGACGCTAATCTTTTCTCTTATTATGTCATTTATGATAAGCCCTAAGCTTGCCCTCATTTTTTTATTACTAGCTCCTTTGCTTGGGATAGCCTTATTTATTATTCTCAATGTTGTTCATCCTCTTTTTGTGAGGGTATTTAAAACCTATGACCGTTTAAATGAAATTGTACAGGAAAATCTTAGAGGGATACGCGTTGTCAAATCATTTGTAAGAGAAGACTATGAAATAGAAAAATTCAAAATGATATCAAATAATATTTATGTTGACTTTAGAAGAGCTGAACGTATAATAACCCTTAACTCGCCTATTATGCAATTTGTGATGTATATTTCACTGCTGCTTATCTCATGGTTTGGGGCTCACATGATTGTTTCCTCATCTCTTTCCATAGGGTCTCTGGTAAGCCTCTTGACATATAGCACACAAATTTTGATGAGTCTTTGGCAATTTTCCATTGTATTTATCATGATTCTCATCTCTAGAGCTTCTGCTCAAAGAGTTTATGAAGTTCTGTCCGAAGAAAGCACTGTTGTTAATCCAGAAAGCCCTGTCCAAAACGTAAAGAATGGTGATATTTCTTTTAAGAATGTTACCTTCAAGTATTCAGAAAGCGCAGAGAAACCTTGCATTGATTCTGTTACAATGGAGATAAAATCTGGTGATGTAATCGGTCTTATGGGAGCCACAGGAAGCTCAAAAACATCCTTAATTCAACTAATACCTCGCCTTTATGATGTTTCTGGGGGAGAACTTCTTGTAGGTGGCGTGAATGTGAAAGAATATGACCTCACAACTCTAAGAAATACCGTATCTGTTGTTCTTCAGAAAAATACTCTTTTTTCAGGCACTATTATAGACAATCTCAAATGGGGCGATAAAAATGCGACACAAGGTGAAGTTGAGCGTGTATGCCGTATAGCATCAATTTACGATTTTATAAAATCTCTGCCTGATGGTTTTAACACCATGGTGGAACAAGGTGGTGTTAATTTTTCCGGTGGACAGCGTCAGCGGCTCTGCATTGCCCGTGCACTCCTTAAAAAACCAAAAATAATTATTTTTGACGATTCCATGAGTGCTGTAGATACTCACACAGATAAGTTAATACGCGATGCCCTGAAAGACGAGTTGCCTGAGGTGACTAAAATTATAATCGCTCAAAGAATTCAATCAGTAATTGATGCTGACAAAATAGCCGTTATGGATAGCGGTAAAATTGCAGCTTATGATAACCACTCCTCACTTCTTAATCATTGTGCTATATATCAGGAAATATATGCCTCACAAATGGGAAACGGAGGAAATAATGCCGCCTAAAACTCCGCAAAAAAATCAATCCATTTCCTCCAAGTCATCAGCTATATCCAAGGCTCCTACTCGTAAAACTCTTGTTGAATCGCTAAAAATAATCGCCCGTATTTTTTCATTTTTGTCAATAAAAGAGCGTTGGAAAGCGAGCTTTGCCGTCATACTTGTTATTATAAGCACACTTTCCTCAGTGGCTGGTTCCTTTTTTGTAAAATCATTAATAGATACTTATATTATTCCCCTAAAACAAACGGGTATTCCTGATTTTTCACCACTCTTAACTGCCTGCATAATCATGGCTGCAATTTATATTACAGGTTTATCAGCCGACTATTCTTATAATTATATTATGTATAATATAGTCCATATCACTTTGAAAAAAATCCGGGATCGAATGTTTACTAATATGCAACGCTTCCCTGTGAGCTATTTTGACACCAACTCTTTTGGTGACATAATGAGCCGATATACTAATGATACAGATACAATGAGAGAACTTCTGTCACATAGCATCCCGAGCCTTATCGAAGGTTTTTTTACTATTACGATTGTTTTTATAGCCATGTGCTACCTTAATCTTTCTCTTACAGCTATCGCTTTGGTATCTATTCTTTTAAGTTTATGGACAGGAGCCGTTATAGCAAGTAAGAGCAAAGGCTCTTTTGCTGCCCAGCAAGATTCCATAGGCAAACTTGACGGTTACATTGAAGAAATGATGAGCGGTCAGAAAGTGGTGAAAGTTTTTTCACGTGAAAATGAGTGTCGCGAAGAGTTTGAGGAACTTAACAACGCTCTCTTTGAAAACTCTCTTAAAGCCAACAGAATCGCAAATATGATGATGCCTATAATAATGAACTTGGGTAATATTCAATATGTACTGATTGCATTTGCAGGGGGGTATTTTGCCACTCATTCAATGGGAGGAGTAACAGTTGGTGTTATTGCCGGTTTTCTGCAGCTTGCAAAAGCCTTTTCACGCCCTATCAGCCAGCTTTCGCAACTTTTTAACAGTATTGTCTCCGCCCTTGCCGGAGGGGAACGTATTTTTGAACTGATTGACACTCCTTTTGAAGAAGACAAAGGCAAAATCACACTTGTAAAGGCGACCGAGAAAGGGGGCAAAATTATTGAATGTGATTCTGAGAATTGTTTTTGGGCGTGGAAATTACCTGATAGCGGCAATGGCACTATATATCATAAAACTCGGGGAGAGTTTATTTTTGATAATGTCGATTTTTCCTATGATAGGAAAAATAATGTATTGGAAGGCATCTCTTTTAAAGCTGCTTCAGGAGAGAAGTTAGCTCTTGTCGGAGCTACCGGTGCAGGCAAAACGACTATTGCGAATCTATTAACACGTTTTTATGATGTTCCGGATGGGAAAATAAAATATGATGATCTTAATATTAACGATATTCGCAAAGAAGACTTGCGCCGCTCAATTTCACTTGTGCTTCAGGACAGTTTATTTTTTACTGCAACGGTCAAGGATAATATCCGTTATGGCAATGAATGTGCTTCTGATGAAGATGTAAAAGCCTCCGCAGAAAGATCCGATGCTGATGGTTTTATAAGGATGTTGCCACTTGGATATGAAAATGTTATTTCAGGAGATGCTTCTGAGCTTTCACAAGGGCAAAGGCAACTTTTATCAATTGCACGCGCTGAAATTTCTGACTCACCTGTCATGATACTGGATGAAGCGACTTCCAGTATAGATACAAGAACAGAAAAAATTGTTCAAAAAGGTCTTGAAAGGCTTATGAAGAGTAAAACGGTCTTTATAATAGCACACCGTCTTTCTACGGTTAGACAGGCTGATAAAATATTGGTAATGTCAGGCGGAAAAATAATAGAAAGAGGGAATCATGATGAATTGTTGGAGAAAAAAGGCGAATATTTTAAACTTTATAATGGACTTATAGAACTTTCTTAGTAAGCAAAACAAGGTATTTTGAACACTATTTGCTTCAGGGTGCTGTCGAAATCAGTATAAATTGATATTAATATATACTTATGTGTTTTTGGTAACCATAACGGTATC
>MTLE01003592.1_pt1 | contig 10660 bp, 8 predicted proteins | sample 1982461 | NCBI WGS metagenome assembly MTLE01 (sample SAMN05712605, study PRJNA340218) | biofilm metagenome | isolation source: sample SPL anode biofilm adapted to -200 mV | place: USA | collected 2012-02-03 | reverse complement strand
AGGATGATGAGTTCTATGCCGTACCGGCTCGGAATGCTGGTTTGCTTCTCGATGGGCCGCGTTTTTCTGCAATGATTGTTTCCACGACCGGCCACATGGCAAGGATGAACACTATTTCTCCGGGCGCCTTCGTCAGGTTCAAGAGATGGATGGCTGAACAGCCTGACCGGGATCCTATGAAGCGCCAAAGAGACATCCTGCAAGCAAATATGGTCGAAGAGCTGATTACCGAATACCTTCCCCACCTCCAGTAATAATTATAGGAATAATCCAATTTCGATAAAACTTTTGTGGTAGCCAGTAGTAAAATCGGGACAGATTTATTTTTTTCATGAAGTCTTGTTTGAAACTTCACGTGGTGCACTTGCAATTTGAATCTGCCTTTAGGATTCGTCGCGCTTCATCCCGTTGCCTGCTATACTTCCCCCCATGAGCCACGATGCCATTTCCATCCGCAACGCCCGCCAGAACAACCTCAAGAATCTCGACCTCGACCTTCCCCTGGGGGAGCTGATCGTCGTCACCGGCGTCTCCGGCTCGGGGAAGTCGTCTCTGGCCTTCGATACGGTCTATGCCGAGGGGCAGCGCCGCTACGTGGAGACCTTTTCCCCCTATGCCCGCCAGTTCCTGGATCGGATGGACCGCCCCGCCGTGGATCGGATCGACGGGATCCCCCCGGCCATCGCCATCGACCAGACCAACCCGGTTCGCACCTCCCGCTCCACCGTGGGGACCATGACGGAGCTTAACGATCACCTGAAGCTTCTCTTCGCCCGGGCGGCGCGGCTCTTCTGCCGCGGCTGCGGTCGGCCGGTGCGGCGCGATACGCCGGAGAGCATTGTGGATGAACTGTTGGCGCGGGACGGGGGTGCAAATGCCGCTGTCCTCGTCACCTTCCCTGTGCCGGTGCCGGCCAACTTTTCCGCCGACGAGGTGAAGGGGTTCCTGGCGGGGCAGGGGTACACCCGCATTCACCGGGAGGAGGAGGGGATCCTGGAGGTGATCCAGGACCGCACCCGGCTTGCCCCCGAGAACCGCTCCCGGTTGGTGGAGGGGATGGAGGCGGCGCTCCATGTCGGCCACGGGCGGGTGCTGGTCTACCCCCTGGGTGACGACGGCGCGCCGGGGGAGCCGTGGCGCTTTTCCTCGGATCTCCACTGCCCCGACTGCGACATCTCCTACCACGACCCGGCGCCCCACCTCTTTTCCTTCAACTCGCCGGTGGGGGCCTGTGCCACCTGCCGGGGGTTCGGACGGGTGATCGGCATCGATATCGGCCTCGTGATCCCCGACGACTCCAAAACCCTGGCGGATGGGGCGGTGAAGCCGTGGCAGACCGAGAGCTACCGGGAGTGCCGGGACGACCTGATCTCCTTCGCGGCCAAGCGGGGGATTCCCACCAACGTGCCGTGGCGGGAGCTGACGGCGGAGCAGCAGGAGTGGGTGATCGAGGGGGAGGGCTCCTGGGAGGACGGCCTCTGGTACGGGGTGCGGCGCTTCTTCGACTGGCTCGAAACCAAGAGCTACAAGATGCACATCCGGGTGCTCCTCTCCAAGTACCGGGCCTACACCCTCTGCCCCGCCTGCGGGGGGGCGCGGCTATCCCCCGATGCGCTCCTGTGGCGGCTCGGGTCAAAGGGCGGGGCCGACCGGGTGCTTGCGCCGGAACTACGCTTCCGCCCAGCGGGGGTGGCCCTGTCCGATGATTTCTTGCGGAGCCTGCCGGGGCTCACGATCCACGACGTCATGCTCCTCCCCATCGATCGCTGCGCCGCGTTCTTCGCCGACCTGGCGCTCCCGCCCCCCCTGGATGAGGCGGCGGAGCTGCTCCTGCGGGAGATCCGCGCCCGCCTCGGCTACCTTGGGGCGGTGGGGCTCGGCTACCTGACCCTCGACCGCCAGTCCCGGACCCTCTCCGGCGGCGAGGTGCAGCGGATCAACCTGACCACGGCCCTGGGCACCTCCCTGGTGAACACCCTTTTCGTGCTGGATGAGCCCTCCATCGGCCTCCATCCCCGGGACATGGGGCGGGTGATCGGCGTGCTGCGGCAGCTGCGTGACGCCGGAAACACGCTCCTCGTGGTGGAGCACGATCCCCAGGTGATGCTTGCCGCCGACCGGCTACTGGACATGGGCCCGGGGCCTGGGGAGCGGGGGGGCGAGGTGGTCTTCTTCGGAAAGCCGGGGGCGATACTTAGGGAGAAACGGTCGCTAACGGGGGAGTATCTGGCGGGGCGGAAAAGTGTGGCCGTCGCCGACGAGCCTCGCCCGGTGGCTCAGGGACATCCGTCCCTGGAAATCCTCGGCGCCGCGGCCCACAATCTGACGGGGATCGATGTCCGCATCCCTCTGAACCGCCTCGTCTGCATCACCGGCGTTTCCGGCTCGGGTAAATCCACCCTGATCCAGGATGTGCTCCACCGGGGGCTTTTGAAGCTCATGGGGAAGCCGACGGAGCCGCCGGGGATCCACGCCGCCATCAACGGGGCGGAGCTGATCGGCGACGTGACCCTTGTCGATCAGTCCCCCATCGGCAAGACCACCCGCTCCAACCCGGCCAGCTACGTGGGGGCTTTTGACGCCATCCGCAAGCTCTTCGCTGCAGAACCCCTGGCAAAGGAACGGGGCTACACCACCGGCACCTTCAGCTTCAACGCCGGCACCGGGCGCTGCCCCGCATGCGGCGGCAATGGCTTCGAGCACGTAGAGATGCAGTTCCTCTCCGACGTGTATTTACGCTGCCCCGACTGCGACGGCCGCCGCTACCGCTCCGAGGTGCTGGAGGTGGGGCTCGTTCCGGCCGGAGGAGGGCGCCCCGTCTCCATCGCCGACGTCCTGGAGATGACCGTGACCGAGGCGGTAGCCTTCTTCGCCGGCCAGCGGGAGGTCCTCCGGGGCCTCGAACCCCTGGAGGCCGTTGGGCTCGGGTATCTGCGCCTGGGGCAGCCGGTCCCCACCCTCTCCGGCGGCGAGGCCCAGCGCCTGAAGCTGGCCGGCCACCTGGCCCAGGTGAGGGGGCGGAAACGGTCGGGGGCTGGGAACCTCTTCCTCTTCGATGAGCCGACCACCGGCCTCCACTTTGAGGACATAGCCCGATTGCTGGCCGCCTTCCGGCGGCTTCTGGAGGCCGGCGACTCCCTGGTGGTGATCGAGCACAACCTGGACGTGATCGCCGTCGCCGACTGGCTCATCGACCTGGGCCCCGAAGGGGGGGACGCCGGAGGGCGGGTGGTCTGCACCGGCACCCCGGCAGGGGTGATGAAGTGTCCCGAGAGCCACACCGGCCGGGCCCTGCTGGAGTACGGCGAAGAGCTGGCCGCCCTGGTGCGGGAATCGACCCAGGGGATGGCGGAGGCGCTCCCCGCCGTGGTGCCGGACCGCGCCATCCGCATCGTACATGCCCGGGAGCACAACCTGAAAAATGTCACCATCGCCGTCCCCCGGGACCGCTTCACGGTCATCACCGGCATCTCGGGGAGCGGCAAGTCCACGGTGGCCTTCGACATCCTCTTCGCCGAGGGGCAGCGGCGCTACCTGGAATCCCTCAACGCCTACGCCCGTCAGTTTGTCCAGCCCGCCGCCCGCCCCGACGTGGACGCGGTCCTCGGCATCCCTCCCACGGTGGCCATCGAGCAGCGGACGAGCCGGGGGGGGGCGCAAGAGCACCGTGGCAACCATGACGGAGATCTACCACTTCCTCCGACTCCTCTTCGTGAAACTCGGGGTGCAGCACTGCCCCGACTGCGGCATCCCCATCACCCCCCAGACCCCGGAGGCCATCGTAGCGAGGCTCCTGCGGGAGTTCCGGGGGAAGCGGGTGGCTTTCCTGGCCCCCATGGTCTCGGCCCGGAAGGGGTACTACACCGATCTAGCCAAATGGGCCGCTGGGAAAGGGTTTACAAGCCTCCGGGTGGACGGCGTCATGACCCCCGTGGAGCCGTGGCCACGGCTCGATCGCTTCCGGGAGCACGACATCGATCTTCCCGTGGGGGAGATCACCGTGTCGGCGAAAGGTGAGGGGGCGCTGCGAGAGTTGCTGGACCGGGCCATGGCCTTCGGCAAGGGGGTGGTGCGGGTGGCGGTGGCGCAAGGCAGTCCGGCAAATTCGATTTCGGACGTATACCAAGGCGGTGAGGAGGGGGCGACGCAGGCGTACCCTGAGGTACGTCGAGGAGACGCCGACGAAGCCCACGCCGGTAGACGTTCGAAGGCGGATTTGCTCTTTTCGACGCTTCGCGCCTGCACCTCCTGCGGTCAAAGCTTCCCCGAGCCCGACCCGCGGCTCTTCTCCTACAACTCCCGCCACGGCTGGTGCTCCCGCTGCTTCGGCACGGGGCTGGAGATCCCCGGCTTCGACGCGGAGCAGACCGGCGAGGAGATCTGGTGGAACGAGTGGTTCGAGGGGGAGGAGCGGACTTGCTCCGCCTGCCACGGCGCCCGGCTCAATCCCGAGGCCCTGGCGGTCCGCTTCCGGGACCGGAACATCGCGGAACTGACGGCCCTCACCGTGACCGGGGCGGCGGCGTTCGTCGGCGACCTGGGGCTGGAGGGGCGCGAGGCGGCCATCGCCCGGGACATCGTGGCCGAGATCGGGACGCGGCTCGCCTTCCTGGGCGAGGTGGGGCTCGGCTACCTCTCCCTGGACCGGGCGGCTCCCACCCTCTCGGGGGGCGAGGCCCAGCGGATTCGGCTCGCGGCCCAGCTCGGCTCGAACCTGCGGGGGGTCTGCTACATCCTCGATGAGCCCACCATCGGCCTCCATCCCAGGGACAACCGGATGCTCCTGGACACCCTGCGGAAGCTGGAGGGTAAGGGGAACACCATCGTGGTGGTGGAGCACGACGAGGAGACCATCCGCCGGGCCGAGCACGTCATCGACCTGGGGCCCGGCGCCGGGGTGAACGGCGGCCTGGTGGTGGCCGAGGGGACCCTGGAGCAGGTGATGGCGGCCCCGGATTCCCTCACGGGACGCTACCTGGCGGAGCCCCTGCGCCATCCCCTGGTGAAGCGGCGACCCGCGCCGATGCCGGAGGAGCCGGCCATCCAGGTGCTGGCGGCCACCCTCCATAACCTGCAAGGGGTTGATGTCGCCTTCCCGCTCCGGCGGCTCGTCTGCGTCACCGGCGTTTCGGGGAGCGGCAAGAGCACCCTGGTGCGCAATGTTCTCCACGCCGGGCTCCAGGGGCTCCTGGCACACGGCAGGGGAGCCCATCCCGTGAAGGGTTGCCGGGAGATCAGTGGATGGGAGCAGCTCACCCGGGTGCTGGAAGTGGACCAGACCCCCATCGGCAAGACACCCCGCTCCTGTCCCGCCACCTACGTGGGGTTCTGGGATGCCATCCGCAAACTCTACGCCGGTACCACCGAGGCGCGGCTGCGGGGGTACGGTCCCTCCCGCTTCTCCTTCAACGTGAAGGGGGGGCGGTGCGACGAGTGCGAGGGGCAGGGGGTGAAAACCATCGAGATGAGCTTCCTCCCCGACGTGAAGGTGGCGTGCGAGGTCTGCGGGGGCTTGCGCTTCAACGCCGAGACCCTCATGGTTCGCCACCGGGGGAAATCCATCGGCGATCTTCTCGCCATGAGCGTGGACGAGGCGGTGGCGTTCTTTGCCGCCCACCGGGCCATCCTCCACCCGCTCCAGCTCTTGCAGGACGTGGGGCTCGGGTACCTGACACTGGGGCAGCAGAGCCCGACCCTTTCCGGCGGTGAGGCCCAGCGGATCAAGCTCGTCACCGAGCTGGCCAAGGCGAAGCCGGTGAAGGAGGGGCTCCGGGTGCCCCGCACCGCACCCCACTCCCTCTACATTCTCGATGAGCCCACCATCGGCCTCCACATGGCCGACGTGGAGAAGTTGGTCCGTGCCCTCCACCGGCTGGTGACGGCCGGGAACTCGGTCATCGTCATCGAGCATAACCTGGATGTCATCGCCGAGGCCGACTGGCTCCTGGACCTGGGACCGGAAGGAGGGGACGGCGGCGGCCTGATCGTGGCCCAGGGGACGCCGGAGGAGGTGGCCCGGATGGGGGCTGTCTCCCACACTGGGCGGATTCTCGGGGAGTTCCTGCGGGAGCGGGGGGGAGGAGGGTGATGGGGTATTCGCTCCTTGCCGACGGGGTGGTCGTTGTCCACGGCCTGTTCGTACTGTTCGTGTTGCTGGGGGGGCTCGCGGTGCTCCGGTGGCGGCGGCTGGCCTGGCTGCACGTCCCCGCGGCCGTCTGGGGGGCGCTGATCGAGCTGGCCGGCGGGATCTGCCCCCTGACCCATCTGGAGGTGTGGCTGCGCCGGCGGGCCGGAGAGGCGGGGTACGAGGGGGGCTTCATTGCGCACTACCTTGTGCCGCTCGTCTATCCGCCGGGGTTGACCCGGTCATGGCAGATCGCCCTGGGGCTGGCGGTGGCGGCCCTGAACCTGGCGGTGTATGGTTTTATGCTCCTGCGCCGTCGGCGCTGATGGTCCTTTACACCCCTCTGCCGTCTGTTAGACTTTTTCGCAGCACCCCACGAAAGGAGGAGTTGCCCCATGAGCGCCATTTTCACGCCGTTGACCCTGCGGTCGGTCACCTTCCGCAACCGCATCTTCGTCTCCCCCATGTGCCAGTATTCGAGCCGCGATGGGATGCCCAGCGACTGGCATTTGGTACACCTGGGGAGCCGTGCCGTGGGTGGGGCCGGTCTCGTGATGGTGGAGGCGACGGCGGTGAGCCCCGAAGGGCGCATCAGCCCCGACGATTGCGGCATCTGGGACGACCGTCATGTGGCGGGGTTTGCCCCCATCACCCGCTTCATCGCCGAGCAGGGGGCGGTTCCCGGCATCCAGCTAGCCCATGCGGGCCGCAAGGCCTCCACCGACCAGCCGTGGCGCGGTGGCTTCCCCCTTGGTCCGGAGGCGCGGGGATGGCAGCCGGTGGCCCCGAGTCCCCGACCCTTTGCGGCCGATTATCCCGTTCCCCGGGAACTGTCAGTGACGGAGATGGATGGCGTAGTCGGGCAGTTTGTCGACGGGGCGCGAAGGGCCCTTGACGCCGGTTTTCGGGTGGCTGAGATCCACATGGCTCACGGTTATCTTCTCCATGAGTTCCTTTCCCCCCTCTCGAACCGGCGAACGGACGAGTTCGGCGGCAGCCTGGAGAACCGGCTTCGCCTCCCTCTACGGGTGGCTCGGGCAGTGAGGGGTGTGTGGCCCGCCGATCTCCCCCTGTTTGTGAGAATCTCGGCCACCGACTGGGTCGAGGGAGGATGGGACCTGGGCCAGTCGGTGGTCCTTGCCCGAAAGCTGAGGGAGGCCGGTGTCGATTTCATCGACTGCTCAAGCGGCTTCGTAACCCCCGACGCTCCCATCCCGTACGGCCCCGGGTTCCAGACCCCCTTTGCCACCGCCATCCGGCACGAGGCCGGGATCCCCACGGGGACCGTCGGCTTCATCACCCAGCCGGCCCAGGTGGAGCAGATTGTGGCTACGGGGCTCGCCGATGCGGTTCTCCTCGCCCGGGAGATGCTCCGAGATCCCTACTGGCCCCTCCACGCGGCCCGTACCCTCGGCGTCGACATTCCGTGGCCTCCCCAGTACGAGCGGGCGAAGCTCCCGTGACGGAGCGATAACGCCTTCCCCTCGCCGGCAGCGCCGGATGCTGGAGGCGGTTCCTGTGCGTGGTGGTATACTGGTTATAGATAACGGGGAAGGAGGCACGTCATGCCAATGGATAAAACCTGGTATCCCCTCGATGAGGCTGCGGCAAAGTTCGGCGTTCCCGCGGCACGTATTCTTTCATGGGTTGAAGATGGCCTTGTCCGGGCCGAGGAGGAAAAGGGGAAGGTCGTCCGGGTGAACGGGGACGACCTGGAATTGAAGGTGGAGGAGTTGACCGGACTCTGATTTAGATAGGGGCTCAGGCATCAAGCCCCAGCGTGCGGAGTTTCACGAAGAGGTTTTCCCGGCTGATCGGCTTCATCAGGTAGGCTTCGCACTGATTGGTGAAGGCGGCCATGACGTTGTCGCGGTCCTTGAGGGCCGTGGTCATGATTACCTTGGAGGGGGGAAACACCTCCAGCTCTTCTTCCATGGCGCGGATGGTCCTGAGGACTTCGTGGCCTGTCATCTCCGGCATCATTATGTCGAGGCATATGAGGTCGTAGGTGTCGCTCTGGTCGATTGCCGCGGTGACCAGGTTCAGGGCCTCCGGACCGTCGGATGCCAGGTCGCACTCGCCCAATGGGGAAAGGTAGGCATGCATGAGCCGCCGGCTTGCCGGGTCGTCTTCAACGATCAGAGTTTTCATGGGAACTCCTGTCCGGGGTTTTTTCCTTCTCCCAGGTGCCGCTCAAGGAGGGGTAGGAAATCCTCTCTAGTTATTGGTTTGATGAGGATGTCGTCAAAGCCGGCGTCGAACAGCGACTGCTGCTCCCCGGCCATGGCATGTGCCGTGTATGCGATTATGGGGAGCCGGTTTCCGCTGTCTTCTATCCCCCGGACGGCGCGGCATATATCTGTTCCGTCCAGGTCTGGCATGCCGACGTCGAGGAGCACCAGGTCAACGGTTTCACGATTGGCGAGCAGGTAGGCGAGGCCGTCGCGGCCGTTCTCCTTTTCGATGAGCAGATAGTGCCCGCCGTTGAGCATGGCCCCCACAAGCCTGCGGTTCATGAAGTTGTCATCCACCAGAAGAATTGTTCGTTTGCCGCCCATGATACTTTCCGTGCGTGTCGCCGGTTTCATATACCTTTTTATATATCGGTTGCTGCTTCCCCTTGCTTTAGAAGTTTTTCACCGGTAATCGGCATTATGACCCGGAACACGCTTCCCTGGCCTTCTCCGGGGCTTTCCGCCCAGATCGTCCCGCCATGGAGCTCCACCAGTTTTCTCGTCAGCGAAAGCCCGAGCCCCGTCCCCTCGAACCGGCGGGTGGCCGATCCGTCCGCCTGGATGAACGGGGCGAATATCCGCTCCAGGTCCTCTTCCCTCAAACCGATGCCGGTGTCGCTCACTGTAATCATTAGGCATTCCGACAGCGGTGCGGCCGGAAAGGGGATTCCCTGCGGCTGCTGAAGCTCCCCTGCCATGGCTACCGAAAGGGTGATTTTTCCCCCCTCCGGGGTGAACTTCACGGCATTGGTCAGGAGGTTGTACATGATCTGCTTAAGTTTCCGCTCGTCGGCGCGGATGGTGAGAGGGACCACGGGGGTTACGAGCTCGGTCAGACGGATCCGGTACCGCATGGCCCGCTCCCGCACCAGTGTCAGGGTCCCCGCCACCAGTGGGCGGATCTCTAACTCGTCTGCCTCCAGCTCCATCCGGTCGGCTTCAATTTTCGACAGATCGAGAATGTCGTTGATAAGTGAGAGGAGGTGGCGGCTTGACTGGAGCACATAGCCGAGGAATTCCTCCTGGGGTTCGTTGATCTCTCCATAGGTGCGGCCCAGGAGAACGTCGGTGAAGCCGATGACCGCATTGAGCGGGGTGCGGAGCTCATGGCTCATGGTGGCCAGAAATTCGCTCTTGGCCTGATTTGCCGCCTCGGCCGCCTTCTGCGCCTCCTGCAATTCCAGTGTCCGCTCCCGGACCCGCTCCTCCAGGTGCAGCATGTTGTATCGCAGCATTGTCTGGAGCGTTGTGCTCTCAAGGGAGTAGGCGCAGGTGTAGAGTACTATGGAGAGGGCATTGAGAGACGGGGCGTCCATGGTGGCGGAACTGCCGGCGAGCAGCCCTGCGAACATGCCCCGGACTTCGGAGCGGGTGGCGATGACGTTCAGAAGGAGGGTCTGCTCGTCGCGGGCAGCCGCCATTACGGGCTGGCTCCGGTTGAGAGCCCAGGCGAAGGTGCCGTCCATGATCTTGGCATTGATTTCGGCCTGCAGTTCTTCCCGGCATTCCGGCGGTTCGCAGGCGGAAAGCTCGAAGCTGCCGTCATCCCTGCTCTCCAGGCACCCCATTCCCCTGAATGGGAAAAGCCGGCGAAGCTGGGCCAGGGTGGCCTGGAAGATGGCCCCTGCGCTGTTTGCCCGGCTGAGGTCTGCCTGGAAGTCGCCGCTGGACGCCAGCATATCGAGGATCGAAACGTAGCGCAGGTTCGATTCCTCAAGGTAGCGGACTCTTTCTTTCAGATTTTCCGCTGAACGGGTTTCGTGCCTGTCTCCGGTCATGGCCACTCCGTGAGTATGGCAAAGGTTTCCTCAAGCTGGGGTTCGGCCTGTCTTAGTATTGTGCCAAGCATGTTTGGCGGGAGTCCAATTCGGTCCCAGGCCGATGGTGCGAGGGGGGGGACGAACCTCTCGCCGCTGAACCCCAGATCCATAGCATGACAGATGATGCCGGCCACGTGAATTGTCGCCGTTTCCAGTGGAAACTGACCGGCAGCATCCGGGTTGTGGTGGCAGGCTACCGGCTCGGCAATGTTGGCGGGTATCTTCCATTTGCGCAGGAGCGCCCCTCCGACGGTGGCGTGGTCGAAGCCGAGGCGGTTCTGCTCGGTGAAAACGTGGAGGCTCTGCCGTTCGCTGCTCTCCATGAGCATTTCCCGGACCGTATCGGGTATCGATGTGCACATGACCAGCTGCCCCACATCATGGAGCATCCCGGCCACGAAGAAGCGCTCCACATTCAGTTCCCGGCGCCAGGTGGCGATGGTGCGGGCAATGATGCCGCAGGCGATGGAGTGCTTCCAGAA
>MTLE01003454.1_pt1 | contig 10675 bp, 5 predicted proteins | sample 1982461 | NCBI WGS metagenome assembly MTLE01 (sample SAMN05712605, study PRJNA340218) | biofilm metagenome | isolation source: sample SPL anode biofilm adapted to -200 mV | place: USA | collected 2012-02-03 | reverse complement strand
CAGGGAACCATGCACAGGATAGTGATGATGCCCCGGGTGAGATCTCCTGTAAATCTGTATTCACAGGCGGGAGAAGGACAATTATAACATCAGGAGACTCATTTGCAATCTGCATTTTTTGTGGATAGCATTCTTTTTGTCCGGAGATGGTAAAAATCGTTAGACGTTAAATCTTCCGAGATGGAAAAATCTTTAGAAATAGAAATCCAACAAAAAACATGTACCCAAATTATGCCCGTTAGGGACTGCCTGCCTGCTCTGGCCAATAAAATATAAAACCGCAAAAACTAAAACCGTTGATAAGTCCATAGCAAAACCGTCTGGGATGTAGTTCAACACGGACTTCAGGTCTGGGCACTACGTACCACATGAAGTCCTATTTATTAGTTTTGATTATTTCTTTTAGTTCCATCTCAAGTTTATCAGTCCCATTTGTATAAATCAGTATTAAACTTAGTTTCCCTTTTTCCATCATTTTTTCTATAATATTGGTTTTTATGCCAAAATCAATATTTCCTATTGTCATAACTTCATTCGGAAAAATTGGACATATATTAGAAAATGAAATAGCTTGATTTTTATCGGAAGTCAAAAAAAGATTGGGTTTTGGATCATTAAAAGCATTATATTTTATAGTATATTCATTAAAATTAAAAGTAACTATTAGCTTAAAATATTTCTCAATCGAGTTTCCTATATTTTCAACCTGAAATCCCAATTTGTGAAACTCGACTTCATTAGGTTCTCCTTCATTTTCAACTTCCGTTTCTATGGATGTAGTTATATTATTTATTATAAGCTTAGTTCTATCTTTTCTATTATACAGATTCCGAATTTCGTATTCCTCCATTTGGACTGCTTCAAAATTGAATCGTTTATAAAATTTTTTGTCTGAAGTCATATGAGGAGCTTGTGAGCTTTCTGGGATTCTAATAACATATATGGATTGTCTTATATCCAGATTAAACCTTATTGGAATAACCTTTAAGCCCTCAATCTTCCTTTGAATTCTTGTTTGTATTACTTGCTCGAGCCATTCTTTTGTAATTTCATTTCCATCAATAAATGATAAAGAATCTGCTACATGATTATCTTCTTTTATTCCATATACAATATAGCCACCAGCAGAATTTGCAAAAGAAGACACATCTTTAGCTATCTCCGCTTTTTTCTTATCATTTTTTTCCAATGCTGGAGCCTCTTTAAAATCAAGGTTAATTGATTCCTCTACGCATAAAGATATCAATTGATTAATATCTTCCATAGATAATATTTCTTTGTCAAGTACATCTATCATTGTCAATGTCATTTAAACTAATACATAACTTAGTTACTGATACATCAAAACTACTTCGACACATTATTTTTATGGCTCGAAACAATTCCGAACCAATACAATATGCCGAAACCAGTCTTCTTAAACATTTCTACGCCCAATTCAGGCTCTTATCTATAGTAACAGGCGGAGAACTAGGCCAACCCAAATCAGCACATAATCTCCTCTTAGGCAAAGTGATATAAAAGTAGGGCTTATTTTGGTTGGCCGTAACATTTTGTGAATAAACTTATTAACACTTTATCAACGAAAAGTCAAAAGAACCACGTCAAAAACAATTAAATACACGAAGGAAATCATGACGGCTAAGCATAAGGGTGCGTTGTTTTTTTAGCCGATTTCGCTGCTGGTTTTCAGGAAAAAGTGCGAGGACCGTTCAACGACTGAAGGGATGCGTCCGCAGTTGTGAATAATGAACTACGAATAATCAGGAACAAAATATTAGTTACAGACAAAAGGCGAAAAGGACCTTGATTTTTTAGCTATTTTGTGAGTGTTTTTCCATAAATAGGAACGTCAATTTGCCTCTTAAGCCGCTGACAAATTAGTGGAAAATACTGGATCAGGGCATTCAGCCGGAGGGAGTGCAACGACTGAGGATGGACAGCCCTGAGACAGTATTTATCTACTGCAAAAAGCGGCTAAGAGGCCATATAAAAAATCAGTGTCCTTAAGACATTTGTCTGTAATATAATAAGTGTTTTCTGAAAAAGTGTGAGGGATGCACAAAAAAACAAGGCGGCCAAAATGACCGCCCTGAATTAAATATTATTTGCAAACGAGATTACTGCTGATCAGAATCCCACCATACATTAATTGTCCAAGCATCATCCACTGTATTCCATGGCTTAGTTGGGTCACTCATATTCGCACCCGGAACCTGTGAACCAATAGCCTGCAGATTCTTGGCATTGTAGTTATACTCATGTGAGCACTGACGCCAACGACGGAATTGCTTTCCTTCAGGAATACCCTTAAGAGCAGTAGCATTAACAGCATGATAAGCAGGAACACCCCAATTAAGGAATTTAGCCGGGTCAAAGTCATAACGACGCATATCGTTCCAGATCTCTACAGAGAAATGTAAAGCAATACGTTTTTGAGTGAGGATCTTACCAAGAGTAAGGTTACTTGCAGTACCGATACCGTTATTCAGGTAGTTATCCATGTCAGCCTGACTCATTGGAGTAAACGAAGGACAATTTGCAAGGTTAGGGTCACCTGCAATCCAAGAGTTGAGAGTTACATTCATCTGCTCCATACTTGCCTTGATACCCTCTTTGTATGCAGTGAATGCACCAGGAGCATTACCTTGGTTGAACAAAACCTCAGCTTTGATAAAACAAGCTTCTGAATAAGTTCCGAGGTATGTAGGAGAAGAGACTCTTGTATAGAAAGAGCCTGATTCCTTTGAAGCGTCAGTATTGTCAGCTCTGTAAAGAAGGTCTGTTTTTGCAGCATAACCTTTAGATGTACTTGTGCACTCTACATAGACAGTATCACCCTTACGAGCCGAAGCCTCTGAATTTATCCACCAATGTTTTGTAGCAGTATAACCTGCCCTTAACGGTCCACCGCTAAGGTTTGGAGCTGAATTGGAAACCATATCGACTCCCAGAGAACGTCTCCAGTTACCATTCCATTTAATGTTTGCAGGAGTACCTGCAGATTTTGCTGAATATGCCCATGGAATGATCTTGTCTGCACGTGGGTCTTCAATACTACTACCTGCAAAATTGGTCAGGTTCTTATAAAGCATCTCTGTTACCATATAACCGTTATTCATACCGCAGACAGAATATAGAGGAGAGAAGTCTACAGGCTCGTTCCATCCAAGAACGTCATGTGTAGTACTGTTGTCGTCTGTATGGAAGATAATTGAGTTATCTGCATTGCTCTGAGGACCTTTTGAAAGGGCATCCAGAATTGTTGCAGCGTCATACTTACCGTCCAGATAGCTACCGGCAGCTTTCTTGCTCAGTTTCACGCAATAGCGTGCTTTAAGAAGATTACCGAATTTAATCCATTTTGCAACATCCCCATTGTTCCAGTAGTCACCCTCTGCCAATGCAGGAAGCTTTGCATCCTGAGGTTTTGCCAAAAGTTCAAGACCTTCGTTCAGTTCGTTCAAGCAACCTAAATAGATGGTCTTTCCATTGTCATAGAAAGGAGTTGCGTTTTCGCCGACAGCATCTGTATAAGGCATTTCACCATAGAGGTCAGTCATAAGCATAAATCCATATGCACGGATAATCTTTGCCACACCGGCATAGTGCCATGCTTCTGCTGCCATAGCTTTGTCATACATATAGGAGATATTACTTGCTGCGCCTACAAACCACCATTGATAAGATGTTGTAACAGCTCCGATTTGAGGGCTCCAGAAGGACATGCTCCAATAAGTACTACCATTGTAATTTCTAGTCCAATCACCCATGGACATGCTTGAACGCCAAGCAGCAAACTGAGTTGCCGAGTTGGTATAGAATTCGATATGTGCCAAGCGAGTTTGGTAAGTAGCACTTTCTGAAGATGGATTCTCCGGGTCAGTGTTTATATTGAGCCAATCGCTGCAAGAGACCAGTGTAAGAGTAGTCATGCATATGACACACGCAGAAATTATTGATTTAATATATTTCATATTACTAAATTTTAACATTAAGATAGTTTAGAAAGTTAAATTTAGACCGAATGTCATACCTGTAGTTGCAGGCACTCCACAATAGTCAAATCCAACAGAAGATGAACCACCGACACCTGCACCGGATGCAGCAACCTCAGGATCTCCTTCGTAATTGGTAAAGAGAAGAAGGTTGTTTGCAGAAGCAGAGATAGAAGCACGTTTGAGGAATCCTGTTTTCTCCAGCAACCTCTTAGGAAGTTCATACATTACAGATAGTGTACGAAGTCTTAACAGCTTCACATCTGTAATATAGTTGGCAGTTTCCATAGGATAATAAGAAGAATAATAACTCTTTATGATATTATAACCACTTGTCTGTACTCCATTGAACAGGTATGTGTTATCGGTTGTCCAGGTATTTGTTACAGGAGCTCCGCTTGCATTTACACCCTCTACTGTAAGTGGTTTGTTACGTATTTCACCGGAGAACTTGCTGACACCGCTGGCGGTCATAGCATATTTTGTACCGTTGATAACGTCCCCACCTACTCTGAACTCCCACAACATGTTAAATGAGAAGTTTTTCCAAGTAATAGTATTGTTGAAACCACCTGAGAACTTAGCCTCACGATTACCGACCTCTTTCAAAGCAGTTGTGTAGGTTGGCATCCCATTATTGTCAAGGATAATTTTTCCGTCAGCCTCTTTTACAGAGCCTTCAACTTCAGGATCATATTTATATCTGGTCCATTTAGTACCTGCGATAGCCATGAAGTTTCCGCCGTTGAATGAAGCTGCCTGTGCACCTGCATACTGTACGTCTGTAACATACATAACGTCCATACCTGCAGGAAGACCGTCCAAAGTACCGCGGTTACCAGCGATGTTCAATGCCATATCCCATGTAAGGTTCTTGGTTTCAATAGGAGTACCTGATATTGTCAACTCCATACCTTTGTTATATACGTTACCTGCGTTGATTGAGCAGAAGATATAACCGGTAGATTGAGGTCCGCGAGGAGAGAGGATCTGGTTGTATGAGTCGTTTGTATAATATGCGTAGTCAACACGCAGGCGATTTTTGAGGAGACCCAGTTCAACACCGACTTCAGTTGATTTTGTCATCTCAGGTTTTATATAAGGATTACCACGAGTCCATGAGTTACCTACACCGACTTTACCTCCGAGATATGTTCCGACAGGCCACAGAGATGTGTTTGTCTCATAAGCGCCTGTATCTTTACCAACTTTTGCCCAAGATGCTCTAAGCTTACCGAAAGTAAGGATGTCGTTCTTAGGAAGAAGTTCTGTGAATACGAATGAACCGCTGACAGATGGATAGAAGTATGAACGGTTTTCAATAGGAAGTGTTGATGTCCAGTCGTTACGACCTGTAACTGTCACATATAACAGATTCTTCCATGATGCACGGAATTCACCGAATACACCTACCAGTCTTTTCTGAGATGCTGAGTGTGAAAACTGTTTGTTTTCTGTAGAGGCATTTGCGTATGAATAGAAATTAGGAACGGAGAAATTCCAAGCCATCATATAGTTGGCGTCAGTTTCAGTATCATCAGTTGCTGCACCCAACAAAAGGTTGAGGTCAAAATCGCCGAATTTCTTACCCATATTTGATATAATGTTGTGTGACAAATATTTGAAACGACGTGTGTTGTCACTCATCATACCATTCTCCCATACCTGTTTGATAGCGCCATTTGCACCAATACGGTTAGAGTTAACTTGAGTGTATGAGTCAATACCCAATCTGTATTGAATAAACCACCAATCAGTAACATCAGCCTTTACGCTTAAACTACCTGTAAAACGGTCTGTATCATCATACATCTTGTTTTTGTTGATAATCCAGTATGGATTGTCACGCTCTTCCCATGGTTGAAGTCTGTCATCAAACATTCTGAAACGAGAACCGTCTTCATTAGTATAATGAGTCATGTCATCAAATGGAGACCAGTTGTAAACACCATAAAGAGCACCTGTTCCCTGTGAGCCATAAAGACCCGCAGCTGTAAGGGTTCTGTCTGTATGAGCCTGTGAGTAGGCAGCATTTGCATTGAATGTAAATATGCCGACCTTCTGCTCACCGTTGAAACGGAAAGTGTATTTGTTATAGCCTGTCTGAGGAACAAGACCTTGTTGGTCGTAATATGATCCTGACAAGTAGTAGTTACTGTTTTTAGTACCACCGGCTACGCTTGCACTTTGGTCATAGATAAGGCCACCTTGGAAGAAGCTTCCGATGTTGTCATATGTATTTGCGGTGGATTTCTCTCCCCATGAGTTGTATGAAAAGTCATTGAAAACAGTTCCGAGATAGTTTTTGTTCTTGTCATACTGATCTTCCATATAACCTCTGGTATACTGAGTCTGAACCTCTGGAAGACTCTTCGCCCATGCTGTAGACAATTTTGAGTTGACATTAACTTCAACTACGCCCTCTTTACCCTTTTTGGTTGTAATAAGGACAACACCATTGGCTGCACGTGAACCATAAAGTGCAGACGCTGCAGGACCTTTCAACACTGACATGTTTTCAATATCCTCAGGGTTTATATCCATGACACGGTTAGAGGTTGTGGTTGCTGATTTATAAGAACCGTCAAATGCAGAGTTACCTACAAGTGTTGAAGAGTTATCATAAATAACACCATCGACTACGAACAAAGGCTGGTTGTCCTTGCCTTCAGATCCTGAAGTACCGCCACGGAGAATAATCTGTGCGCCGGAACCGGCTGCACCTGAAGATTGAGTGATGTTAACACCGGCAATCTTACCAGAAAGTGAAGAAATAGGGTTTGCAGTCTTATTCTTCATCAACTCCTCGGATTTGATGTCGGATACTGCATATCCCAACGCTTTTCTTTCCTTTTTGATACCCAATGCTGTAACAACTACGTCGCCCAACACACGAGCATCGTCTTCCATAACAACGTCAATCTTTGCCCGGCCATTAACAGTTGCAACAACTTCCTTGTAACCCATTGATGTGAACACCAATTTTCCGTTAGCTGGAGCTGTAATTGCATAATTACCATTAATGTCAGAAGATGTACCTGTACGTGTACCTTCCACAAGTACATATACACCTATAACCGGCTCTCCTTTCTTATCAGTCACCTTACCGGTAACATTTAAGTTCTGAGCCCACATTGATCCTGTTATCAGCAGGAAGACAAAAACCGACAGTACATTGCGTACTACACGGCCTTTCATTTTTGAAGCATACATGAATTAAAATTTTAGGTTATAAATTTAGTTTACAAAAGGCTTGTTGAATTATAATATGTTATCAAATAGCTTATAATTTGTTATTTTTATTACAAAATCTAAATGTTGGGCAAAACATTAATATTTACTAGTGTTTACCAAATGTAAAGGTAACAAATTTCTAGTAACAGCGAAATTTTTCAAGCAATAAGATAATAGCCTGAATGACTGCCGGATAATTGAGTTTCACCTTCCATTTCCCTGGTTATCAAACACCTAGAAATGGCAAAAAAAAGTCCCCTTGGCGAAACCCACAAACAACATTACACATTAACAGAACTTTTAATTAATAACCGCAAATAAAAGGCGGGGGGGACCTTGCCACAGTTTTTTGCAACCATCTAACAGACAACGGCTTACAATTTGCATTTTTTCAGACTTTTTCAAATCTACTAAAAACGACTTTTGGAGAAGCCTTAATATCAAACACTTACCAAAAACTGTGGCAAGGTTAGGTGTCCTGACAATCAATCACTTACCTCAAACTACGCCAAAGTCATTTTGGATGGACAGCCCTGTGATTTTTGTCTGTAATCAGTGAAAGCGGAGAAGTGTCATTTGCTCATGGGTCACTTGCTCATCGCGATGATCTTAAGCTCTTTCGGCATTTTCTCAATTGCATAACGAAGCGCAGTCCGCGGCATGACAGCCTTGTTGCGCACCACATAATCGAACACCTCTTGCTGATGAGCCTGACTAGCAGCCTTGAGCATCCATCCGTAACCCTTCTGGACCATATCGTCCTTGTCGAGTAGCAGAATGTCCGCTATCTCAAAGATATCCGCCAGGTATCTGCCGTTTCTTGCAGGAATGATGAGAGAGACGGCAGAGGCCCTCTTGACCCATCTGTTGGACGATTTAGCCCATTTCTTGAGCTCAGCAAGGTACTCCGGATACATATCGATAAAGCTGCCCACTGTGTGGTTGCAGAGAGTGTCACACGAGGCCCAGTTGCCAACATATTCGTTTACCCACCTCTCGAGCGTTGCAAAGTCCTCCGGAGTAAGCTTTTTGTGTATAAGATCAGACCAATGGCAAGCAACAAAAGACTCCTCCATATATCCCGATTTCCAGAACTCCTCGCAGAGCTCCAATATCTCATCCTTGGGAAGATTCTTGACCTCCCTGAAGAAATCTCTTGAAAACTTCTGTGCCGATGCAGCGGCAACTCCATAAATCTTCACCTCTTCCTTAAAGAAGCGTTCGCCGCTCAATCTTGTCTTTTCGTCAGCAGCACTCACTAGTGCGCGACGTACTTTTTCCACTATTGCGTTCATTCCTAACCTGTGTGATATTCAAATCTATAACAAATATGTTTCTTTAAAAATAAATTTTGAAAAGAGAGATTAATGAGCTAATTTAGATACAATAATCTTAATTTAGATAAAATTTTGATATAGATAATAATTTGAATTTAGATATTATATCTCAATCTAGACATAATAATCCTGACATTGACTAATGAATATCTCTCTTCCAAATCTGCCTGGCAAGTCGGCTCATCTCAAGATGGCTCCGGAACACAGGATCTCATCATTGACGGTCGAGAGTGTTCCGCCTGAAGGTGCTGTAGAGTCGGCTGTATTGGTGATTATGTTCCCTCAGAAAAGAGCCAACCCTCCCATAGACCCACATATTCAACCTCTTATGGATTGGGAGGTTTTGTTGATTGAGAGGTCAAAGTATGATGGTGTCCACTCAGGTGAGATTGCTTTTCCGGGAGGAAAGAGAGAGAAATGGGACAAAGATTTTATAGATACGGCCTGCAGGGAGGCAAATGAGGAGATGGCAATCAAGAGTAAGGACCTCACAATTTTCGGACTTCTGAGCCGTCTCTATGTTCCCCCCAGCAATCACACAATCTATCCGGTGCTCGCATGCGCCTGCTGGAGCAGCGAACTGATACCAAGAGAGCGGGAGGTGATAAGCTACAAGAAGATTCCTATAGTTTTTTTTAATCCTGAAACTGCGCAAACATACACCATACAGACAAGCCGGGGAGATACCGTCAGAGCCCCGGCGTTTATCTATGAAGATTATATGATTTGGGGAGCGACTGCAATGATTCTTGCCGAACTCTACCAGGTTGTATTGGAGGCCAGGTTAATGACATCCTTCATCAAACCATAGAGCTCATCATCGAATGTCGAGATATATGATCTGGAATTGCATAGTATTATGCAATTGATATTTCCTGTCCTACCCATAACCCACATGGTGGCAGTACCTGCAAGATTTCCGCCATGGTAATAGGCTCCCGGATAATATGAGTGATTCATTCTCCAGCCTAGACCGTACCTGTTGTAGACAGGAGAGGGTGTCAGCATCTCTGTTCTTGTCGAAGAGGATATGATATCCGGTATTCCGGGTAGTCCGTCAATATGAAAAAGCATCTTCATCATCTCCTCTGTTGAGGCTATTACTCCTCCTGCCGCTTTTATCACACTCATATCATTTCCGTATCCGTTTGTGCCGTCCTGCGAGTAATATACCACCTCATTGCTCCTGCGTTGGGCTCTGTCACCTCCCACATGGATATCTGTTATGCCAGCCGTTGCCAGTACCTCTTTAAGGTAGGTCTCGAAATCCTTTCCGGTAATCTTCTCTATGATCTTTCCCAACATTCCGAAGCCCATATTGTAGTATGAGAACGAAGTGCCCGGTTCAGACTGCGTTGCCGTTGTCAGCACATAATTGATGCGTTGGTCCAGTGTCTGACCATAAAACGATGATGTGAACATAGGATCGGGATCGCTTGTCCAGCCGCTTGTATGCGACAGAAGATGCCTCACGGTAACATTCAATGCACGCCCCGAGGCGTTTGTAAATTCTGTGGCGAGTATGCCTCCCGGACCAAATACCTTTTGATCGAGCGTAATTTTCCCCTGCTCGACAAGTTTCATTATGCACAATGTTGTAAATTGCTTTGAACAGCTGGCAAGGCGGAAAAGATGTGAAGGAGTTGTCCTTACATTGTTTTCAGTTATGGCAAAACCCAGCCCTTTTTTGTAGACTACTGCCTCATTTTTCGATATTGCATAAGAGATACCAGGGATGGTATACTTATTCATAAAAGTGTAGACAATATTGTCAATGTTTGGTTTTCCTGTCTGCACAAGGGCTTTATAGCTCTTAGTCCTGCCCGATTCGGAGGTAACCTCTATTGTGTTTACACTCTGATCGAAATTGATTTGTGTAGTGCCACTGGTACAGCTTGTCCCGTTGATTTTTACTGTGGCCTTCTCTGAAACAGAGAATCTTGGTTTAAGAAGTGTTATGTCAGCACCCTCTGTTACTGTAATGTAGAAGAGATCTCCTGATCTGACAGGTGAGCAATCCTGTGTCAGCGAAGGGTTCTCACTTGACGCAAAGTATATATTGTTAAGGGTATTAAGGTCAGATTTGACATCTGGTTCCGGCTGATC
>MTLE01002457.1_pt2 | contig 10680 bp, 11 predicted proteins | sample 1982461 | NCBI WGS metagenome assembly MTLE01 (sample SAMN05712605, study PRJNA340218) | biofilm metagenome | isolation source: sample SPL anode biofilm adapted to -200 mV | place: USA | collected 2012-02-03 | reverse complement strand
TTTGCCGAAAATACTGGAGACCCGCCGCTGGGGGCCACAGGTGTCGTCCCAGAAATAGGTTTCAAAGCCGTTGGTATTAAAGATCATCGGCCGGCGGCCATACTGAGCTTGGAGGGCATCGGCGTAGAGCACCGCCTGTTGTCTTCCGATATTGGGGTCCTTGCTGGTGCGTTTGGCTTCAATCACGGCCAGGGGTAGGCCGTCCTTGCCCATCAGGACATAATCGATAAAGCCGGTCTGCCCCGGTTTCCCGGCCATATCGAAAACCTTTACCTCCTGCCGGGCGTCGTCATCGAGGGTCCAGCCCAGCAGTTTGAGATCAACATCAATATAGGCTTTGCGGGTGGCAAATTCCGACAGGTCTGCCGCCGTGAATTCCCGCTGCTGCTGATGCTGGTCTTTTTCGGCGGTATACTGGCCGGACAGCGCCGCAATCTTTTGCCGGAGGGTTTCAATTTCGTCATCCTTCCGGGAAATCAGGCTGGCCTGAGCTTTGATTCTGGTCTCATCAATCACCACCTTCACCCGGGGGATGGCAGCCTCGTCAAAACGGCGTTCGACATAGTCCGTTCCGTAGCAGTAATCAATCCACTGGATAAACTCAAACAGCCCCCGCAGCGCCAGGACTGCATCACTGCGGGACACCGATTTTTCGGTATGGACGGCCAGATTTCCCAGCTTGACAATATAGGGCAGCTTTTTCCAGGTATCGTAAACCACTGCCTCCCGAAAGGTGGCTTCGTGGATCAGCGACTGGAGGTTGTCCTTATAGGGCATGGCAATGGTGTTGTCGGCCGAATAGACCCACTTCACTCCCAGTTCCAGGGCTTTGCGGCAACCCACGGCACACATGGCAGCCGAGGCGGCAAAGACCTTCTCCGCTTCCCGGCAGGCAGCCGAAAATAAGATGTATTCGGGTTTGTCTTTAAGATAGGAAAAGTTTTCTGGCATGGGTTTGACCTCGCTTTTTTTAATAGGGGCTGGCACCGCCAACCGTGATCATTTTTCTCCTGATTTCCGGTGTCTGTTTTCATTAAGATTTATGCATTTATATCATTGTTTAATTTTGCATTATTACTTTTATTATACGCCTATTCTCCACCGCTGACTATGATAAAATTCACTTTTCACGCTACGGTTATTCTTTTTATTCACTTTTAATTTTCTTTACCAGAATACAACGTGAAGGGTAAGGACAACTGTTCTGCCTAAAATTATTGACTTCTGCACAAATGGCTGATAATATTGTGCAGAAAGAAAAAGATTTAGGCAGAAAGGATTCAAAATGCGTAAGTTTGATTATATAAAATACCGGATGAATTGATGAATTATGAGTTAATGAACTTAGTCTCGGCAATTCATGAATATAAAGGAAAGCAGCAATTATTCATTGAAGCCCAACCCGATATCCTGGCTAACTCAAATCCTCGCCAAGGCATATTTACCGATCTCATGATCAAGCAACTTCATAATTGTCAGCTCGTCGATCGCATCAGTCAGGGCATTGTGCAGCTCGCAGTAGGCCAACTCCTGGCTTAACATCCGATAGATGCTCTCAACGCCGTAGCCACGCTTCAATCTGCCGGTGCCGTAGCAATCGGCGCAAGCGGGGATGCTGGGATTGTGCTGCCGATAGGCCGCCACCTTCATAATGTCATACCAGACCAGATGGTTCAGTTCTGGCAGATGACGGTAGTCAAAGGCGGCGTTGTAGGCAAACATGGACGTGGCCCCATGATCGGACAGAAATTGCCGCAATTCGGCCATGGCCGTCTCCCGGGAACACTCACGATCCGGCTTGATGCCGTTGGCATAGAGGGCGGAGGCGTACATTCCGCCGTGGTTTTTAAAGGGCGTCAGGATGTAATAACGTTGGTCGACCAACTCAAAGGTGGCCGTATCGGCAATGACCGTCCCAATCGACATCACCGCATCACCCCAAGTTGTTTCTGTATCTATGACGGCAAATCTGCACATGGTTTGCTCCTTTATGATTTATGATTTTTTAGCATTGTTTATTTTGCACGATTCTTTTTTATTATAAGTCGTTTACCGATTAAAATAATTTGTCTTTTAACTTTCAATTCTACACAAAAACAGTGCATTTAGGTTTTATTTATCCTATAATTATAGTAAAATAAAGAAAAGAAGGAGGTGTTGATCATGCAAATCAATACCAAAAATTTAGTTTCGATCACTGAAGCAAACCAGAATTTTTCAAAGGTTGCCCGTCTGGTTGATGAAAACGGGGCTGCCATTATTCTAAAAAACAATACCCCCCGATATGTCCTGATTGAGTTCAGTCAGTTTCAGCAGGAAGAAATGCTGGCTGATGAAGAGGTCGATGCCATTGCCAAACGGATCCTCGCCAGGCATCAGAACGCCTTTGAGGAATTGGCTAAATGAAACGGTTAAGCCTTTCTCAGGTAATCCGTCTGCACCGCTTGCTGATTGCTGAAACCGGTGGCAGTGATGGCCTCCGGGATGAGGGGCTATTGGATTCTGCCTTAAATGCACCATTTCAAAGTTTTGAAGGTACGGATTTATACCAGACTGTTCCAGCCAAAGCTGCTCGGCTTGGTTTTCCAAAATATAAGTCGGTGTCGGGCACTGTTCCCTTTTAAATCAGAGAGGCAACAACAGCAGAATGACTGCTGCTTAATACCTTACGCCTACCACCGTCAGTCTTACAACCCAGTCAAAATCCAATTGCTGCTTTTTTCTACAATATTCCATGCACCGTCAGCCCGCAACAGTTTAAATTCGAGGCTATCCACAGGTTGAATATTTTCAGCTCTCATCTTTGATTTGATCAATTCAATATTACAGATGATTGCTTTTTCATTAGCCTTTATTCTTTTTTTCATATTCAAATAGAATATCGTATCTTTCTGGGAATCGCCTGATGTCATACAGCCACCCCCTGGTGGTACAATAATCACTGTCTCACCTTTTTGAGCTGTTACTTCCGTAACGGTATCACCTCCTACTTTCCACAAATTGAATCGTTCTTCATCAGTCATTATATGATTTAGACCGGTTATCCCATTTAGCTTTCGATTATTAAATTGTTCCGGCCAATTTTTTCCTAAAATCTCTAGATTCTCTAAAATAGACCACCGTCCATGTTCAGACGTATTAATCAGATAAGCATCATTATCCTGGCGAAAGATAAAAAGAAGCAGACCGGTTCTTTCGATAAATCGAGGATCATTCTTATATGGTTTTTCCCCTAAATGCAAATGAATAATTCCCCAATTATTGAACATATAGTCATTTTTTAAAGCAACCGCACTTGTACTTAAATAAGGGCCGATATCACCACCAGTTTTAAGCAAATCTATTATAGTGCACAATGATTTAATAAACTTTTCTGGACAAACGAATTCTTGAGAGAAATGTATTTTATGTTTTAATCCAGGTTCTTTTTTTCTCAGATAGGTAAAGTAACGAATGATTAACTGGTCAATTTTCATTTTGGAGGTATTGTTTAACCCTTCATTCTTCATAACTTCCAGTATATGATTTTGCCAATCTTTAACTAAATCAATCTTTAAGCTGCTCATGGTTACCTCTTTGATTATCTTTTTTCAGGTATTCTTTTTAAACCGTTAAAATTGGAAGTCTTTCCGCTCATTATAAACTTCCACCAGCTTTTTAAGCCGTTTGGAAAAATCTATGCCTTGGTTGCGGTTAGTTTTCTTATAAATTGGTGTCAGGCACCGTTCCCCCTTTAAAAAATGTAAAAAAACTCAAGTCAGAAGTTAAGTGAACCTGGCACTGTCAAATCATGTCGTTGCTATAGATGGCGGCTGTGTACATCCCTCCGTGATTCTTAAATTGCGTTAGGTTGCATTGGTAGTCATGCTGCCTAAACAACACCTCGCCCCCATCGTCTCTTGCTTTTATTATCCAATATTACCGTCTTAAACATTTTAATAAAGTTGAAGTCGTGCTCCAATTAATCTTGTCAAAAAACGATTCTTCTGTTACAGATTTGTCGAATGAATTTAAAAATGAATCAATCCAATTATAATCTTCCCACCCAAAAGTTGAAAAAAAAGACCCTATTTTAAAGTTTATTTGAAAAATAAACTCAACACTATATGCGACATTTGCTAAATAATTTTCGAAACCATAAATCGATAAATAATGCTCATAAAAACCTGTAGGCAGTACAGTATTGCATCCATCAAAATTTATTTTCATCTTTATGTCAAACTTATGAGTTATAATTTCAATTTCGTTTTCATTTGTTCGAAAAACTTTGCTTTTAGAAGGTAATACCAAATTAAACTTTCTATAACTACCACCATCAACATCAAGAATATACCAATCTTCTTCAGTTTCTCCTTCTACTTTTTCTATAATTTCTTGAAATATAGCCCTTTCCTTCATAGGCTTTGAAAATAAATCAAGAAATCTATTCTTCATTAATATTTCTGGAATGTCCTCTCTTTGAAAAACTGTGATATTTTTTTCCTTTTGTAATGGATAACTAAAGTAATCCGTGAGATGAGTGGATAACTTGTCTAATAAATAATACTCAAAGGCCTCCCGAATTATATCCATAGAATGCGGCTCTGGTTCCTTTAAATTCTCTTGAAGATTTAATTTTTTATTATTCCATAAATATTCCATATCTTTATTTTCTAAGAGAGCATTATTAAAATAGCTAAAAATATTTTCACTTAGATCATATTCGGGTATATTAACAATTCTATTTTCAATCTCATCTAATATGAAAAAACCTTTATATGAATAGTATTCTTTTCTTTTAAAAAAAATTTTTTTAGAGATATATAATAAAGACAAGATGCATATAACACCGCCAAAGTATAAACCAAAAACAGGCTCAAAACCTTTTAACATAGCAATACTACTTGAACCTATACTTATTCCAACACTTAAAATAATAGCCACTAGAATGAATTCAAAGACTTTTGATCGACTCAATAAAAAGTTTGAGACCGGCTGTTTATTTTTTTCCATAATAACTAAACTTCCTTAAATATATTTTTGCACAAACAAGAGGATCTGATATATCTGCTAGAAATAGACTAATGCTTAATTGCTCTGCACATATGGCGCAAATAACAAAAGGGTAATTATCTTTAGCTTTCATTTCTCAAGAACAGCATAATAACACTGGATCATTGTCTTCACCATTCTTATCGATAACCCGGTCGTTTCAAAACCCATTGACTTAACAACACCGTTTGTCGGTGTAACAGCCCATCCAATTGTCTGACAAATTTCTGTGAGTCCATATTAAAATGGTACTGGATCAAACCGACCAGGGGCTCGGATAAATTGATGTGGTCTGCCGGCAGATCTGCTTCAGTAATGCCATAATGCCGCATACAATTGCAGAACTTTATATTTTTCAAACTCGGCTGGGTTATGATCTCATCCTGATAAGCAGAAATACCAGTACACAGGTTTTTATTCTGCTCGGTATATCTGATTAAACGCTCCAGGCTTGACGCAACAAAGTAATAAATTATATACTTCATGCGGATGTAAAAACTGTTGGTTTCAGGCAGGATTTCTTTCATATAAACCGTTACAAAGTTCACCGCACAGAGGAGATTAAATAATAGCAGCGTACAGTCTTTATCGAGTTCATCATTGAATAAAGCGGTCTTCATTTTGCCGATATTATAATCTTTTAGTTGGACTGTCGGAAACACTCTATTAAAACAACGCATTTCATACTGGGCGATTTCAGCTGTCGCTAATTCAATATTTCCTACAAATTGACCCAGTGCCTCAGCAAAAATCTGTATATTTTCAGCGGCTTGCTCACTAATAGTGGTATCAGTCATAATCTTCTCAAACCCATCAAAATACCAGATATAAAGATATGAATTGCCGATAAACACGTTTTGATGGTGATAGGTGCCAAAATCATAAAACCAATTCATTTTTTTAAAAATATTTAGTTTTAAAGGCTTGGAAAACACTTCATGTTGTTCGATGCGAATGTCTTTGAGTCTACTCAGGTTCTTTTTCGTTTTTTCCCGATAAAGTTTAGTTTTGCTTCGTACTTTTTTTAAGGTCTCTTGATGGCACCCCGTCAGTTTCAGGTCAATGAGATTGATGCCGACGGTTTCTAATTGCCGATATACCGCATCGATTTCCAAGGCCAGATAAGGCAACAGACCCATAAACAACACTGGAGCGGATTCTTGATTATTTTTGGCACTTTCAATCAAATCTCTGGTTGTGCGGATATCATTGATCATGGTTATCATTGATGCATATTGATGCATTTCCTTACCTCACTCGAAATACTCAGCCATCAAACTATCAAACAGGGTTTGGGTTTCGTCGATGGCTTGTTGAACCAGGCCTTTTTGTTGTTCGATTTTTTCGACGATGGCAGCGAATTGGTTTTGGAGGGAAAGGGGCGGTACATGAATATTTATGTTTTTTAGTTTTGTAACATTTATACCTGCCATAATTGCACCACTGCTGACAATACCGATTTGATTTAAAACGTAACGACTATAATGTAATTGATACATAAGAAAAAAAGGGTTTACTCGACTTTTATCAACTCTAATTCTTAATGCATCAGAGTGCATTATTCCCATTTCAAAACTATTTGGATAAATAGCACATTTCCCTACATTTCCTTTACGCGACATGATGATGTCATCGGCTATGATTGAATAAGGCTCTAACTGTTTTGCTTTTTCTTCAGTTAAATAATCTGTTGGATCAATCTTGAACATTTTATTTATTTGAGGTATGCCCCAGATCGGCACACCTTTATTCTGATACTCTTCTTTAGATAATTGTGTTCCAAAAGGCCCGCATTTTATGTCATCTTTCTTTACGCACAATTCAATCAACTTTTTTACTTTCCATAGCATAGGATTAATAGCTAAATCGCCAAACATCTCAACAAACACGGACTGGATCAGCGCATCCAGCTCGGCCAGCTGCTGTTTGCGGAGCGCCAGCAGCGCAGCGGCGGTATCCAGGGTGCTGGCGATTTGCTGCTGAATGGCCAGGGGTGGGAGGGGGATTTCTATACTTAGTAAGTCTTTCTTACCTAAATTAATCTGCAACCCACCACTCGAATATTTTTGATAATATCGCTTTACTGAACTTCTATTTAGAACGTAGCTTAAATATTCAGGGCTGATTATTTTGTTATTAATAATTAATTTGCCAACTCGTTGATTTAATAAACAATTATAACCTTGTGTTTTAACTATAGTCGGAATGCCAAGAATTTTAGGTTCATTAGCCATATCAGTCATAGCAATAATAACGTCACCATCAATCAAGCGAAAATTTTCATACTTCTGAAAATATTCATCAGGTAGGTATTTAGGGTTATATAAAATATCAAAGGAACCATTTGGTCTTATATTACTCATTCTGCAATTTAGTGTATTGGAATATTCAACATAATCATTTGATTTAAAAGCATATCCATTCTGCAAGTCACAAATCTTGTTTAGCCTCACCATCTCCCACTTACTCATCCAGCATCCCCCGCAACTCTTCCATTTTTGCTCCAATCTCCAGCGTCAGTTCATCCAGCCGGGCCATAATCACGGCGGGCGGGTCGTAGACCACCTTTTCGTAGATGGTTTCTTTGTAGCGGTTAATCGAGAGGTCGTAGTCGTTGGCGACGATGGCTTGCTTGTCGACGAAAAAGGACTGTTCGGTTTTGGCCCGGTCGGCTTCCCCGGCCAGATTATGGAAACGGGCAATGATATCGGGGATATCGTTGGCATCGATGGGGTTGCGTTTGTCATCAAGGCTGTAACCATCGGCTTTCATATCATAATACCAGACCTTGTCGGTGCCGCCGGCGCCGGTTTTGGTAAAGACCAGAATGGCGGTGGACACCCCGGCGTAGGGCTTAAAGACCCCGGAGGGCAGCGAAATCACGGCCTGGAGCTGATGGTACTCCACCAGTTCCTGACGCAGCGATTTGTGGGCCTTGGTGGTGCCGAAGAGGACGCCGTCGGGGGCGATGCAGGCACAGCGGCCGCCTTTTTTGAGCATCCGCAGAAACAGGGCAATAAAGAGCAGCTCGGTCTTTTTGGTGTTTGCGACCGCCTTTAAATTATCGTGGATGCTCTCGGCGTCAACCGTGCCGGTAAAAGGCGGGTTGGCCAGGATCACGTCGTAGCGGCTGCTTATTTCATTCTGCTTGGATAAACTGTCCTGATAGTCGATATGGGGGGTGGTAATCGAATGGAGCATCAGGTTCATGGCCGACAGCCGCAGCATGGTGCGGTCGGTATCAAAGCCCGAAAAGGCGTCGCCGTCAAAATGCTGCCATTGCTCGGCGGTCATCTGGGCTTCGTGATTTTCCCGGATATATTCGGCACTGGAAACCAGAAAACCGGCGGTACCGCAGGCCGGGTCGCAGATGCGGTCGTCGGGGCTGGGCGCCACCAGGCTGACCATTAAATCCCTGATTTGCTTGGGCGTCCGGAACTGACCGTTTTGGCCGGCAGTGGCCAGCTTACCCAGCATGTACTCGTAGAGATCCCCCTGCATGTCCCGGCCGGTTAAATCCTGCTCGTAGAGTTCATCCAGGCCGGTGATGACTTTTTGCAGCACCTGAGGGGTCGGCATCAGAAACATGGCGTCGTCCATATAGCGGGAAAAAGCGGTGACGGTCTCGCCATGCATCGTCTTGATAAAGGGAAACACCTGGAGGCTGATGGTGTCGTAGATCTCCCGGGGGTCTTTTTCTTTAAATTTGCTCCAGCGCAGCGCCTGACCAGCCGCCGTCTGGGGAAAAAGTTTGGGCATGGCTTCGCCGGTGAGGTTCTCGAAACTTTCGTTTTCCAGTTCTTTTTCGTCCAATGAGCGGATAAACATTAAATAGGTCAGCTGTTCAATAACAGTCAGGGGATTGGTAATTCCCCCGGCCCAGATATCGGTCCATATTTTATCGACTTTATTTTTAACTTCGCCTGTGATCATTTTTTCTCCTGATTTTCTGTGTCTTATCTATTGAATAGGTATATCTTTATAGTGCTTTCTTTTTCTCAACGCTTTAATTATACGCTTTTTTCCCATCACTGACCAGCGTCAATTCACTTTTTAGGCAATGCTGCTTCTTTTAATTCACTTACTCCAGTAGCGCCAGCCGCTTCTGTTCTCGCCCGGATTTAATGATAACAAAGCCTCCCGGCCAATGGGATCAGTTGCAAATGCAGTCAAAAAAATTACCCCGGCCGTTTGAGACGAACCAGGGTGAAAAAAGCTTAATAACTAATTGTATTTCGCAGTCCGATCTGAAAATGACAGAACAGGGCATTGGGATAGCGGATCACGCCGATGCCATTTCCCACGGAATAATCGGCCATTTCGGTCATCACCGCTTCATCCATGTGGCCGGGGAAATAGCCATCAAAGGCTTCGCCACTTAGGTGACAGGAATCGGGGACACCGCCCACCGCCTTGTTTACCGCCTCACAGCGGGCGCCGGACGAAATCATCAGGGGCCAGCCGAAATGGTTGCGCAGCAGCTGGGCAAAGAATTTAAGCTCATCCACGACATCCCGGCCACAGCCGCAGCTGCAGCAAAACTCATCGGCGGTAAAATTCTTCAGGCTCAAACCATCTGGTCGGGGCAAGGGATAGACCCGTTCTTTAAGCCCCGCCCGCAGAACTTCACTGGTGTCGGGTCCCACAACCCCATCCACCGTCAGCCCGTTATCACGCTGGAACTGGGCCACGGCGGCGGCAGTGCGGGGACCGGCCAGGCCGTCAATCACTCCGGGATCATAGCCCAGGACGGCCAGGGTTTTCTGGATCAATTTAACATAGTCATTCATCAGATACCTCTTTTTCTTTATCGTTCAGGGCCTCCATGGCCCGGACAATCGGTTTGGGTAGGGGCACCCCCATCAGGCCGAAATTTTCGGTGATCGAGAGCAGTTCGTTGCCACAGCTGGCAATCACGGTGGCGTCCCGGATCAGGGTTGACCCCAGCAACAGATCCAGCCGACAGGCAATCAGCACCATCCCCAGGGTTGCCCCTTTGCGGATCAGCCCCTTCCAGGCGACCCGGCTTTCCAGGGCGCCCATGGCGGTTTTGGGGCTTTGTTTAAAGACCCCGGCCACCATCAGACCGGATAGATAGTCAATGGCCATAAACCACAACAGGGATTGCAGCCCGCCATCCCAGCCGCCCAGCACCTCGGCGAGGCCGCCACCCAGCAGGCCGAGAACCGTCAGGGTTGTCTGCTTCAACTCAATCATTGGTTGCGGCAATTAGCATCAAAGACGCACAGGGTTAAGGTCTTACAGGGTTTAAAGGGAGCCCTTACGGCTCCTTGTTTAGGCGGCGTCATAGAAGTCGGACTCGGTGGTTTCCACCAGTTTACAGTCGTGTTTGGCGACTAACGTCAGTCCGCCGGGACGGAAAACATCCGCCGCCAGAATCGCATCCATAGCGGCCACTGCCTCGGCCTGGGTGACATCGGGGCGGGCATCGGCAATCGACATCACAGTGTTTTTGTCGGCCGAATTCTTAAAGTTCATTACAATTTTAAAACTTGCCATTTGGTTCTCCTTTCTTTATCTTTTTTGATCGCTGCCAATTACTACAAGACCGAACAAGCAGTGCTTTGGGTTCAGTTTCCACAAACGATTGTGTAACGTGTCGGCGAACAGTGTAACAATTGTTTCGTG
>MTLE01000309.1_pt1 | contig 10689 bp, 9 predicted proteins | sample 1982461 | NCBI WGS metagenome assembly MTLE01 (sample SAMN05712605, study PRJNA340218) | biofilm metagenome | isolation source: sample SPL anode biofilm adapted to -200 mV | place: USA | collected 2012-02-03 | reverse complement strand
GTTCCAGCATTTGGCGCGCGCCCTGGCAGGCAAGAATACGTTTTAATTCTTCCTGTATTCTTTCACCCGCGGCATTATTAACTAAAGCGGCATTCTTTTTTATTTTGGCAAGCGTTATGCCTTCTGCCTTAAAATTAAGTTCGGCGCAGGTGCGGAAAGCGCGCAAAAGACGCAGCGGGTCTTTTTTAAACACGTCGGGCGCATTGCATCTTACGGTTTTGGCTTTAATATCCGCAAGGCCGTCGTTTAAATCTAAAAGTTGCTGTTTTTTAAGATTGGTAAGAAGGACTTCAGTTTTTTTGCCGTTCTTTTTTGTTTTAATTTCAGGCAAAGCGGAAACGGGGTAAGCAAGCGCGTTAATAGTAAAATCCCTGCGTTTTAAGTCCTCTTCTATATCTTTGCCTATAAAGGAGCATAAATCCACCTGCAGGCCGTTTTTGGAATGAACGCGCCATACGCCAAATTCCGCGTCCATCTCAAAAGCTGTCGCGTTTAAAGCTTGGGCAAGTTTTACGGCTGCGGGTTTGACTTCTTCCTTAGGCATTGCCAAATCTATGTCGCCGGAATATCTTTTAAGGAAGCTGTCGCGCACAACCCCGCCCACGTAATACGCGTTCGGGGTTATGCGGCAAAGAAGATTTTGCAGAGTTTTCATTTATTTATAAATCATCGCCCGATGTTACGGGAACAAGGCGCGATTTAAGTTTTTCCACGGCGTCTTTTCTAAGGTCTTTCTTAAGAATTTTTCTTAAAGAATTTTTGGGAAGTTCTTCCATAAATTCTATATCACGCGGACGTTTGTAGTTGTCCAAGCTGGTCTTAAGGAACTTTCTGAAAGCGGCTTCGTTAAAATCAACGCCCGTTTTCTTTACCGCGTAAAGTTTAATAAACTCTCCGCCGTGACCGTCGGGTACGCCTACAACGGCACATTCTTCTATGCCGGGGTATTCGTTAATAACGTGTTCCACCTGAGCGGAAAAAACCTTTAAACCTTTGATGATAATCATATCTTTCTTTCTGTCGCGGATAAAGATAAAGCCTTCATCATCAAGTATGCCTATATCGCCTGTTTTAAACCAACCGTCTTTATCAAAAGCTTCGGCCGTGGCGGCGGGGTTATTGTAATAACCTTTAAAAACAATATCGCCCTTAACGCATATTTCGCCTTCAACATTACGCGGAAGTTCGTTGCCGTTATCGTCGGCAATTTTAATCTTTACATAAGGCAGGTTGATGCCTACGGAGCCTGACTTTATATTATTTTCCGTATTAACGCTGACGATAGGGCTGGTTTCCGTAAGACCGTAACCTTCCAATATAGGCAGGCCGAGTTGCTGTTCAAAGTGGGCCTGAGTTTCCTTATTTAAAGGAGCGGCGCCTGATATGCAAAAGCGCACTTTTCTAAATGCCCAATATTGCAAATAAAGCCTTTTAAGACCCTTAGCCTCTTTTGCCAGCACGCTGTAAAGCTGGGGAACGGCCACCATAATGGTAACTTTTTCCTTACCCATAAGATGCAGCCACGCGGAAGCAGGCGTAATATTGGCCATAATGATTGTTTTGACGCCCAAGGTAAGCGGCAAAACTATATTGGCCGTCCACGCAAGAGTGTGGAACATAGGCAAGATACAAAGGAAAACGTCTTCTTCCGTCAGTTTAAAACAGAGCACTACGAACATAAGGTCCGACATTATGTTCTTATGCGTAAGCATAACGCCTTTGGGCTGGCCTGTTGTGCCTGAGGTGTAAAGCAACATTGCTATATCGTCTATCTCCGCGCGGCAGGACAGAGTTTCGTTATTAAATTTACTTTGATGCACGGCGGGCCAAAAGAGTTTTATATCAGGGTCGTTAAGTTCTTTAACGCTGGAGGAAATTTCGTCCGTAGAAAGTATATATTTAAGTTCGGGCAAATCTTTTTTGACGGCCGCGTAATGGCGCAAAAATTCGGCCTGGGTTACGACAATTTTAACACCGCAGTCATTCATTATGAATTTAAGCTCTTCGGGCTTAGATATCATAAAGTTTATAGGTACGGAAACCGCCCCTATCTTATATAAAGCGTAGTTGGCTATAACGGCTTCAACCGAGTTCCTTAACGCTACGGCAACTTTATCATTCTTTCTTATGCCGTGTTCCCAGAACATATCAGATGCACGGTCTACGTTCATCAGCAGTTCGTGATAAGTCCAGCTTTTACCGGCCGCTATAATCGCGACGGCCTCCGGCCTTCTATATGCACTGGAGGTAAGTGCGGTGTAAAGATCTGTCTGTTTTATCATACCTTTCTATTTTACTAATTAATATTTTATGTGGCAAACGACACAAAAAAGCGGCGGATATATTAAATAGCCGCCGCTTTCTTTTTGCTAAATAAAAACTATTTGCATGCTCTGTATAATTGCCCGCAAAGGCAACCGCCGCCGGCAATAAATTTACAAGCATTTCCCTTATAAAAACCGCAATCGCAACGGCAGGTGTTGCCGTTCCATGTGCCGCCGCAGTCCTCGCATAAGGAAGCATCGTCAGGGTCGCAATGATCTTGTGCGCATACACAAGCCTGCAATTTTGGAGTGTAGTTGAAACTACTGCAACTTACACCGCCTGTATTTGTTATTTCCACACCGTTGCCGCAACAACAGGCATCCTTCTTCAGACACCCGCTTTTATCGCAGGTACTCCACGCGCCCGTAACCCATTCGCCCGTGGCAGGGTCGCAAGTTACTGTTCTTGTCCTTTCCCCGCAAGTTTGACATACTTCCGAACTGAGCGGTCTTGTATTGTTAGGGCAGGTTTTAGCAACACATTGAGAGCCGTTCCAAACAGGCGTAGTTCCAGTGCAGGCAATGCAGGAAGAACCATTCCAATTAGGCTTGCTGTCGGGGCAGACGCATTGCGAACCGTTCCATGTTTGAATGTCGGGGCAGGCCATACAGGAAGAACCATTCCATATAGGTTTGGCGGGCGGGCAAACACAATGTCCGCCGCTGTAAATGCTGTTTTGTTCCTGACAGTCGCAAGAACACATAATATCAGTCCACTTGCCTGCGGGGCCTGCGGCTGTACTTAAACAGGCCGATTTTAATGCCGCAGCACCGCTTTGGGCGCAAGCCCTGCAAGTGCCGTCGCTCCACTCATTCGGTATTGCCTGCGGGCAAACGCAAGACATTGTGTCGCCGTCCCAACTCTTGCCCATGGGGCAACTTACGCAAGAAGTATTGTTCCATAAAGGTCTTTCAAGCGGGCAGGCGCATTGTCCTGCAACGCTGTCCCATCTGGTTCTTGCTCCAATACAGGCCTCCCTACATGTTGAATTTGTAGCATCCCAGTTAGGTAAATTTGTTGGGCAATAGCAGTTGCAAGCAGCATCTTTTACTTGCCCGCCTTGGCAAGTGTTTGTGCAGGTGCAGGCGCATGTAGCGGGATCTTGCACGCCGCCTGAGGAGCATTTAACGCCGCAAACACAGGCTTTAGTTAAAGAGTCATAAACTTTGCCCGAAGGGCATTCCATACCCACGCATTTGGTACCGTTCCAAGTTGTACCGCCCGGGCAGCAGGCCGCGGGATTTGCTATGCACGGGTCGGTGATGGTGGCGGGGTCTTCGGTAGGGGTGGTGTTGCTAACGGCAGGACAGCCCACCGCGCTTACATTCTCTATTATGCCGTCAAGCATATCGCAACCTTTACCCACACAGCCTTCCTGTTGAGTTGTAAAATTTTTATATATTACATAATCATCTTTGTCGGAGGCGGCATCACCCGTTAAGGACACAGCCGCAACGCAGGAGTTGGAAAGAAAATATTTAAAGTTCCCCACCACAACGCCCGCTTCGCTTACTGTTTTATCTCCCTCCAAACCTTTTACGGGAGCGCCAAGCTGAGTAAAACCGTCGGCATATTTACCGTTATTAATAAAATAGTTTTCCTGCTTTTGTGCCGCAGAAGAAAGAACACCCATAGCGTCGCTTGCGTAACTCTTCCTTACCGTTTTGGTATAAAGAGGGACGGCGATAGACGCCAAGATAGCCATAACAAGCACCACTACAAGCAATTCCGTTAAGGTAAATCCTTTTTTACCTATATTCATACTGTTCTCCTGACTGATATTTAAAAAATCGCATAAAAAGTCTTTCTTATCATAATATACCGTAAATAGCTGAAATTTTCAACAATACGAAATAACTTTTTACATTTTAAAGATTATCATATTTTTTTGCCTACTACACATAAAAAAATAACCCCCGCCCTTTTAAGGTGGCGGAGGCTATTTTTAAATTAAATCCTTTTGAAGGGATTAATATCTGCCGGCAGAGCCTAAAACCTTTTCGTTTTTCTCTTTGTACATTACGATAAGGTCAGCTCTGGCGGGGCCTAAGTATTTGCGCGGGTCAAATTCTGCAGGTTTTTCTGCAAACACTTTTCTGATAGCGGCTGTCATAACAAGTCTGCCGTCGGAGTCTACGTTAATTTTGCAGACTGCGCTCTTGGCAGCTTTTCTAAGTTGTTCTTCAGGCACGCCTACCGCATTATCCATTTTGCCGCCGTATTTGTTAATGGCTGCAACGGCATTTTGGTCTACGCTGGAAGCGCCGTGAAGAACGATGGGGAAGCCGGGAAGGCGTTTTTCCACCTGTTCCAAAATATCAAAGCGGAGCGGCGGTACGCTTTCGCCCGGTTTAACTTTAAACTTATAAGCGCCGTGGCTGGTGCCGATGGATATGGCTAAGGAATCTACGCCCGTTCTCTTTACAAAGTCTTCTACCTGAGCGGGGTCAGTATAGGTGTGGTGTTCGGCGGAAACTTCGTCTTCGATACCGGCTAATACGCCAAGTTCGCCTTCAACGCTGACGTCGTGCGCGTGGGCATATTCAACCACTTGTTTGGTAAGAGCAATGTTTTCTTCGTAAGGTAAGTGGGAGCCGTCAATCATTACAGAGGAAAAACCGCTGTCAATGCAATCTTTGCATAATTCAAAGCTGTCGCCGTGGTCAAGGTGCAAAGCTACGGGTATGGGCGCGCCGAGTTCTTTCATCATTTCAATGGCGCCGCGGCCCATCCAGCGAAGCAGGGTAGCGTTGGCATATTGTCTTGCCCCTTTGGATACCTGTAAAATTACAGGGGAGCGGGATTCCGCGCAAGCGGTGATAATGGCCTGAATCTGCTCCATATTGTTAAAGTTATAAGCGGGAACTGCGTAACCTTCCTTCATGGCTTTTGCAAACATTTCTTTTGTGTTTGAAAAACCCAGTTCTTTGTAAGAAACTGTCATATAGTATTGCCTCCGTTAGTAAAGCTTTCAATTAATTGTACTAATTTTGTTAGAATAATGTAAGTTAGGCGGGTATTTTTACCCGCAAAGGGGCAAATATGACCTTAGACGAAATAATACAAAACAGAAGAAGTATAAGAAAATTTAAAGACACGCCCGTAAGCAGGAAAGATATTGAAGCCTGCATAAACGCCGCCCGCCTTGCCCCAAGCGCGTGCAACAGCCAGCCGTGGCACTTTGCGGTGATGGACGACAAAAAGGCAAAAGAAGATTTTTGCGGGCAGATTTTCGGCACAATTTACTCCGCAACCAAATTTGCGGCGCAGGCGCCCGTACTTATAGCGGTGGTAGGCACGCGCGGCGGGAATCTGCTTGCGCGTTTCGGGCAGGTTTTAAGCGGCACAAGGTTTTATCTTTTGGACCAAGGCCTTGCCTGCCAAAACTTTGCCTTAAAGGCGCAGGAGCTTGGCCTCGGTACTTGCTTTATCGGCTGGTTTGACACAAAGGCGGCAAGAAAAGCTTTAAATCTCCCCCTTGATAAAAATATTGAACTTTTAATAGCTTTAGGATACCCGAACGAAGCCCCCGCCCCCCGCCCGCGCAAAAAGCTGGAAGAGGTAATTTCTTACAATAAATATAAGTAAAGTAAAAACCGCCTGATAAAAAAGGCGGTTTTTTTAGGCTATGTTTTTAAGACGGGAGTAAGCGAGAGCAAAAGCTTCTTTATAGTCAAAGCAATATTCCGCCCTCTCTTTTGCGGGTTTTATACTGCAAAAAATTATATCGTTATTATCCCCCGGCGGCATCCATTGCGCGTAGATATTCTTTTCAAAAAATGCCAAAAGAGGCTTTTTAAAAGCCGCCGCAATATGTACGGTTGCCGTATCAACGCTTATAATAAAGTCGGAGGAGGAACAAAGAGCAAAAACATCTTCCACTGTGGTGCGCGGGCAAAGCCTTGCGCCGCATAGCGCGGCAAAAGAGGCAGCCTCACGTTCCGTATGTTTATCCCACAGCAAAGCTATATCTGCATTTTTAAATTCCGCGAGGATTTTGTTTGTAAGAGAGGCACTTTCCCCCCTGCTCAGTTCCTTAGAAGTACCAAATAAATTAAGCAGTATTTTTATTTTTCCCTTTTCCCAAAAAGCTTCCGCCTGCTCCAGCGCGGGCGCGGACGGATATAAATCATAACCAAGACTATCGTCTGATAAGTGCAATGCGGAGGCCAAATCCAAAAACACTTTTATATAAGGCTTTTCCATATCAGTGGGAGTATAAAGACGATAATAGCTAAAGTCCTTTTCCGTAAGGCCGCATTTTGAATGCCTGAAAGCCGTTACCGTTGCCTTTTGCCCCAATATTATATAGCTGATAAAATTTTTAACTTTTATATAGGTGGTAAAATCAATAAAGGTATCAACCTTGCCGCGCAATTTAATAAAAGACAATAAAGAATAAGGATAGACCTTTGTTATATACGGGTTGCCGCAAAACACGCTTACATTGCGGGCGGAAGGCATTACATATATATCAGCCTTGGGATACGCTTTTTTTAAATTTCTTATAAAGTGAGTAAGAACAACCGCGTCGCCTATCCCACCGCCTATCGGGCGAATTAAAAAAGAATGTGAGGCTTTAAGGTCAAAATCTTGGGCATTAGTGCGATTGCCCAAGAAAAGAAGTATCTTTTTAAGAAGTAAATCCATATTATAAAGCCTCAGCCTTTGGCGCGCGCCAACGCCACAAAAAACGGCGCGGGGCGGAAGAAAGCCTTAAAAAAACGCTTTCCCTGTAGCGGCCGATATTTATTATATCTTCGTCAACAAAACCTTTCTGTTTTAAATCGGCAAGCAGCTCGGTAAAAGGCATTTTGTCCTTTTCGCTTTTTTTAAGATAACCGTAAGCGTTCTTTATATTATTATAAGCGTCAACGCACCACGCCTTGTACAATTTGCCTTGTTTGCCTGCGGTAGAAAGCTGCCCGTAAAAAAGCTCCACCCAGGCATATAAATTTTTAAGTTCAGTACCGTTTTGGGAATCCTTAGAATCCTGCTGTTCGTGCTGGCGGGTATGAACGCAATTTACATCGTTGATAATGACTGCCGTCCCCTGCTGGGCAATGCTTAAGACAAAGGGAAGGTCGTTATTTTTATGGTAAATATTAAAAAGGTTTGGAGCTGTTTTAAAAAGTTCCGTTTTATAAAGACAACACGGGTAATTAAACATATTTTTACTAAACACATGCGCCGCAAAATCCGCTCCGCTATGGTAGATAAAAGCCTTGCGGGAAAGCGGGTTGGCAAAAGAAGGCGCCTCCGCGCGGAAGTTTGTGCAGCCGCCGCTTAGTAAAGTTATTTCTGGGTATTTATTAAGCCAGGCTAAGGCTGTTTCTATATATTGCGGGTGCAAAAGGTCGTCGTCGTGAAATATCATACAGTATTTTTTATCGGCCAGCTGCTGCGCGGCTGAAAAATTGGCTAAAAGAACATTTTGCGGAGTTTGTATATATTTCGCGCCGGCCGCTTCAAAAATTGTTTTTTTATCAGCGGTTGCCCCGTCGTTAGAATTATCCAAAATAAAAACTTCAAAACCTTTTACGGTTTGTTTTTTTATACTTTCCAAAGCTTCAATAACCAGTTTAGGCCTGTTAAAAGTGGCAATAAAAATTTGTATGTCTTTTGCGGTTATCATTAAAATTTTACCTCTTTAGGTGCGTACTTTTTAAAACTCCTGTACCAAAAGGTGCGAAGACGGAAATAAACTGAAGAACGCCTTTGCCCGCATTTAACAGCCATGGGGGAAAGCAATCCCTTTGTGCAGGCTGAAGCAAAAACATTATCAAGGGAATAACGCAATTTTTCTTTGCAGTCCACCCAACCTTCATATTTACTTTTTATATCGTGATACACCCGCGACGTATATACGCGGCAGTAAGTACTGTCGGGAAAGGCGGAACAGCATTTATCATAATAAAGTTGCTGCCAGTTTAAAAGCTGCTCAACTGTTATGCCTGATTTTGAGCTTTGCGTATCTTGCCCTTTGTGCAGACGGGCAAAAAGACAATGTTTATCGTTTAAAAATATTACTTTACTGTTTTGCGCAGCCTCAATAAGAATGGGCCAGTCGTTATTTTTGCCGTACTTTTCAAGCGCGGGGTTTATCTTTTTAAAAACTTCGGTTAAGTAAACCGCGCTGGCATAAGATACTCCGCCATAACGATACATATAGGCGGCAAGTTCGGCAGAACTTTCAAAAAGATATGCGGTGTTTTTTAAATTCTGCGGGAAAGCAACATTATCCCCGTCGTTAAACAAAGTGCAACTTGAAAGCAGCAAATTAACGGGGCCTAATTTATTTAAAGCTTTGATAACGCTTTCTATATATTGCGGGTGCAGCAGGTCGTCATCGTGGAATATCATCACATATTTGGCGCAAGCCAAACGCTGCGCCGCGTTAAAATTGGCGGCAATGCCTTCCTCCTGCGGGGTTTGCACATATTTTACGCCCGCGGCGGCAAAAGGCTCCGCTACAGCTTTAGTGTCATCGGTACTGGCATTATCAAGGATTGTAAGATTAAAACCTTTTACACTCTGCCACAGCAGACTGTTAACCGAACTTTTTAAATATGACGCGCGGTTATGCGTCATTATAAACACATCTATATCTTGCGGCGAAAACATAAAATTACCCCGTTATTTTCTTAAAACATTCCAAAACAAAGTCCGCCTTATAGTTAATTATCTTTTTATTATGTCTTGTATAGTCTTGCGGGCCTGCGGCAAGCATCTTATGTTCGGGCAGGTGTTTATAAATATAGTCAGTTACTACCGTTATATTAGGATACCACAAATTATGCACCTTTTTATCCACCCAATGCTGCAAGCCCAAGTTGGGTATATCCAGCCCCGCGGAAGCGGCCCAGAATACGGAATTTACGGCTATAATATACATCTTATGCCTTTGCTTAAGCAAGCTTAAAAGGTGGCAAGTTTGGTTAAATGTAAACTGCCTTATGTCTATCTGGCAAAAAGCCTCGTCTACAACGGCGGAGGGCGTGACGCTTGCGACTAAATAGTCTTCCCTTATAAGGCGGCGGATAAGGTCGTCCGTGTAAGGGTAGGTATATGATGACCCGCGGGAATCCAACTGCAAAAACACTATGCCCTTTTTCTTTTTTGCCAAAGGTAAAATTTTATTTAAACTTTCTTCCACAACATAAGCGGGTTGCTGCGGAAAGTAGAATATCGGCGCGGGTACAGGCTTTTTTAAGCCGAATGGCAGAGAAAAAGTTTTAAATAAACTTATTGTGCGATGCTTTATTTTGGTGCCGTACTGATAGTAAACAGGCGCGGCCAAAAAACCCTGCGGAATATTTTTAAAAGCGTCGTCGTAATTATAGTTTTTCCACACAAGCGGGTTGCGGTAGCCGTCAAAATAGAAAACTTTGTCTATATTAGGGTTAGTTTCAAGCAGCGTGCCAACTATAGGCGAGTTATTCCTGTCAAAATGTTGGGAAACATAAGCATAAAACGGCAGATTGGGAAACTTCTTTTTAAGCGCGTCAATCATCGGCGTGGTGTAAAGATAGTCGCCAATGCCCATAAAAAATATAAGCGCAATGCCTTTGACGTCGGGGTTAACTTTTAGGGCATTATTAATATTATAAAAAACGTGTTCGTTTCTATAAAGAAGACGGTTTATTTTATACCAGTTTGCGTCTATGGGCAAGGTTTCCTTGCGGCGCGGCATACAAGGGTGGTCAAAAGAGTACCACACGGGTGTTTTTTGCTTGCAAAAACAGCCGAAAGTTTTATGATACACATATCTGCTAAGTTCTTGAATAACACAAAGCGGACGCCACTGCCAAATTATCTTGTTGATATTCATAATTGGTTATATTGTAATAAAAATATGCCAAATAGCCAAATTTTCCCGTTTGCCGACTTCCGCCCCCCTTGCCCCAAAGCACAAAATGTGTTGGCGCAATTTTTGCACCAGCTAAGATTAGAAGCTAGTAATACGAATGAAAATGATTAAGAAGAAGTAAGCTGAAAAAGAATCTGGAACTGAACGAGTTTAGCCGCAATCTGAGTCCTTTTACTAATCCTATCTGCCGCAGAACAAGTTTGTAGGCAGCACGCGTGATTTGATTAATGCCGTCCGCCGCAGAGAAAATTTAGCATACGCCACGCGTGATTTGATTTATGCCCCCTGCCGCAGAACAAGTTTGTAGATTGGCCCGCGTGATTTATTTAATGCCGTCTGGCACAGAACACTTTTGTAGGCAGCACGCGTGATTAGGCGGGGTTGAGCTTATTTTTTATTTTATTGTGAACGCGGCGTATGCTTTTTGGAAGTATTTTGCGGCAAGACGCGAAGTAGGGAGGGAAGGATACCCTGAGCGGCTGGAAGCCCGTGTA
>MTLE01006789.1_pt1 | contig 10694 bp, 9 predicted proteins | sample 1982461 | NCBI WGS metagenome assembly MTLE01 (sample SAMN05712605, study PRJNA340218) | biofilm metagenome | isolation source: sample SPL anode biofilm adapted to -200 mV | place: USA | collected 2012-02-03 | reverse complement strand
CAACCCGCCGATCGTGTGGAAAGTCTATCTCTAAACCTTAAAAAAACCGCTGAAAAACATTTTATTATTTTAACAATATTATTTATATATTCCTTATTGGCTATTTATTTTTCTGCGACCAAAAGTTTATGGGCGGATGAAGGCTTTACTGTGTATATAGCCGGTTTGCCCGTCAGAGAAATATTTTATTTTCTGCGCATGGAAGATGCTCATCCACCGCTTTATTATCTTGTTCTTCATTTTTTCATGCTCTTGGGAAAATCTGAGCTTATTCTAAGGCTTCCTTCAATTTTTTGTGCGGTTGGCTCTATTTTTGTGGTTTATTGTACCGCATTAAGATGTAATGGTATTAAAAATGCTGTTTATGCTGCGGTTTTTTGCGCTTTTTCTTATTTTTTCATGTTTTGGATGCTCAATGTGAGAATGTTCGGAATGGCGATATTTTTTGCTCTGCTCTCGCATTATTTTTATATTAGGCTGAGCAGCGGAGAGCAAAAAAAGATATTTGTGGCAGGATATATTTTGTCATCAGCGTGTGCCCTTTACTCAAATTATTTGGCTGTTTTCGCTCTGATTGCTCAAGGGATGGATTTACTTTTAAAACGAAAATTCGCATATATTAAAAATTTTCTGACATATATGCTCGCCGTGGTTTTCTTATTTCTTCCATGGCTACCATCATTTTTTTATCAGATGAATGCAGGAAATGGTCCGCCGGGCCGGGTACAACCTGCTCTAAATGATTTTTTTGCATCCCTTATAGCGCGAACTTCTCTTGGTCCTATAGGCGTGTTTGCAGGAGGTGAGCCCACTTTTTCAATCGTTTTACTTAATATATTCGGTTTTATTGTTTTTTTAGCTCCTCTTTTATATATGTTGTTTATTAAAAAAGAGCCACTTTATCCGTTAACGGTAATATTTTCATTTTTATTTCTTTATTGTATGTATTTTATAATTAAAAGACCGATGCTCCAAGAAAGATATTTTCTTTTTTCTTTTCCTTTTTGGGCATATGGAGCAGGTTACCTTTTTTTCGAATTTATAAAAAGATATAAAGTAGCGGCAGCGTCGATACTTTCCGTATATTTACTGCTGAATATTTACTCTTTTTGCTGCTGGGCTTTAAACCCGTATTATCTTGTTCAAGACTGGAAAAGTGCAGTTAATAATACGGAGCTTGTTCCAGGAGACGGGATAGTGGTAATGGATTCTTATCAATATTGGGTTCTTATTTATTATTTGGGGGATGATGCTGGTAAGTATTATATCAGGAGCTTTAATCATCCTGAAGATATGAGTGCTATTATCAAAAAAAATGAAAATATTTTACCGAGCAGAGTCATTATGTATGCTTCTATGGGTTATAAACAGGAAGATCCTGCCGGAAGCATTTTTAAGGCTTTGAATGATAAAATGAAAATGCAAAAGGCTATAAAATACGAAAGCAGATCGCCTTCAGGTAGCATCTATGTTCTTGAGTTTAAAAAAAATAGTTGATTGCAGACAGTAAAATGAAAAAAAGATCTAAACTTCTTCTTATGGCCATCCTTGCGCTCATTTTTTCTATGGCTGCGTGGGGACTTTCATTTGTAAGCAATAAAATTGTAATCGAGCATATTCCTCCTGTGACATCCGCCGCAATCCGGTTTTTGCTTGCGGCTGCAATTATGTTTGCTCTGTTTCCGTTTTTTGTTAAAAATGATCAAGGTAAAAGCAGCTCTCTGTCAAAAAATCAGCTGCCGGTTTTGCTTCTCAGTGCTTTCACCGGAATATCACTCTATTTTATTTTTGAAAATTACGGTCTTTATTTTACAACAGCTTCCAGTGGTGCATTGATAACCTCGGCTATACCTGTAATGGCTTTGATATTTGAAGTTGCTTTTTTGAGAAGAAAAATAAATTTTCGGCAAAGTTCGGGCGTGATTATATCGGTTATCGGGGTATATCTTTTGACCAATACATCACCTGCAAGTGCTAGAAACCCTTTATTGGGCAATCTTCTTATTCTTGGCTGCTGTGTGTGCTGGGTTCTTTTTAATTTTTTCAGTATAAAAATACAGAAATCGGCATCGACTTTTGTTGTTACTGCGTGGCAAAATCTGTTTGGAGCATTGTTTCTGATTCCTTTTTTCTGGTTTGAACGAAGTATGTGGAAGCCCATACCGCCTGTAGTTTGGCTTCATCTTCTTTATCTTGCTGTGGTATGCTCTGTTATATGTTATTTTCTTTACAATTTTTCTTTGCGGGTTGTGGGATCTGTTACGGCGGGAGCATTTATAAATTTTATTCCTCTTGTAGGTGCGGTCAGCGGTGTTCTTTTTCTTAATGAGACCTTATCTATCAAGCATGTTGTGGGCGGATTTCTTGTGATCGGTTGCATATGGCTTATAATGGACCATAAATCCTTTGTAAAAAGAAAAGGGACTCAATAATTTGCGCGTAGAAATTCTGCTGTTATCTCCGGCATCCACGCTACACTTTTAAGACCTCCGTTTCCTCTGAGAAAAGTGGTGCTTAACAGCTCAGAGCGTGAATGTCCTGTAACTCCTTCCACTGAAATAAACATTGATGCGTATTTATATGCATCTTCAAAAGTTAGCCCTAAAGGAGTTCTTTCAGAGCTTTTTCGGTCAAATAAAGTGATTTCTTTTTTATAAGGGTCTGTTATGGCTATAATTTGTGCCAGCGGGGAAACAGAAAGAGGATGTGTAAGTGACGAGTAAAGAGAGGCGCCTTGTAAATCGCCCAATGTAAGTGAAGCGGCATGATTATTCAGTTCTTCATAAATTCCCGAAACTTCATCGAGCGATGTAAGCAATTTATTTTGTTTAAATGATGAGTGCTGATTGATTTCATGCAGCAGCATAATATCTTCAAAAGTCATTTCTCCACATTGTCCGCTTTTTTCCGGAGTTATTATGCAAAAGTGAGATGGTTTCAGCACGCTGCACATGTTGCATGAATAAAATATATTGTTGCAATCTGAATGGTTCAGATATTTTTGTAAAGTTCTGTCAGGTTCTGAAGTCAAATGTGTTAAAAATATTCTTATATTCCAATCTTTTCCAAGAAAGGCAATTAATTCTTGTGTTATTAAATTTTTGAACTCAATTTCAAAATTATCAGGTTTTGAGAATTTCGTGCTTATTTTTAGCTGTTGCCCGTCATAGTATATATTTTTCATTGCTCTGAGTATATATTTTATTCTTTGTTTAAGAGCATTTGCGTAAATGGATTTTTGAGGCGGTATTTCAAGTATTATGTTGAGTTTATTTTGTTGAGGATTGAAATCAGACAGCTTCCCAGAAATACTTTGCGGCGAAAAACTTATATTCGCAAAGTCAAAATGGAACATTGTTTTTTCATCTGAAAAATTATAATTTTCAAAAATTTCACCAGGACGTGTTAGAAAGTTATTATTCATGTGAAATTATTAGTTTTTTTTGTTTGCGGTTAAATACGAGTTACAATAAATATTTTGGTTGAGAATTATTTCTGACGTATAAATTGTATCGGTTATTCCCTCTGCGCAAACATCAAGTATTGCCCCATCAAGACCATAGGCAAGTGCCATAGCAAGAAAGGTTTTATTTATAAGGTTTCGTCCGCTGCATTTTTGTGAAACATTTGAGAGTCCGAGAATAGTTTTGGGGGCGGGGATATCGAGTTCTTTTATCATCGCAAGAGATTTTAAAACGGAGCCCGGGGATTCTTGAACAGCGCTGATAGGCAGAATCAGAGGGTCTATATATATTTTTTCTGTGGGAAAGTTCAGCTCACAGGCTGTTGCTAGGATCATCGCGGCTGCTTCCACCCTTTTATCACAAGTCACTGGTATCCCTTCTGCATCCATGGTAAGAGCGATAACGGAAGCATTATATTTTTGTGCCATCGGTAGCAGTTCTGTTAGTTTTTCAGGATCTGCACTAACAGAATTGAGGAAGGGAGGATGCTTCGCGATAGAAAGTCCGGTCTCTAAAACATCTTTTTTAGTGCTGTCTATACACAATTTAGCTTCTTTTATTTCTTGAACTGTTTCAACTAGCCACTTCATGGCATCAATGGAATTTTTTACAGGTCCTGTGCTGATATCAAGATAGTCCGCACCGCATTCAATTTGTTGTTCCGCTAAAGATAAGATCACTTTTTTATCTTTATTTTCAATCGCCTTTTTAACATCGCGAAACATTCCGTTTATTCTTTCACCTATTAACAGCATAAAATTTCCTCTTTAAAGTTTTTATACCAGTATATCAGAATTATGCTTTTTTTTCTATATTTTATTGACAATCAATGAGGCCTGTTGTAATGTATTTTTAAACCTGCCGCAAGAAATATAAGATTTAAGGTCGTGTTGTTATGCGTATTGTTTGTATTGATTTTGAAACGGCTAATTTTCATTATTCAAGTCCATGTTCAATGGGCATTGCCGTTATTGAAGATGGAAAAATAACTGACAAAAGAGAATGGTTTATAAAGCCACATGCCTCGAGAAGATTTTTCAGTGCCAAGAATATATCCATCCATGGGATAACGTCCGATAGGGTCGCGTTAAGTCCTCAGTTTGACACTGTTTTTGCCGAACTTGCGCCTTATAGAGAGAATTCCGTTTGGGCAGCTCACTATGCTGTTTTTGATATGTCTGTCCTTAAAAGTACGCTCGGGCTTTACAATCTCGAAATTCCTCCCATTTCTTACACGTGCAGCCGCAATATTGCGAGAAAAATATGGAAGCTTCCATCCTACCGCCTTAATGATGTATGTAATTTCCTTAATTATGAATTCTGCCATCACGATGCTCTCTGTGATGCAGCCGCATGCGCGGAGATAATAATAGCAGGTATGAGAAAAATGGAATTATTCAATCCCGGGGAGTTTCTTTCAGGACTCGGGATGAATTTCTCAAGTCTTGGTGATGTGAAAATAAAAGAATGGTAAGGAGGCCTAGAGGACACTGTCCGAAAAATGTATTTTCAGAATCTTCCCCCATTTCTCTTTAAGTTGATCATATGAATAGCTTGCATTTGCTGGACTGGTGGATGGCAAGAGAATAAAAGGAATATCAAAAAAACGGCTGTTATATTTTTTATAAAATTTAAAGGCAGTACTGCCATTTAGTATAACAAGTTTTATTTTTGCTCGACAAAAAATAAGACTTAGGTCCGACGGTATTTCTTTTTTAATTGATATATCACTGCTTCCTGTTATCTCGCACGAAGTTAAAACATCCCATAATGCTATTCTATTCTCTAGAAGCAGTTGTTTTTTTTCTTCAATTGTAGTCGGTATTTGATATTGAGTAATCTCAGCCATAAGTTTCCAAAATCGGTTTTGGGGATTGCCATAAAAAAAGTTAGTTTCTCTTGATTTGACCGAGGGAAAGCTTCCTAGAATAAGTATCTTGGATTTTGTGTCAAATACGGGACCGAAGGTATAGCTAACTGTATTCAAAATCTTATTTTTCTGGAAGTAGCCATTGAACATCCCCACCTAAAGTTTTTTTCTGAAACTCGATAACATCATTGATTCCTTTTTGAGCCATATTTATAAGTTCGTCAAGCTGGCTGCGGCTGAAATTTTCATGCTCTGCCGTTCCCTGCAGTTCAATGAAATTTCCGTCGGAAAGCATGGCAATATTCATGTCTACGTCAGCGGCGCTGTCTTCGCTGTACTGCAGATCAAGGATTACTTCGCCACTCAGAAGACCCACACTTATTGCGGCCGCAAAATTAGTAAGAGGAGAATTTTCGATCTCTCCTTTGTCACGGAGATCGAGCATTGCCAATGCAAGCGCAACCATGCCACCATTAATGGAGGTAGTACGAGTTCCTCCGTCTGCCTGTATGACATCACAGTCAATGGTTATGGTTCTCTCACCGAGAGCTTTAAAGTCAATAACAGCCCTAAGTGTTCTGCCTATTAAGCGTGCAATTTCCTTTGTTCGTCCGGAATCTTGATTTTTTTTTCTGTCGATCCTGTTCTGAGAAGAGCCTGGCAGCATTCCGTATTCAGCCGTAAGCCATCCGGTGCCTGTTTCTTTCAGCCATCCGGGCACTTTATTCTCAACTGTTGCAGTGCATATCACTTTGGTATTTCCAAATTCGGCAAGAACAGATCCATTGGCATAACAAGTGTAATTTTTTGTTATTTTGACAGCCCTTAATTCATCATTTTTTCGTGAGTCAGGTCTTTCCATTTTTACATCCTTAATTATTTATCTGTTTTCCCAAGTTTTTTAGTCCAAAATGAAGCATCGCCTTTTTTTCTTGCAGTGCTCTTTTTTTCTTCCCGTATTATAGATGCTTTGATTTCGCCAGTAGGTATAACTTTAATATCCTGAGTGATTTCAGTCGTAGCAAGTACTTTAAGTGTAATGTTATTCTGTTCCAGGAGCCGTGCAATATGCAATCGGATAGCTGGATCCGTAACAAGCACCGGCATTAGTTCATTCTGTAAAATAAATTCTCTGATGTTGGATAAAAGCAGTGTTTCCTGCTCTTCGGAAAGCAGGAGATAGGCTCCTCCAAGTGCATCTGTTATATGGCTTTTGAGCTGTTTCTCAAGTTCTTTTGCAAAGGTTACTATTCGCATATAGCCATCGGCATCAACTAGTGACCAGCAGATTTGCGGAGCCAAAGCACTCCTTACATGAGCAATCATTTGATCTGTATTTGAAAGTTCATCTGAATGTTCACCGATAACTTCCATAATGGTTATAAGATCTTTAAGCGAGACCTGTTCATTAAGAAGCCCGTGTAAAATTTTTCGTACCTTTCGCAGCTCTTTAATATTGCTTATAAATTCATCCACGAGAACAGGGTGGGTAGGAGCAAGATCGGACAAGAGATTATAAACCTCCTGAAGGCCTAAAACCGATGAAGAATTATTGGAAATAATATTGGCTATATGTGTGAGGATAACATTCAGAGGCCCCTGCACCATGCAGCCCGATTGCTCCGCAAGCTCTCTGTCCTTTGCTTCTATCCATTTTGCATTCATGCGATAAGTGGGCTCTATCACACTCCAACCCGCAATTTTTGCGAGATTTTCTGATGAGCCTATTGCCAAAAGCCTGTCTATATAAATATCACCGCTTCCTTTAGGGGATTCTCTTAGTTTTATTACGTAAGAATTATGAGGCAGATCCATATTATCTCTGACATTTATTCCAGGAAGTAAAAAACCTAATTTTTCCGCTAGATCCTCCCGTATAAGATTGAGTTTTTCAAAAAGCGGTGCTCCTTGATATGGGTCTACAAGTGGCAGAAGCGCAAGTCCGATTTCAACTGTTATTTCGTGACGGCAGAGCAGTCTGTCGGAGGCGATGTCCGGTGCTCCATCAAAGCTTATGCTGAGATCTCCTTCAACGCTCCAGCCGTCGTTGACAAGCCTCATTAAGGTTTTTTGTATTTCCGCCTGCATAATGGAGCCTGCACCTGCATATAAATATGCAGATTCATCTTTTTTTGAAAGTTTTACGAAGCTTTGACGTCCACGTTCTCCTTTTTTCCAAGGAATAAAATTATCTTTGAGAGTACCTGGTGAAAGAATTTTGACTGTAACTTTGGTATCTTCAATTTTTCCGTAATCCATGTTTACTCCTGAGTGAAACATATTTTTAGTAATATATTTGTAATCTATAAATAGAGAATTTCGACAAATTTATTTGGAGAACCTTTACTTCACTCCATCTGATCATCAGCAGGTTTATGCTTTATGCAGAAATCTGCCAGGTCGGTAGGGAATGTAACTGTGACTTCTGTTCCTTCGCCGGGCGAACTTTTAATGGAAATTGTGCCTTTATGAAGCTGAGCAATGCTTTTGCAAATTGCCAATCCCAGTCCTGTCCCTCCTATTTTTCGGTCTCTTGATTTGTCAGCTCTGTAAAAACGCTGTGTCAGATAAGGAAGATGTTCTGGCAGGATGCCTTCTCCATTGTCAGTTACCGTTAAGATGACAGATTGATTTTCTTTTTGGGCTTTGAGTGTTATACAGCCTTTTTTATTCGTATGCCGTATTGAGTTTTCAAGAAGATTAACGAGAAGTCTTTTGAGTTGGTCATAGTCACCTACAAATTTTAAGCCTTTTTCGGAAATATTTATGTTGATTGTTTTATTTCCTCTTATTTCTTTCACCATTGCAACTGCTTCTTCACATAATTTGGAGCCATCTACCTCAGAACAGTTCAGAGTAATGCCTCCGTTTTCCGAGCGAGCGATATTGAGCAGATTGCTTATCATTGTGTTCATATAATCGGCGGACTGTTCTATTTCCGAAAGTGTTTTTTTGTAATATGCGCTGTCGCGGTCATGGCGAAGTGCAAGACTTGAGCCTGCCTTGATAGCTGTAAGTGGTGTTCGCAATTCATGTGAGGCATCTGAAGTAAATTGCTGTTCACGATTAAAAGCCTCTTTAAGCTCATCAAAAGAGTTTTCCAGCCTCCCAAGCATATGGTTTATAGTGCCTCCGAGTTTTGCAAACTCGTCATATCCTGAAAGAGGGAGCCTTCTGCTCAGATCTGTCACGCTTATTGTATCTGCTGCAGTAGCCATCTGCCTTACGGGTTCTAACATTTTTTTGGTTAGAATGAGACCGCTTGCCCCGGCAACAACAAGAGCAAGGGGGATAAAAGAAATGAGGATGATATTTATTGTTTCAATTAACGTTTCATATTCATCCACAGGCATAGTTGATTGTATAATGCCTAATAAGGTGCCGTCTAGAATAACAGGGTGGTATAGGATGCGATATTTTCTGCTTTTATGAACGGCATAAGTGTAAAGCTCATAGCCTGTTCTGGCTTTTAAAAATCCTGCCGGGTCAAGAGGAGGTTGACCTATAAGATTTTGATCTTGAGTATGGAGAATTTCACCTGAAGGGCTGTAATATATTCCGCGTATATATACTCTTTTTCGTAACGGAATCTGTGAGTTGTCGCTTATGCTGAATTGAGGCGGCGGCGGAGGAGCTGTATATCCAAGTTTATTTGTTATAATAATTTGCCTTTTGCCTGAAAGATCGGTCACTACTGTTGTTCTTGGAACAAGACTTTCAAGAATAAAAGTGTAATAATGTCCAGAGACATATTCAAGACGTTTGTCTATGTCTGACATTAATATAGAGCGTATAGAAAAATTCAGGATCATTATAAAAGAAAAGAGCATCACTGCAAGAACCATTATGTTCCAGAGTGTAAGCCTGTACCTGATTGAATTATTATTAATAGATGTAATCATTAATATGTTAATTTAAATCTATTTGCCGACAGATTGTTTCTGGGGATATTTCAACATATATCCTAATCCATGTACGGTATGGATGATTCTCTCATCACCTTTATGTTCTATTTTTTTTCTGAGCATTCTTATATAAACATCAACAGTATTGGAAAGGCTGTCTTCATTATTCCATACTTTATACTGAATTGTTTCTCTGCTGACAGGTTTATTCTCATTTCGTGCGAGAATTTCCATGAGTGAATATTCCCGTTGTGATAGATTTATTTCCTGTCCGTTTTTGAAGAGCTGGCGTGTGTTCGTGTCGAGTTTAAGATCTCCTATTGTGATAATGGATTCCTTCTGGACTCCCTCTCTTCTTATAAGGGCTTTGACCCGTGCAAGAAGTTCATCTATGTGAAAAGGTTTGACAAGATAGTCATCCGCTCCGGTTTCAAGGCCTTTGACTTTGTCTTGTATTGTATCTTTTGCTGTAAGCATCAAAATAGGAGTATTGATTTTGTTTTTTCTAAGCTCATTGCAAAGTGATAGTCCGTCAAGTTCAGGAAGCATAAGGTCAAGTATTATGATGGAATAATCTTCATCCCACGCCATATCAAGACCTGTTTTACCATCCTCTGCTTCCTCTACATGATAGAGATTGTCCTCTTCAAGGGCTCGTTTGATTATTTTTCGTATTGAATCATCATCTTCTATTAAAAGAACTTTCATTGTTATTCTCCCTTTAAATATTTCTGTTAGTTATAATAATTATAACTTGACTATATTAAACCCTGCAAAAAATGAAGCAGGCCTGCAGCGGTGGCTATGGCTGCAGGCCTTTTGGAATTTGCGGAATGTATTTGGGCAGAATACATTCCTTTTGTGGGGAGGGAGGGCTTATTATGATCCTCTACACTCCCAATTATACATGTCCATCATTAAAAATAAATTAAATTTATTTTATTTTATGTCGAAAATCAAAGCACTTTGCTATTTCAATAATATGATATCAAATAAATAGTTTTTAATAGATTTATATCTATTTATAATTCGGATTGAATTTTGCGTATTTGCTCATTATCTGGTTATCAAAAACTTTTTGCTGAGCAGGTGTTAAGATTTTTCTCATTTCTTTAAGGGAGGCATCCTGTATTTTTATCATTGCGGCTTTTTGTTCGTTTGTAAGCGGATCCACTTTGTCAAGTCGGACATATTTACATACTTTCCCGCTGGATTCCTCGGGATTATCTTGTTTGGCAGCAGTGATAGAGTGCATTTCTGTTTTTTGTTTTTCGTTAAGAACATTATCTCTTTGATTTCTGCTTTTAGCGACAATCTCATCTACTTGCTTTTTTTGGTCGTTAGTAAGATTAAGTTTTGCAAACATATCATTACGAACATCACCCATCATTATTGAATCGATAACTCTGGGATTCTCTTTTGTGGAAAGCGTATTTGTTTTGCAGGGGCATTTTT
>MTLE01004077.1_pt1 | contig 10738 bp, 9 predicted proteins | sample 1982461 | NCBI WGS metagenome assembly MTLE01 (sample SAMN05712605, study PRJNA340218) | biofilm metagenome | isolation source: sample SPL anode biofilm adapted to -200 mV | place: USA | collected 2012-02-03 | reverse complement strand
GACAAGGCGCACAGATTGTAGCTGTAATACGTTCCACAGCGCAAAGTCTTTTGGATTATGTGCCTTATGGAGCGACTACGGAAGGATTTGGAGGAACGTATGCCACTCAGGAAAATTTCCGTATTATGCGGAAAGCTCTTGATGAAGTAAGCGAAGAATTAGGCCGTTATGTAAGGCTTGTCAACTATTGCTCAGGGCTTTGCATGCCTGAAATAGCTGCCATGGGCGCACTTGAACGACTTGACATGATGCTTAATGACGCATTGTACGGAATTATTTTCAGAGATATAAATATGCTGAGAACCTTTACCGATCAAAATTTTTCCAGAAAAATCAATGCTTTTGCAAATATAGTTATTAATACCGGCGAAGATAATTATCTCACAACTGCAGATGCAGTGGAAGAAGCTCATACAGTGCTTGCTTCACAGTTTATAAATGAACAATTTGGTTTTTTTGCGGGACTTCGTGAGAATCAAATGGGACTCGGACATGCTTTCGAAATGGATCCGGAAACCGAAAACGGATATCTTCTTGAAATTGCTCAAGCTCAGATGGCAAAAGAAATTTTCCCGAATTCCCCGCTGAAATATATGCCGCCGACTAAATTTATGACGGGCAATATATTCAGAGGACATGTTCAGGATAGCTTGTTTACTCAAGTCTCTGTTATGACAGGTCAGACAATTCATCTTCTAGGAATACTTACCGAAGCTATTCATACACCATTTATGCATGACAGATTTCTTTCTATAGAGGCCGCTAAATATATCAGAAAAAATCAAGCCTCTCTTAAAGATGAGCTTATTTTTGCAAATGACGGGATAATGAAACAAAGATCTGAAAAAGTTATAGATGACAGCCTTAATCTTTTGCGTAGAGTTGCCAAATCCGGTCTTTTTAAAGCTCTTGAAGAAGGAGTCTTTGCAAATATTAAAAGACCGCTTGACGGAGGAAAAGGTGCTGATGGTGTCTTTACAAATGATTCATCATACTACAATCCTTTTGATGAACTTCTTGTGGAAAAAAGCCCGGTGCCCGCCCCCCTCAGAATAGAACCGATAGAATAAAGGAGAAAATAAATGAAAACAAATATCGTTAAGCCTTTCGGAGACACAATAGGCGACGGACTTATCCAGACTTCCTTTACTCTCCCTATACCAAAAGATGGAAAATCTGCAGAAGCGGCCAAATATATAGCAATGCAAATGGGCCTTGATGATGCCCATATCGCACATGAAGAAGAAATTGCTCCGGGCTTTACATTTTTTATAATTTATGGCAAATGCAAATTTTCGGCAGACATGTCACAAATAGTTTCTTCAGAAATTTCTGACAAAACTATGGACTTTGATGAAATAAACTCTTATATCGAAAAAAATATAGGGCGCCCGTTAAGAGTGGTCGGAGCCTGTATTGAAACCGATGCCCATACAGTAGGAATAGATGCTATTCTCAATATGAAAGGTTATCATGGAGATTATGGGCTTGAACGCTATCCAACGATGAAAGTAATCAATATGGGAGCTCAGGTTAAGTGTGAAAGCTTAATTGAAGAAGCTCTGGCATTTAATGCCGATGCTATTTTAGTATCAACAATAGTTACACAAAAAGATATTCATATACTTCATTTGACAAAACTTATAGATATGCTTGAAGCGGAAAAATTGAGAGATAGATTTTTACTTATTGTAGGAGGTCCGAGAATTGAAAATCCTCTTGCAAGAGAACTTGGCTATGATGCCGGTTTTGGCAGAAATACTGTCCCCTCCCAAGTTGCGCTTTTTATTGCTGAGAGAATGACGCAAAATAAAAAAGAAGGAATTGGAATAAATGAATAAACTTATAATAACTGTAGCGGGAATTGGCGCTGAAGTAACACGCAAGGAAAACCCTAATCTGCCTCTTACTCCTTCTGAAATAGGAGAAGAAGTAGCAAAATGCAGAGAAGCTGGAGCGTCTGTAGCTCATATACATGCACGTGATAAAGATGGAAATGCAACTCAAGCCAAAGAAGTTTATGCGGAAATTATTAAAGAGATACAAAAAAGATGTGATATAATTATTCAAGTTTCAACAGGCGGAGCTGTCGGCATGAAGCCCGAAGAAAGAATCGCTCCTGTAACTTTGTCGCCTGAAATGTGTACTCTTTCCACAGGCACTTGTAACTTCGGAAATGATGTATTTATGAATACGGCCCCGGATATTGAATATTTTGCCTCTGAAATAGCCAAATACAAAGTGATGCCTGAAATAGAAGTATTTGATTACGGAATGATATTTAACGCGAAAAACCTTATGAAGAAAAATCTGATTCCTCAAAAAGTCAATTTTGACTTTGTATTGGGGGTTCCCGGTGCTCTTCCTGGCACTCCTAAAGCTTTAATCACACTTGTAGAAGAATTGCCACAAGGCTGTACCTGGACTGTTGCAGGAATAGGAAGATATGAACTTCCGCTCGGTATTATGGCAATTGCAATGGGCGGAAATGTAAGAGTGGGATTTGAAGATAACATATATTATTCAAAAGGAGTTCTAGCAACAAGCAATGCTCAATTAGTTGAGAGAATGGCTAAAATTTCAAAAGAATCCGGCCGAGAAATAGCTTCGCCGGATGAAGCAAGGGCTATTTTCGGAATAGTTAAAAAGTAAAAAGTCCCAAAATATATTTTCAAAAACTCCTTTTTAGGAGTTTTTTTTTGCCTTATCTGCCTATTCTTGTAATTGATTTTTTATCATATATTTTTTTTATAAAATAATCTGAGGCCATTTTGGCTGCCATTGCGGCATATACTGTACCATTTCCACCAAAACCCGCCGTTACAAAAACATTAGAAAACTTTTCACTTGGCCCTATAAAAGGTATCTCATCAGTGCTTTCACCGAATATGGCGGAATAACTAAAAGGCGTTTTCAGATTATTTCCGAGATAGGGCGCACATTTTTCAATTTTCTCAATAAGAATTTCGACTTGTTTTTTTCTAATTTTTTCATCCATTTTAAGTGTTGAAACATCTCGTCCTCCGATAACAAGACGGTCCTCGGCACTTTTGCGAAAATAATTATATGGGGTTTTACTCTCCCACATCATTGCATAACGGACTTTTTCAAAAATACCGCTTTTAAGTTTCTGAGTGACTCCCACAAAAGTTTTAACAAGTTTGCTTTTTTTTATTTCTTTTTTTATTGAAGGAAGCAAATTATATCCTGTTGCAAGAATAAGCTTGGGAACAGTCATATTAACTTCTATAGGAAAAGAATTACTGCCATTTTCACTTATCTTGCGAGCTACAATCCTGACCTTAAGAAAAGTTTTATCTTTAGATTTATATTCTTTATAAGACTTTAATTCGGCGCCTTCCCATATTTCAAGACCATATTTTTTAACCGATGTTTTGGCAACTCCCATAACAAATTTATAAGGATTTATTTCAAGATCCCCGGTTGTTTCAAGACCCTTCTCCCCTATCAGGCCATATTTCGTTTCAAGTTCATCTTTGTTAAACAAACTTACATTAAACCCATGTTTTTTCTGTATAGTATATTCCTTTTTCAAAGAATCAGCATCTTTTTTTTCAGAAGCCACAAAAATGCTTCGGCTCCTCTTCACTTCAGTATCTAACGCTATTTCCTTATAAATTTCCTTTGAAATCTTTTCAATATAATCAAGTGCTGCTGCAGATTTCTCATAAAATTCCGAAGCTTTACTTTCTCCTACTTTTTTTGACAGGTCATATAGTCCTATATCGCTCATATATTGTATTAACCCTGTATTAAGACTTGTGCTTCCCTCTCCGATTCTATTTTTTTCAAGAAGCAACACTTTATAACCCTGCCGGGCAAGCTCGTAAGAAGATAATAGTCCCGACATGCCACCGCCTGCTACTATTATATCAAATCGGTCGGTTATATCCGGAGTTAAAAATTGTTCATCTCTTTCATATGTTGCTGTCCAATATTTTTTTCCTTCAAAAAGTTCCAAAAAATCCTCCAAAATAAATGCGGATACTGGAGAAAATTAAATCTAACACCAGTATCCATTTTCAATTCTCTAAACCTTAATATATTTTTGGGTATTTATTATACTGTAACCTTTTTAGCTGACTTCTTTTCCATTTCCTCTTCGATCTTATGCATCGTTTCTTCAAATGGTTCATACATTTTTTTAAGTTCTTCTGTGGAATAAACACTTTGAGCCTGTTCAAAAAAATCTTTTTCTTCTTCATCCAGATGATGTTCAAGAATTTCTTTAAGGACAGAGAATTTGGCATCCCAGGTTTCATCCTGCCCTGTAGTTTTAGCAATCACTTTAAATTGCATGGTTATAACATTATGTTCCTCAATCATTTCAAGAGTAACTTTTTTAGCCTCATCTCCGGATTTTTTAACACCTGGAAAAACTACTTTCTCTTCTGCTTCATGATGAGCATAAATTTTTTTATAAAGTTCTTTAAAAACTTCTACCTTATTTTTTGTTCCTTTTTCAATCTTAGAAATCATTTGCCTGAATTCTTTGTGTTCTTTTTTTATTTCCTTTAAAACGTCCATTTTATCCCCTCCAAAACTTATGTTGTATTTTAAACTTTTAAGGAATTTCTATAAAAAAAATAAATACCTTTAAAAAACAAATAAAAAGTAGCAATACCTGCACTACCTATTTTTTTCTTTAGGAGTAACTTGATCTTTAGGAGATTTTTCAGGAACATTACCTGAATTGGGGGAATATGGTTTAAAATTTACATTATTGATAATAACTGGAGAGTCAAAGAGTCCTCTTGAGTCATTGCCCTTTATTGGTTTATTATGAGGTGGAAAAACCTGAGTTTCATTTTCGCGTGGTTGATGTTGAGGCTTTGGCATTTTTATAATATCTTCATTATAACACGGAGTTACATAAAGCGGTTTTCCATCCTTATATATGACAATACGATTGCATTTATAAGCTTTATCTGCATATGCGTGTGTTCCAATTATAAGAAATATAACGGCAAATAAAAATATTTTTGCGAAATTCATATAAGGTCCACCTGCCGATAAATTTAGTATTTCGACTTTATTTTATATTTATGGCTGTGAAAAAAATATGAAGAAGATCTATAAACAAAATATAGATAATCATAATAAGCTTAGATTGAAACAGATAAGTAAATTAAAAAAGCTGCTTTGCAATTTTTTACTAGCACAGCAGCCTATTTTTAATAAAAATAATTTGATTTAATTTATTATATTGGCAAAAACTACCAATCCCCTATGGGATTGCCGTTTTTAGTTATGAAAACATTTACAAATTGATTTCCAAAAATATAATGCTGCACAATGATATTGGCATTTCTTCCATTCCATATAAGATATCCGCAGTCTTCCGAAGGTTCTCCGCTGTACCACGGTTGTTTTTCTATCTCTTCACTTTTACCGAATTTTTTAAAAAAAGCCTCGGCCAGAAGTTCAGAATTTTTCCCTTCTGCATAAATTTTAGCAGAAGAAAATTTTCCATTTTTATCAAAATAATAATAGATAGCTTTAATACCTACATTGAAAAAACTTTTTTTATCAGCTTTGATTCTGTAAGAGATCGTGCCGTTGGGGTTAAGCTGTTTATCATACAATTTAGGAATCTTGGTATAATGTGTTCCCCATTTTATTGAGTTAAAACCAGTGCCAACAAGCGTATCAGGAGAAACCGACCCTGAAGCTGATGATGAAAACAAGCTAAAAATAAGTGCCCAGCCAATTAAAAACAAAATATTTTTTTTCACAAGCTCCCAGCCTCCTTAAAATCTATATTTCATACAAGGCATACACCTTCAAAATCTTCTCAAATAATTCACTATACTATTTTTCTTGGTATTAATATAATAATCGAGTTCTTCCTTGGTTTTAAATTTTCGTGTATTGCTTTTCCAATTTTTATTGCTTCTTGCAAGTTTATTAAAAGTATGAGCAGATGAATAGACTGATGCAGTTAAAGATTTAGCAATATAAGGATTAGCCTGTCCGGATTTTTCCTGGATAAAGATTCTAGCAATGATTGAATCACCATCGGTTAAGTTCCAAACGTTCTTTGTATTATCAAAAGACCAAATCATTAAATCCCCCGAATTATGGTTAACTTATAAAAAGATACAAACTATTATAACAATAATAAAACAAATAATACAAGAATAAAATAAAAAAATCCAGAGAAAAAATATTCTCTGGATTCAGAACAAAAATATTAAATTAGAAAATCCTTGGTTTATCAGCGTGAAGAAGCGCACGAAGAGTATCTGCCGGATCTGCTTTTTTTGCAAGGAATATTTTAGCTGCGATTATATAAGGCTTAAAACTTGCCTGCTTGTAAAGAGGCACGCGGTAACGGTCAAATACTGTCGCAGCAACTTCACCTGCCTTACAGGATACGCCTGTAATATCAGCAGGCAGGCAATGCAGATAAAGAGCTTCGCCGTTCTTCGTGCTCTTCATCTTTTTCTCTGTACATTCCCAATCTTTAAATTCAGCATTCTGGGCAAGAAGTTCTTTTTCCAGTTTCTTTATACCGTCATCGTCGCCATTGGCATATAGATCCGAACGTTTTTCCATAGCCGCAAAAGGAGCCCAACTTTTGGGATATACAATATCGGCGCCTTTAAAAGCATCATCCATAGAATTGGTGACGCTGAATTTTGTGCCGTGATCTTCTGCCTGGCGTTTTGCAAGTTTCTGGACTTCAGGCATAACTTCATAGCCTTTTGGATGGGCAAGCACAACCTCCATTCCGAATCTGGTCATAAGGCCAATAACTCCTTGGGGAACAGAAAGAGGCTTTCCGTATGAAGGAGAATATGCCCAGGTCATAGCAAGTTTCTTGCCTTTAAGATTTTTAACGCCGCCGAATTGATGTATTATATGGAGCATATCTGCCATAGTTTGCGTGGGATGATCTATATCACACTGAAGATCGACAAGAGTAGGTCTTTGCTCAAGAACTCCGTCACGGTAACCTTCCTCTACGGCGCGAGAAACCTCTCTCATATAAGCGTTGCCTTTACCGATATACATATCATCTCGGATACCTATAACATCCGCCATAAAGGAGACCATATTTGCAGTTTCCCTTACTGTTTCACCGTGTGCAATCTGTGACTTTCCTTCGTCAAGATCCTGAACCTCAAGTCCCAAAAGATTGCAGGCAGATGCGAAACTGAAGCGGGTGCGTGTAGAATTGTCACGGAAAAGAGAAATCCCAAGACCGGAATCAAAGATTTTTGTGGAGACATTGGCTTCACGCATTGCACGAAGTATATCAGCTACCATAAAAGTAGCCATTACTTCGTCATCTGTCTTATGCCATGTCTCAAAAAAATCATTGAGATACATATTTTTATATTCATAATGCGAAAGTTTTTTGATAAGATGTTTAATTCTTGTTTTGTCCATATTCAGGCACCATCACTTTCTATTTCTTTAAATTTTTTGAATAAACTCCGGGAAGTGCAGCATAAAGAGCGGCACATCTGACAAGATCCGCTTTCCAGGTTTTTTCATTCGGAGCGTGAGCCTCCTTTTCTTTACCTGGACCAAAGCCAATTACAGGAATTCCATACATTCCCATAATTGAAACACCATTTGTTGAAAAGGTCCATTTATCAGTTCTCGGTTCAGTTTTAAAAAGCTCACGGTAAGCTTCTTCAGTTGAAGTTGTTACCACGTGATCTTCCGGTATAACCCAAGTCGGGAAATAACAGTCTGTAGGATAAACAGTACCTGTCCAAGAAGGCGCTTCATAAGTATACATAGATACTTTTACTTTATCGCCTGCTTCTTTTACCGATGGAAGATTACGAATTTCATCAAGTGAGCTCTCTTTGTTCTCTCCAACAGTCAAGCGTCTGTCAATCGAAATAGAGCAACCATCCGCAACAGCACATCTGGATGGTGATGTATAGAAAATCTGAGAAACAGCCAATGTTCCCTTTCCTAAAAATTTGTCATCAGCAAGATTTGGATTAAGTTTTTCTAAATCGCCAAGAATATGACCCATTCTGAGAATGGCGTTATCACCGCGCTCAGGGGCACTGCCATGTGATGAAATACCTTTTACATCTACCCGTATTTCCATTCTCCCTCTTTGACCGCGGTAAATACCGCCGTCTGTAGGCTCTGTAGAAACGACAAAGTCAGGTTTTAACCCATGTTCTTTTATGAGATACTGCCAGCAAAGTCCGTCGCAGTCTTCTTCTTGGACTGTACCTACCATTGCAACAGTAAGGTCTTCGGGGACGAGATTAAGCTCTTTCAATATTTTACCGGCATAAACCATTGAGGCCATTCCGCCTTCCTGATCGGAGGCGCCTCTCCCCCCTATCGTTTCATCATCTTCATATCCTTCATAAGGATCAAACTTCCAATTTTCCAGTGCGCCTATTCCGACAGTGTCTATATGTGCGTCAAACGCAACCAAATGAGGTCCTGCGCCTATATATCCGATAATATTTCCCATTTTATCTATTTCTATTCGGTCAAAACCTACCTTTTCCATCTCTTGCTTTATACGCTCAATAACCTGCTTTTCCTGAGTGCTCTCAGAGGGTATACGTATCATATCCCGTAGAAAACGAGTCATTTCAGGCTCATATTTTTTTGCAAGCTCATTGATCCTATTGAAATCCATTTAATTCCTCCTGTATAAATCCATTTATAATATTTCTACCGTTAAATTACTAATTTCAATAGCGAACTATATAAACCTTCCTTACCCTTACGTTTTATCTAAAGCTATTTTACAAAATTGTTAACTTTCGGATAATCAACCAAATCTATTGAAATCATCTATCTCTAAATAGTATGATTATAATGAGTTAAAATTTTCCCGGAGGAAATTCGAATATGAAGATCGACCCAGTTAATATATCCCATATAAAAACAATAAAAGAGCCGAAAACTTCTCTTAAATTATCTCCGGCACTAATAAATCCAGAACCCTCAGAAAGCTTTGTTGAAACAAAAGGGCTATATTGTCAGAGCACGCCTTTTGCTAAGCAAATGAATATGTGTTTCCCTCAAGCTCTTGACCTGAAAACTCCCTTCCCTGCCATAAAACGTTCTGTCGGTTCAGCTGATGACAGTAAACCTGCAGACTTGGCATTTATTGATAATATAAAAAAGCAGCATCCCGATTGGCCTACAATTAACCTCACATATGACGCCAGCCAGCTTCCTAATCTTTCCAATCCTGAACTTCTCGGTTCTTTTAATCCGCAAACTGGTGCTTTTGACGGGGAATGGAATAAAGGGAATGGCCTTGCTATGCGAGATGACGGGAAAAATGGTGATGCTAAAGCAGGCGATGGTATTTATACCGCGTCAGTTGCGCTTGATCCTTCCTTTAATGGGGAATTCAAATGGGGAGTAAAAGTTGATGTCAAAGATTCCAAAGGCAATGTAAAGCACCAACAATGGGGAATAATGACTGAAGAACCTCCGGCTTTTTCTATAAATCAAAAAGAAATAGCCGATAAAGGGTTCCAGTCTGAATCCTATTCCCCCTCAACACTTCACCTTATGGGTGTTCAAAAAACCGGAGATGATGGCATTGCATTCAGAACATGGGCTCCAGAGACCGGGAACGGCAAACTTTCCGGAAAAACTATGAATGTTGATATTTATGATGAAAAAGGTGAAAAACTTATAAAATCCATTCCGATGACAAAAGATCATAAAACCGGAAACTGGTCTTGTGAAATGGAAACCGGCTGGAAAGATTTGGAAGGAAAGCCTTACCGTTATTCAATAAAAGATTTGCAAGGCAAAGATACTGGTGTTTCCTATAGCGATCCCTATGCCCGCTATCTCCAAGGACAGCAACGAGGAGTTGAAAAAATATTTGTTGATCCCATACTCGGCATTGAGACCGGTTGGTATAATGATTCGGGTTCCGGAGGCCCAAATTATCTTGTAAATCCTAACTGGGGCCGTTTTACAGTCAATGATAATCTTGATGCAGACAAAGTTGTTCTTGTTTTCAAAGATGCCGACGGGAAACAGCTGTCTAAGAAAGATCTTTTGGACAGGCTAGGCTCCCCCGATCTTATCCCTTACGAAAAAGCATCTGAAGCTCAAAAACGCAATGCTGATATTTTAAAGGCATGGCAAATTGATGTGTCTGGTAAGGTTACCGACTATAATTGGACTAAAGGCGCCTCCGAAGACGGTTCTATTTCTATGCACAAAATTGGCAATGACAACATTACAGGCGGCTGGGTTACAAATATCAATAATTTCCCGCAAATTGAAGGCCTCTCTTATGAATTTCAAGTTTACAAAGATGGCAAACTAGTAGGTGATACAAACAATGACGGGATTTTGAGTGATAAGGAAAGAGTCGCAACACCTTATAATGACCCTTATACAAATAAGGTTATGGGTCGTCCTGGCAGTGAACGGATGTCTATAATAAAAGAGTCCGGTTATAAATTCCAATACAGCGATGTACCAAGAAAAGAGACAGACCATAACAAGTATACTATTTATGAAGCACATGTGGGATCTTTCAGGACGACTAAAGATAACGCTGTTCCTTCGCAATTTGATGATATGATAAGGTATCTTGATTATATTGATAAATTGGGTTACAACTCTGTAGAAATCATGCCCTTCAATGAGTTTGGCGGCAAAAAAGACTGGGGCTATACTCCGGACTTTTATTTCGCAGGAGCCGATGCTTATGGATTTGAGATGCCGAGAAAAGAAGCTCTCGAAA
>MTLE01002039.1_pt1 | contig 10754 bp, 9 predicted proteins | sample 1982461 | NCBI WGS metagenome assembly MTLE01 (sample SAMN05712605, study PRJNA340218) | biofilm metagenome | isolation source: sample SPL anode biofilm adapted to -200 mV | place: USA | collected 2012-02-03 | reverse complement strand
CCCGGCGACTATGTTCCGCGGTTCTGTTCAGGCCTTGGGCTGAAAGGCGAGGTCCAGTCACGTGCGATGGAGATCCTGAAACAGGCAGGAGAGCGTGAACTCACCAGCGGACGGGGGCCAACGGGCGTTGCCGCCGCTGCGATTTACATCTCCTCGATCCTTTCCGGAGAACGCCGGACCCAGCGCGAAGTTGCGGACGTGGCGGGCGTGACGGAAGTGACGATCCGAAACAGATACAAAGAACTGGCAGAACAGCTGGATATCGAGATCATTTTATGATCTCGCTGAATATTTTTTCCCGCAGCTGAAGCTGCAAGACCATAAAGTTAAAAGGGACTTTGTCCTATATTATAGAGATATTTCCCGGGCTCGTATATCAGGGGTAGATAGCTACGTTCGCAACGTAGATGCCGCGGGTTCAAATCCCGCCGGGTCCATTCGTTTTTTGCTTTTTTTAGTGATCATTGCTCTGAGGCGGCTTCATCCCTTTTGCATGCGGATAAGAATCGCCGGATCACTTTGTATTTGAGGTATGATTCCCCGGCGTTGAATTGTTTCTGCGTAAAAAAAATTGGCTATTGAAAGATCCAAAAAAAAGATCAGATTTTCACGGTCGATACAAGCGCCCAGGACGGAAGATCGATCGTGATGCCGAATGCCCATAACACGATCGTGAAGACGAAGATGGTGAATATCACAACACCGATCAGATTGAGGAACCATCCGGCGGTGACCATGTCCTTCATCTCCACATACTCTGTTCCGTAGGCGATCGCGTTTGGAGGGGTGGCTACCGGAAGCATGAATGCAAGCGATGAACAGACCGCAGCCGTCATCATAAGGATCCACGGATTCACCGAAAGGGAGATCGCCGTAACTGCGAGGATGGGCATCATCACCGAAGCTATCGCAGTATTAGAGGTAAGTTCCGTCAGGAACGTGACCAAAATCGCTATGGCGAGAACGATGAGCAGGATCGGGACCCCGTTGAGCACATCCAGATATCCCACGATCGTCTGCGCGAGGCCGCTCTTGATAAAAGCAGCCGAAAGACACATACCTCCGCCGAAGAGCAGAAGGATCCCCCAGGGGATGCGGACTGCCCACTGCCAGTTCATGGTGTACTCCTGTTTTTTCCAGCTGATCGGCAGGAAGAACAAAAGAAGCGCGCCGAAGATCGCGATCGTCGAGTCGTCGATTCCGGGGATGAACACATCCAGGCCGGGAAGAGTGAACGCGCCGAAATCTTTGCTTTTAGCAAAGATCCAGCAGAGTGCCGTCAGAACAAAAACGAAGAGGGTGTTTTTTTCTCCGCGCGACATCGGTCCGAGTTCTTTGACCTCTTTATCCAGCGCCTCTTTCGCATTGACCAGCACGTTCGGCATTTTTCTGTATGCGACTTTTGTAAGCCAGAGCCAGATCACAAAAATCATCACGATAACGAACGGAACTCCAAACTCCATCCAGGTAAAGAAGTCGATCGGCGTACTCTGCGGGAAAATGAGCGCCATCTGTGCAGCCAGGATGCCGTTAGCCGGCGTTCCGATGAGGGTCCCGATGCCTCCCACACCGGCCGCATAAGCAACCGCGAGAACAAGGCAGCCGGCAAACGCTTTGTGGGGAGCTTCCATATCCGCGAAGACTTTTGTCGGCAGGACCGTCGCAATTATTGCGATCGCGATAGGAATCATCATCATCGCGGTCGCGGTATTTGACATCCACATCGAAAGAAACGCTGTAGCAATCATAAATCCGAGGATGAGACGCTTTGGACTCGTCCCGGTAATATTGATTATTTTCAATGCAATCCTTTTATGGAGTCCCCACCTCTGCATCGACATGGCTATGATAAAACCGCCGAGGAAGAGGAAAATCACCTTATCCGCATAGGGAACTGCCGCCTCAGCGGGTTTGAGTATCCCGAGAAGCGGAAACGCGACCAGGGGTATGAGGGCCGTCGCCTCGATCGGGATCGGCTGGGTAATCCAAAAAATGGCCATCATTACCGTTACTGCCGCGGCGAGACGCGCGGGGACCGGCAACATGGCAGGATCAATTGGAGCGATCAGCAGAATCAGAAATGCTGTGATGCCCAGTATTAACCCATAACCTTTTTTCATAACTTATTTTATTGAGCAGAAGGTGTAATGAGCGTTACTATTTTTCACGTCGGAGATCCGGCTGATTTCCCGACCCGATATTTAATCACCTCTCACCTCCAATAATACACCACATTCTACCGCCGGTTTACTGCCGGATAGTAAAGGGTTGTATATACAATGGCAGAGGAACATTCCCAGCACGAAATCGAAAAAGACGAAGCACGAAAGCGATATGAGTTCAAAAAATCACTGGAACGGTTAGAAGAAAAAGAGGGGTCGGGAACTGAACTGATCTCTCTCTATATCCCGCCGGACAAGCAGATCTATGACGTAACCGCCCAGCTTCGCGATGAATACGGTCAGTGTGCAAACATCAAAAGCAAACAGACAAGGTCAAACGTCCAGAGTGCTCTCTCTTCGATCCTCGCACGGCTGAAATACTTCAAGAACCCGCCGCCAAACGGCATGGCTGTTTTCTGCGGTGCGATCAACGTGGGCGGCGATAAAACCGATCTGGAATCCATCATCGTCGAGCCGCCGGAGGTCATCCAGACCTACAGTTACCGGTGCAGTTCAACGTTTGAACTGGAGCCGCTCAAGGCGATGCTCGATGACAAATACGTCTACGGACTCTTGGTTCTCGACCGCCGTGAGGCTTACTGGGGTTTTCTCCGCGGCACCCACATCGAGCCGATCAACGGCACCCACTCCACAGTTCCGGGCAAACAAAGAAAAGGCGGTCAGTCCAGTGTTCGTTTCGAGCGTCTCAGACTTATCGCGATCCATGACTTCTACAGCAAAGTCGGTGAACGCGCATCGGCTGCCTTCCTTGCCGAACCGAACTTCTTTGAGAAGTTCAAGGGTGTGCTGATCGGCGGCCCGATGCCGACCAAAGAGGAGTTCGCTGCAGGCAACTTCCTTCATCACGAAGTCCAGAAACGGATCATCGGTCTCTTCGACTCCTCCTATACCAATGAGTTCGGTCTGCGCGAACTCGTGGACAATGCCCAGGAAGCTCTTCGCGGCGTCGGGATCATGGATGAAAAAGCGGAGATGTCCCGGTTCTTCAAAGAACTCATCAAAGAGAACGGAGCCGCCGCGTATGGTGAGGACAGTGTCCGGCTCAATCTGGAAGCCGGGGCAGTCGACACCCTGCTTCTTTCTGAAAAACTGCGAAAAGTCCGTCTCACGCTGAATTGCCGAAACTGCGGCTATGAAGAAGTCAAGACCGTGAAGATCGAAGCCGGTAAAAAAGCAAAAGATCTGCCGTTTGGTTACTGCCCGAAGTGTCAGTCTCCGCTCGCTCTCAGCAAAGAAGCCGATATCATCGACGAGCTGACTGAACTTGCCGATGCATCAAACACCAGAGTCGAGATCATTTCAGAAGATTTCGAGGAAGGAGCAATGCTTTACTCCGCATTCGGCGGAATCGCGGCCGTTCTCCGCTATCCAACAGGGATGTAATATGTACCGTGAATATATTGAGAAAACAATCGGCCTGCTTCGTGAAGTCACAGGTCTGGAAGATGTTATGATCACCGACGGAGGGGATCACGCCGATCTTGCTTCCACCGTATCATTTGCTCTTGCAAAAACACAGAGAAAGAATCCTGCACAGATCGCCGGCGAGCTTGTCGCCGCGATCTCGGCAAGACCCGATGCAAAAGGCATCGAAGTTTCAGCCAAAGGTCCCTACATCAACTTCGTCTTTGGCGGGGAATATGTGGCAGAATCCGTTCGCGCAGCCCGCAGCCCTGATTACGGAACGCTGCCTGTACGGAACGAGAAGGTCATCATCGAACACACCAGCGCAAATCCGAACGGACCTCTGCATGTGGGTCATATCAGAAACACGGTGATCGGCGACACGCTCGTTCGCGCATTCAGAAAAGCCGGCTACCCGGTCGAGGCACAGTATTATCTCAATGATATGGGCCGTCAGATCGCGATCGTTGCCTGGGGAGTCAAAAACCTTCATTACGACCGTCTTCCCGGAGAAAAAGGCGACGAGTATATCGTCCGTCATTACGTCGAGGCAAACAGGATCGCGAAGGCAAAACCCGAGATCGAACCTGAGTTCGATTCAATGATGGAAAAGATCGAAGCCGGTGATCCCGAGACCGTGAAGCTCTTCCATGACTCAGTGGATATCTGCGCTGACGGGATCAAAGAGACCCTTTCTTCGATGAATGTCGTCCATGATAAATTCGTTCGGGAGACCACCTTCCTCTGGAACGGTTCGATGCAGGACGTCCTCAACCGGATCGAAAAACTTCCGACCGTTCATCACGAAGGACAGATGATGTACCTCGATCTTTCCGGAGAAGGATTTGGAAACAGATATGTGCTTCGCCGGAGCAACGGGACATCCGTCTATGCAGCGCGTGATCTTGCTTTCCATCTCTGGAAAAACGCTCAGTGCGACAGAAGCATCGATGTTCTCGGCGCCGACCACAAACTGATCGGAGCTCAGCTGCAGACGACGCTGAAACTTATCGGGGAACAGCCGCCGGAGATCGTCCACTTCGAGTTCGTCTCCCTTCCGGAAGGTTCCATGACGACCCGGGGCGGTGTTTTCATCACCGCGGATGAGCTGATCGCCGAGACAACGAAACGTGCGATGGAGGAGGTAACCGTCCGCCGGCCGGAACTCAGCGAAGAAGAACGGGCAAAAATCGCCGCCGCCGTTTCCGTCGGCGCGGTCCGCTATGATATCGTGAAGGTCTCTGCGGAAAAATCGACGGTCTTTGACTGGAAGGAGGCCCTCGATTTCGAACGTCAGAGTGCCCCCTACATCCAGTATGCTCATGCAAGAGCCTGTTCGATCCTGGAAAAGGCGCGTGCTGACGGCGGATTTACCGAGTGTTATGCGTATTCTGATCCCTATGAACTTGCTCTGGCAAAACACATCGCACAGTTCCCCTTTGTTCTCGAAAAAGTCGTGGTGGAACTCCGCCCGCATCTCCTCGCAACCTATGTTCGCGATCTCGCGGATCTTTTCAACTCCTTCTACCGGTTTGCTCCGGTCCTGAAGGCAGAAGGAAACGTTCGGGATGCACGGCTCACCCTTGTTGATGCGTGCAGAAATACTCTTTATCAGGCTCTTGGTGTTCTCGGCATCGAGGCTCTGGAAAGTATGTAACTTCAGGTCTTTGACCTGAATTGTTCTTTTTTACCCTGATAGAATCTATTATATTCTCATCGGTGCCAGTATCATTTATGTCAAAAACAAAAGCAGCTGATGCGGTTTTGCTCCTTGAGCAGCTGGCCCAGGTGGTAAAAGAGGGTGACAATGATGTCAGAGAGGTCAGGATCGCAAAACTCTCCGACGCTGTTTCTGGAGCCAAATGCCTGAATGTTCCGGAGAGAAAAGAAGCGGAAGCTTTGATCAAGATCCGTGACTGGCCGGCTCTGAAAAAATATCTGGAAGAGATCTAGATCTCTGCAGCAAGGGCCAGTACTCTTTCCACCTTTTTGTCGGTGATCTCTTTTTTAGTTACTACGTTCAGCTGCCCGAACGTTTTTGCGGTGTACTCGTCTCCGCAGAACGTGCAGTCATCCTCCGCTGCTACTGATGCAAGATGGCAGGCTCCTTTTCTCAGAAGCATAAGGGCGGCAACCCCGCTGGCGGGTCCAAGCCGGATCTTGATCCCTTCAAGCATACACTTCTCGGCAAGGCGGTCGAGCGCCGGATCATATACTCCGGCAATAAGGACCGTCTGCTCCAGCTCCTCTTCCGGGACCTGGAGTACTGCATCGACGGTTTCTCCTGCTTCGTATCCTTCAACGCCGAGGGGGATGTGGACAATGATGTTGCTTCGTATCCCGGCCATCTGGACGCTTGATCCGCGGGAAAGGGGGATCGCCGTGTACCGGCCCCCGATTTTCGCGGCGGCGTAGAGACTGAACTCGTCGATACCTCCTTCAGAGGCGACTGTCGAGCCGAGAACGACGGGGATCGTCTTTTTTTCCGGCCCGGTCCATCCCCAGCTTTCTAAAAGTTCGGCGACCAGTATTCTCAGGACGCTCTGGGCCGCCAGAGGATATCCCGGGACTCCGAACACCGGTTTTTTGTTTACGATCCCAAACATCGCAGGCCTCGCGGGTTTCATGGCCAGGCCGTGGAAAAGCAGTTTTCCCAATTCGCTGATCACCGAGGCCGTAAAGTCCTTTGTCCCGGCAGATGAACCGGCTGAGATGATGACGATATCACACGTATCCGCAGCTTTTTCCAGCGCTCCGCGGATGAGTACGCGGTTATCGGTCACGGGAGGATATCTGATCACATCGACGCCGAACTGACGGAGATATGCTTCAGCCATCAGTGTGTTGCTCTCGACCACCTGTCCCGGAGCCGGCTGCGTTCCGGGAGTTATCAGTTCTGATCCTGTCGGAATGATCCCGATGCAGATACGTCTTACTTTGATCGAGGTGATCCCGTACGAGGCGATAGCGCCGATGTTGAACGGAAGGATCTTTGCTCCTGCGGGAAGTATGAGCTGACCTTTGCGAATGTCTTCCCCGGGCGGTCTGATGTATGATCCGGGATTGACATTTTTCCTGATGACGATCTCTTTTGGATCGTCATCAACAAACCAGGTGTCTTCGATTTTTATGACCGCATCGAATCCTTTTTTGACGACGTTTCCGGTGTTCACCCGCTCAAAGTTTGTGAGGGTGACCGGGGTCTGGTCTGATGCCGATTCCGTTTCCTTTGCGAGGACCGCAAACCCGTCCATTGCTGCTGTGGGAACTTCCGGAACCGAGTACTTCGCGTATATGGATTGTGCGAGGATATGGCCGCAGGCGTCAAGGAGGTTCATCTCCCGTGATCCGACGACTGCCGGCGTTTTTCTGACAATATCGACTGCATCTTTCAGACTGATCTCATCAAGATAACGTTTTACCATAATAATACCTCCACAATGTCCCCTTTTTCACATCCGTCACGGCCTGCCGGGACCCGGATATACCCGTCGCTTTGAACAAGCGTATGCAAAAGGCCGGATTTTCCAAGGACAGGTGCTGCTTCGCCGTTTTCTGTGACTCTGACTCTGACGAGATCCTCTCTTCCTTTTTCGGAGGGAAAACTCATGGCAAGGGGTGCGCTGATTTTTCGCGGTTTTTCCACTGCTCCCGTCATTTTTGCGAGAAGAGGGCCGGCAAAGAGTGTAGTGATCATATAGGTCGAAGCGGGATGACCCGGCAGACCCAGGATCGGGACGTCGTTTATGCTTCCAATGATCGTGGGTTTGCCGGGAGCGACGGATACGCCGTGGACATGGACTTTTCCCAGGGTCTCGATGACGCGTGAAGTGACGTCCTTTTCATCCTTCGAACTGCCGCCGGAAAGAATGACGAGATCACACTCGGCGGCTGCTTTGGCCGCGATTGGTGTCAATGCTTCTGCATCATCCCTGATGATGCCGTAAAAGACGGGGGTTGCTCCGTGTTCCGTCATGTACGATCTGATGAGTGTGGTGTTCGTGTCGCGTATCTGCCCGAATTTTGGCGTATCCGCGGGCAATACCAGTTCATTTCCGGTCGAGATGATCCCGACTGCCGGACGTTTTCTGACCAGGACCGGGTCGCATCCGAAGGCTGCAAGAACGCCGGCTGTTTGTGCGGTTATTTTGTGGCCGGCCGGGAATACCTTTTCTCCTTTCGAAAAGTCCTCATTGTATTTCAGGACATCCAGACCCGGGCTGGCTGCTGTTTTGATAAGAAGCACGTCGCCGGCGAGTTCTGTGTGTTCCTGCATTATTACGGCGTCGGCTCCTTTGGGCATGACGCCGCCGGTCGGGATATATTTTGCTTCTTTTTCTCCGATAGGTCCGGCGGTGTTCTCCCCCATCGCGATCCTGCCGGTCATGTTCAGAAGCTTTGGTTTGTTTTCTCCAGCTCCAAGCGTGTCTTGGGACCGAACGGCGTATCCGTCTTTGATGGAGCGGTCAAATCCGGGGATATCTTCTGGAGATGTTATTGGTTCTGCGAGGATCCGTCCGCAGGCGTCTTCCAGAGGAACGTACTCGGCGGGCAGGAGTTTTCCCAGCGAGAGAAGGATTTTTTCCGCCTCTTCAACGGATATGAGTTTCAGAAATCTCATGCGCGTCCCCCGGATCCGGTTGTGCTTATTGTGTTGTATCCACTCTTCATTCATATGGAGTGGTTTTTCCAAACGCTTAATGTTAGCGTAAGGGGCCCCGCATATGGCTGTACGGACGGGCCAAACGAATGGAAAATTCCGGAACCTGCATTTATCATGATTAATCATGTCAAAAAGAATGATTGATATATCTGCTCATTCATACCGGGTATAAACACATCACATCGGGTTTTATGACTGAATTGTGAATGGGGTAAAATTATGGTTACATTCAGTCCTGCGCAGGTTTGCGTAAAAATTGGAACCGCTGGTGTTACAAAAACCAGTCTTCCGGCATTGAATATGCTGGTTCGTGCATTTCTTGCCGGCGCCTATGTGGCAATGGGCGCTACGCTTGCAACAGTAAGTTCGACCGGTGTTGCAAACATTTTCGGCCCGGGGATCGCTCAATTCATCGTAGGTGCGGTCTTCCCGGTTGGGCTGATGCTGGTCGTCTTCACCGGCGCAGAACTTTTTACCGGCGATGCGATGTTTGCTCCGATGGCGATCCTTCAGGGTCATATAGGAATGAGCAAACTCATTTATCTGTGGGTTGTCGTTTATGTCGGCAATCTTATCGGATCCGTGTTCATGGCGTTTCTGGTCAGTTACGGGCCATATTCTTCGTGGGATGCGCTCGGCGCCGCAACGGTGACGAGTTTTGGTCTTCGTGCGATCCAGATAGGGTCGGCCAAAGTCGCCTACACCGGAACGATGGGCCTTCTCTCCTGTTTCTTCAAAGGGATTCTTTGTAACTGGCTTGTGTGTCTTGCGTTGTTCCTCGGTTTTGCCGCGGATGATGTGATATCGAAGATCGCCGCTCTCTGGTTTCCGATCATGGCCTTTGCGGCCTCGGGATTCGAACACTGTGTTGCAAACATGTTTTTCATCCCTGCAGCGATCATCACGAACGGTTTTACCGGAAACACTGTAGAAAATCTGGATTGGATCGGGATGTGGACGAACAACGTCATCTGGACAACGCTTGGCAACATCGTTGGAGCAGTGGTTTTCATGGCGATCGTCTATTACTACTGCTACAAGTCGGAGATCTGTACGTTATGTGCAGAAACCACGAGGGGCAAAGCATAGCCGCTTTTTCTCTCTTCACTCTCATTTTTCTTTTGTCTTGTCAACGGTGGAATGCACCGGCTTTTTCAGAAAAGAGGAGGAGCGAAAACGGGATCTTCCCTCTTTTTTCTTCGCGCGCGAAGCGTCTTTGCATTCGAACGCTTCGGATCATGGTAAATTATCTGAGAAATAGGTGTACCTGGATACTTTTCCAGGCGTACTTTCACAATACCTCCTTTTCTATCGGCCCTTGTTCATCTTCGAAAGACAGTATTTTTTTCGTTTCAGTGATGCGGATCTCGGGCGGATTTTGCCGGATATGATGGAATGTAAATAAGGTTTTTGTTTCGTCAGTTTCCCGGCGCTTATTTTCAGACTGTGTTTTCCGCGCATTCGGGAAAATCCAATGTGTCAATATATTTAAATTTACTTAAACAGTTATTTTGTTTAATGTAGTTAACCTGATAAAATTTATGTCCTCTCAGTTTATCATGATTCTTCATATCATTTGGTATGATTTAAATAGGAACTACTCCAATCTGAAAATAACGCAACCCGGTCAGGTATTTTCCCGGCAGGGTTGTGAGGTGTTTATTTATGGTCACATTCAGTCCGGCGCAGGTATGCGTCAAAATTGGAACGGCCGGCAAAGGTAAATGCAACCTTCCAGCATTCAACATGCTGGTTCGCGCATTTCTTGCAGGTGTGTATATTGCAATGGGTGCTGCCCTTGCAACAGTTGGATCGACCGGTGTCGCAGCAATCTGGGGCGCAGGTTTAGGACAGTTCGTAACTGGTGCTCTTTTCCCAGTTGGTTTAATTATCGTTGTTTTAACCGGAGCAGAACTCTTTACCGGTGACGCAATGTTTGCCCCGATGTCACTTCTTCAGGGACAGATCGGTATCGGCAAGCTTGTTTATCTCTGGGTTGTTGTCTACATCGGTAACCTTATCGGATCCGTCTTCATGGCATTCCTTGTCACCTATGGTCCGTACACCGCATGGGACGCAGCAGGCGTTGCCACGGTCACCGCATTTGGTACCCGTGCTATCGCTATCGGAGCTGCCAAGGTTTCCTACACCGGAGCAATGGGCATTCTCTCCTGCTTCTTCAAAGGTATCCTTTGTAACTGGCTCGTCTGCCTTGCTATCTTCCTCGCCCTCGCAGCTGATGATGTAATCTCCAAGATCTTTGCAATCTGGTTCCCGATCATGGCTTTCGTTGCCTCCGGATTTGAACACTGTGTTGCAAACATGTACTTCATCCCGGCAGCAATCATGACAAACGGATTTACCGGAAACACTGTCGCAAATCTGAACTGGGTCGGCATGTGGACGAACAACATTATCTGGGCTACCCTTGGTAACATTGTTGGTGCTGTCATTTTCATGGCAATCGTCTACTACTACTGCTACAAGTCAGAAATCTGTGCACT
>MTLE01000776.1_pt2 | contig 10760 bp, 13 predicted proteins | sample 1982461 | NCBI WGS metagenome assembly MTLE01 (sample SAMN05712605, study PRJNA340218) | biofilm metagenome | isolation source: sample SPL anode biofilm adapted to -200 mV | place: USA | collected 2012-02-03 | reverse complement strand
TATATTGGGGCGTCGCCAAGCGGTAAGGCACCGGATTTTGATTCCGGCATTCCCAGGTTCGATCCCTGGCGCCCCAGCCATTTACTAAATCATTGCCCTGCTGACTGCTGCAGGGAACTTATTTATTTGTGGGCAAGGTAGGGTATGAACGACAAAATCAAGGTGTTCAGCGGTAACTCCAACCGGGCGCTTGCAGAGAAAATCTGTGAGAATCTCGGACTCCCCCTCGGCAAAGCCAATGTTAAGAATTTCTCTGACGGCGAGATCATGGTGGAGATTGCTGAGAACGTGCGCGGGCGTGACATCTATGTGGTTCAGTCCACCTGTGCGCCCACCAATAACAACCTGATGGAGCTGCTGATCATGATCGATGCCCTGAAGCGGGCGTCGGCAGCCACCATTACTGCGGTAATCCCCTATTACGGCTACGCCCGTCAAGATCGCAAGGCGGCGCCCCGGACGCCGATTACGTCCAAGCTTGTGGCGGACATCATCACGGCATCAGGAGCTGACCGCGTTGTCACCGTTGACCTCCATGCCGGTCAGATTCAGGGCTTCTTCAATATTCCCGTCGATAACCTTTATGCCGCGCCGGTTATCCTTGAGAACCTCAAGCAACGTTTTCCTGAAAACGGCATTGTAATGGTATCCCCCGATGCCGGTGGTACCGAGCGCGCCAGGGCCTTTGCCAAGCGGCTCGGGTGCACCCTGGCAGTTATCGATAAACGGCGTACCGGCCCCAATGTGGCTGAGGTTATGCACCTGATCGGCGACGTGAAGGACAAAACCGCCATTATCCTTGATGACATGATCGATACTGCCGGTACGCTGACCCAGGCTGCCAAGGCGCTGAAGTCTCACGGGGCAAAAGCCATTTACGCCTGCGCCACCCACGGGGTTCTCTCTGGGCCGGCCATTGACCGGATTAATGATTCGGACATTGAGGCGGTTGTTATTACCGATACTATCCCTCTTGGTGATAAAGCTGAAAGAACAAGTAAAATCAGGGTACTCACCGTTGCCGACCTTCTGGCCGAGGCCATTCGGCGGATTCATGGCGACGAGTCCGTGAGCTCCCTTTTTGTTTAAGTGTTAGTGCGGGGAATCCCGCCGAAGTATAGAATCTGAATTGTCAGTCGCGGAGGAAATCATGCAACAGAAGACGATAAGCATAGAGGTAAGAGAGAAAACCGGCAAGGGTATCGCACGAAAGCTCCGTGCTCAAGGTGGGGTTCCCGGAGTTGTCTATGGTAAGGGCATTGAGCCAGTTGCCGTGTCCGTCAATGCCAAGGAGCTTGCTGCTGCCATTGCCGGTGAGGGGGGGCGCAATAATCTGATCGCTCTTCAGGGTGGCGGGAATCTCAACGGTATGACTGTTATCGTTGCCGATCTTAAAAAGGCAGCGCTACAGGGGACTTTCATTTCCGTGGATCTTCATAAGATCGACCTCGATGCCAAGGTTCGGGTACATGTGCCCGTGTCGGTTGTTGGTACGGCTGCCGGCGTCAAAGAAGGTGGCATGCTTGATCTTGTCATGCATTCCCTGGACCTGGAGTGCCTGCCGACGCAGATACCTGATCATGTTGAGGTGGATGTGACGGAGCTGGGCATTGGCCAATCTATCCATCTTGGTGATCTGGCTCTTGCTGCTGGTGTAAAGGTGCTCGGCGATCCGAAAGCTTCCGTTGTCAGTATTCACGGCAAGGCCCAGGAGACGGAAGTCGAAGCTGAAGCTGAAGCTGAGTAACCGGCTTTTTCTTACGCCTTTTGTCTATGAGTACAAAACTTATAATCGGGCTGGGTAACCCCGGCCCGAAATACCAATGGACCCGCCATAATGCGGGTTTCATGGTTTTAGACCATCTTGCACGCATAATGGGAATTACAGTCGCCAAGAAGAGTTTTTCAGGCTTTTTTGGTGACGGTGAGTGGTGCGGCGAGAGGTTGCTGCTTCTTAAACCGCAGACCTTCATGAACCTTTCAGGGCGCTCCGCTGCCGAAGCGCTTCGATTCCACAAGTTGACCCTTTCTGATCTTGTTGTGATCCATGATGACATTGATATTCCCTTCGGCAGGGTAAAAATCAAGGAGGGGGGAGGACATGGCGGCCATAATGGCCTGCGCTCCCTCATGCAGGAACTGGGCGGGGGAGGGTTCGTGCGGGTTCGGGTTGGTGTTGGGCGACCGGCTCATGGTGATGCAGCCGATTATGTTCTTGCCAATTTTTCTCCTGCGGAAATGGTTGGTATTCCCACTCTTATGGACGGTGTGGCCGAGCTTTTGGGCGAACTCCTGAAAAATGGCCTGCCGCGCACCATGAGCCTCTACAACAACAGGGATTTTCTGTCGGCAGCTTGATTTCTGCTGCATCTCAATGCGAAAGAAGAACGCACAATGGGTTTCAACTGCGGTATTGTCGGCCTTCCCAATGTGGGGAAGTCCACTATATTTAACGCGCTGACCTCGGCCGGGGCCGAGTCGGCAAACTATCCTTTCTGTACCATCGATCCCAATGTCGGCATCGTCCAGGTTCCCGACGAGCGGCTTGACCGCCTGGCGGAAATTGTTCATCCGGAGCGGATTCTTCCCACAACCATAGAGTTCGTCGATATTGCCGGACTTGTGAAGGGGGCAAGCCAGGGGGAAGGACTCGGTAACCAGTTCCTTGGACATATTCGTTCCGTCGATGCCATTGTTCATGTTGTGCGCTGTTTCGATGATGAAAACGTGGTGCATGTGAGCGGCAGCGTCGATCCGCTCCGCGACATCGAGATCATTCAGACCGAGTTGGCCCTGGCCGATCTGGACAGCGTGGAGAAAAAGCTCCAGCGTGTGGAGAAGCAGGCTAAAAGTGGTGATCGCAAGCTCAAGGAAGAGAGCGAGTTCTATGCCCGCATCAAGGGGGAACTGGAGAAAGGTGTCTCCGCGCGGCACATTGAGGTGGGGGCTGATGAATGCGTCTGGATGCGGGACCTGCATCTTTTGACCGATAAGCCGGTTCTTTATGTTGCCAACGTTGCCGAGGACGATCTGGACGGAGCGCATCCTTTTGTGGCCAAGGTACGGGATTTGGCCGAAACCGAGGGGGCGCGCGTCGTTGTTATCTGCGGCAGGATCGAAGCGGAGATCTCCGAGCTCGACGGAGACGAGAAGAAGGCCTTCCTCGCGGAGATGGGGCTTGCCGAATCGGGGCTCGATCGCCTCATTCGGATGGGGTACGATCTGCTCGGGCTTATCACATATTTCACAGCCGGCAAGAAGGAAGTCCGGGCCTGGACCATCCCTGCCGGTACTAAGGCGCCCCAGGCTGCCGGAGTAATTCATTCTGATTTCGAAAAAGGATTCATTCGCGCCGAGGTCATTGCCTACCGCGATTTCATCGGGTCCGGCGGCGAGGCCGGTGCCAAGGAAAAGGGGCTCATGCGTCTCGAAGGTAAGGAATACGTGGTGCAGGACGGTGATGTCATGCATTTCCGGTTCAACGTGTAGCGCCTGGCACGCAATTGCCGGTTGCTGTAATGGCGAAATCTAACGATAAAATTCTTGAATGGCGAAGCAACCTGTAGTACGCTTCACCTTTTCCGGCGGCAAATAATGCCGCAAGCTCCTTGCTCCGGGTCGGACCGGGGCTACTAATCCGTGAGGAGGAAATAGACATGGTACGGAAGTATGAGACGGTAGTGATCGTCCAGCCGGACCTTGGCGATGAAGAGCTCAAAGGGCTCAATGCCAAGGTTACTGACATCATTACCACGATGAAGGGTGATCTCCATCGGCTGGAAGACTGGGGTGTAAGGAAACTTGCATACCCGATCAACAAGAATGCGCGGGGCCGTTACTATTACGTTCGCTTCGACGCTGATGCGGCTCTGATCGCTGAACTGGAGCGCCGTCTGCGCCTTGATGACAAGGTGCTGCGTTACCAGAGCGTGAAAATCGAGAAAGAGACCGCAGCTCCCGCAGCGAAAGCTGCCCCCGTCGAAACGGCGCCGGCCGCCGAAGCCGCTGAATAAGAGATCGGAGGTTCAGGATAGATGAGCGAAGAAAGAACTGAAAGACCCGAAAGAACCGAACGGCCCGAGCGGCCTCAATATCGTGGAAACGGCCCCCGCAAGAGGAGACCTTTCCAGCGTCGTAAAGTTTGCCGTTTCTGTGCGGACAAGGAACTGGTCATTGACTACAAGGATCCCCGTATCCTCCGTTCCTTCATCACCGAGCGTGGCAAGATTGTTCCGCGGAGGATTTCCGGTAACTGCTCCAAGCATCAACGTGAGATTACCGAGGCTATCAAAAGGGCCCGCAATATCGCCCTGATCCCGATTGCCTCTACGCACGTCGTAGCGTAACTGGCAGTAAGCCCCATGGTGATTGGCGATAGGGGTATCCTCCTTGATGTTGTCAAGGGGGTGTGCCTGACGGTTGCAATATTTGTTGTGTACCTCCAGGTGCCTCTTATGGGAATTGCGGCAGGGGTTATTGTGCCTCTTCCCATTCTCTACTATCAGCTTAAGAGCGGGCAATGGATTGTTGGTGTCAGCGCCGCCCTCGTGGCGGCTCTGATCCTTGCATTGTCCGGCGGCTTTGCTGTTTCCCTGGTGTATTTGATTCAGGCGGGATTGCTGTCCGTTTTATTGGCGTATTTTTTGTCGCGAGGCTACAGCAACAGCCGCGCCATTGCTTCTGCGGTGTTTTCCGTGGCGGCGACAGCGTCCATCGCGATTGCCGGGTATGGAATTGCAGCGGGCGTGGATTTTCATCGTCAGGTGACGATGGCAATCAAAACGAGCTTTGAACAGACCATTGCTTTTTACAGAGCGAGGGGGGCCACCGGAGAAGATGTCCAGCTCCTGAAGGAAGGTCTGGAGCAAGTTGGTGCATTGTTCGGGCAGATTTATCCGGCAATGTTTCTGGTTACACTTGCCGCAATTGCAGGAATTAATCTGCTTCTGCTTCGCCGGTTCAGAAATCAGGCAGCTATAAAGTTTTCTGAGAGCACCCTGAGCAGCTTCAAAAATCCCGAACACCTTGTGTGGGGAGTTATTGCTGCCGGTTTTGCCCTTCTGATAAGCAATGATGCTATTCAGGTGGCGGCTCTTAATGTCATTGTAGTCGCCGGATTTCTTTACTTCATACAGGGAATGGCAGTGGTAATGCATTTTTTTGCCACGTATTCCGTTCCGGTGTTCTTCAGGATTTTTTTCTATGTCCTGCTCGTACTGCAGGCATATCTGGCTGTTGCGGTGATGCTTTTGGGGCTCTTTGACCTCTGGGCGGATTTCCGCAGGCCACGAATTCACAAAAACCTGTAAAATTCAGGCTGGGAGGAAAAACAATGAAAGTTATTCTTAAGGAAAACCTGGAAAACCTCGGCCATATTGGCGAAGTTGTCAAAGTTGCACCGGGCTACGCCCGTAACTACCTGCTTCCGAAGGGGTATGCAATTGAAGCAACCGAAAAAAATGCCAAGGCACTCGATCATGCAAAGCGTCAGCTGGAATACAAGCGGAACAAGGTTCTTGAGCAAGCAAAGGCTCTTGTTGCCAAGATTGAATCGCTGACTCTCACAATTGTCCATCAGGCAGGCGAGGAAGGTAAGCTGTTCGGTGCCGTTACCAATATGGAACTGGCCGAGCAACTGAAGAACCAGGGTATTGATATGGACCGGAAGAAAATTGTCCTTGCTGAACCGATCAAGCAGGTTGGTGAGTACACTGCTTCTGTCAAGGTGCATCCTGAGGTGGCAGCTACCCTTAAGGTTGTGGTGTCCAAGGCAGAATAGTTTTGAGCCCCAGGGGCTTACAGTTGGAATACAGAGGGGGACTCCATCCAGATTGGGGTCCCCCTTTTTTACTTTTACAGACAGTTTACGTTGCCGAATTTAGGTTAATAGTCATTGCCTTGAGCAGCACAACACCTGGCTCGAATGGGGAAAGCGGGGTGGCTGTTAGCCTTTTGCTGTTGGCCTGACGTTGGCTTGTCCCATGCGGGCTTCCACGGCTCTTTTTGCTGCCGTCCTGAGATGATAATGCCGCGGAGCCCCATTCGCCTCGTCAGCAGTGGCTTGCTCTCGGAGGCAGTGACCGTTTCGTTGCGACACCTGTCATAATAATAAAAAGGGCCTGCATATTCGCTATGCAGGCCCTTTTGTTCAGCTATGAATCAGATAGTTACTTCTTTTTTGCCGGTGCAGCTTTTGCCGGAGCAACCTTTGCCGGAGCAGTCCAGCGGTTCAGATCGTGAGCGATGCTGTGGCATTCGCCGCATTTCGTGAACTTAGCCATCATTGCTGCAGGGTGCGGAGTGCCGTGGCAGGTCTGGCAGGCCGGGACCATCTTGTGTTTATCCTGGTGGCAGTATACGCAGGCCAGAGTTTTATGTTTAGCCGTGCTGGCGGTCAACAGATCGACAGCTTTCTTGTGGCAGGCGCCGCAATCTTTGTTGGGAACTTCCTTGCCGTAGACAACGTTTTTCGGTTGGTGCGCCTTGTGGCACTTCTTGCAGTCGCCGGCGGTCTGCTCGGCGTAGTGAGGCTTGTGGCACTGGGTACAAGCCGGGATCTTGCCGTGAACGTTGTGGCAGGTGGAGCAGGCGAGCTTGCTGTGCTTGCTCGGGAACTGCTTGAGCTGCTCAATTTGCGGAGAGTGGCAGGTCAGGCACGGATCAGTGATGTTGCCGGAAAGAATGATATTGAGCGGGGTGTGGGGGTTCTTGTGGCACCCGAGGCATCCCTTGAGCTCATAGTGTTTTTTGCCGGTGTGGCACTGGCTGCACTCAGGAATGTTGTTCTTCGATGCGGGGCGGTGGCTGGCATGACAGTCGAAGCAGGTAATCTTCTTGTGGCCGGCCCCGGCGCTGGCAATGTCTGCCGGCGGCTGGACGTGGCATTTCACGCAGTCGTCCTGAAGCAGTTTAGGGGCGTTCGGGGCTGCTTTGGCCGGGCTTCCCGCACCCAGGCAGAGCGAAACTGCCAAGGTCAGGCCGGCGACGGCAAAGAGCCTGATGCGTTTTACAGCATTCATCGTTCCTCCTCTGTGCTATTCGCACATGACATGATGTAATTGCTCCGTTTCCCTGGGGAAAGGAGCGTGTCTCACATGGATTACAAAAAGGGGCTGCGCCCCAGCTAAAACGGGGCTGATTATGTCATTTTTAAGGTATACAGTCAATTAGAAAAAGGTAATAAGACCACAAAAAAACAATAATAAAATCAGCTACAAAGCTGGTCTTTGTGTGAATTCCATACTGAGGAAGACGATTCACAATTCCGGGGTCATTGCTGTGACAGGGTAGGGAGCAAAAGTAACAGCTGTGCAAAAAAATCACCGGCCAACTGGTGGAGCTGACTCCGTAAACCGGGGGGAAGAGGGGCATGAATAACGATTTCTTCCCCGGTTTCCGGATGAATGAAGGATACCTGGAAAGCGTGCAGACAGTGGCCGGGATACCCTGCGAGGGGAGTACCCCGGTAACGGCGGTCACCCATGACTGGATGGCCTGTGAGAGCCATATGCTTGCGAATCTGGTGCATTCGTCCGGTGATGGGGGTGACGAGGACAAGCGCGGCGCCAGTACCTTGGAACAGGGTCCGGAAATGAGTTTGGGATTCCTTGCCTTCCAGCGGTGCGTCGATTGTTCCTTCAGCCTGCAACTTACCTTCTGCTATGGCCAGATAGAGCTTGCCCAGCCCGGTTTCCTTCACGAACCGGCCGAAAATGCCGGCACTCGTGGCGCTTTTGGCGAGGATCGTGGCGCCGGAGGTACCACGGTCAAGGCGGTTGACGGGGCGTAGTTTGACCGGAGTCCCACGCTGGGCCAGAAACTGTTCCGCCTCATCCACCAGCGTCAGCTCGTCCTCCGCGGTCCGGTGTACCGGCAAGCCGGGCGGTTTGTTCACAACAACAATCCGTTCGTCTTCAAAGAGTATGTCGAGGCGGGGCGGCGCTGTGGCCATAAGCTCCAGAGTCCGGGAGCTCTCCTTGAGGTTGACCGTATCTCCCGAAATCAGGAGCGTGCTGGATAGGGGGCGTTTGCCGTTTACGGTCAGGTGCCCTCCCCGGATAAGCTTCCCAAGGTAGGCGGAAGGAGCGGTGGGAAGAAGGTTACGGAGAAAGCTTTCCACTCTGCGGCAGTGGTCGGATTCGGTAATGGTAAAGTTGAGCATGCAGGGAGTATAGTCGGCAGCCTCGATGAACGCAAGTGGAGAGCGGCCACCGTCTCCGCTCTCCACAGAATAGTTAACTTTCGACTCAAGCGCCCTTCTGGCACAGGTAATCGGCGATTGTCCGGGCTATGCACGCAGCTGAGTTCTTGTCATTGTTGAATACCAGATGGTAGAGGCTCAAGTCGGCAATATCGCGGTCAAGGAAATCGCGGATGAATTTGACGCGTTCCTTCTGCTTTTTTTCCACCAGAGTCTCGGCTTCCTGAAGTGAAATCTTTGCCCGGCGGGCAATGGAGCGGACTTTGAAATTGTTGGATGCATAGATGCGGAAATGGAGACAGTTATTCATCTGCTGGGTGATTATGGAACTTCCCCGCCCCATTATAATCACGTTGCCCACCTCAGCCAGGGAGACGATCTGGCCGCAGAGAAGCTTGTAGTGCTCCCGCTCGCTTTTCCAGCGGGGGGTGAGCGTGGCGATCATGTCATCGAGCAGCAGCGACCGGTGGCCGAGGGATTGGAAAACCGTTTCGGAAAGGTCGTGGTGTTTGGCCGTTTCTTCGAGAAGTGCCTTGTCCATGATGACCCAGGGCTCCTTGGTGGAGTGCTCAAGAAGTTCCTTGAGCTGCTCTGCCACGGGATACCCCTCGCAGCCGAACTCTCTCGAAAGAGTAATAGTCGGCTTGTGCCCGGTACGTTTCTCTGTTTCGGTCTTGCACTTCATCCGGCGGGCAACTTCAACCATTGCTGCCAGCCTCTGTTCGATGGATGGCACGAGTACTTTTTCCGGCATGGCATCCTCCTTGTGCCCGCGTTTCTGTTTTTGCTGTTGCGGACACCATGTGTTAATTGTGCCTTGAGTCGTGCGGTAGTCAAGGGGGTTGAGTTCTTGCCGCTCTGTGGAATACTTCTCGGATGATACTTGGAATCAAGGACGCGGCGGAGGCTGATATCACTATGGTTGTAAAGTATGGAATACTGATGGTAATTGCGCTGATCGCCTTTGCCACACAGGCGGTTGCGGCACCGAAAATCCCGGAAAAGCTGGTCTATGAACTTTCATGGACCGGTATTCCCGTCGGCACCGCAAGCCAGGAGATTACGGAGAGCGGAAATACGCGAAGAATAGTTTCCCTTGCCCGCTCCAACGATTGGCTGTCTACCTTTTTTCCGGTTGAGGACCGGATAGAAAGTTCCTATGATCGCACCCTTGCTCCATTTCCGGGACTCGCGCGCCACTACCGGTTAAGAACACGGGAGGGAAGCCGCCTGCGGGATCGGGAAATTCTGTTCGAGCAGGAACGGAAAATCGCCCATTACCGCGACAATCTGAAAGGGAAGAAAGCTGATATCCCTATCCCCGTCGATACCATTGACGTCTATGGAAGCTTCTACTACATCCGGTACCTGCCCCTGGAAATCGGGAAATCAACTCGCATAAACATTCTCGACAGCAAGAAACAGCGGCGGGTCGAAGTGCGGGTTCTACGGAAAGAGCGCATAAAAACGGTGTTCGGCGAGGTGGATACAATAGTTATTCAGCCTATGGTTGCTTCTGAAGGAGTTTTTGAAGGGAAAGGGACGGTTCACATCTGGCTCACTGCCGATGAAAGGCGCATTCCGGTCAGAGCCAGGACCAGGGTGGCGGTGGGAAGCGTGACTGCGACCCTTGTGGAGATAGTCCCCTGATAGTGACGGGAAATCGGGAGGTGAGACGCTGAGAAGACGACAGATAAGGATAGTTCGGCATGGACTTTTGCTGATACTTCTTGTGGGGGTGCTATCCGCCTGCAGCACCTACCGCACTCGGGTCATCGACTCCCCTGAGACCCGTGGCCGCAAGGGATGGGAGAAGCCGTACATCGTTAACGGCAAGCGTTACGATCCCCTTTTGAGCCATGAGGGGTTTGTCCAGGAGGGGATGGCAAGTTGGTACGGGGAGGATTTCCACGGCAAGCCCACCAGCAACGGCGAGACCTACGACATGCACGCCATGACCGCCGCCCACAAGACCTTGCCGCTGGGGGTATTCGTCAGGGCGCGCAACAGGAGCAACGACAGGGAGGTGGTGGTCCGGATCAACGACCGGGGACCCTTTGTCAAGGAGCGGATCATCGATTTTTCCTATGCCGCGGCCCGGCAGTTGGGGATGACCGGCGAAGGTACTGCCCCGGTGAGAATTGAGGCCCTGGGGTACCGCAGCGACACGGTTGCCGGAACGGTCTCCTACCGACCGCCGGCAAGCTATGATGCCGGCTCTTACGCCGTGCAGGTTGCGGCTTTCACTGTGCCGGACAATGCCCGCAGGTTGGCTGCTAAGTTGGGAGTGCGCTATGGGGGCTCATCCATCCAGGAGGCTGTGGTGAAAGGGAACCGCTTCTACCGGGTGCGGGTTGGCAGGTACGCCTCCCTGGAGATGGCTGAGAAGGCCCGTCATGACTTTGAGCGTGCAAGCTATACAGGGAGCTTCGTAGTGGCTACGGATTGAGGGGAAAAGATGAATCGGCAGTCCGTTGCAGATTCTGCATGGGCTCTGAATCTATTCAACGGAGAAAGGAAACCGAGGCATGGAAACACTGGAGGCAATCAGAACGAGGAG
>MTLE01003182.1_pt1 | contig 10786 bp, 9 predicted proteins | sample 1982461 | NCBI WGS metagenome assembly MTLE01 (sample SAMN05712605, study PRJNA340218) | biofilm metagenome | isolation source: sample SPL anode biofilm adapted to -200 mV | place: USA | collected 2012-02-03 | reverse complement strand
CGGGGCGGCAGCGCACCAAGGCCAGGTGCGCTTGGCGGGCGGCGTTGTCTACGCGCTCGCGTTGGGCGGCCGGAAAAACGCAAGCGAACCAGCCGCCAGGAGTCAAATGTTCCGCCGCCACGCGGCAGTAATCATCGATGCAGCCCCGTTGCTCGAAACGGCAGGCGATCTTTTGCGGGTGATCGCCAAACACGCCGGAGTCTTCGGGAAAATACGGCGGGCTGCCCAGGACCAAATCGAATTTCTCCTCAGACCGCAGCACGGTGGCCTCACGAAAATCGCCTTCGCGAATTTCATAACGGTCCAACAGCCCATTGTAGGCCGCCGAACGCCGGGCCAGCGCCACACTTTGGGCCTGCGCCTCAACTGTCACGAACCGCGCCCCTGGCAATCGCCAGGCGGCGATCATCCCCACGGAGCCAATGCCGCTGCCCAAATCGAGCACGGTGCGGGCGGTCGGCGCCCAGGAAGTGCCGTACCAAGCGGTCACCACGTCGTCCGTGGAAAAGCGGTGGCCTTTCCGCAACTGGAAGAGGCGGAAATAGCCGCTAATGGCGTCGAGCGTCACGCCCGGCTCCAACTCGGGCGCGGCTTGCACCCCCGGCGGCACGGGACCGGGTTTCGTCCAGCCCTTGAACTGCGGGCTTGCGGGATCAAGTTTCATCGCGCGGGCAACCCTGCCAGTTTGGCGGGAAGGCGGCAAGCGTCGGAGTTACCCTTCGCAATAAAAATTGACCTTAAACAATCACACCACGGCCAAACAAAGTTAGATCAAGGTTTACGAAACTCATTTAGACGGGAACCAGCTTTCGAGGAACTGGGCGGTGGTACCCGCGTAGGTGGCGGCGCCCAGGAATTCGGTGCCGGTTTGGTTGCCCCAGGAATAATTGATGTGGAGCTGGCCGCGGTATTCGCAAAAATCGATGTCCGAATTATTGCGATTTTCGGCTTTGGCGATTTTCTCGCGTTCCGCCGCCGTCAGGGCCGGGTTGGCGATTTGTTTGTCTTCCGCCGAGGCGGCCAGAACGGGATTGAGTGGGCTGGATTCCCAATGGATGAGGTCGCGTGACCGGGTAACATATTGCTCGTAGCCATGCGGTTTATCGGCTTCCAGGTAGAATAGATAGAACCAGCCATTGAGCCAGCGCAGGCAATGCGCGGCATTGTAGCGCCCCAGGGAGTGCTGGCATTCCGGGGGCATCAAGGTCCAATGCGTTAAATCTTTGGACTCGATGAAGCGCGCGGGAAAGCCACCCGGCTCCGTAAGCTCAATCGACATCACATAGCGGTCACCGGCCTTGCACAGGGACGTATTGCAGATGCCCACTTTGCCGTGGTCGTAGATTTTTGTTTCCTTCCAATTCTTCAAATCGGTGGAGGTGAACAGGGTTAAAACACCACCGTTCCAATTGCCCTCCGGCACACGGGTGCCTACCACGTAAACGGTGCCCCCTTCCACATAAGCGCTGGCGAATTGATGCTTGTCGCCAAAGCGGGAAATTTCCTGGTTCGTCGCGTGATCCACGATCCTCAGGCAATGGCCACTGCGAAACCATTCCATCCGCCACATTTTGTCTTGGAATACGAATGGGGTGGTTTCCACAATATCAAGCTCCACGGTGCCTAGCTTTTGAATGCGCGGCCGGGGGGCGGTTTCAGCCGCCACGGCTTGAAAAGGAGGCGCAAAGCTGGCCGTCCACGAAGAAATGATCATTGCCCAGGCTAGTTGTTGGATTTTTGCTTTCATATTCATTACCTGCCACGAACGATTGGATGGTTATCGAATTATCCGAAATACGACCCGTTTTCAAGGATTTCCCATGCCGACATGCATCGCACTCGGAAGTTGCCGCCCGCTACCCATTGGTGTTAACTGGCAACACACCGATGAACCTATGAAAACCACCAAAATGCGGCGGCGGGAGTTTATCCAAACAGCCACTTTAGCGGCGGGCGGCCTGCTCGCCACGGGTTCCCGGGCGTGGAGCGCTCCGGAACTACCCACCCCCACTTACGACAAATTGCCCCGGTGGCGCGGCTTTAATTTGCTCGAAAAATTCAATGCCGACCACGCGCAACCATTCGTGGAAACCGATTTCGCCTGGATCGCCGAGTTCGGGTTCAATTTCGTCCGGCTCCCCCTCTCCTACCGTTGCTGGTCCGATCCCGCCGATTGGAAGCAGATGCGCGAAGAACAGTTGAAAGAAATCGACCAAGCCGTCGAATTCGGCCGCAAGCACGGCGTGCATGTGAACCTTAACTTTCATCGCGCGCCGGGTTATTGCGTGAATCCGCCCAAGGAACCGTTGAGCTTGTGGGAAGAGGAAAAAGCCTTGGCCGCCTGCGCGCATCATTGGGGACAATTCGCCAAGCGCTATCGCGGCATTCCCAATACCCAAGTAAGCTTCGATCTCCTCAATGAGCCTGCCGATTTGCCCGAAGCCACCTACGCGCGCGTGGTGCGCCGCTTGGTGGAGGCCATCCGCCAGGAAGATCCGACCCGCCTGATCATCGCCGATGGTTTGAAATGGGGCACGCAACCGGTGCCGAGCCTGGCGGAATTGAAGCTTGGCCAAAGCACCCGGGGTTACACGCCCATGCGGATCAGCCACCACAAAGCCTCGTGGATTGGCGGGTCGGACAAATGGGAGGAACCCGCCTGGCCGCTGGCGCAGCCGGACGGCAAGGGTTATGATAAGGCGCGGTTGCAAAAGGAATGCATCCAACCGTGGCAAGAACTGCAAGCCAAGGGCGTGGGCGTGCACGTCGGCGAATGGGGCGCGTATAATCGCACCCCGCACGCGGCCGTGCTCGCCTGGATGCGCGACCAACTGGACTTGTGGAAAGCGGCCGGCTGGGGCTGGTCGCTCTGGAATTTCCGGGGCGGCTTCGGCCCGCTGGATTCGGACCGCAAAGATGTGACGTACGAAAATTATCGCGGCCACAAACTGGATCGCCAAATGATGGACCTGCTCGTGGCGGGTTAATAGAAGCGCATGACTGAGATTGGCAAAATGATGGTGGTGGGCGGCCTGCTGCTGGCGGCCGTGGGCGCGGTGCTGTGGTTAACCGGCGGCAAATTGCCCGCCAAATTTCTGCCGGGCGACATCGCCTACGAGAAAAACGGCACACACATCTATTTCCCGATTGTCACGTGCATCGTCATCAGCGTGGTGCTAACGCTCCTCTCCTGGCTCTTCCGCCGGCATTGAAAAATTATTCAAAGATAGCCCACACGGCGGCAACGAGCGCCTGCACGCGCACGGGCAGTTCGAAATCGGAAGGCGCTTCCAAAGTGTAGACCAGCGGCACCTGCTGGCGATGAAGGTAGTACGCCTCCGGCCAGCGCGGGCGCAAGCGCGGATCCAAGCTGGGGCGGATCACCCCGTGCACAGCGGGGCGGCCTTCGATCTCCGGCGATTCATCGATGGGACAGACCGCCGACACCGCGGCAATGGCTTTTTCGGCCCGGGACGGATGGGTGCCGTGGCTGGTTTCATACAAATAGAACCCGTGCGATTCCCAGTCCTCGTGCAAGCCAACGCCCAGGTCAAACTGCGGCTGTTGTTGCAACCAAGCCGTGTGCGCCTGGATTTCGGTGGTTTTCGCATTCAGGTAATCGCGGTTGAGATCCACGCCTTGGGCGTTCTCGCGGCAGTTCAAGGGGAAGCCGGTGGGATTCAAACAGGGACACAGCCAAAGGCTGGCGTCCGCGGGCCAAGCGTCCTGCCGCAGCAATTCCAACGCCGCCAGCGGCCCCGCCGGTTCGTCACCGTGCAACCCCGCCGAGAGATACAGGCGGCGCGCCGCGTTGGGCCAAAGACGTTTCAAGGCGATCAACCGCGGCTCAGCCTCACGCATCACTTCCTGCGACCACCCTCTACCAGCCGCCACAATCTCGATCTCCCGCAGCACCCCCTGAATATCGATGGTTTCCCCTCGATAGCCCCCGAGATTAAGACCGCGTTTTACGTGCATCATCGCCCATAGAGTAATCGCCCCAGCCACGATTGCAACTGGAGGAGACAGGACAAAAATCTTCCAGGAATCGAAAGTTTTATCGTGTGCTAGACACTCAGCCAACCAATTCGGCACCCCCTCAAGTGTGCGATTACATTCAGGCCATGGTCAGCGCCTGAACGCCTTGTGTCCGTGCCAGAATTCGCAACGCTGAAAGCGTTACCTAGCCGGAGCCCAGGGCGTCGCCCTGGGTGATATGCCCCAAAAATATTCTTTTAATGAGCCCTGAATGGGCGGTCTAAACGATCCCATTTGATGGCGGTTGCAACATCTATCCCGCAGGTAATTAAGGACTCAACGATCCTTGAATTAGATCGCCCTGTCAGGGCTCGAAGATTTTTTGTCGCGCATAACCCAGGGCGCTGCCCTGGGCTCTGGCTAGGACGCGCTTTCAGCACTGAGGCGAGAGCCAATGAAAGGCCAGGGAAATTTGGAACCCTCTTATGGAGCGCGAGAAACCCATCCTATAAATCCGTCCATATTATCGGTGCCTTTGAAAAAGGCCCATTTTCGTCCTGGGCCCGCAACTGGCGGTGGCGGTTGAAATGACTAGCCCCCAGCGCGTGAAGTGGGATATTCTTGAGCTAACCCAGCAACTAGAAACAAGGACATGAACACGACTTATCTCTGGCTAACTCTGTTAGTGGCTTGGACCGTCTCGGCGGCGGACTCGGCGCGTCCGCCCGCGGAATTATCGCCCCGGCAGCAGGCCATTATCGCGGCGGCGGCCACCACGGCGGCGGCGCCTCAATTTCATGGCCCGCAAATTGTCGGTGTTCGGCCCGGGACGCCATTGATCCATCGGCTGGCGGTCACGGGTGAAAAACCTCTGCGGTTTACGGCCTCGCGCCTGCCCTCTGGTTTAAAACTCGATCCCGCCAGCGGGTTGATCACCGGCACCGTCAAAACACCGGGAACGTATGCGGCAACCGTCCGGGTAGCTAATGCCTCGGGCAAGGCATCCGCCCCATTGCGCATCGTGGTGGGTGAAACTTTGGCGATGACCCCGCCCATGGGGTGGAATAGTTACGATGCTTTTGGTGACGCCGTAACGGAGGCCGAGACGCTGGCCAACGCAAATTGGCTGGAGCAACACTTGCAGCCGTATGGTTGGGACACCGTAGTGGTGGATTTCCGTTGGTACGACTCGAAGGCCGATGGGCTCCGCATTCAAGAACCGGAAGGCGTGGTGGTGGACGCTTATGGCCGCTGCATCCCCCCGGCAAATCGTTTTCCCTCCGCCGCCAACGGGCAAGGTTTTAAACCGTTGGCCGATAAAATCCACGCGCTCGGGTTGAAGTTCGGCATTCACATCATGCGCGGCATTCCCCGGCAAGCGGTGGAGCGCGACTTGCCCATCGCCGGCTCGCCTTACACGGCCTCGCAAGCCGCGCGGCCGGCAGGCGATCCCAACCGCACTTGCGTGTGGAACCGTGATATGTACGGCGTGGACGCCAGCACCCCGGCCGGCCAAGCCTGGTACCAAAGCATCGCGCGCCAATACGCCGAGTGGGGCGTGGATTACATCAAGTGCGACGACATCGCTTGTTTGCAAAAAGGCACGTATTACGGCGACCGGGAAATCGAAGCCCTCGCCACCAGCCTGCGCCACAGTGGGCGGTCCATTTTGCTGAGTCTCTCGCCGGGCCCCGCGCCGGTGAATTGCGGCGAGCATTTGAAACAATTCGCGCATCTCTGGCGCATCTCGGGCGATTTTTGGGATAACTGGCACTCGCTCTCGAATAATTTCGAGCTGTTCGGCAGCTGGCTGCCCGATAACGGCCCCGGCCATTGGGCCGACGGCGACATGATCCCCTTTGGCCACATTTGCCTGCGCAATTGCGATGTCCGGCCCGATCGTTGGACCCGTTTCACGCCCGAAGAGCAGATCACCCTCATGTCGCTCTGGGCGCTAGCGCCCTCGCCGCTCATGCTGGGCATGCATTTGCCGGACAACGATGCGTGGACCACCGCGCTGCTCACGAACCCCGAAGTGCTGGCGGTGAATCAAGATGCCTTGGGACGCACCGCCCGCCGCTCTTACGGCCAGCCGGTGCCCGCGGAGATGTGGCATAAGGAGTTGGCCGATGGCACGCGCGCGGTGGGTTTTTTCAATCGCTCCGAGAAAGCCGTCCGAATCGAAGTGCCTTGGCGGCGCTTGGGATATTTAACGCCGCTGCAAGTGCGCGACCTGTGGTTGCGGCGCGACCTGGCTACGGCGGAACTCTTCGTTGCGGAGATTCCGGCGCACGGCGCCCTGTTGCTACGGGTCAACCCCCTGAAAGCGGCTAAATAACCCGTCTCGAAAGCGTCAATTATTAACCACCCCGGGATCGGGCGCGGTTGCTTCGGGCACCGCCCCGCCATTATTGGGAGGCACGGATGCGGCTGGGACAGCACTAGCGGCCGGTGGGATCCGGCGGCGTTTGGGGCGGCGGCAGTATTTGGAGGGGCCTTCCTCCGGATACAGCTTGGCGGCCAAGCGGCGGGCGTACCAATCCACGGCGGCGTCTTCCTGATAAAACCGTTCCGCCGCGTAACGGCTGCCCAGACGAAGGACGTTCTCCTTGATGAACGCTTTGTTCGCTTCATCCAAAACCTGTTCACCGCCAGCGGGTTCGGGTTCAGCGGGAGCATTTTCTTTGACGGCTTTGGTTTTGCGCGGTGCCCGGACTTTAGGGGGCGGCGCGGGTTTTTCGACCACCAACGGCTTGCCAGGAATGGCGGCAAAGGTGTCACCGTTTTTTACGAGCTTTTGGGCGGCAACGAGATCCAACAATTCCGTTTCGAGACGAAACTTATTCAAGGTCTGCTGCAAAATGGCTCCGGCCTCGGTCGCCAAGGTGGCCAGAGTTTTTGCCTCACCACCTTTGAGGCACTGCCAAATCGCTTCGATCAAAGTCATGTTCATAGCAAAATCACCGAGCCTGGGCGGCAAAGACGCGCGGGCACCGGCGCTATGGCAGGACGGGCGCTTCCCTCCAAATCGATTCCAACCCAAACACTCATCGCGCGGCATCGTAATGATGGCTTGCCAAAAGGAAAGGACAAAGCTTAAGGCATGGCACGGGCTCAAGGTGGTAGCAAGCTGAGTATCCGGCTCCCAATGAACGCCCTTACGAGGCGGCGGAAGCGCGATTGCGGGCTTTGAGTTTTTTAAACACCGAAATGAGCCGTTTGCCGGAAAGCCGCAGGCGCAAATCATCATGGAAGAAGCGGCGATTGGTGGCGCAATCCTGCAAATAACCATTGATGGCCATCACTAACTCATTGATGTTGCTGGCACTAGCCGCTTCATCAAGCAATTGCTCATCCCAATGAAAAAAGCGGGGGCGAAGCAATTTGATTAAGCCCGCCACCGGCCAAGCCCGGCGGTGAATGCTCAGCCAGAACAACCGGCGTTTGAATTTTTCCGGGGTACAATGGTACGCCTCACAAAACATGCTCTGAAAGGTAACGGGAGTTACTGGCGCCGAAGACCGCAAGTTTTGCATATTTACCAATTGCACGCGACAACCCTGGTTAAGTCACATCGGGGATAATTATGGTAGATTATAGGGCAAACCCTGAGCAATTGTCAAACGATCGCGTGAATTTTCCGCCTTTTACCGCACTTCCGGAACCTATTTTCTAGCAATTGCCACCTAGCGAGGCGGGATTTTGAACGGCGATATTATTATTGAGCCAAATTTTGTCTCTTGGAGGTCGGCATCGGCGGCCTCAGCCAACTCGCAGGCGGGCATGTTACTTGCCGTCGGTTTCCCGGTAAGCGGCTTTGAAAATCGTGCCCACCGAGCGCCGTCTGATGGCACCCTTTTGGGCGCTGCGAATACGCCCATCAAGAAGCTTTTCGAGATCTTTCACCGCCGCGTGCAACTCTTGCTTCTCTTCTCCACCCAGGGTGCATTCAATCACATAATCCTTGATGGACTTGCCTTGGAGAGCGGCGAGAGCTTTAAGCTTTTGGTGTTCTTCCGGCGTAACTTCAAAGGAAATGCGGCTCATATAATATTCTCCTATTCCCCTATCCTTCTCCAGTCTGCCAAAAAAACACATTTGTGCAATATTGTCAGAATTGATGTTTCCAGGAATCGCATCACTACCAGGCTTGTCGAGAACCAACAATCACCATGACCGGTCGCCGGTTAAGCCGAAGGCAATTAACCGGCATCCACTCGCCTTCGACCCTCGCAAATCCGCTTGCGCACGCGGACCCGGAGCGTAAGCTTTCGCCGTAACTAGATGGAGTTCAATCTCATTCACAAAATCCTTCGCCATGAATGCTTCCGCTCAATCCTTCAAGTATCGGTCCCGGCAACCCGCAGGCAAAAAGACGCTCTTAGCCCCCATCGCGGCTTCTATCCTGAAACGTAGTCCCCTCTTGTTATTACTTATGTGCATCTTGCTCCTGCCCGCCTGCCAATCCGGCAAACCATCGGAAGCGGCCCGTCCCGCACCCCGCAAATTGCTATTCGTCGGCGATAGTTTCACCTTTTCCAATGGCGGGTTGGACCACCATGTCCGCGAACTTGCCGCCAGCGCCCAACCGCCCCGGCAGATCGTCGCCGATAGCGACACCCAAGGGGGCGCGCCCTTGCGGGTGCTTTTCGGGCGGCCTTCGGTCCACGAGAAAATCCGCCAGGGCGGCTACGATGTGGTGATCTTGCAGGACGACATTCCCGAATACACCGAGCACAGTCCGGCGGCGTTCCATGAATTTTCGCGCCGCTTTGACCAAGAAATAAAAGCGGCGGGCGCCAAAACCTGCCTGTTCATGGCTTGGCCCTACGAGCGTTTAAACTGGGTCACGCTGGAGGAAATCGACCAAGCCCATCAAACGGCCAGCCGGGAATTGGGTGCGTCCGCGGCCCCCGTGGGAGTGGCCTTTGCTCGCTCGCTCAAAGCACGCCCCACGCTGCCTATGCTTGGGAGCGATAAGGAGCACGAAAGCAACCCCGGCACTTACCTCGCGGCGTGCGTGATTTATGCCACGATCTTTCAAGAAAACCCGCAAGGCCTGGCCTACCGGCCTGAGGGCGTTTCATCGGAGGAAGCCGAATTTTTGCAGCGCATCGCTTGGGAGACGGTGAGCGCGTGGCGGCACTAATCAAGCGGATCGCTGAAAATTGTCTTACCGCGTAGCCGCGCCTTTGCGTTTGCGGCCGGGTTTGGAAATGCGGTAGGTCGTCGATTTGGGCGCGGGGGCAGGCACTTCCAGGCCGGCGCCGCGTTTTAATTCGCGCACCTGGTCGCGCAACAGCGCGGCTTTTTCGAACTCGAGGTTATTGGAGGCTTCAAGCATCTCGGCTTCGATCTCCCGGATGGTTTCGAGCACATCAAAGTTGCCGCCCGAATCGTTAATGATGGCCGCCGCTTTGCTGCCGGCGTCTTTAGTCAACGACAGGCTATCCTCCACCGGCCGGCTCACGCTGCGCGGCGTGATGTTGTGCTTTTTATTGTATTCGATCTGCCGGCTGCGGCGGTAAGCGGTCACTGCCAGAAATTTCTGAATACTCTTGGTCATCACGTCCGCATAGAGGATGACCTTGCCGTGCAAATGCCGCGCGGCGCGCCCGGCGGTCTGGATGAGACTGGTTTCCGAGCGCAAGTAACCTTCCTTGTCGGCGTCCAAAATGGCCACGAGGGAAACTTCCGGAATGTCCAAGCCCTCGCGCAGGAGGTTAATGCCCACCAGCACGTCGAAGTCGCCTTTGCGCAGGGCGCGCAGGATTTCGACGCGCTCAATGGCGTCGATCTCGCTGTGCAAGTAGCGCACGTTATTGCCGATGTCGCGCAGATAATCCGTGAGTTCCTCGGCGGTGCGCTTGGTTAATGTCGTCACGAGCACGCGCTCTTTTTGATCCACCCGCAACCGCGCTTCGTGGATCAAATCGTCGATCTGCCCGCCAAGCGGCTTGACCACCACCTCGGGGTCCACCAGGCCGGTGGGCCGCACAATCTGTTCAACGACCCGCCCTTGGGACCAAGTGACCTCACGTTCGGCCGGGGTGGCGCTGACGTAGATCGTCTGCCCCTGCATTTGCTGGAATTCCTCGAAATTGAGGGGGCGATTGTCCAGTGCGCTCGGCAGGCGGAACCCGTAATCGACCAGCACCGTCTTGCGCGAACGATCACCCGCGTACATGCCGCCGATCTGCGGCACGGTGACGTGGGATTCGTCGATCACGAGCAAGAAATCTTCCGGGAAAAAGTCGATCAACGTGAACGGGCGCGAGCCCGGGGGACGGCCACTCAGGTGCCGCGAATAATTCTCGATCCCCGAGCAAAATCCCATTTCGAGCATCATTTCCAGATCGTACTCGGTGCGCATCTTGATGCGCTGGGCTTCGATCAAATGGTTGTCTTTTTCGAAATTCGCGATCCGCCCGGTCAATTCCTCCCGGATGCTCAGGATGGCGCGCTTGATCTTGTCCATCGGCGTCACGAATTGCTTGCCGGGGAACACGGTGACTTTTTCCAAACGCTCGATCAGCTTGCCCGTCAGCGGCTCGAACCGGCTGATGCGTTCCACCTGTTCGCCGAAAAACTCGATGCGCAAGGCGTCTTCGCTATACGCTGGGCACAACTCGACGGTGTCGCCGCGCGCGCGGAACTTGCCGCGCGTGAACTCGATGTCGTTGCGCTCGTAAAGCAGGTCGATGAGCTTGCCCAGGAATTGCTCGCGGGACAGTTCTTGCCCCTGGTACAAGTGCACCAGCATTTCCTCGTAATCTTCCTTGCTGCCGATGCCGTAGATGCAGGAGAC
>MTLE01005836.1_pt1 | contig 10793 bp, 9 predicted proteins | sample 1982461 | NCBI WGS metagenome assembly MTLE01 (sample SAMN05712605, study PRJNA340218) | biofilm metagenome | isolation source: sample SPL anode biofilm adapted to -200 mV | place: USA | collected 2012-02-03 | reverse complement strand
TTTTTGATATGACGGGCTTTGTAGATATTATCACAATAGAAAACAAATGACTAAAATTTTTCAAAAACGCCTTTTGGGAATTATTTTGATTGCCTTTACGCTGACGCTTTGCCTTTCCTATTATATACAGACAAGGCAGGCACTGAGAAATGCCAAAAATCTGATTGAGCAAAAAATTGAACACGCTCAAAAACAAATAAGGCAAAATAATGAAAACTTAAGCACAATAGCTTCTCTCGCAAAAGAAGAATCAATCATAAAAACCAGAGCTGTAATTCAGATTATCTCAAAAGACCCTTCTATTGCCACAAATCACCATAAACTCACAAAACTTTTAAGTTTGCTTGATATAGACGAGATTGATATTATAAACTCAAAAGGAATCGTAACAGAGAGCACAAAGCCAGGCAATAAAGGCTTTAAAATGTTATCATCGGAGCAATCCCGGGCTTTTTTGCCGATTCTTAAAAACAGCGGACTTGAAATCATACAGCCGCCCTGTGCAACGGGAGCCGACAATACAGTCATAATGCAATATTCAGGCGCTGGAAGGCTTGACATGCCGGGTATCATACAAACAGGCTACACACCGGAAAGACTTGAACATGCGATGCGCCTTGCGGATATCAGTAAAATAACCCAGGGCCTTACTATCGGAATCAGAGGCAATATAGCCATCTGTGAAAACAACATAATAATAAGCACCATTTATCCACAGCTAAAAGGTAAAAAAATTGCCCATATGGGAGTTGCATATAACGATCTCAGCTCAGGTCAAATTTTTAACTTTATGTTGTACGGGCAAAAATTCACCGCCCTTGCGGAAAAACATGGCAAGTATTATATATTGGGGCTGATGCCAGACAAAGAGGTTTATGCTGAAAGAGACAACACACTGTTATTCGTTGTGATGACCAATCTTATCTTATTTGCAAGCATCTTTATGCTTATTTCCATAATTGTAAAGCGCGTGGTGATCAGTGGCATTGAGAAAGTCAATATCTCTCTTGACAAAATAACAAATGGTGATCTCAATGAAACGGTCAAAGTCCGTACAAGTCCTGAATTTCAAAATCTCTCCGATGGTATAAACTCAACTGTAGGTGCCCTGAAAACCGCAATAGCAAAAGAAGCAGGACGAATAGACGCAGAACTCTCTTTTGCAAAAACTATCCAGCACTCGGCACTTCCGAATTTATTTCCACCCTACCCCGACAAGCCCGAATTCGATCTTTTTGCCTCGATGTATACGGCGCGGGAAGTAGGCGGAGATTTCTATGATTTTTTCCTTCTCTCCGAAAACCATCTTGCTCTTGTAATGGCAGATGTTTCAGATAAAGGGATTCCTGCCGCCCTTTTTATGATGCGCGCCAAAACACTCCTCAAAAGCCTTGCCGAAAAAGGGCTGTCTCCTGATAAAATTCTCACGCAGGCTAATGCCGAATTATGCCTCAATAATAATACGGAGATGTTCCTCACAGCTTGGCTTGGGATCTTGGATACAAAAAAAGGCACCCTCATTTTTGCAAATGCCGGGCACAATCCGCCACTTGTGAAAAATGCGCAAACAGGCTGGAATGTTCTGCAAGGGAAGCGAGGCTTTATTCTGGCAGGCATAAAAGAAAGCAGCTATACACTTAACAAAACGGAGCTTCATGCCGGAGATACTCTGTTTTTATACACTGACGGCGTCACAGAGGCACTGTCACAGAGCAATGAGCTTTACGGGATCAATAGAGTCCTGGAATTTCTTGAAAATCAAAAAGAAAGCGTACCTGAAAAAATAATAACAAAACTTTATGAAAATATAAAAGAATTTGCAGGCTCCCAGCCACAGGCTGATGACATAACAATGCTCGCAATTAATTTTAAAGGGAAACAAGAGTAATGCACTGCAAAAAATTCAATTCTATCATTGAAGAGACGGAAAATGTAATCCTTTTTTTGGAAAACGTCCTTCACGACGCTCCATGCCCGCAATCCACAAAACGAGAAATCTACATCATAGCAGATGAAATTTTCTCCAACATAGTTAAATACAGCGGTTCTAAAGAAACCGTCATCACATGTCTTGCCGAAGAAGGGATTATTAGACTTAGCTTTTCAGACAGCGGAGCCGCCTATAACCCGTTAATCCGAACAGATATGGATATAGCGGTGCCAGTAGAGGAAAAGGCCGAAGGAGGAATGGGGCTCATTATCGTAAAAAAATTAGCCGATGAAATTTCCTATGAGCATAAAGAGGGCAAAAATATTCTGACAGTCAAAAAATATTACAGATAAAGCTTATAGTCTGTTTTCACTTTTTTTCGCAAGCATCTGCGCTTTTTCCCGGAGTTTTTCTTCATAGGAGTCTTTGCCGAGCTCACATTCGGCCAAAAGCTCCTCTTCAAATTTATCCAATTCATTTTCCTCTATAGGTTCATCATAAGTGAGGCAATAGATATCAATAAAATTAAAAGCCGGATCCTCTTTTAAATAATAGACAGGATATACCGCTCCTACTTTTATTCTATTACATTCTTTTACAGGAGCTCTCAAAACAGCATAAGTGCTATAAACATCTCCGTTTTCAAGATAAAATTTATATCTCACTGCCGTATTACCGATCGAAAAAGTGTCATCAACCGAACTATTTCTATTATCTGTGAAGCTTTCAACCCATCCATCCGTAACGTTTCCATTCAATATTATATCTATATCCTTCTTCATTTTTCTCAGTTTATACAGGTGGCTTGAAAATAGGGTTAAAAAGAGTGCTATTAAGAATATTGATATTAGGATCGTCACAGATTGAGTGTAAAGGAAAGATATCATTGCCAAGAATAAGGCAAGAGGCAGTATTAACGCAAACAATTGAACTGGCTCGGTAGCTGCGACTTTTTTGAGATATCCAGTTTCTAGTTCTTTATGATCTATTTTGTTATGAGGCAAATGAACCTTGTCTAAATTTCCGCAATAGGGCTTGCTCGCAGCATTATCAACTATGCCCAAACAATCAGGCATGTATTTTTTAGGATTTTCAGCAAGATAATATATAGAAACCTCATCTCCGCTTTTGAACAGATTGCGGGAGTTATAGGAATAATCGCAGAAAATGCCTCTGTATTCTCTGCCCGAATCATCATTGTAAAAGAAGTAGATATAGGCACCATTAACATATAATATTTTGCCATCGGTTTTAACACCGTATTGCAGTATTCTCTTAGCCAAAGCCCGAGGCGGCTTAGAAAAAAATATGATCCAATGGCAAAGCCAGATGCAGGGTACAAGCGCAATCAAAAGCGAAGTTAAAAGTCGGCTGTGGGAAGTGCCGAAAGGAATTTGATCAACAAAATAAAAAACTATAAACCCGAATATTACAGTTGTTATGAGAAGCAAAGGTATAAAGCATATAAAATTTACAATAGCATCAATTATAAGATTATTCTGATTTGTAATTTTGCGGTATACTTTTTCAAAATCATCATCAGATATTCTCGGTACAAATGAACTTGGAGAAATAAGTTCCATCTTAGTGGCTCCTTAAGCATTCTATATAAATAGAAATTTATAAAACAGCCCTAAAAGCTTACTTACCGTCATAGTTATCTTTATCAATTTTCTTCTGTGGAACAGAAACTTCTTGCGGAAGATCTCCCGTTTCTTTCAGCCTGGACATTTGACTTGATGTAAACACGTCATCCGTTATCCCGTCTTTTTCATTCACTTCTTTGATTATTCTGTTGTCTTCCATTTCTCCACCTCAGTAAATTGTAATAATTTCTCCCGCTGTTTTGAACAAAAGGCGCAAATAAAGTTTTTTGCGCCTTATATTTTCACTTTTTAAAGTCTAAAAATGAATAATTTAGCCTCCGCCTTTGGGATCATTTCCATGACTATCCCTGCGTTGAATCTTACCATCTTCACCATGTATAAAAAGCTCAGTTTTCTCTTCTTTGCTTATCTTACGGCCGTAATCTTCTGCTTCCTTTTTTGTCTCAAAATGTTTAAGACCTCTCTCTACTCCACTTTCTTTTACATTCCAGCCACCATTCGGATCGTGAACTACGTGATGGGATTTCATTATACCTCCTGATTGCAATAAACTTATAACACCCTTATATTATAAAAAATTTTCTTAATGTAAGCAACTATTTTAACTCAAAAACCCAGAATTTATTCACTAAACTGAGAGCTTAATCAGCATTGCACCTCCATTTTTCCTTTAGCTGCCCTCTCCCTCATTGCAGATCTTCTCTTTAAACTCAAAAAAACACAATAGCCGCAAAAATTTAACATTTTAGATCTCGTTTTTTTCCTTAATATTAGTGTATAATATAGAAAAGAGAAATTTTCTTTTGTATTTTTTATCATGGGAATTCAATCTAAATCAACTCCGGGCACAAATTTCTATCATTGCTAAGGAGGCTTTTATGAACGTTCTTAATCCGAATAACTCTTTTGGCGGGTTATACAATATAAACGGATTCAACTCACTTCCCCCGCTATTTAGTACAGGTATTTCTCCTTCTGCCCTTGCACAATCACAGCTTTTGACGGACAAGACACATCTTTCCCCTGCTCTGCATGAAGGCTATGAAGGTTTTCAAAATCCTGCAATTGCCAATCTGATGGATTTCAATAAACTTTTCGGAGCAGGCAGCATTCCTGGTTTTGGAGGCAGCTTCTATCCATTGGCAAGTCTTTTCGGGAATTCCGCTTCGCTTTACGATCTTCAGAAGCTTTTGATGCTGATGTATGCAATGCAGGGAAGCACCGGATATAATGGATTCCCAGCCTCTCCACAGACAAACGGCTTCGGAAATACTCTTTTCCCAGGTCTTGACATGGGNNCAGGTACTAATAATTTTTCACAGCCCGCATTTACGCCCTCTTCCGCTGCGCCATTTCAACCGTTCTCTTCTGGCGGCACACCTACCTCGGCTCCTACCTCGGCTCCGCCCTCAGCTCCCACAGCCGCACCGTCTTCCGCCACGCCTTCTTCCGGTTCAGCTCCCGCAGCACAACCGATGGCCTCTACTCCCTCTCCTGCCGGAGCCGCACAAACAGGAACGCAGCAAGCACCGCCCGAAACAATAATAGTTTCCGGAGATCAGCTCCCTTCTCTGCCCACTACCCGCGGCACAGGAGCAGATTCTGTTGCTCTGGCGGAAAAACTTCTTGGTATGAAGTCAGATGACAACCTCAAATCATTCCTACCTACATTCCAAAACGTCGGCAATGGAGATCGTAACTGTGCTGATTTTGTAAGCTCTATTCTGCAAAGCACAGGGCGACTGGAAGGCCATAAGGGAAACTGCACAGATCTTATGAACCTTATGGAAAAAGAGGGCTGGTCCTTTGTACGTGGTAAAGATATACAACCTGGCGATGTTTACTTTGAAATGCGATGGGATCCAGAAAAAAATAAGTATATAGCCAAACATGTTGAACTTGTGACAGGCCCGTATAGCGGCAGTGACAATCTCATAGGTTCCAATAATATACCGCTCAATTCCCCTCAGAATATATCTCGTGACACTTTATGGGATGATTACTACGATATGGGCATTGAAGGAAGAGAAGATCACCCATCTTACGGAGTGTTTATGCATATTGATGATCCGCCAGCAACCACAGAAACAACCGGTAAAGGGGACCAAACCAATACAACTCAACAGACAGACAAAGCACCTGGAGCACCTGCTTCCAAACCAGCGGACAAAGCAACCGGCGCTGCCAATAGAAACAAAAACGGCCGAAAAACCAATAAATCCTCCAGCATCAGTAATGCACAGGCCGTTTAACAACGCTTAAGGATCCAAAGCAAAAAGACTGAGAGCAACTCTCAGTCTTTTTGCTTTACAAAATATAATGAAAAGAGACTTAATGCTGTCCGAACTGCTGCATAACCTGATAGATTGGCAGCATTATTGCAAGAATCACAGAAAGGACCATTGCACTCATAACAATAATCATAAAGGGCTCTATCAATGTAAGCAATTTCTGCAGGTTTGCGGAAAGGTCATTTTTAAAAATATTGGAAGCCTGGATAAGCGCCCCTCCTAAGTCGCCGGTTGCTTCACCGGCAACAACCATCTGTGTTACAACGGGGGGAAGTTTCCTCAAGGAAATAAGCGTATCAGCCACATATCTTCCCTCTTCAATCGCATCTCCAAGAGGATAAATAAGTTTATGATCCATATAACTGTTGTTGCAGATCTGTCCTGTGACTGTTATCGCATCTTGTATAGGCACATTGTAATACAGAAGTATACCGAGAGAACGGCAGAAACGTTCGGAGTAAACAATTCTTTTAATATTGCCAAGAAGTGGCATGTGGAGCATTAGAGTATCGTAGTTATACTTGCCCATCGGTGTTCTAACATAGATCGACAGTTGATAAAAAACGAAAATCATAATAATGGAAGCAATAAGCAAAAATGCAGGATTACATACATAATCCATGACACCCATAAGAAGAATCGTTGGCAGCGGAAGATCCACGTTCAAATCGCGTATAACAGCAATAATCTTCGGAAGCACTGCTATGAAAAGGAATATATTAAGAACAACAGCCAAGGAAAAAGTAAATACAGGATAAGTGACAGCAGCTATTATTTTATTGCGGATATCAAGATCTCTTTCCATATCAGTCGCAAGAGTATCTAACGCTTCTTTAAGATTTCCTGTATTCATACCCAGCGTAACAAGACCCCTGTAATAAGGAGAAAAGACATACGGAAATTGTTCCATTATACCTTCTAATTTTTCACCGCGCTGAAGGCCTTGTTCCATTTCGACAAGTGCTTCTTTTAAGGGAAATTTAGCAGGTGAGGAGTCTATAATAATCCTGATTGCCACTATTATATTAATGCCGGCTCCAAGAAGAGTTGCAAGTTGTCGTGTGGCTATGGCAAGCTCTTTGGTATAATCTTTTTTCTCAAAAAGCTTTTTAAAAATCTGCGAAATCTTTATTGGCTCTTTAGCAGGAGTGAGTTCCTCGGTTACATTAAGCACCGAGTAATTCTGCATAAGCAAAGAGTCAACAAGCTCCTGCTGAGAAGGTGACTCCCTCAGAATCTTTATTCTTTTGCCTTCCGGCGTAACGGCATGTACTGTAAATGTAGGCATATTCGCACATCACGGTTTATAAATTTTAAAGATCACTTATGTTAATTATAATTCTTTAAACTCATTTTAGAAACCTCTTAAACTCTTTTTTTTTGTAGAGGATTTTAACTGATTTTTTTAGAACATCTAGTTTTGTTAATTTAATAATGTAGCTTAGCTTCAAATATAATGGAGGTAATAATGAGTTCTATTCTTATAAAAAATGGCACCCTGCTGACAATAGAGGAGAATCCGGAAGTAATTGAAAATGGAGCTGTTTATATCAAAGACGGTCTCATAGAGGATTTCGGAGCATCAGCTGAAGTTGAGAAAAGAAATCAAAGTGCAGAAAAAGTAATAGATGCGGCCGGCAAATATATTATGCCCGGACTTATCAATACTCATATGCATCTTTACAGCACATTTGCCAGGGGCATGTCACTTCCCGGCGAACCAGCTGCGAATTTTGTCGAGATCTTGGAAAAACTTTGGTGGAAGCTTGATAAAAAACTCACTCTTGAGGATTGCTATTACAGTGCGGTTATGCCTATGATTGACTGCATCCGCAAGGGTGTTACAACGATAATAGACCACCATGCAAGCCCCTTTGCCATAACCGGAAGCCTTGATGGAAATGAAAAAGCGGCTCGTGAAATAGGTATTCGCGGAAGTTTCTGTTATGAACTTTCTGATCGTGACGGGATTGAAAAAAGAGATGAGGGCATTGCTGAAAATATCCGCTTTGCAAAAAAATGTAAAGAAGCCAATGACAGCATGGTAAAAGCAACATTTGGCCTCCATGCAGCATTTACACTTTCGGATGAAAGCCTTCAGAAAGCAAAGGAAGCCGAGTCAGAAGTAAAATGCGGTTTCCATGTGCATACAGCCGAAGATCAGGCCGATGTAGACTACAATATGAAACATTTCGGCTTAAGAGTTGTCGAAAGGCTTGAAAAGCATGGACTTCTAGGACCTAAATCCCTTGCAATTCACGGCGTCCATATAAATGAAAAAGAAATTGACATCCTAAAAAACACTGACACATCCGTTATCCATAACCCTTATTCAAATATGGGCAATGCAGTCGGAGTCGCTCCCGTTCTTGAGATGATGAAAAAAGGAATACTATTAGGTCTTGGAACCGATGGATATACTTGTGATATTTTCGAGTCATTCAAGCTTGTCAACGTACTCCACAAATTAACCCAAAGAGATCCGCGCGTATGTTGGTGTGAACCAGTCAACATGGCTTTTTACAATAATGCTAAAATCGCTGAGCGCCACTTTGGTCTTCCTGTCGGCGTCATAAGAAAAGGCGCAGCAGCCGATGTGATTCTTGTTGAATATACACCTCCAACACCTCTTACAAAAGACAACCTTTTCGGGCACATCCACTTCGGCTTTGGAGCAGGTGGAGTTCATACCGTTATCGCAAACGGTAAAGTAAGGCTCGAAGACCATAAACTTGTAGGAATAGACGAAGAACGCTATGCCGCAAAATCACGGGAACTTGCCGCAAAGCTTTGGAAAAGACTTTAAAAACATACTGGACAAACACCATTGTTTGTGTTATAATCCGTATCTGAAAGCGGAAGTGGCGGAACGGCAGACGCGCTAGGTTCAGGGTCTAGTGCCCGTACGGGTGTGTGGGTTCAAATCCCACCTTCCGCACCAATGCAACAATAAGGCTGTCTAATACGGATGGCCTTTTTTGTTTGCTTAATGCTCTTTATTTATAACAAAAAAATGAAGCAAGGAGGTTGAAATGTCGTTTTACACAGATCTTAGTGAATATTACGATGAAGTTTTTCCGGTTTCCGCGGATATGAAAACATTTCTTAAAGAAAAGGTAAATGGCACCATTTTAAGTCTTGGCTGTGCGACAGGCGGCGTGGAACTTGCACTTTCGGAAAACCAAAATCTTGACCTGACAGGCATTGATCTGAATGAAAAAATGATAGCTCTTGCTTTGAAAAAAGCCGGAAACAAACCGAATGTCCATTTTATGATAGGCGATATGACAAAGCTTGAGGAGCAGTTTCCGCAGGAACAGTTTGATTCCATTCTCTGTCTTGGGAATACCCTTTCGCATCTTGATGATATCAATCAGGTTAAAGCTTTTATCCGCTCGGTTAAAAAGATACTGAAACCTCGGGGAAGCTTTATCACTCAAATAATGAATTATGATAAAATCATACATGATATGGTTATGAATTTTCCGCCGGTAAAAACCCAAAAGGTTCTTTTTGAAAGATTTTACCGCTTTGTCGAAAATAAAATTCTGTTTACGACCAAAATTACCGATCTTAAAACCGGCAAAGTATATACAAATGCCATTAACCTCTACCCTATTCTTTCTGAGCAGCTCACAACATTTATGAAAGAATGCGGTTTTGAGACTTTTAAGCTTTACGGCGCTTATAACGGCGAACCCTACTCTTCACAATACAGTTATCATACAATTATCTATGCCCGCTAAGCGGTTTTATAAATTCAAAATTTCCTGCAGCATATTTGTAGATTATTCTCTTCTAACAGGAGCCGATTCATAATGAGAAATTTTAAAGTCGGACAATATAAAGTCATACATAAAGGCTCGGATTATGAATATAAAAGTTTTATTCCATCCAAAATAAATAAAACTTTCATTTTTGAGGAACCGCGAATAATGGTTCTGCTAGAAAAAGCATCTCAGGCTCTATCAGAACTTAATACTTATTCCATCCTTACTCCTGACATTAACTTTTTTATAAAAATGCATGTAGTTAAAGAAGCTAACAGTTCCAGTAGTATTGAGGGCACCAAAACCGAGATGGATGAAGTGCTGATGAATGTGGAAGATATTAATCCCGAAAAAAGAGATGATTGGCGTGAGGTCCATAATTATATAAAAGCGATGAATTTTGGAATTGATAAATTAAAAGATCTTCCGCTTTCAATGCGCCTCCTGAATGAAATTCATACATATTTACTGGCGGGAGTAAGAGGTGAACGCAAACAACCGGGACAAATCAGAAAGACCCCTAATTGGATAGGCGGATCATCCATAAACAATGCCTTTTATATTCCCCCACCCCCTGAAGAACTTCCTGACCTGCTCACCGATTTGGAAAAATTTATTAATAATGAAGAGCTTCCTATTCCAGTTTTATTGAAGTCAGCTATAATACATTACCAATTCGAGACAATTCATCCTTATCTTGACGGCAATGGCAGGATAGGCCGCCTTCTTATAACTCTCACTTTAATAGAAAGCGGGTTTTTAAGAAAACCGGTTCTTTATATTTCCGATTATTTTGCAAACAATAAAAATAAGTATTATGATTGCTTAACCGATGTAAGAATAAATGGCTCGCTCAGCAGCTGGATTATATTTTTTCTTACAGCTGTGCTGGAGTCTGCGGAAAAATCAAAAACAAAGCTTGAAAAATTGGTCTTTCTGAAACAAAATTGTGAAGACAGGCTTATCCAATTAAATAAAAAATCTCTCCATGCCAGAAAAATACTTGACAGTTTATACTCAGACCCTATAATTACTCTGGAGAAAGCACAAAAAATACTGAATCTTACGAAATCTCCCGCGTCACGGGTCTTAAAGGATTTGGTCAAAACAGGCATCTTGAAAGGCCTGGAAGAAAGCAAACGCAATCGTTTTTTAGTTTTTTCGGATTACCTAAATATTTTCGAAAAAACCAAAT
>MTLE01002227.1_pt1 | contig 10843 bp, 9 predicted proteins | sample 1982461 | NCBI WGS metagenome assembly MTLE01 (sample SAMN05712605, study PRJNA340218) | biofilm metagenome | isolation source: sample SPL anode biofilm adapted to -200 mV | place: USA | collected 2012-02-03 | reverse complement strand
GCCTCTTTAGCTCAGTTGGCCAGAGCACGTGATTTGTAATCTCGGGGTCGTTGGTTCGAATCCGACAAGAGGCTCAGAAAAAAAAGCCGCTTCAGATAAAACTGAAGCGGCTTTTTTATTAAATATCCTTTATCAGAATTTTCTCGGTAAACAGTTCTGATTGCAGTTTAATATCGAGAGTTTTTTGCCAGAAAGAATCCAGATATTCGTTTTTATCGGTCAAAAATAATTCTGATCCAAACTTATCCAGACGTGTAAAAAGCATGTTTACAGAAAGTTGATTGATGTCGATGGCAGGTAAATATGATTTGGATTTGGTATTTTCACTGTAGACTTCATATAAGATAGTGATACTTACCAGTTTTGACAGAATCTGATTTACAAGTCTGATCGGAAGTTTATATGCATGAGCTATTTCATCCGAAGATAAGGGAGGTTTTTGTGCCTGATATTGTTTAATAATTTCATGAGTTATAAACAAAGTAAGGAAGTTCTTATACCTGCTACTGATGTTTTTAGTGTCAACTTCGTAGTCAAAGTTATGAATATTCTGCGATGCATAGGATATTTCCGCCCCGAGAAGCACTATCAGACACGAAATCTGTAACCATAGCAACAATAAAGGTATAGCAGCGAAACTTCCGTAAACGGCATTATATCTTGTTAAATATACCTGTCCGTTGATATACAGCATTTGAAATAGCTGAAATGCGGAACCGGCTATAACTCCGGCAATAAGTGCATTGAAGAAACGTACACGGGTATTGGGTATAACCAAATACATAATAGTGAAAACCAGCCAGTTTAATACATAGGGAATTATTTTTACACTAAACCTGAGCACCGGACTCAAAACCTGATAAATAAAGGTTTGAGAAAGTGCTGAACTTACAAAAATTGAAAATCCACTGGAAAAAACGATAAATATCGGAATGATAAGAATAGTTGAGAAGTATGTGGTAAACTGACGAATAGGTGAGCGGGACTTCCGAACCTGCCAGATGCTGTTAAATGCACTTTCTACCTGTCTGAAGAAATTCATTACCGACCAGAATAATATTATAAGTCCGATACCGATAAATAATCCCCCCTGAGTAGTCTCCAGGTATTTTTCCACAAATCCCATAACTTTCGGAATCATGTTCATTTGTGCTATGTAGGTGCCTTTCAGTGAATTTTCAATAAGTTTTTCAACGCCAAAGCCCTTGGCAATAGCTATTATAAGTGAAAACAAAGGAACTATGGCAAAAAGAATGGAGTAGGTGAGTGCCGATGCTCTGATATTCAGGTCATCTTCAATAAACCCTCTGATAGCCAATATCATTGTTTTTACCAGTCGGTAGCTAAAACGGCGGGTACGGGACAATTCATACTCTGTTATTCTCCAGATATCATATCGGATAAAGTTATAAATTCGCTTAAAGAAAACAACAAATTTAGACATATATGAGCAGTTAGTATTGAGAATGAGGTTTATTCTGAAGAAAAAAAACAGTAGGTCTGTAAGCCGGGTTCTGTACTTTGCTTTCGCAAAGTGTTTGTCATTTATCTCGAACAAATGTTGCCATTTGCCTTTAGCAATCTACCCCCCGACATCGGGCGAGCAACCCTACTGCGTCGGTATACATGATCTTGCAACCCATAAGACGTACGGCTCCGAATGTCACCAATCGGACCGGTGAGCTCTTACCTCACCTTTTCACCCTTACTCCGGAACCGGAGTGGTTATTTTCTGTTACGCTACCCTGCTCTCACAAACAGCTTCCCGTTAGGAAATATGGCGCTCTGCGTTGCCCGGACTTTCCTCCATTCCCCAAGGGAAAAGCGACAAACCGACCTACTATTTACACGCAAAGATAAGAAATTTTTATAGTTTTAAGCTGTATTGGTGATTTATGAATAACAGTGAAAGTTCGTCAGACATATAATTTCAACGTTTTTTGTTAATTATTTCTGAAACAAAAACTGTTTTAAAGCAACTTTTAAGTATTAAAATTGTTTTAGGATATAAAAAAACGAATGACGATGTAAGGTATTTAAAAATAAGATTATGACAAGTAAGTTAGAATTTAAACGGGGGGATAAATTAGTTATTATAGGTGGTGGTTTTGCCGGATTGCAACTGGCTAAATCATTGAAAAACAAAGATATAAAAGTTTTATTAGTGGACAGGCAGAACCACCACCAATTCCAACCTTTATTTTATCAGGTAGCAAGCGCCCGATTGGAACCTGCGAGTATTTCATTTCCATTCAGAAAAGTATTTCAAAAATACAGGAATATTGATTTCAGAATGGCTGATGTTATCGAAATAATTCCAAATGAAAACAGAGTGATGACTTCACTCGGATCTATCAGTTACGACCATTTGGTAATTGCAACAGGCTGTATTACAAATTTTTTCGGAAACGATCAGATGAGTAATTTTGCCTTTTCAATGAAAACTACTCAGGAAGCCATTAAAATCAGAAATAAGATTCTTTTGAATTTTGAAGAGGAAATTTTTGCCAAAGAAGAAGACCGTGTGGCATTGTCCAATATTGTAATTGTTGGGGCAGGACCCACAGGGGTGGAACTTTCCGGTGCGTTTGCCGAATTAAAAAACAGTATTTTACCGAAAGACTATCCAAGTCTGGACTTTTCGAGACTGAATATAATTTTGGTTGAAGGGAGTAAACATACACTTAATAATATGAGTGATGAGTCTAAAGAAACTTCTAAAAAATACCTTGAAGAATTAGGAGTACAGGTTAAAACCGAGACTTTAATAAAATCGTATGATGGAAATGTGGCTGAATTAAGTAACGGAGAAAAAATTCCCACCAAAAATGTTATATGGGCTGCAGGCGTTAAAGGAAATATTATAGCTGGTCTAAATGATACAGATATTGTTCGGAGCAGGTATGTGGTAAACCGTTACAATCAATTAAATAACTATCCTAATATTTATGCTTTGGGAGATGTGGCTTATATGTCAACGCCAAAATATCCGAATGCACATCCTCAGGTAGCGAACGTAGCTATTAATCAGGCTAAAAATCTCGGTAAAAATATAGTTAATTCGCTGAATAACAAAGATATTACTGAATATGAATACAATGATTTGGGTCTAATGGCAACTATTGGAAAATACAAAGCGGTTGTTGATTTACCTTTTCTTAAATTTCAGGGTCCTGTTGCCTGGTACATTTGGATGTTTCTCCATTTAATGCTCATTTTGAGTGTCAGAAACAAACTGATAATTTTCATCAACTGGGCTTGGAGCTATTTTACAAAGGACAATTCATTGAGACTGATTCTTTTTTCGGATAACAGGAAAAAAGAATAGCTAAATTCATATTTAAACGAAACAAGGCAATCATTTTTAATTGATTGCCTTGTTTGTTTTTGTAAACTCAATATTTATTACAATACTTTTTCCAGTTTATTGATATTTGATTTTATATCTTCATCTGAAAGAGCATAATTTACTAAATCACCGGCAAGAAATTGGTCATAAGCAGTCATATCCACCAAACCATGACCGGAAAGATTAAACAATATAGTTTTTGTTTTACCTTCTTCTTTTGCTTTCAGCGCTTCATTGATAGCAGCTGCAATAGCATGCGCTGATTCAGGTGCCGGAACGATACCTTCGGTCTGAGCAAATAATACACCAGCATTAAATGAATCAAGTTGTTTAATATCAACAGCTTCCATTAAATTATCTTTCATCAATTGGCTGACAATAGTGCCAGCTCCGTGATAGCGCAGACCACCGGCATGAATATTAGCCGGTGCAAAATTATGACCGAGTGTAAACATAGGCAACAGTGGAGTATAGCCGGCTTCATCACCAAAATCGTACTGGAATACACCACGGGTTAGTTTTGGGCATGAAGCGGGTTCTGCAGCAATAAACCGTGTCTTTTTACCTTCCTTAATTGAATGGCGCATAAACGGGAACGAAATTCCGGAAAAATTGGAACCACCACCGAAACAACCGATAACAATATCAGGATATTCGCCGGCCATTTCCATTTGTTTTTCAGCTTCCAGTCCTATAACAGTCTGATGCAGTGATACATGGTTTAGTACACTTCCGAGCGTATATTTGCAATTAGGCGTTTGCATGGCCAGTTCAATAGCTTCTGAAATTGCAGTTCCCAAACTTCCCTGATAATTGGGATGATCGGTGAGAATCTGACGACCGGCTTTTGTAGACATACTTGGAGAAGGTATTACCTGTGCACCCCATGTTTGCATTAATGAGCGGCGATATGGTTTTTGTTCGTAGCTGATTTTTACCATGTAAACGGCAAGTTCCAGTCCAAAAGTTTTTGCTGCAAATGATAATGCAGTTCCCCACTGACCAGCACCGGTTTCAGTAGTGATATTAGTTGTGCCTTCTTCTTTACAGTAATAAGCCTGTGCCAGAGCCGAGTTAAGTTTGTGTGAGCCTACAGGGCTGACACTTTCGTTTTTAAAATAGATATGTGCGGGAGTATCCAATGCTTTTTCCAGATTGTATGCACGCACAAGCGGAGTAGGACGGTATATTTTGTATTTTTCGCGTACTTCTTCCGGAATTTCAATCCACGGATCTTTCTGGTTCAATTCCTGATGTGCTAACTCTTTGGCAAATAGAGGGTAAAGATCTTCTTCTTTTAGTGGTTGTTTTGTGCCGGGGTGCAACATTGGCATTGGTTTGGTTTTTAAATCGGCCACAATGTTGTACCATTTGGTAGGTAATTCCTTTTCAGGCAGTAGAAACTTTTTTGTTTTTTCCATGTTCATTTTAAATTTTCGGTAAATATAATTTGTTTTAATTTTTTCCTAAAAATAAAGCCTGTCGTTATAAAATACAACAGGCTTTTTATGCAGAATTTCGTGTTTATATTTGCTCACAACACGCTAATACCTATTGTTTTAGGATTCTGTTGCGCCAACGTAAATAAAATATAGAATAGTTGTGATTCATAATTTAAATTTCATGCAGACAAAGGTATAAACATTTTTGAAAAACGAAAATATATCATTTGGAATTTTGAAAATATCAACACATTTTTTTCATTTTTGTGCCAATTTATATTGTATGTAATGCACATGGCTACTTTGAAATAAAAATTGTACTTTTGCAGGATAAATAAAGTATGTAATTTTCTGATATATAAATTTAATCACCAATGTCAATCAGGCTTGGGTAAATAAAGGCATAATAATATGATACAATCAATGACAGGCTTCGGAAAAGCTACTTGTGAATACGGAAACAAAAAAATTGTAGTTGAAATTAAATCACTGAACAGTAAACAGTTAGATGTATCAACCCGAATTTCAGGATTGTATCGTGAAAAAGACATAGAAATTCGAAATGAAATTTCGCAGAGGCTTGAAAGAGGAAAAATTGATTTATCTCTTTATGTGGATAATTCAGGGAAGGAATCTGTAACACAGATCAATCAATCTGTTGTTGAATCTTATTATCAGCAAATTAAGGTCCTTTCTTCTAATCTTGGAATTGATGTTCCTGCTAACTGGTTCGATGTGTTGCTACGATTGCCGGATACGATGAAGACTGAAACAGTGGAACTTGACGAAAATGAATGGCTTGAAATAAGAAATGCCATTTCGACCGCTATTGAACAACTTCAAAGTTTCCGTATTCAGGAAGGAAAATCGCTGGAAGGAGTGTTTAACGCTAAAATTGCCCATATTGGCCAACTATTGGAAGAAGTTGCACCTTATGAACAGGAACGTGTTGAAAAGATTAAAGCACGTCTGGAAGAAAATCTGCAGGCTTTATCTGATAAAATCGACTATGATAAGAACCGTCTGGAACAGGAACTTATTTTTTATATTGAAAAACTCGATGTCAACGAAGAAAAGGTAAGGTTACGTAATCATTTGAGCTATTTTATGGAAACAATGCAGCACGAAAAATCTCCCGGTAAGAAACTCGGATTTATTGCACAGGAAATTGGTCGTGAAATCAACACGCTTGGTTCTAAATCCAATCACAGCGAAATGCAAAAAATAGTTGTTTTGATGAAAGATGATCTTGAACAAATCAAGGAACAGGTGTTAAACGTTTTATAAACAAATTCATTAGCTATAAATTCTTATAAAAATATAATGCCCGGTAAATTAATAATTTTTTCAGCTCCATCCGGAGCGGGTAAAAGTACCCTTGTTCATCATTTATTAGGGTGCGGATTTAATATGGAGTTCTCAGTTTCGGCTACGAGCAGAGCTCCAAGAGGTGAGGAAAAGAACGGGGTTGATTATTATTTCCTTACACCTGAAGAATTTCTTCAAAAGATTGATAATAAGGAGTTTCTTGAATACGAAGAAGTTTATTCAAATACTTATTATGGTACACTTCGTAGCGAGGTGGAACGTATAACCGGTGAGGGAAAGAACATTGTTTTCGATGTTGATGTAGTAGGCGGACTGAATATTAAAAAAGAATTTGGTGATCGTGCTCTGGCAATTTTTGTTGCTCCTCCGAGTATAGAAATTCTTCACGAAAGACTAAAAAACAGAGGAACCGATTCAGCCGAAATGATAAAAAAGCGAATAGGTAAAGCCGAATTTGAAATGACATTTTCCACACAGTTTGACATTGTAATTGTTAATGATGATCTGGAACGTGCAAAATCTGAAGCAGAGAATGTTTTACATGATTTTCTGAAAATTAATTCGATAAAACCGGAGAATAGTAAATAAATCTTCAATTTTTCAATTTTTCTGAACTTATTAATCCGGATTCACCAGTATTTTATCCATGAAAATTGGTTTGTATTTTGGTTCATTTAACCCTGTTCACGTAGGACATCAATCACTGGCTGAATATCTTATTGATAATAAGCTTGTTGATGAAGTCTGGTTTGTCATTTCACCATGTAATCCATTAAAAGAGCAATCAGAATTACTGGATGAATACATACGTCTGGATATGTTGATGTTAGCTATTGGTAAACGGCCGGAGTTTAAAGCATCTGATATAGAATTCAGCATGCCCGTTCCTTCGTATACCATTGATACATTGAATGAATTTACCAATCAATTTCCTGATAATCAGTTTTGTTTATTAATCGGGACTGATAATGCGCTGGTGTTTGATAAATGGAAATCACCGTTTCAGATACTCGAAAATTATGAAGTTCTTGTGTATCCGCGCCGAGGCTACGAATTTTCGGAAGTTGCTGATAAATACCCTCAAATGCAACTGCTTAGCACTCCTTATTTTGATATATCCTCTACAGAAATCCGCCACTTCATCGCACAAAAAAAGGATGTAGGTCAATGGCTTCATCCTTCTGTTTATCAGTTTATTAAAGAAAATAATCTGTATCAGTAATCAGATTTTCATTTGATATTACAAATACGGATTATGCTTTTTTTCTTCACCAATGGTAGTTGTGGGACCATGTCCGGAGTAAACCACCGTGGAATCGGGTAGGGGAAGCAATTTTTTTTGTATGGAAGTGATCAGAGTTGCATAATCACCCTGCTCGAGGTCAGTTCTTCCAATAGATCCCTGGAATAAAACATCACCTACAAACACAACTCCATCTTTTTCTGAATAAAAAGCCATACTGCCCGGTGAATGTCCAGGTACATGAAAAGCGGTCAATGTGGTATTACCGAATTTTATTTCCTGATTATCAGTTATATACTTTCCGAGTGGCTGAGCTTTATCCTGAATAGGTAAACCAAAAGAACGAGCCTGAGAAACTACTTTATCCAACAGAAATTCGTCTTCTTTTGCAGCTTCAGGCGCAATGCCAAAAGTATCAAATATACACTTATTTCCAAATTGATGGTCTAAATGCAAGTGAGTGTTTAAGACTCTCTTAAGCGTTAATTTCTTTTCTTCAAGATAATATTTCATTAGCCGTTTTTCTCCATCATTAAAACAGCCTGCATCAATAATTACAGCTTCGTTTGTATCGTCGTGTATAATGTATGAATTTTCCTGAAATGGATTGAATGTAAAAGTTTTAATAGTCATTATTTGTTATGAATTAAAAAGACTTATAATTGTTTTAGGTCAATAACTTATTGTAAATTAAATAAATAACAGTTTCTTTGATAAGAAGTATTATAATGGAACATAAACTGCCTTTTTAGTTTTGAAAAATTCTTCTTTGAAAAAATCGCTGACTTCGTAAAGTTCAGCTATATTTTTAAAAGGCAATATTTCGTGTTGTAATTCTCCGCCTTTCAGACAAATAAGTCCGTTCGGAAGGGCATTAATTTGTTTTTTACTGATATTCTTCTGAACAAGTTTCACAAGTTCACCCAGAGGCATTACAGCCCGACTTACAACAAAATCAAATTTTCCTTTTTCCTCCTGTACTCTCAGGTGCTTTAAAGCGATGTTTTTTAGTCTGATAGCAGCAGATATTTCAGTTCCTACTTTAATCTTTTTCCCGATGGAATCAATCAAAACAAATTTTGTCTCGGGGAAGAGAATAGCAAGTGGAATTCCCGGAAAACCACCACCTGTTCCCACATCCAATACTGTAGTTCCCGGCTGAAAATGAATAATTTCCGATATTGCCAATGAATGTAGTACATGATGTTCGTACAGATTCTCAATGTCCTTTCTGGATATAACGTTTATTTTGGAATTCCAGTCGAAATAGAGATCATACAATGCTTTAAACTGAGCTATTTGTGTCTCAGTCAGATGCGGAAAGTATTTAAGGATCAGTTCCATTTTTTGATTTTAGGGCAACAAAGTTAGCTGATTTTATCCGAAAAATAAAATACTGATGAATATAAAACTGATGAAGTTGCTAAATTATTGAAAATGTATTAAATAAGCCGAATTACTGAGCAATTGTGGTAAATAGATTATGTAAATTCCTATTTAAATATTATCTTTGCGCTCCGTTTCGGGTAAGTTTTTTATATCCGATAACAAAATATTGATAACTAATTAATTGTGTCCGGACTATGTTTAAAAACTGGTTCCAAACCAGAATAAATGTATTTCGTAACTTGTAACTAAAAAAATATGAAAGCTTACGTTTTTCCCGGTCAGGGTGCTCAGTTTGTAGGAATGGGTAAAGACCTTTACGAGCAGTCGCCATTGGCAAAAGAGTATTTTGAAAAAGCAAATGAAATTCTTGGTTTCCGCATTACAGATTTGATGTTTGAAGGAACTCCTGAAGATTTGAAACAAACTAAAGTAACTCAGCCTGCAGTTTTTCTGCATTCTGTAATTTCAGCACTTGTATTGGGTGATGATTTTAAACCGGAAATGGTTGCAGGTCACTCACTTGGTGAATTTTCAGCTTTGGTTGCAGCAAAAGCTCTTTCGTTCGAAGATGGTTTAAAATTGGTTTATGCCCGTGCAATGGCTATGCAGAAAGCCTGCGAAGCCGAACCTTCAACTATGGCAGCTGTGTTAGGCTTAAGCGACGAAACAGTGGAAGAAGTTTGTGATATGATCAAAGACAGCGTAGTGGTTCCGGCTAATTATAACTGTCCCGGACAGTTGGTTATTTCCGGTTCTATCGAAGGAATTGATCGGGCTTGTGAAATGATGAAAGAAAAAGGAGCAAAGCGTGCTCTGAAATTACCGGTAGGTGGTGCTTTTCACTCTCCATTGATGCAGCCTGCCAGTGAAGAACTTCAGGCGGCCATCAATGCAACGATATTCAGTGCGCCGATTTGTCCGGTATATCAAAATGTTAATGCGTATCCTCAGACTGAAGCTGAAGCTATTAAACAAAACCTTATTGCACAGTTGACAGCTCCTGTAAGATGGACTCAAACTGTGAAAAACATGGTAAATGATGGTGCTTCTGAATTTTTTGAATTAGGCCCCGGTGATGTTTTAAAAGGATTAATTAAAAAAATAAGTCCTGAAGTTGTTGTAGGCTGACAATAATTCAATTTAATCGTTATTTTCCAAAAAATTATAGTGTGGATGCAAAGATTTAATTTCTTTGCATCCTTTTTTATCTAAAACGTATTAAGATAGCTTTTTAATACAGTTTTTTTTGTACTTTTGTTTCCCAATTTTAATGAATATTTAAAGAAAAACATTACGCAGAGAACTTCACTTTTTCATTTATAATGTTGATTGAATGGAATTTACAAGGTGAATTATAAATTAATAAATTATGTTCAGAACACACACTTGCGGCGAACTTCGTCTGGCTAATGCAGGACAAAAAACCACTTTATCAGGCTGGGTACAGCGTACACGTAAAATGGGCGGAATGACTTTTGTGGATATCCGTGACCGTTATGGCATCACTCAGTTAGTTTTTAATCAGGATGTTAATGCAGATTTATGGGAACAAGGCAACAAACTGTCACGCGAATTTGTGATTCAGGTGAATGGTATAGTGGCAGAGCGCAGCAATAAGAATCCGAATCTGGGAACAGGTGAAATAGAAATTCTTGTCTCAGAGCTTCAGGTACTGAACGAATCGAAAACTCCTCCGTTTACAATTGAAGATAATACCGATGGTGGTGATGATATCCGCATGAAGTTCCGCTATCTGGATTTGCGACGCACGAATGTACGTGAGAATCTTGAATTGCGTCATCGCATTACATTTGAAACCCGCCGTTATCTGGATCAAATGAACTTTCTGGAANTGGAAACGCCTATTCTTATCGGTTCAACTCCCGAAGGTGCCCGTGATTTTGTTGTTCCATCGCGTATGAATCCGGGCGAGTTTTATGCTCTTCCACAATCTCCGCAGCTGTTTAAGCAACTTTTGATGGTATCCGGTTTCGACCGTTACTTTCAGATAGCCAAGTGTTTCCGTGACGAGGATCTGCGTGCCGACCGTCAACCGGAATTTACGCAAATTGACTGTGAAATGTCATTTGT